>Ga0257114_1000663_pt1 | contig 26494 bp, 16 predicted proteins | sample SI112_10mmetaG_FD_190149 | JGI IMG/M metagenome (GOLD analysis project Ga0257114, IMG submission 190149) | Marine microbial communities from Saanich Inlet, British Columbia, Canada - SI112_10m | ecosystem: Environmental > Aquatic > Marine > Inlet | place: Canada: British Columbia | collected...
GCTGGCAACTGCGCAGGATCGCCCACGAGCAGTGCTTTTCTTGGATACCGCAAAAATGGAATCGCAATCTCCGGCTCGAGCGCCTGCGCGGCTTCGTCCACGACGAGGGCGTCGGGCTGCTCGAGCAAAGACATGATCGACTGGCCTGCGCTCGCGAGCGTGCAGAACACCAAGCTCGCGCGATTCAAAGCTTCGCGCGCGAATTCATCCGAACGCTCACCGCGCCCCGAGCCCTTTTCGATTTCTCGCGCGATCTCCTCACCTCGAGCGCGCATGGACGCTTCGTCGTCCATCGCGGCGACGGCGGAGAGACCTTCGGCGACGACGCCCTTGCAAAACGAAGGCGCTATGGATTCCAGAGCTCGCCGCGCGGCTTTCGCGCTCTCGCGAATGCCGTCGCCTCCCGAAACGAAAGATCGTCGAAAAGACGACGCGATGACGTTGCAACGTTCGAAAATGAAATAATCCATCGCCCCGCCGTCGACCGACGACGCCTCTCGCAACGTATCCTCGGCGCCCGTGAGCACGCACGGCGCGGCGTCTTCGCCGCACGTTCGCAGGTAAAGTTCCATCACGACGCACACAGCCTTGTTGCTCGGCGCGCACACGAGTACGCGCTGTTTCTTCGCCGCGAGCACCGCGAGGAGCGATATGATGAAGTGCGTCTTCCCACATCCCGGCGGTCCTTGAACCATTTGTAACTGATCGAAATGCCCGTCGCGCGCGAAGAATCGACGCAACGCCCGTCGCTGCGACGCATTCAGCGGTAAAACGTACTCGCCCTCGCGCTCGTCGCACGAGGATTCATCATCACTCTCGACGCCACTTTTCCCGTCGACTCGCTCGTCGTCGTCGTCGTCGGAATCGCTAAATTTTATGTGCGTCGCGCGTTTGGCGCCGACGATTTGGTGCGCAAACGCCACGCGCGGTCGCACGAAGCACGCGTGCGCCATGCGCTGATACGAGACGAGCGACGCCAGCGCGACGGCTTTAAACTCGACGCCCTCGACGTCGTCGAAAATGCGCGAACGTTTCGCCAACAGCGGCACGACGTCCGCGCCCCGCGCGTCGCCGCGTCCCCGCACGAGCGCGAGCGCCGAGCGCGTCTCGTCGTCGGCGCGACGCAACAGCACCACCGTCGCCGGTCGACGCCAATCCGCGTCGTCGCCTCCGCGCCTCGCCGTCTTCTCTCCACCGACGCGTCGCGCGCTCAGCTCCACGAATCCATCGCTCGCGCGCGTCTCCACCACCTCCGCGTCGAACGCTTCGCCTCGTCCTCGCGACATCGCCGCCGCCGTCGTCGCCCGCGCCTCCTCGTACGCCAACGCCTCGCACGTCGCGTACCACGCGTCCGCGCTCGCGTACGTCGCGCGCGCCGCCACCATGCGCCCGCCCTCGCCCTCCCGCGCGTTCGCCGTCAGGTCTTTCGCCGTCCACGCCGCGACGGTTCGCTCGAACGTCGTCGCCGCCGTCGTCGCCCGTCGTCCCGTCGCGCGTCGTCGCCGTCGCCGCCGCGCGTCGTCGTCGTCGTCGTCGTCGTCGAACGCGTCGCGCGACCTCGCGAGCGCGGACGATTCTTCTTCTTCTTCTTCTTCTTCTTCTTCTTCGTCGTCGTCGTCGTCGTCGATCGCGCGCGCGTCGTCTCGGTCGTCGAACGCGCCGTCCCAGCCGAAATCGCTCTCCATCGCGCGCGTCGCGTCGCTCGCGCCTACGCCGTCGCCGACGCGCGTCGCGCGCGACGCGCGTCGCGCTCGAGCATCCCGCGCGGTCGCGCGCGCTCGCGGGGCCGCGCGACGACGCGCGGCGTCAGATTGTGACGCGGCATCGCGTCGGCGCGAATGTCGCGCGCGACCGACGCGGCGACCGGCGCCGCGTTCGTCGCGATCGACGACGACGACGGGAATCCGACGGTGGTGTTCGCGACGCTCGCGGGCGACGACGGCGCGCTCGCCGCGGAGCTGCGCGCGATGTGCGCGAACGTCGTCGACGGGAGATTCGCGTTTCCCGAGCGTCGCGCCGCGGCGCGCGCGCGGACGACGGACGGAGCGACGACGACGACGCGATTCACGTTTTGCCTGACGCGCGCGGACGGCGCGCGGACGATCGGGGCGGTGCGACGCGTCGGCGCGAGGCGGGCGGCGGCGGCGCTGACGCGGACGGCGCGGTTCGAGTACCACGACGACGTCCTGCGACACGCGATGACGCGCGCGATGGAGGCGCTGGACGCGACGGCGCGCGGGACGACGCGGGAACTCGCGCGGGGGGACGCGCTGTGGGAGTACCTGGATCGAACGATCGGGACGCGGGCGCCGACGGCGGGGACGACGGCGGACGTCGGGCTGCCGTGGACCGAGTTCGCGGGCGTCGCGACGCAGAGCGTGCGGCTGCGAGCGCCGGATCTGAGGAAGGAGTTTAACGGGGGGATAAAATTTACGGCGCTGTTGGACTGCGGGCACGTGGAGGCGGTGCTGGCGCTGTTCGCGGCGTTGGTGACGGAGCGACGGGTGGTGCTGACGAGCGGGCGGTTGGAGGCGGTGAGCGCGGCGGTGCACGCGGCGAACGCGGCGCTGTATCCGCTGAGTTGGCAGCACATATTTTTACCCGTCGTTCCTGAGGCGTTTTTGGATTATTTGACGGCGCCGATGCCGTTTTTGGTCGGTTTGCATTCGAGTCTGTCGGAGGACGCGAAGCGACTTCCGTGCGACGACGTCTTTACGTTGAATCTCGACGACGGATCGTTCACGTACTTTGAGGAAGATTTCGAGGCGATTCCGTCCGGTCCGTTCACGCTCCTTCGCGTCGGGTTGCTCAGGGAGATCGAGCGCACGCGAGGTGAAGACTCGCAAGCGGTGGCGCGCGTGTTTCGAACGTTTTTCTCGAGCGTGCTCGGGCCGTACAAGCAGCACATCAAGGGCGTCGTCGCGCATCCGCCGCCTCGAGACGCCATCATCGCCGATAGTTTATGGCTCGACCAACGAGGACTCGAGCTCGGAAACTTGAAGCACGCCGGCATTCTCGCCGCGATGCGAGGGACGCAAATGTACGAAGTCTTCGTGCGACAGCGATTGCGCATGTGCGCCCAGGTGGCGAGGAAAACCGGCTTCGTGCCCATGGGGGACGAAATCGTCGATTTCGATCTCGAAGAGGGCGAGTTGACGCTTTCTGATTTAATGATGCGAGGTCAAGCGTTGTCCGAGCAGTTCGCCTCCGCTTCGTCGCACGCGTTCTCCGTGGGAAGCTCCGCGCTTCGCGAGACGATGCGAAAGGCGAAGAAGGCGTACTCGACGTCAAAGACGATTCAGGGCATGCGCGAGGCGTTCGCATCGAAACGTTCGCAGCTCGCACACTCAATAGGAAAACTCAGAGAAAAGAGTTCGGAGGATTTGCAGGCGAAATGGGCGGAGTGGACGGACGAGGGAACGGCGAAGAATTTGAGTTTCGCCGAGGCGTCGACCGCAGAGGCGCCGGTTCCCGCGCCGCCGCAGACGCAATCATCGGTGGTCGAGCGCGAAGCCGTCGAAGTGAACGAACCAGTGGCGATGAGCGAGCCCATCGTCGACTCGCTCGCATCGGCACCGACGCCGGCTCCGACGCTCGCGTCGGCACCGCCGCCACGCGTCGAATCAGTCTCGGGCGCGGCAAACATGATGGCGAACTTGATGTCTTTCGACGACGCCGGAGACACGCTCGCCCCCGTGACGCCGTCTAAGCGCACGGGCGCGACGATGGCAGACGTTGACGAGCTCCCAAACTTAATCGACATGTAGAAACGTAGGAATAGCGCGCGCACTGTAAATAGCTTCAGCTTAGACGCTCGACGAAACGCGACGACTACTGTACGATTATCAAATCTCTAAACTCTTGATCGAATCAAGGCATCCCCGGCGTCCGCGGCGCCGCCCTCGCGCGTTGTCCGTCTCCACCTACATTCAAATATTCGACCGGAAACGTCGCATTCGACGTCGACGTTTCGCCTCGCCAAATCCGTCCCGCGCGCGGCGTCACCGCCCACCGTAATTTCACCTCCATCCCTCGTCCGGACAACCGCTCGTCCACGCTCCGCAGCTTATACTTCGCCCGTATCACGCCCTGTTTCCTCAATTTCTTCGCCTTACTCTCCGCGCTTTCCCATCTATCAAACTTTACCGCGTCGTCCCAAATCGTCGCCTCGTTGACGCCGCGCGTCTCCGTCTCCCACGACACCGTCACGTGCGCGAACACCATCTTCGTGTTCCAGCTCGCGCACGACGACAGATCGTAGTCTACTTCCAGCCTCACCACTGCCTCGTCTCGGCTGTCGGCGACGCGCGCGAAGCGTTCGTAGTCGACGACTCGAACGATCGGGCTTCGGGACATGAACGGCATCGAAGACGTCGGCGCGCAGGCGTGAAAGACATCGGTGACGGACGCGCACGCGACGAGGACGGCGAAAATGGCGACGGCGAGCGTGAGCGTGGCGTTGAGGCGGTGCCACGGGGAGTGGGACATGGTGGCGAGGCGCGCTCTGCGGCTGACCCGGGACGCGCGCGGACGGTTACAATACGAGGTCAAGGGGACGCGTCGCCGCGCTCGCGCCTATTTTGGGCTTCTAAATCTTTCAACGCGGTCTCCACGCGACGCATGATCTGCGCGTGCAGATGGTCGCGCGCCTTGGCGTTCTTCTCGCAGCGCGCGCACTTGGCCGTCAAGTCGGTCAAATCGAGCGGTTCGCCGACGGTGACGTGCACGCGCTTACCCACGCCAATCTCCCATCGCCCGTACGGTTTGACGTCGGACATGCCGGAGTGCCAAAACGGCAGCACCATCGGCGGCGTCCCGCCCGCGATCTCGACGTCGCACAGCAATTTCGCCAAGCCTCTTCGCATCGTTCCCAACTCTCCGTCGCGACTGACGCGACCCTCGGGAAACAAGTGCACCCAATCCCCTCTCAGTAACAGATTCGCCGCCGTTCGCATCGCCGGCTGCTCCACCCCACCGCCTCGCTTGATCGCCAGCGCCTTACCGCACAAGAAAAAGCTCTCTCGCAGCTTGGTTTTCGCGCAAATCTCATCCGTGCACAGCGTCCACCGCACGTCCCCGCGCCGCGGCTCGCCGACGAAGACCGACCACGGGATCAGCGCGCTCAGCATTCCCGGGTCGTCGAACGTGCTCACGTGATTGCACACCGTGAGTAATCCCTGCGCGTTCGCTCGATCGCGATTCGCGATGGCGCGCTCGAACGTCGCGAGATTCGTCGTCGTCGTGACGTTGGCGACGTCCAGGACGCACTTGCTGAACGCCGCCACCGCGGCGAGCACCGCCTGACGCCCGACGACGCCCCAGGGCGAGGCCGTGGGCAGGACGTCGTCGTAGACCGCGCGTCCGCTCGTCGAGGGCGCGGCGTCGCCGGACGACGGCGCGGACATCGGAGGCGAGGCGAGGCGCGCGCGCGCGGCGGCTTCGGGACGCCGCGCGGCGGCTTCGGGACGCGCGGACGCGCGCGCGGACGGCGAGGCGAGGGCGACGCGCGCGGGATGGGCGGCGAACGGTGCGCCGACGCGCGCGCTGGTGGACGGTCGACGCGGCGCGGAAGGGCGGCGCGGTGTGCGGGCGACGGGACGAACGCGTCGAGTGGTACAAGTTACAACGGCGACGAATGAATGAAAAAAGTTTGCGGTACAGACGGATTCGTATCGAAAGAAAGAATGCGGTGAATCATCGAATGCTCGTGCGCGCGAGCGTGCTGACGGTGTTGTCGCCGGCGCCCGAGACGGGGGACTTCATGCCGGGGAAGACGTTCCAAAAGCGCAACGTCTCGTCGCCGGCGCCGGTGACGATGGTTTGGCCGTCGGGAGAAATGGCGAGAAAGAGCACGCGAAGGGTGTGGCCCGTGAGCGTGGTGAGCTTGGACATACTCGGATAACGCCAGACGACGATTTGATTTTGGCTGTAGCCGTGCGTGCTGACGATCTCGTTCACGTTCTTGCTCCAAACCAAGTTGCACACCTGCGAACCGGTGTCGACGCACTGCAACGGCGTGTTGGTGACGGTGTTCCAAAACCGAATGCATCGGTCGGCGGTACCGCCGCCGCTGGCGAGTAAGCCGTGTTGATGTGGAGACCACGCGATGGCCTTGACCGCGGCGGTGTGCTCGCTGCATCGCAAGATTGGTGACGTCGAGTGCGAATTCCACACAAAGAGTTGATTGTCGTTGCCGCCGCTCGCGAGCTGTTGGTCGTCGTAAGACCACTTCAATCCGCACACCTCGCTCTTATGCCCGAGAAGCTTGCTGGAGTAATCGCTCGGTGATCGAATGTCGCGATTCAAGATGGCGCGATCGCGACTCCCGCTCGAGAGCGTGTGCGAGTTCCACGCCAACGTCCCGGCGCGACTGCGGTGCCCGAGCATCGCTCGCGTCTTTTTGCACTTGGCCACGTCCCATATCTGCACCTCGCCGCTGTTCGTGCCGACGCCCAAATACGTCCCACGCTGCGTCCACGCCACAGAGGCGACGGAATCGTTAGGGGCGAGCTCACACAGCTTGGTCACCTTGCTCGTGCACGCGCTCCACAGGTAGACGCACGTTCCCAAACCGACGGCTAACACGTTGCTCGAACTCCAATCGACGAGGTTGAGGTAGAAATCGTCCTGCAACGCCGGCGCGTCGAGTACTTTGAACGGACTGCGCGCGATCTTTCGCGGCGCGCGGCGGCGCGGCGATAAAAGCGTCATGCCGAGCGGTCCGTCGCCGTCGCCGACTGGATTCAACGCGTACGGCGATTCGCCTCGAGCGATCGTCCCGAACGAGCCATCGTCGCGAAATTTGAACAAGTTCCTTCCGGGAGTAGAGTACGAGTACGACGATCCATCGATCGGCGTCGCCGGCGTCCGCGGTCGGTACCTCGCCGCGCTCGGCGTCGCCGGCGGCGTCACGCCGTACGCCTCGGGCGGACACACGTCTCCGAGCAACTCGCTTCGCAACAACGCCCCGTACGCCGCGCTCGTATCCTCGCGCTCGTGCGCTCGCGCCGAACCACCATCACCCCTGTGCGCGCCCGCGCTATCGGCATCGCGATTCGCGTCCCCCTCCCGTCCCCGATCGGCGTCGCCGCGTCCGTCCCGACCGATTCGTCCGCCGCCGCCGCCGCTCGCGCCGCCGATCTCTTCACCCCTACCCCCTCCCGTCGCCCCGACCCCGACGCTCGCGCACGCCTCCAGCATACTAAAATCACCCCGAAATCCCGCGCTCGCGCTCCTCGACGGCACGTACCGATCGCTGTATCCCGCGTTCGCCCGTCCCGCGCTCGCGCCGCGTCCCGCGCTCGCCCGCCCCTCCCTCTCCGGCGTCCCCGGCGCGCTCCCATCGCGCGCGCCCGTCCCGCGTCGCGTCGAGTCCTCGAAAATCAATCGCCGCGCCACGTCCACGCCGCGATGCTCCCCGTTCGCCATCCCGCGCGCGCCGTCGCCGCGAATCAGCGTCGTCGTCCCGGCGCTCCCGAGACGCAATTCCCGTCCGTTTTCTCGCGTGTAGGACGTCGTCGCGCGCGTTTTCGGTTCGCGTCTCGGCGTCTCGGCGTTAAAGCGCGCGTTCGCTCGCGATCGGCGCGGTCGAGCGGTCGTCGTCGCGCGCGACGCGCGTCGCGGTGCGTCGGTCGTCGCGCGGTCGCGTCGCGCGGTCGTCGTGATCCGTGTGTGACGCCTTCCGACGACAGTGATACTAAGTCACGACACGCAGACGACGCGCGCGAAGTCGTATTCACCGGGGCGAAACCGCGATCGCGACGCGTTCCGAATGTATACATAAACGCAGACGACGCGCGCGAAGTCGTATTCACCGGGGCGAAACCGCGATGCACTTTCGACGCGCGACGTGACCTTTGGGCGCCATCGCGCGCCCGGAGACGGCGCGCGCGCGTCGGCACGACGCGACGCTCGAGGACGCGGGAGACGCGCGATGTCGCCCCCGACGCCGCGCGACGTCGATCGCCCGTCCCCGCGCGTGCCCGCGCCGAGACGCGCGACGCGAGGCGACGACGACGCGGGAGACGCGCGAGACGACGGCGTCGCCGTTACGCGCGCGAATGCGAAAAATGAAGCGAATGCGAATCGAACGGCGCGCGCGTCGACGACGCGCGAGGACGCGCGCGAGGCGAACGGGAACGATGGGAAAACCGCTCGAGAGCCGACGAGGGTGCGCGCGACGCGCGAACGGGCGATGCGATGGCGACGGGAGGGAAACATTTGGGAGATGGGCGATCTTTCAAACGGCTGGTGATTTTGTGATTTTGAAAGATTTTTTAAACGCGAGGACGCGAAGACGCGAGGGCGATCGGGGCGCGGTGAAGGCGCGCGAGAGACTGACGAAGGCGCGAAACGTGGATTTTTAACGTCGCAGAGCGCGTCGTACGAGTCGAGCGAACGACCGATGATGACGCCGTCGTACATGGAGTGGTATCGAGCGGCGATGGCGAACGGCGGCGTGGTGCCGGCGGCGGGGACGCCGTTGCAGGTGGTGTCTCAGCACGAGTTCGCGGTGCCGGTGGTGGTGCCGGTGAACTTAATGCCGGGTGGGGAGGGTATGTCACCGCCTGGGGTGGCGGATATGGGGTACGGGGGGTACGATCCGCACGCGATGGCGGCCGGTTCGTACGCGCCGGCGGGCGCGTACGGGGTGCCGCCGCCGATGATGATGATGGGCGCGCCGGCGCCGCCGGGGGCGTACGGTGAGTACGCATACGCGGCGATGACGGCGGCGCAGCACGAGTATTACGCAGCCATGCATAACGCGCATCATTACGACCACTACGGGTACGTGATGCCGCCTTACATGGGCGCGGGCTTTGTCCCTGGCGGTCGCGGATACGGCAGGCGATCGCCGGGAGGTCGCGGCGGTCGAGTGGGAGGTCGTGGCGGCCGAGGTCGCGGCGAGCAGTGGCGTAATGGTGTGCACGTGAACGGTGGTATCGTCGGTGGCCGCTTCTACGGCGCCAGTGGACGATATTTCGGCGATGGACGTGCGAACGAAAAGGCGGTGCCGTACACCGTCTTCGTCAAGGATGTGCCGGCGAGCGTGAGCGAACGCGAATTAGCGGATGTTTTCGCCTCGTGCGGCCGCATCATAGACTGTCGCATGTGCGGTGATGCGAACACACACAAGTTTAGCTACGCCTTTGTGGCGTTTGAGTGCGCCGAGGCGGTGGATCGGGCGTTATTGTTGGACAAGACGCCGCTCCACGGGAAAAACATCATGGTGAAGAAGAGCGACACCGCGGTGATCCCAGTGAACCCGTTACTGCTACCGCAGAATGAACGAGAGGTTGAATCGTGCGCGAGGACAATTTACGTCGCAAACGTCGACAAGACCGTGGACTCGCACGCGTTGAAGTTACTTTTCGAGGACCGCGCCGGCCCCGTCAACCGCTTGCATTTGCAAGTGAAGAACAACGCCGTGGCGAATGTAGCCTTCGTAGAGTTCGTCGACCTCGAAAGCGTGGGAACCGCGCTGCATTTGACGGGCGAACAGCTTGGAAACCGCATGATTCGCGTGAGTGCGTCAAAGACGCCGCTCCGTTTGCATCGACGAACGAATCACGGATCCGCGGCTTCGACTTCGGGCGACTCGTCTGCCGAATCGCAGCGCGCAACCATGCCACCGTTCCCTTACCCGTACTCGACGTCCACCCGGACCATCGGTGATGAACCGACGACGCCGGAGTCGCCGCCGTGCAAAGTTTACGTGAGGAACATTCCGAAAACTTTATCTCCAGGGAGTCTCAGGGCGATGTTTTCCGAATGTGGACAAGTGAGACACGTCGAGTTGCTCACCAACCCAAAGAGTAAGTTTCCGTACGCTTTCATAGACTTTGAGGACAACGAAGCGGTAAAGCGCGCGTTGGATTTAGACGGCAAAGAAGTGGATGATTGCCAGCTCAAAGTTGAGATCTCGCACAGCAAAAAGCGCGCCCTGACACGGCCATTGGATCCAGTAGCGCAAGAAAAGGCGGATCGCACGGTTTACGTGACGGATATCGACCCTGAGATCGAACCGACGCTCGTGCGCGACAAGTTTGAGGAGGAATGCGGCGAGGTGGCGTTATTCTGGTACAAGGCGTTCGAAAAGGGCGAGAAGCAAGCCATCGCCTTCATCGAGTTCGCTGAACTGAGCTCTGTGGGTAAGGCGTTGAAGCTGTGTCGGACGCACTTTTTGTGTGACTCGCGCTTGGTCAAGGTTCGACACTCCGTCACAGCGTTGACACCCAAAGAAGGTCATCCCGGGACGTGCCACACTCCTGAATTAGACAGCCCCGCGAGCTCGAGCGGTGATGAAGGTCCGGATGATCGCGAGAGCGTCGTGCGTAATTTATCGTCTCCGCTCGACGCCGAAATCGTCGCGGCGAAGGTTGAGAAGTTAGGCATGAAGAACGCCGCGGCGTAGGGCACGACACCAGAGAATGTACATATAAACTAAGTGTGATATACTACTACAATATTCTACTGCGCCTCGGCTATGCCGCGAACGATGCCGTTCGCGTGCGCCAAGCCGGTGACGATGACGCACGTGACGACTTCGTCGTCGTCTTCATCAATCCGCGGCGCTTGCGACGCCTCGACGCTCGCGCTCGCGAGTAAATACCCAGCCGGATGTGTCTCTAACGCGTGCACGTCGCACTCGTCCATTCCTTCGATCCAAACCTCCAATTTCCGAGCCTTTGTCGTCGGGCGCTCGCCCTCCACCACGCGCGTCACTCGTGCGCGGCGCATGGAATCCTCAACGGCCACGGTTCCAGTACGTCGAGCCGCATCGCCTAGAATCTCAAAGCAAGAACTACTCACGTAATGTCTCGCGCGCCCGAGTAAACACCCGAGCTCGGCGCCCACGAGGGATCCGCCATTCGCTTCCGCGAGCGAGTCCATGAGCGCTAGCCAACGCGGCTCCCACAAGTTCAGCCTTCTCGTTTCGCCCCGTTTCAGCGGACGTTTCAGCGTGAAGCACGGCACCGCGCCAGCATCACTCGGGGTGAATGTTTGCATGCTCTTCTTCGTCGCCGACGGATCGGTGGAAAACCCAAATCGCACGCGGCGTACCCGCCCTCGAGCGATGCCCGAGCACACGTCGACGGCGTTCAACGCGTTGGCGCACAACACCTCGTCTCTTTCCATCCACAGCGTCTCCACGAGCGGGCAAAATAATAAAAGCGCAAGGAACACGCCGACTGCGTCCACGAGACCGTTCTCCGCTCCGTTCGGCATCGCCAAGCTCGCCAACGTCGCCGCGACGAACGCCGCCGCCGGTCCCGCGAGCGGCGTCAGATTTCTCGGCTCGTCCATGAGAGCTCTCGCCACGTCCGCCGCGGCGAGCGCGCCATCGCTCGAAACACTCACGGATCCACCATCCCACGCGTTTTTCACGTACGCCAACACCGTTTTCCACCGTTCGATCGCGAAAGGGTTCGTCCCGAACGCGCGAGCCGCCAACGCCTCGCCTATACCTCTCGCCCGCACGTCCCCGTACACCGTCAGCGCGTCCTCGCGCTCTGATTCGATGATACCGGTCAACAAATCGCTCCCGTATTCGGAATCGTCGATCACGCGCGCGCGTTCGACGAAGCTCGCGACGAGGGCGTCGGCGCGCTCTTGGTCGAGCTCGAGCACCACAGCCTGCGGTTTCGCGCGTCGTATGACCCGTCGAACGTCTGCCGCCGCCGCCGCGCTCGCGTGGGAGGTACCGACGACGTAGAATTCGCACTGCGTCGCGCGGGAGGGTCGAGAGACGTCGAGTTTGAGGCTTTTTGAGACGAATCCCGTGCCGGGAGGGAGCCAGGTCGGGACGGCGGCGCCCGACGACGACGACGACGACGACGGGACGTCCGGGACGACGACGCGCACGCACGCGGCGCGCATGGCGAACGACGCCGACGTCGGGCGCCTCGCGCGCGTCGCGACGTGAAGTTTGGGTCGGTTCTCTGTGTGTGACGTAGCAATTTGTCTATTCTACCCGACGGGAGGGACGACGACGACGACGCGGGCGGCCTACCTCGCTTCACCGCGGCCGCGATCGCGCGGCTTTCGCTTTTCCATCCTTGCCGCTCGTTTCTTTTTAGCCTTTTCTTCCTCTCGAGCGAGTTTCAACGACCTGGACGCGACGAAGCCTTCAAACGTCAAATCGCCCGTCTTCGCGATCGCCTCCTCGTCCGAATCGATGTCGTCGTCGGTGTCGTCTTGCGCGAGGATTTGCCTGCCATCGCGCCACTTTAACGTGGACTTTCGGTTGTCGATGCCGATGATCTTGGCCGTGACGTCGCGGCGAGTCTCGTCTTCTTCTTCTGACGAATATTCGGCCGTTTGCAAACGGTCGCCGGTGTCGGTGTCAAACAGCTCTCGACTTTGATCGTGGACGTTGCGAGCGACGAAAACATCGCTCCAAAATTGACGCCACACCGCATCGCCGGAGAGCGTACACGTGCGCTTATTGATGATGATCATCGCTTGCAAGATGAAACCGTATCGCTCGTCGATGGTGACGTTAATCTTCGGGGGCGTTCCTTTCCACTTTTTGACGTCGATGGGCTCGGTCCAGCCGTATTTCACCACGCGACGGTTGTTCTCCTCCTTAAAAGCCGTCGACTCCACGTTGCGCGTCGCGATGAATCGCCGCCATCGCGACAAATGAATGGGTTTATTGAGTGTGAGCTTTTTCGTCTCCACGCTGCAATGCATGTAGGCCAAGTAGCGCATCAAATAAACAATTCCACCGCCCAACGCCGACCACGCGAGCATGTTCAAGATGAACCAAACCGCGGGAACATTCACTATGTACGGCTGCACCGCTTCGACGGCCCATCGAATCTCGGTGAACGAAAGGTATTGCCCCGTGAATCGATCGAGAATGTCAAACGCGAGCGTCCCCGACAAAATCACTTGCGTCACCTCGAGCGTGGTGCTGTTGCGCGCCTGCGCTCGGAAAGCATCCTCTAAGTTTTTCGTCGTCCCTTCTATCGCCTCGTTGATGCGGAGCTTTCTTCGTGAGCCGATGACGGCGTTCATTTCTCGCAGAGACTCGAGATCGTTGACGCACGCCGCGATGACTTTTTCCAAGTCAACGGCGCGTCTTTGCAAGCGTTTCCACGACGGTTCCAACTGAAACAAGTCGTACAACACTTGCGACGCGCCGTCGCTCATATCCGCGCTCAACTTTTCACGAGACGTGTCGACGTTTTCGAGCGACTCGAGCACGAACTGCTGAGTGGCGCTCAAGATCGTCACCGTCGTCGTGTGATCGGCGAGACGCGAACGAATGCGCGTTACGTTCGTCGGATCGATCTGATAGGTTTCAATCAACGCTCGCGTCTTCTTCAACTCGTCGTTCAGCGCGAAACAACTGCTGAAGACACTTTTGATGAACAACGAGCGAGCTTGGAACGCTGAATATGTCGCGAGAAGCTTGTGATGACGTTCGGTGCGCGGACCAAAGACGACGACACCGCGTGAACCAAAGACGATGACTTCTTGTTCGTTCAGGTCGTACGCGTAAAACGTCGCGCCGATGACTTGCTTGAGCTCGTTTTCGTTATCTTCACCATCCATGTACGCCGCGGCTTTCAGTTTTGGCGTCGCGCGCTCGGCGATGATGCACGTAAACTTGTCGCGATTGTCCGGCTCGCCCTTGTATGTGATGTTCAACATGGAGCGCTGACGCTCGGAAAATAAATTTCCCACCAGCGAGCTCGTGTCTTCGTGGACGTCGGAAAGTAAGCGCGCGAGTAAATCGACGCTGATATCGTTTCGAATTCGATCGGCGATGCCGTTGACGACGATGCCGTAAGTGATGGCGCCGTTTTCCCGAAAGTTGATGCCGAAAACCTCGATTTGCTGCTGCACCAAGTTATTCTTGGGCGCCCCGGTGGCGAGCAAGTCTGCCTCGACGTTTACGAATCGCGTTTCGTCGACGTCGAGGACTTTTAGCTTGGTTTTATTGTCGGCGTTGATCCCGACCACCATGTTGAATTCGTCCTGCGTCGCGCTCGCTTCCGCGGTGAACATACCGCCCGCGACGCGGTCTCCCGTGCCGAGTTTTCTACAGAAAGAAACCATTTCGTTCGATCCCATCGGCACGTATTCGGTGACGATGATTTTCACCGAGTCGAGCAAGATACTTTCATTCAGGCGCGGGTCGCGAATATCGCGACTACTTTGAACGGCGCCGCCGAGCACGCGTTTCGCCTTTTTGTGCCCGTTCAACGCGTTCGGTGTGAACGCATCGGAGCTCAGCATGTGCGGAGGGATGTACGGAGACGAGACGTACGGCACGTCTTCGACGTCCGTGATGGTGGAGCGGATGCGGACCCCGATCGAGGGGACGGTGAGGAAAAAATCCGAGGACTCGCGGTCGTACCGCACCTCGAGGAGGTGACCAGCTTCGTGCACCAACGAATCTACCGACTGGCGCATCGCGCTCGTGAACCGTCCCGAGGCCGTCAACCTCTGCAAGAATTCGCTCCCCTTCTTGGAAATCTTCAACAACGTCGAGTGATCGTACGTCTCGCTCGTCACCTTGAGCGCCGTGATGAAACCAAGCTCACGCAAATCGTCTAAATCGTCTCGTCCCTCTTCCGAGACGTTCAAATACCTCGGACACGCTCCAAATATCTTTTCTGATTTTGGCGCGTAATCGTAATCGAACACCGCGTTTCGCACGATGCCCTCGTACACGAGCACCAGGAGCGGCAGCTCGCGAATCCAGGGAGAACGTTTGTTGTTGTTGTTGTTGGAAACCGCAGACTTCGACTTCGACTGTTTCTGAGACGCGTCGGTGTACAAACTCAGCATGTACAACAATTTCAACGCCTCGGGCGATTTCTCCATCTCCCGCTCGCGCGACTCGACTTCCCGCCGACGCCGAGTCGTGGACGAGGCGGAAGTGCTCGAGTCGGCGTCTGAAGCGCTCGAGTCCCGGGCGTCCCGGGCGTAGTGCGAAGAACCATCGTCATCATCGTCATCGTCGACGCGAATCGTTGCGTCCGAATCCGAATCGTAGCCCTGCGGCGCCCCGCATTCCGCGCACGTCGCCGCGCCGCCGCGCACGACGGCCCGGCACGTCGCGCACCGCGTCGAATCCATCGTATCCACCGATGGATTCGACCGCGGAGTGACGACGAACGAACGAACGAACGCGCGAAAACCACCAACGTCCCAGCATCTCACGCCCTCAACCTGTAACATTCACGATCACGGATCGACGGCGTCAAGCCTCGAAGATCTGTCGGAAACCCTTCATCGAGCGACGTATAATACCAATTATTCGTCCACCTCGCCGAGTTAAGCCTCGAAATAAAGAGCATGGGCAGTCGAATGTCCGCGATGTTGTGCGTATGCATAAACAGTCTTCCTTAACTCAGCTGGTAGAGTGTCAGACTGTTAGGAAAAAGTCTCCGTCGAATATGACGGCTGCTCCGATAGAGATCTGGAAGCCGCGGGATCGAAACCCGGTAAGTCGCATGAAGAGCGCGATTAAGTGAAGAGCGCGATTAAGCCCGTCAAATCTCGGCCCGCAAAGGAACCCCGAACTGACGAAGTTTCTTCAACTTCACAGCAGGAAGAGATGTGTCAACATCAAACCTTACTTTTTCCCATACCCGATTGTCCGTGATGGAAAAGCGACACGACAAAACTGTAACTTTCGTCGTTTCGGGGTGACGGATAGTACTTTAAAAAATTTATCGCTATGAGATTCACACCCATGGGGGAAGTTTCTGCTTCCTCCTTCCCATCTTCGGATTTTTTTGTCACTTTTTTACGACGCCGCGAACCCCTCGTCCCGAACTCCGAGACGCGACGCGAGACATCCATCCCATCACACGAATCGCCCCCCCGCGAGATAATCGGCGACTCGCACGACGCGCGCGTTCGCGTCGAACGCGCCCGCGTGGACGTCGTCGTCGCCCGCCGCGAGCGCGGCGCCTTCGTCGTCGAAATCCACCTCGTCGAGCGCTCGGTAGCTCTCCATCAACGCGGGATCTTTGGCGGCCATGAGCTTTAAATCTTCCAACACGCGGTCCAGATTGACGTCGTCGACGAAGTTTCCCGCGAACGCCACCGTGCAATCGAGGTTTCGAACGGCGTGCGGCGAGCCGCCCGGCACGAAAAGCACCTCGCCCGGGCCAAGATCGACGTCCCATCGGCGCGCGCCGAATTCACGCGGGAGCGGTAACATTCCCATCTCTTCTTGTTCCTCCAACGGTGGCATCGCGGGATCGAGCGTGCCGCGCGACCAGCTCGGCCGTAAAAACGCGAGCGATTCGCGCGAGAAGACGGTCCATCGCTTCGTGCCGCGCACCATGGCCATGAAAAAGTGCCCCTGCCACTGATCGACGTGCAGGGACGATCGCGTGTCCTTCGCGGCGACAAACAAGCTCGGCCACGACCGTGAAAATGCCGTCAATCGCATCGTGCGCTGCATGTAATCGTGTGCCACGTACGCCGGTACGCGCACGCTCTCCGACAACGACGGCAGCTTGAGCGGAATCGACGTGTCGTACAAGTAACTCCCCGCCCCTCGATCGTCCACGACTTCCGCGAAAAAGTCCTTTAAATCCAAAACGTCCGTCACCTCGCACGACAGCGTCGCGCGTCGGTGACCATCCTTCCTCGTGACGGCGACTTTTTTATTCCCGGCGCGCCGCGTCAACCACGCGCACGTCTCGCCGTCCGCGCCGTCCTCCGTCAGCGCGCTCCCGAGCCCCTCGATCACGACCGGGGTATCCGTGGCGACGTATTCGAGTCGAAAACGTCGCGGCGTGAGATCGCGCGCGTGCACGCGCGCGACGTCGCGTCCCGTCGTCGTCGGTTTTTCGACACCCGAATCTGCGGCTGCGGCGGCGGCGAGCGTCGCGCGCGCGCGCTCGACGCGCGCGACGATCGCGTCGGCGTACGCGCGACGACCGTCGTCGATCTCTCGGGCAGCGCGCGCGGCGAGATCGGCGAGATCGACGTCGAGGCGCGCGATCTCTTCGTCGAAAAGCGTCATCTTGTGCGGGACGGCGTCGGCTCGACCGCGCTCGACTCACTGCGACTGGCTCTGACTCTTCTACATCTTCGGGACGCGGCGTCCCGATCCCTAACGCGTTCGCCGTCGCGACCTATCGTCGCGGCGCCTCGTCGTCGTCGTCCGCGGCGCGCTCTAACAACCGTCGCGCGGCTTCGAAGACGCTAAAAGTAATCGCGCTCGCGGGGGCGGACTTGATCAGACTCGGCATCAAGCCCTTGTAAAACCCACCCACGCCCTCGCTGCGCGCGATCGTTCGCACGGCGGCGAAGAAACTTTTGTACGCGCCCGCGTCGACGCGTTGGCCGTAGGCTAAACTTCGAGAGAATCCGGCGACTTGGAATCGTTTCTTGACGACGTCGAGCGGGTGAATGACGAGCCGCGCGATGGTGCCCGCGGCGAACCCGCACGCGAAATCGTTCTCCCCGAACACTTCGGGGAGGTTTGATTTCAACGCAGCGTACGAGCCGAACTGCACCGCGCTCGCGGGAACGATCTCGGCGAGCGTCACGGAGACGCCCGCGTACAAACCTTTGGCGACGCCGCGTTCGCGAACGACGCCGAGCGCGGCGTCGAACACGTTATTATACACCTTCGGGTGACCCTGACTCGCCAGTAACGTTCGAATGACATCGAACGGGTACGTCGCCACCGTCGCCACCGATCCCGCGGCGGCGCCACCGATGAAACTCACCGGCAGTCCCGCCGTCGATCCCGGTTTCGCGCGCTCCCGCTCCCTCGCCGCCTCCTTAAACTTATTCAACACCGTGAACTGTATCGCCGTGTACGGCACCCACAGCAGCAGCGCCGGCACCGTCCCCGCCCACATCGCGCGCGCCCCCTCCTCGCGCAGTATCGTCCGCGTCGCGTCCGCCAGCCCTCGATACTTCCCGCTCGCGCCTCGCTCGACTTGCACCTGCAACCGAATCTTAATCACGTCCAACGGCGCCACGCACACGCGCGCCGTCGCGCCCGCCAGCGCGCCCGCCGTCGTCGTCACCCACACCGCCGTCGTTCGCGCGTCCTCGCTCGCGTCCCTCGCGCTTCGCGTCCTCCCTCTCGTCGCGTCTCGCGTCGTCGTCGCCGTCGTCCCGCTCGCAGCTCGCGCGCGCGCCTCCTCTCGCGTCCCTTCGCGTCGTTTCGCCGACGTCGACGCCTCCGCGCCGCGCGCGCTCGCGCGCGACATCGTCGCCGTCGTCACCGTCGCCGCGAGCGTCGCCGCGGCGAGCGCGCGCGTCGCGCGCGTCGTCGTCTCGCGTCGCTTTCCGCGCGCGTGGAATTGGAATTTGAATCCCGGCGCGCCGTCGCCGAACGCCGCGCGCATTCGCGCGCCGCGCCGGCGCGTTCGAACGCCGACGTTCGAGCGCGCGTCGCGTCGTCGCGTCGGCGTCGCGCCGCGCCGACGTCTCGCGCGATTCGACGGCGCGCGCGCGATCGAGCGCGCGACGATGCTTACACTAAACTATAATGTACACTAAATACACACACCCGCATGTCCGAATACGTACGACCAGTATTGTGATTCATATTTACTCCATCACGTATATTTTCTCGAAACGCTATCCACGACGGCGCGCGGCGCGCCACACCGCGACGCGACGCGACCGCGCGACGCGCCGGCGCGCGCTCGACCGCGCGCGCGACTCGAGCGTCGACTCGACCGCGCTCGACCGCGCGCGAGCGCCGACGGACGCCGCGGTGGCGACGATGCCGACGACGACGATGCGGACGACGACGACGGCGACGACGGCGACGACGCGCGGCGGGCGACGCGCGCGCGAGGGACGCGCGCGCGACGACGGGCGACGACGCGCGATGCCTCGATGCGGCGCGACGGCGCGGGACGAGCGCGCGATGGGACGCGCGCGATGGGCGGGACGAGGGCCGGGACGCGCGCGAGCCGGGACGCGCGCGGCGGCGTCGGGCGACGATAAAAAGGCGCTGACGCTCGAGGAGCGCATCGCGAGCGGAGAGTTCACGAAGGCGTCGTCCACGGGACCGTTTCGAAAGGTGGCGGACGGGCTGCGGGGACTGGTGCCCGAAGACGCGGGACCGGTGGGGCGAGGGGTGTCGCTGGCGCTCGCGAGGTTATCGAGGCGGTGGCGCGCCGAGGCGATGTCGAAGATGCCGGTGGCGAGCGGGGACATTCGCGAGATCGCGGGACAACCGGTTTTTGTGCCGCTGTATAAGCTGTTCTTGGCGTACGGGGAGATGTTCGTCCTGGCGATCGGGCCGAAGAAATTCGTCGTCGTGAGCGACAACGCGGTGGCCAAGGAGATGTTGCTCACGCAGGCGAAGAGCTTCTCCAAGGGATTGCTGTCGGAGATTTTGGACTTTGTCATGGGTCAGGGGTTGATCCCGGCGAACGGTGAGGTGTGGAAGATTCGACGCAAGGTGATCGTGCCGAGCTTGCACAAAAAGTACGTCACGTCCATGGTGGACATGTTCGGCGACTGCGGGTTGAAGGGGATGTCGCAGCTCGCGCGCGCGGAGAAGGCGAACGAGTCGGTGGAGATGGAGAACTTTTACTCGCGATTCGCCTTGGATATCATAGGCAAGGCGGTGTTCAATTACGATTTCGACTCCTTGTCCACGGACGACCCCGTGATCAAAGCCGTGTACACGGTTTTGCGCGAAGCCGAGTACCGGAGCGTGACGTTTATTCCCTATTGGAAGGTTCCCCCGCTTCGCTGGCTCGTGCCGAGGCAGCGTCAGTGCCAGGAGGCGCTGCAAGTGGTGAACGACACCTTGGATGACCTCATCAACCGATGCAAAGCCGTGGTGGAGGAAGAGGATGAGGAATTCGTCGAGGAGTACATGAACACGGACGATCCGAGCATTTTGCACTTTCTCATCGCGAGCGGCGACGACGTGACGTCCAAGCAACTTCGCGATGATTTAATGACGCTCCTGATCGCCGGCCACGAAACCACCGCCGCGGTGCTGACGTGGACGACATTTTTGCTCGCCAAGCACCCCGAAGTGAAGGCCAAGGTATTCGAGGAGGTTGACCGCGTCGTCGGCGACCGCAACCCGACGGTGGCGGATATGCGCGCGCTCGTGTACACGACGCGCGTCATCAACGAGTCCATGCGACTTTACCCGCAACCTCCGGTGTTAATCAGGCGCGCGTTAGAGCCCGTCACCCTCGGAGGGTACAACATCGACGCCGGAACCGACTTCTTCATTTCGGTTTGGAACTTGCACAGAAACCCGCGGATTTGGGACGAACCCGACGCGTTCAAGCCCGAACGCTTCCCGATCGACGCCCCGATGCCGAACGAGTACACCGAAGAGTACGCGTACTTGCCCTTCGGCGGTGGCCAGCGCAAGTGCGTGGGCGATCAGTTTGCTATTTTTGAGTCAATCGTGTCGCTCGCCATGCTCATGCGACGATTCGACTTTGAACTCGACGAGTCCAAGCACCCCGACGGCGAATGCGGCATGACGACGGGCGCGACGATTCACACCACGAACGGCTTGCACGTCAAGCTCAAGCGCCGCGATGGGCGAGGTGGGCGAGAGATGGACGGCACGTACGTCACCGGTATGGCGTTGAGCAACCTGGAAGACGTCGACGTCGTTCGAGGGTCCATCGACGCCCCGACGGCGAGCGCGGACGAGTTCGACGCCGCCGTCGACGACGTTGACGGGGACACGTCGGAGAAACTCGAGCGCGCGAAAGAGATCGTCGAGGAAGAGACGGCGAAGGCGCGCTAGTCGTAGGCAGCGAAAATCGCATCGATCGTTCATCATCAGTAGCTCAAACGAATTTTAATTCTATTCATCGGAACGTCGAACGCCGACGCGCGGCGGCGTCTCGCTTAGCGATAACGCTTATAATATCGGTATTAAGAAAGAATCACGCGCGCACGCAGTCTAGTCTACAACAAGAGTTTATTAAGCGCATCGTCCATGTCGTTCACCACCACCGTCGCCGTGGACGTGTCGGAGTCGAGCGGATAAATAAACGTCACCACGGCGGTGATGTCGTCGGCTCGCTCGTCGTGCTCTTGCCAACGCGAGAACGCGGCGCGCACGATGGCGTGCGCGGCGCGTTCGGCGGCACCGGGCATGTTCTCCTCGTAAAATTTCTCCGCGATCGCCATCGTTTCCGCGCTGGACATGAACTCGAACACGCCGTCGGAGGCGACGACGACGCACCGCGTCGACGGCTCGGCGTTCAAGTCAAACTCGCTCATCTCGGGCGTCGCGCTCACGCCGAGCGACTTCCCCACGGTGTCACCGATCGAGCGAGTGAACGCGCATCCGGGAAAACGATAACCAGCCATGAAAACGCGCGGCGGGTCGTCGCAATATTCCTCGTCCGAACCCGGTTCGCCGTCGCCAAAGTCCTCGTGCGCCTCGGTTTCGCCCAAAACCATGCCGATGGTGGCGAACGTCATCGGCGACGTCGCCTCCGCTTTCATCCGCGCGCGCTCGTCCGCGCGAAAGCACGTCTGATCATGCGTCAAATCTCTCACCTCCCATCGCCTCGTGTGTCGATTCCCGACCGCGACGCCCGCCGCGCGCTCGACGCCGACGACGCATCGCGAATCCCCGACGTTTCCCACGCGCACCACGCCTTCGTCATCAAACAGCGCCGTGATCGCCGTCGACCCCGAAAACGACGCGTTCTCCCCCATCTCTTTGCACACCACCGCGTTCACCGCCTCGAACGTCCGCGCGTACCCATCCCTCAGCGCCGCGCCTCCCCGCGTCTCCCTCGCCAGCGTCTCCGCGAACGTCGCCCTCGCGATTTGCGCGCACTCCTCCCCGTGCTTCCCGTGCCCATCGAACACCCCCACCAGCACCCGTCCCGTCTCTCGCCGCTCCACCGCATCGTTTCCCTCCGCATCGATCACCGCCTCCTCGTGCGCCATCTCCCGCGCCTCCCACGTCGCGCACGCGTCCTGATTCACGTGATGATCCTTGTGCGGATAACATCCCTCCTGGCAGCACCACGCCACGCGCGCCGCGAACCGCGCGCCCAGCGCGTGCGTCCGTTCGCTCGCCACCTCCCGTCGCGTCGTGTCCATCTCGAACTTCAGCGGTCGCGCGCGCGGCGGCTTCGCGCGCGGTCGCCATCCCGTCGCCGCGCGTCCCGCGCGCGCGTTATCCGCTTTCGCGTCGGTCGCCGTCGGCGCGCGCGCGTCGATCGCGGGCGTCCCCGCGCGGTGCGCCGGATCGAACGCGACCGTCGCGACCGCCGCGTCGCGGCCATCGCGCGCCGGCGCGCGCTCGGGCGCGCGGTACGCGCCGGGCGCGAGCGCCATGTGACGCGCGGTCGGGACGCGGCGGCGCGTGGCGGCGGGGCGACCGACCGTATGTGCGTAAACAGTACAGACGACGTTTTCGACGCACCCGCGTCGACATCTCGAACGAACGCGTGCTCGAATACGTACGTATGGACGCGCAGTCAGCGCGCTGTTTGCGCGGTGCTTCAATACGGGCGGTGTGACTTAATTCGCGCCGACGATCGCGCGATCGACGGCGCGCGCGCGACACGGCGACGCGCGATGCGCGACCTGACGTCGACGGTGCGACGCGACGCGACGCGAGCGCGCGACGACGCGCGACGGGAGACGACGGGAGACGACGGGAGGCGACGCGAACGGCGGACGGCGAACGCGGCGACGCGGCGACGCGGCGGCGGCAGGGTTTGTCGCGCGCGCGCGATCGCGACGGCGACGCGGCGCGCGCGACGGCGGCGGACGCGCGAGGACGCGGGCGAAAAATAAAGCATCGCGAACGCGTCGCGGACGCGAAAGACGGACGCGCCGCGGTCGAGCGCGAGGACTGACGGAGAGCGGGACGACGACGCAGATCGCGGCGCGGCTGGACGCGCACCTGACGCTGCCGCTGCTGGAGTTCGCGCTCGCGGAGGGCACGCACGATGCGAAGTCGCTGCGAGAGGCGAAGCTGGCGACGCTGGTGAAGACGAAGATGTGCGATTGGGCGGAGGAGGCGCGCGCGGAGGCGAGCGGGTCGGGATCGGCGGCGGAGGCGAAGGCGAGGCGGGACGCGACGGTGGAGGCGCACGCGGCGCTGGGGAAGGCGGCGGCGCGGGCGGTGAAGTTCGCGAGCGATGGGGTGCTGATCAAGAACTTGCGACGGGATAAGGCGGCGAACGCGAAGTTCGCGGAGGATAATCACGGGGTGACGAGCGCGGACGTGGACGCGCTGTACAAGTTTGCCAAGTTTGAGTACGAGTGCGGCGATTACGAAAACGCCTCGGAGCACTTGGGCGCGGTGCAGTTGTTGAGCGCGGACAACGAGCGGTGCGAGAGCGCGCTGTGGGGGAAGTTCGCGGCGGACATTTTGTTGCGGAACTGGGGCGGGGCTCTGGACGACATGAATAGGTTGCGAGACGCGTTGGAGAGCAACGCGAGCACGAGCAACCTCGTCAAGATGAAGCAGCGCGCGTGGTTGTTGCATTACGCCCTGTTCGTCTTCTTCAACCACCCGAACGGTCGCAACTTGATCATCGACGTGTTGTTCCAGGAGCGATACATGCAAGCGGTGCAACAAGAGGCGCCGCATTTGTTGCGTTACCTCGCCGTCGCCATCGTCGCCAACAAGAAGCGCCGCAACATGCTCAAAGACTTAGTGAAGATTATCCAGAGCGACGTGTACGACGATCCCGCGCTCGACTTCGTCGTCGCGGCCTTCGTCGACTACGACTTCTCCAAGACGCAAGAGATGCTGAAGAAGTGCGACGCGATGATTGAAAAGGATTTCTTTTTAATCGGCTGCAAGGACGCGTTTGACGAAAACGCTCGACAGTACGTCATCGAAAACTACTGCAAGGTGAACAAGCGCATCGACATCGCCAACTTGGCGCAAATGCTCGGTATGCCCGCCGCCGACGTCGAGGCCACCATCGCGACTCTCATCCGCGGCAGTAAGCTCAACGCGCGAATCGATTCCGAAGCCGGCTTCGTGCACGTGCACGTCGAGAAGAAATCCGTCAACGAGCAAATCATCGAAAAGACCAAAGCCTTGCTGTCCAAGACCACCGCCCTCACGCAAGCCGTGTTGGCCAACACCCAGGCGCAGGCGTATTAACGACAATTTGTCATCGTCAACGCACCGGTATAGTTCGCGCCGCGCCGCGCCGCGTCCCTCGCGTCACTTCGCCTCGCGCGCGATGTCCCCGCCCCTCCGTCGCCTCGCGCGCCTCGTCCCGCGCGTCGCCGACGCGCGCGCGTTCGCGTCCGGCGCGGGCAAAGACGTCGTCCGCCGCGACTCCAGCGACGTCGCGTCGTCGTCGTCGTCGTCGGACGCCAATCCTTGGCGACCGGTGGTGGACCGCGAGACGCGGCGCGTGTACTTTTGGAATCCTCGCACCGGCGAAACCTCCGCGGTCGGCGCGCCGCGCCCCACGACGGAATTTTTAGCGGACGATCCAGGCGCGTCCGCGCGCGAGGGAATCGGGACGCAGATCGGGTCGGCGTTCGCGATGGGCGCGGGCGCGTCCTTCGGTTTCGCGGCGGTCGCCGTCGCGGCGAGAATCGCGTTCGGTTGATCGCGAGCGGTTCTTTAAAGACGCGATCGATCGCGCGGATGGCGCGAACGCGCGTGGATCTCATAGCGCGCTGTTGTTACAAAAGAATGGTTTCGTGGGTGCATCGCAGGATGGTTTCGTAAGCGCGTCGCGAGTTCGCGACGGGACGCCGACCTCGACGGCGTCCTCGCCGTTCCGACAAAATTTCACTCAAAAAATGTTTCGCCGACGCGCGACCGGTCCGCATCACAGCGCGTCTCGCGAGGATAGACGACGAGAATAATCATCGCTCGACGGCGTCGTCGTCGCCGCCGCGCGCTCGAATTCTCGATCGGAATCTCGAAATAAAATCCCGAGCGCCTCGAGCGCGGAGCACCCGCGGGTCTGTAGAATTTCCTTCATCGGCGCCACCGAGGCGTAACCCACGCGAGGCTTCGCGCGTCGTTCGTCCTCGTCCGCGCGCGACGATTCCGACGAATCGTCGCGCCGTTCGATCCCGAGCGCGTCGAAATCTTGGAAAAGCGTCCCCGCGCGTTCTCGTTCTCGTTCTCGTTCTCGTCTCGGGACGTCCCGCTCGCGCGCCTCTTCGCTCTTCGCGCGCCGGTGCTTTCGCGCGTCGCGCGAGACCGCGCGCGGACGAAACTCGACGCGCGCGTTCGCGTCCTCGCGCTTCGGCGCGCGTCGCGCGCGGCGCGGCGACGCCGGCGCGCTCGCGACGTCCCGTCCCGCCGCCGCGTCTCGCCGCGGCGAGGGCACCTTCAACCGGCTCGACGACTTTCCCATCGCCGGCGACCGCATGAGCTCCGGAAGCGCGTTCCCGTGTTCGTCCGTGATCAGGCACATGCGCCCGCGCGCGTCTCGGACGTCGCGCGCGAGGTCGGCCGCGCCGACTGTCCGGAGACGCCCACCCCAGGTGAACGTCGCGAACTGCGGCGCGGCGTCGACCGCGACCTCTCGCGCGGCGTCGACCGCGTCGATTTTCTTCGATTCGATTCTCGGCGGTCTCGGAACGCGCGACGAGTCGGGAACCGATGGGCGCGGATTTTCGTTTGGTTGTTGACAACGCTACGACGCGAACGCGTCCGACGCCTTGCGCGCGACGAAAGAATAAAAGGAATACGTGCCGCCGACGACGGCGAAGAACGAGATGACGGCGAATGCGGCGAACCACTCGTGCGAGACGCGCGCGCCGTCGGCCGCGGCGGCGATGCCGTCGGCCGCGGCGGTCGGTTTCTTTTTCTTTTTGTTTTTGCGTCGTCGAGCCGCGCCGTTCGACGCGTCGCCGTCCGCGTTTTCCCGCGACGCTTCTTCGCGCGCCGCGGCGACTTCGTGCGCTCGCAAGAACGCGTCGATCTCAGCCATTCGCCGCGCCTTCTTCTCGGCTTTCTCCAGCTTGCGGCGCCGCGTCTCCGTCAAGGGCGGTTTCGCCTCGTCGATCGAAGCCGTCGCCGTCGTCGCGGCGTCTTCGCTCGCCCTCGCGACGTCGCCGGCGTCTTCGCTCGCCCTCGCGACGTCGCCGGCGTCTTCGCTCGCCGGCGCTCGCACCGCCTCGACGACGTCGACCGTTTCTTCGTCGGTCTCGACGTTCGCGCGCGCGTCGGCGACCGCCGCCGGCGCTTCGTCTTCGCGCGTCGGCGCGTTCTCTCGCGCCTCCGTCTCCCTCGCCGCGCGTTCCGCCGCCTCGCGCGCCTTCTGCGCCTCCCGTTTCGCCGCCTTCTCCTTCGCCGCTCGCGCCGCCTCGACCTCTTCCTGTCTCGCGCGCGCCTTCGCCTTCGCCGCCTTCGTCCGCTCCGCCTCCGCGACCTCGTCCGTCGCGTCCGCGCGCCAGCGCGCGAGATCGCCCGGCGTCGGCGACGACGCGCGGACGTCCGCGCGCGCGACGCGCATCGCGGCGCGGTCGACGCGCGCGTCACAGTGCCGCGCGAGGATCGAATCGATTCGCGTTCGTTCGTCGATCGATTCGTTCG
>Ga0257114_1000664_pt1 | contig 26487 bp, 32 predicted proteins | sample SI112_10mmetaG_FD_190149 | JGI IMG/M metagenome (GOLD analysis project Ga0257114, IMG submission 190149) | Marine microbial communities from Saanich Inlet, British Columbia, Canada - SI112_10m | ecosystem: Environmental > Aquatic > Marine > Inlet | place: Canada: British Columbia | collected...
ATCGTCTTTGTTAAGTGCGGCATAGTTAATACCCCCAAATTTGTTTGAAGGTCTAGAAGTTAAGGTATATGGGTTATACTCACTCCACTCCATCCCACTCTCTGTCCATAAGCCACTTTGCTCTACTTTATGGAGCGATTTGATATAGAAATTTTCAAATTTCTTCACACAATCGAAATTACCCCCACCCAAATCGTAATATTGTATAAAGTCGTCTCGCATATCTCTAATAGATTCTATGTGTTTAGATATGGGTATAAGATTGTTAATACCTTTTAAAGTACCAAATCTTCTCTGATAAAATGTATGTGTTGGTGTTGAGGTAGATTCAATTGGGAAATTCGATTGTAAGTATTTTACTAAACTTGCATCAAATGAATTTTCTAACTGAAGAATCTTTAATAATGCTTTATTATTATGAACGTATGCTTCGTTGAATTTAAAGGTAAACTTATCTAATGTGGTTGTATGGTTGTCAATATTTTTTAAGTTGATTAGAACCTCTCTATCGTTGTGTATATCGTATATATATAACAAAGACACCCCATCATTATTAGGGTGTACGGATGTGCTCTCCCATATTGGATGTACATACACTTTATCCATTACTATTGAACCTTCACTTTGGAAATCAATCATCTAATTTCTAATCTATTAACTCATCTATATTAATATTATGAGCATCTAATAAATCACTTAGAGATTCTCTATATGTGTCCAAATTAAAATCAGTTTCATCATGTTTCCATTTCCTCCAAAAGTTATGTTGTAGTTCCCATATAAACGATGCCATATCAGCCGATTTCATAGCTTTCTTCATTGCGATTTCATCATCGTTGTTGTCTAAATCAAATTCTAATATCCCTTTCATCTTTGTTCTGTAAATATACGAAATTATTTTGACAATTCCAAAAGTAATTCATGTAATTCTTCGTACTTATCTGCTTCTACTTCTAATTGATACCAATTCATATTGCTAGATGTGTTAGTTTTTCGTTTAATCGTTTCATATGTTTACAAGGAGTGTAACTACGGAACTCCCTAGCAGGACATTCACAATCGGTTATTTTAAAATCTGTAACAGTTACAGTATAATAGGATAATTTTCCGGTCTTTTTATTCCTACTACCCATTTCCCTATACGTCCACTTTTCCATCCTTAGTTTTATTTAAACGTTCAACTGCTTTAATTATCTTATCACAATTTTCAATAGAGGCCTCTAATTCAGAATCGTCTGAGTAATTTAGACTCCATCTACCATCTTGTAACATCTCAAAATCTTCCTTTAGGAATTTGATTCTGTTTAGTATTTCTTTTAAATCTGTATCCATTACTCTGTTCTTAATAGTGAATAAAGTAATTCCGAATCCAATACGGATGGTTGAACTATTTCCAACTCATGTTCCATATACTCAAACTTTTCGTAATCGTTTGATTGAGATGCCACAATCTCTGTAAGATGAGATTCTAACTTTGTTGAATACATTACCATATCCGAATCTACTTCGATTTCGAAGGTATGACCCCCCTTTGGCTTCCAACTCTGTGGACAATCGCCATTACCATCCCAATTATGGGCTCCGTAATTCTCATAGAACTGAGAATGAATTTTTAATTTACTTTTCATAACTTTTTATTTTTTATTGTTTAACAAAGCCGTAAAAAGATTTTTACCCTTAAAAATATTGATAAAAATAATATTATCTTGATAAAATGGGTTTTACCCCATTATTTTACTAATTCTACCATTGAAAGAGGAACGTTGTAAGAACCAACTCCATTTAACACTTTGATTACACACTTAGTTCTGTTGATTTTCTCAACTCTACATTGCTTACCAATCATCTTACGGTGGTTAACTTTTACATTAGCCCCAACATAAAGTTGTTGTTTTGTTTCGTAACCGACCATAGCCTTTTTATTGTTGATGGTGGTAACTACCATTGAGTTTAGATTTCTCAACTCTTCGATTGTCATCTGATTTAATTCTGAATAATTCATTTGTTTAATTTTTAATTTTCAATTGAGTTAATACCTAACCCTTATTACCCTACTAATATACGACTATTTATTGGATTTACCAAATTTTTAATGTTAAGAAATTGTTAAATTTAATATCCAACAAAATCAATAGTAACACAATCAGTAACGATACCTTGCTTAACACTCCAATCCCACTCTTCGTTCAACCAATAGTTTTGAACATTCTCTAACTCTTTCAAACACTCATCATACAACTCTTCGATTTCGTAACCATCTCCAAATTTGACACCACCACATAGTGTTACCAATTCGTTTAGTTTATCGAAATCATCTTTGTTCTTTTCTATCTGAATTTTGATTTCAGCTTTCATCAAATCGGAAACGGAATCGTTCCAATTGTACATCTCATTAGACCAAGGTTTTACTACTTTAGGTTTTTCGGTATTTATCATATTTTTCATCTCTTAATTATTACAGTACTAATATAGTGATATTATTTCAATTATCCAAATTTTTTATGTTAAATAAATGTTAAATTCCACTTTCCATTCTCTGAACCATATTGTGGTGTTCAGCTTCTGAATACCCAACTATTGATAACGATGGAGTAAATTTGGTTTCAAACTTACCACCGGCGTATTTCCAAATCACATTATCAATGAAATCTTTCAACATATAAGTTCCATCAGAAGAACCAAACCCCTGGCCCTCATCCCAATCGTTAGTCCATTCTTCAGCAACTTCCATTGCGATTTCTAACAAATCCCATTGAGGAATTTCTTCATTTTTTACCATTTCATTAAAACCAGCGATGTATCCTTTCGCTTTGAAAACTAAACTTTGTGGGTCAACTAAATATCTCATAACTTTTTAATTTTTAGTTGGGGTAGATTAACCCCTTATTACCCTACTAATATACGATGATTAGTTGGATTTACCAAATTTTTAATGTTAAGAAATTGTTAAGTTTTATGAAAATTCTCTGAAATCGGTTATGTAGTCATTCAATGATGGGTAATCTTCCGATTTTAGCAAGGTAGTTTGTCGGTTTGTATTTATGATATCATCCATATTACCTATAAGTCTCCATCTTATTTTGAATTTCTTCCAAAGAATCTTATCTAACCCATCGTCTGTTCCAACATTATCAAAATCATCTTTTGTTAATTCTAATATGTTATCATCATTTACTTTTTGAGCAAAGTATCGTTCCATCCAACCTCGTTTTCTATCTTTATCAGTTGGATTAATTTGACGTGGGTTTGGGGTAATTGATTTTTTAATTTCTATATTTTTAATAGCATCATACTCAAAGTTTTTAGTAAAATCAATACCAATCTCATTTTGTTGGTTTATGATATTAACATCTACATATGGTATTAAGATTTTTGATTTACCATCTACATAGGATGGTTCTGAAAATACCTCATCAGTACTATATCTATGGTATTGTCCAATATACTCGGTAGTATCTTTAAACATCCACTCTTTGCCCTTAGTTATTAAACCATTGGTTATCTGTGCTTTAGTGTAGTATATGCGTTTTCGTTTATCAGGCATTACCGAATCCTCATTACAGTACCTAGTGAAGTTTCCCAATCACCTTGGCAATCAAATGAATGCTCAACTGATATAACACTAAAAGATACTTTTTTGTTTTTGTAGTTACCTGGTAATCTATCAACTGTAATTGGTGACATATATGTAATTCCACCAATACCATCAAGAGTAACAGATAAGTTTAACAATAGTGGTAATTCAGAAAATGCACCTTGAGAAAATGGTGTTTTATCTGGATTTCTAGATATAAAAGTTGACATTGAATTTCGATATGCCGAACTTCTCTCTGGAGTATACCCTTCCGCACCAAATGACTGCTTTGCAGTTAATAACTTTTGTTCTGTATCATTTGTAGCTGATTTTGCTTTTGCTGCTTCAACCGCGGCTGCAAGCTTAGCGTCATCAGGATATAAACTTGTGAGTTTGCTTACATTTGATGTCCCATCTTCAATTGCTTTGGTTGACGCTAATATTAACAAATCTGAGTCAAAATCACTTTCTAATGAAATACTTCTAACACCAATTGACTTTTCCCCAATTGCGGAGAATGAATGTGGGTCTGGAAACGACTCACTTGCGTTAATTACTGTGTTTCTGTTTATAATAAGAATTGTATCTGTTTCGGATTTTGAGTCTGGTTCAACTTTCGCGGGCATCAATTTTGGATTAACTAAATTACCAGTTTCCGTATTTATCCCTTTAAATATTTTATTCAAAATGGATGTGATTTTAACTGACTGAGTTTTAATGTCGCTCTCATCATCTGCATCGGTTTGTAAATCATCAAAAATCTTTTGAATAACATCTATTGATACTAATATAGAGCCAAGTGTATGGGATGTGTCAGTTAATGTGGAACTCCAATCCAAACTACCACCTGCTTCATTATACTGGCAAGCTGCACCTTGTAAAACAAACTTATCTGGTGCTGCAGAACCAAATCCTTTATGGTATTCATATTTCCCAGCTGTTCCTGCTGCAAATTCAAGTTTAATAGGAGCAGTACCACCACTTCCAAGATACCCATTAAAATAATCTATTAAAGAACCCAATCGTATATAAGGAACAAATATAGAATCTTCAAATGTAAAAAACTCACCATTTTCAATGTTACCTGTATAAAAATCTAATTTTTGTTGGAATGTGGTTGCTGATGCTTCTGATGTCTTTTGTTCAATGTCACCGTCACCCACGTCCGCGTCTGATGCATCCTCATCTGCTTCGATACCAAATGCTTTTTTATATAATGTTTTTAATTGGGAAATCAAATCGCTTTCGGTGTCTTCACCCTCGTTATTTGGTTCTTTTTCTGCCGTTTCAGTACCCCCTGCAGTCTGTGAAAAAAGTGCACTTGCTGAAATAGCTTTTACATTACAACTATATGCCCCATCCGATTCAATTGAGAAACTAAAATTATAAACGTTAGTATCTACAAACCCATTTGTTACACCATCAGCTGGGTTTGTATGGTCTCTCCAACCATATTCTATTTTCATATTAGCACCTAGAATAAAAAATGATTTTTGAACTTTTTCTAATTGTGCTAATGTGTATACTTTGAAAGAAACCTCAGTTTCATAAATTAACGCCTCTGTGTAATCCCCACCACCATTATTAGTTATTTTTACAGATGTTAGAATAGGCTTAAACCTACGAATAGTACCCTCAGTATCATACAATGATGTACCACCACCTGTTGGTGCAGTTGAATCTCCTATTTTCATCTCAGCTGCGGTAAGTACGGTGCCAGTTTCACCTGCAATTATACTTACATTGACATAGCAATATTTTTTGTAATTCCAATATTTAAAAAAATCATCTCTGAGTTCGTTTGCACCTTCTCTACGTTTTAACTCATCGGCAACGGCGGACGGGAATATTGGATTTAAATTTGGGGCTTCTGCCATAACTTATGAATTTAGATTATTATATTCGTTTACTATTGAAATGTAGTCTTTTGGGATTCTTATTTGAGCTCCTATTGGTACTGATAAATCACCCTTACCTATACCATTCGCTCTTGCTATAATCCACCACAATCTACTATTAGTATAATATTTGTATGCAAGTGAATCTAATCTATCACCTTGTCTGCCTATTATATAAATATCATTTGATTTTTTATCAATCATAGGATATTTAACGGTTGAACGATATCGTTTACCATTCTCATTTTTTAAAATGTCTATATCTTTATATCTGTTCATATTATATCCTTATTATGCAAAGTGTGCAGAATCCCAATCGTAAATACCAGTTACACCTTCTGCCGGTCTAACTCCACCTAATATTTTTAATCCAATTGAAATATCAACACCCATTGGTAATTCACCTAATGGGTTCTCAGATGCTAACATTGAAATTTCCCAAGGAGTTTCATCTGACATGGTGTATGATAACGATTCTATAAATGCTAATTTACCATTATATAAACTACCCAAACGGAAGGTTATTAAAGTTCCTTGATATCCATCTCCACCACCATATTGAGGCATTGTCATTGTTGATAAATATTGTAGTTTTTTCCACATCGGTTTCATTTCAATACGAGATGTTGCATATGCTTGAAAGTTAAATGAAACACTTCGTTCAAATGTAGTATATTTGTATGCTTGGTCTGCTCTACCATTGTACTTTACAGAATCCCATGATGGTGAGAATGTTTCTGTGATACCTTTTGCAGTTCCTCTAAATTGAACTTTTTGGCCACCATCTGCTTGAAACCACATATTAACTAAATCAATACCACTTTCACCTAAATCAAGTGCGTTTATTTTATCGTATCTATCACCTACTTTATCTGTGTTATACCACTCATATCTATTTTCAGATTCACCTAATTTACCAGGATTACCAAAATTAACTCTTGTGTTTATGTTTTTTGTGTTATAGTCTTCTTTTGTTGCTCTTTCTAATTCTTGACCACTCAACTTACTTCTGAAATCATTGAATGTTGTATCACCTGCGACTCTATCTGGTATATCACCATATGCGATTGTTTGGTAATCTTTTATTACTTCAGAACCTGGAACTGTACCTTTAGAATCTCCGTTTGCATCTACTTTATTAAGACCACCACCATCGAAGGATGCATCAGCCTTTGATTTTAAAGAATCTGAGGCATCATCTATATCAGATATTAGTCTCTTCGTACTATCTATACTAGAACCCACTGGTGCATCAACAACACCACTTGCATATTTAATTGGTGCGAGAGGTTTTTTAATATCTATAGTACCAGTAAATTTTGGCTCTTCGTAGTTTACATACCCTTCTTGAATTGACTCACCAGTGAATGTATTGGTATATCTAGTAGTTGTAGTTACACCAATCCCAAATACTGAATCAAACCCACCCAATATGTCTGTTTGTTTTGGGAATGGTAATCCATATCCACCGACCTTGTTCAATGCTTGTAAATCGATTTGATATATACTCTTTAATTTATCTTTATAACCCCCACCAATCTTTCTTTTGTACTTACCAAGTGTGTCCAATCCAACTAGACCACCTCTATCTGGTTTCAAACCAATGTGTTGTGACCCAACTGCGGTTAACATATTAGCAGGAGTCCATACCTTACCAAACTTATTTGTTCTTTGTAGTCCGGCTTGTTTTGTAGACCATAATAACCCTTCTACAGATGCTAACCAACCACCCACTCTTGCAACATCTACTAATGCTCTCGATGTTGATGTTACTATGCCACCACGAATCATTCCATCATCAAATGAACTTCTACCAATACCCCAAAGTTGAGGTTCTCCCTTACCAATACCTTTTCTTTGAATACCTCTAAGAATAAGTGGGTGTCTGAATAAACCCAATCCGTTATTAAATGCGTCTGCTTTTAGATTGAACTTATCATACATTCTATCTAAGAATGATGGTGATTGTCTTTGTGCTTGTCCTTTACCAATACCAAACCCAGTTTCACCTGAATTTAATCTACCTGCTGAATCAAATGATTGTTCATATGTTTTACCTAAAGTAAATTTACCATCATCAATGTTTGAATATAATGAATTTGTATTATCGAATACAGTATTATTAGGATTTACACCAATAAATTTAGTTGCATCCACTCCACCAAATTTTGAATTAAATCCAGCTGCGTGTATATCTTGTATATAGTTTATATCTGTTGGGGTTACCCCTCTATCAGAGTGATTTGGATTAAAGGTAAAATCATTTGGTGTTGTTTCCCCTTTATCTTTATCACCTTGAGTAATATTAGCTTTTGTCGTTTCACCTAAAAACTTAGAACTTCTATCAGATGGGTTTGGAGTTGTTTCACCTAAGAACTTAGAACTTCTATCGGATTCATTGGGTGTCGTTTCACCTAAAAACTTAGAACTTCTATCAGATGGGTTTGGAGTTGTTTCACCTAAGAATCTACTTTCATTATTAGCAGGAGTAGGAGTTGTTTCTCCTAAGAACTTAGAACTTCTATCAGATTCATTGGGTGTCGTTTCACCTAAGAATTGTTCAGAGTTATTCATTTTAGATGGAGTAGTCTCCCCTAAAAACCTCTCCTCTAAACTCATTGGCTTAGCATCAGTTTCCCCTAAAAACTGTTCAGAGTTATTTGCTGACTTTGGAGTAGTTTCTCCTAAGAACTTTTCTGAGTTATCAAATTTATTAGGGTTTGTTTCTCCTAAGAACTTTTCTTGTAAATTAGATTTAGTGGGAGTAGTTTCTCCTAAGAATTGCTCAGAGTTGTTTGCTGGTTTTGGAGTAGTTTCTCCTAAAAAGGTTTCTGAGTTATCAAATTTAGATGGATTGGTTTCTCCTAAGAACTTACTTTCTTTATTTGATGGAGTTGGTGTTGTTTCTCCTAAGAATTGCTCAGAGTTATCCATTTTAGATGGGGTAGTCTCTCCTTTAAACTTTTCAGTCTGATTTACCTTTTGTGGATTTACACCCTCTTTATTGGTAGTCGTTTGAGAACGTGGAATCTTTGGAGCAGATTCTACCATAGAACTTAAAGGTGTTTTATTTAAGTTTTTGTTAACATTTACTCTTTCGTTAGATTCCAATGGGGTGCTCTTTGGCATTCTAAATTTCGATAAATCTGATTTCATATCTTTTAGTGCCATTTATTACCCTCCGAATCCGTTCTTAGATGAAACTTGTCTACTTTGTACTCTACTGATTTTAGAAACTACTTTACCATCTACATTAATAAGTATTGGTTGTGATTGTATATCACCCCTCATTCCAATTAGTTCCTTACCTAATGCTTTAATTTCTGTAATTAAGGCTGAATTTCCATCATCAGTATCAGATTCATCTGAATCACCACCCATCATATCACCAATACTATCAGCAATTCCCATTAAACTAGGTGCAAGTAGAACAGTTACTGCTCCTAATCCTGCAAGAGCTAATAAACCAGGTACTCCCATCAGACCGATTGCAGCTAATCCAAACGCAACTCCCATAAGAGCGGGCCCTAATAGTAACATAGCACCTACATTTTCCATAGTTACTGCATTCATCATATTAACAAGTCCATCAGCTACTGCTGTAATGATTGGTGGTAACTTATCAATTGCTTTCATTAAGACATCCCCAATTACGGTTGCAATACCCGTTATGATTGGAGCGAGTGCTTGAATAACTAGGGAGAATGCGTATATCCCAGGTGATGCCATTAATAAAGCTGCACCGATTGCTAAAATAATTGGTATTGCAGGTGCAGCTGCTGTTCCAAACGCCCCTAATCCTGCCCCGGCAGCGGCCATTCCTCCACCTGCGGCTGCTCCAGTAGTACCTAATGTAACTTGTGATGCAGCTAAACCTGCGTTAGCTCCAGTTTGAGCTACTGTAGAACCCACACTTAACCAACCCCTGGCAATGTCAACTAATTTTGCAGCCCCTAAAGCAATATACCTACCTAGTGTAGTATTCATTATTAGATTTCTTGCAGCCATATAACCATTTACTACAAGTGCTTGAGCTGCTGCTGCTTTATCTAAAATAAAATCTTTAGTTTTAACAACAAAGCTACTATTCATCAATGTGACAGCTGCACCTACAACTACATTTTTAGCTGCTATCACCCCATTATAAATTCCAGTTGCGGCAGTTGATGCTACAGTAGCTATTTTATTTAATCCTAATGCTTTAGATAACCCACCGAACATTTTTGTTGCACCACCGATTCCTTCCCCACTCACTAACTTAAATGCTAGTGCTTTTAGATAAACTTTACCAAATTCAATTGCTAGTGTACCTGCGCCTGCGGTTGCGGAAGCAAATGCTCCTTGTAATGCTTGAACTGTGTCTGCGGAATCTCCGTATTTTGCGGTAAGTTCGTCTTGAACTTTTTTATTGGCCATTTGAGTGGTTAATTGGTCTTTTGTCATTCCATATGTCGCAGAAAGAGCATCTAATTGTACATCGGTTAGTTTATTAAATTCCTCTTGACCACCAACACCTTGGAGAATTGCTTGAGACATCTTCTCTCTTGCGACTGCACGTTCGTCTTCACTAGTTGCTGATTTCATTTCGATTGCAGCTGCTCTTACGGCACTATCGTTAACATCTCTACCTAACATCACTCTTGCTTTTGCAGCTGCTTTCAAACTACTTTCGATATCTAACATACTATCAGCGGATGCGTTAAGGTTATCCATGTTTGTACCTTGCTTAATTAAAGCCGCGTTTTGTTCTAGTATGGAATCTAATTGTTCTTTAGATGCACTTTTTAATCTGTGTGTTTGGGAAGTCATACCTTCCAACATCTTTTTGGCATTAACACCGTGCTTTTCTGCTATAGTTTTTATATGGTCACTAACATCCCCAGCTTCTACACCTGCATCTTGAAAAGCAACAACTAAATCAGTTGCAGATGCTGCATCACCTGTAAGTGATGCTACTTCAGTAACACCTTTTATCATTTCTGATGTTGCTGCGTTTACATTACCAAACTTTTCAGTAATTGCTGTTGCTGATGCTGCGAGTGCATCTGAACCATAAAGTAATCCAGTAAAACTCATAGATGCTTGGTCGATATTACCTTTTAATGCAAATGCCTCCTTTACACTCAAACCTTGCTGAGTGACCATCTCTTTCATTGTATCTATATGAGCGGTTAGTGATGCTCCAACATTTGCAAATGCTTTATTCATAGCAAGAGCGGCTACACCACCCTTAGCTATTGCACGTTCTAATTCTGAATCTAATCCGAGAATATTTTTGGTTGTACTCAACAATTCATCGTTGATGGCAGCCCGTTCTCTATTTGCTTTTAAGATATTTTCAGTTTGGTCTAATTGATTTATTAGATGAGCGTTTATTGCTTCACCCTTTTCTTCGGCTTCTTCTATTAATTCTAATTTAGCCCTCTGTACTGCTTCAATTCGAGCATTAACTTTTTCAGATTCCGATTCTAGTTGAACAGTTTCTGTTAAACTTGCTGCTAAATTTTGTTGTGTTATTTTTGCATCGTTAGAAATCTTACCTTTGACTTTAGCCAAAGAGACAAGTGAATTAAGGATACCACGCTCCCTTTCCCTCAGTTTAAGTTCTTCTTTAACTGATTCGTTGAAACGCTGTTGGTCTTTTATTTTCTTTTCTGACGCCATAGGGTACTTCTAATTATTTACCCATTTTTATTCGTTGGGTATCGTACGCTTTAAGAGCATTGTTTAGATTTCTTAATTTCTGTTGTGTAGCTTTATCAGGTGCTGATGCTATTACTGTTTCGATTTCACTATCAATTCCTTTTAACTTTTGTGATAATTTCTTACTTTTACTTCTGAATATATCAAAAATACCTTCATCCAAACCCGCCTCTGTGAATAATTCTTTAAGTTCTGATAATTTTATACTTGCCATAGTGATGTATCCCTTAATTGTTAGTTGTATATAAATATAGAAATACCCAACAAATCATCAAAAAATTCATTGGGTATTAATATTATCTTGTTTTTGATTTAGCCTTCTTCATAGCCTTATCATGTTGTTTCTTTTCTTCTTGCTTAAATTCCACTATTTTACCTATGTAAAATGTTCGAGCCCAAACGGGCATATTATAAACATCAGTAAAGTTGAATCCACCATTACCATGATAGATTAAATCAAAAATGTGAGAGTGTAGTATTTTTCTGTAATTAAGACTGAGGCCAAAAAAACGTTACGCCCATTGGCAGTAACATATCCCTCCTTTCCCCAGTCTCTTCAGAAATAAATTCATAAGTTAAGTCTATATCTGGAACAACTGAGTTTATTTGCCCTCTGAGAGCCCTTGAGTCGGCAGCAAATAATTCGTTATCCACGAAATGATTAATACTTTCTTGTGATGTATCACCATCTATTGATAGTATTGTATTTTTTAATCTAGTAGTAAGTTGTTTATCTGTAGCATCTTTCACTCTTTTTGATTTCTTCTTTTGTTCTTCAAGTTGATGTTTGATTTTACGTTCCTTACTTTCAGTTAATGCTTGAAATGTTATTGTTCTTTTAGATTGTGGTAATTCAAATGAAAATTCATTCTTATGTAGTTCTGTCTGATTAGTACCATCATACTCTGTAGATTCAAATTGAGTTAAATCAATTGTTTCTTTCTGTATTGTACCTGGCTGTGTTGGGTCATCAATCTCAACTTCATAATCTTTACCATATCCCAATATTCTAGCCGATACCATAACAGCATTTTTATCACCTACTGTAATATCTGTATATTTTACAGGTGCACCTTCACCATTACTAATGATTAAAGCTTGGAACAGTCTATCTAATACACTACCATCTTTAATATATGATTGTGTCGTAAGTATATCCTCTTCTTTAGCAGTCATATACTTCATTTCAATCTTACCTGATGATAGCGGGTTATCTTTTTCGTAAATAAGACCCTTTGAAGGTAATTCAATTATTTCTGTTGGAAATTTGTAATCAGATACTTGCTTTTGCTCGTATTGTTGTTTTGCGAGTTCAACCATCTCTTTATTTGATGCGTTGGGGTTGTAGTCGTCTTGTAAGTCTTTACTCATAACGTTTTTCTTTTTAAAACTTTATTTAGGTTCTTTAATATACTAATAAATATTAAAATAAATTAAATTAAACGAAAAAACCCCAACATTTCTGTTGAGGTTTCTAAATATTCAATTTTTATTACAATCCGTATTTTAGTATTGTAGTATTGCGTAGTCGTATGAAAGTGTTAAATCTACAGTTGCTAAATCTTCACCAGTATAGTCCATATCTGAGAACTTTGCTGTTTGAATAAATGCTCCTTTAAGTGTCCACTCTTCTACTTTATCACCAACAGGACCCAAACTGTTAAATGTGATATCTTTTTTGTAGAAATCAGAGTATCCATCTCTTCCTGTTACAGATTCGTGGTGTAATCTTACCCATTCCATTGCTGCTTGTGCTGCTGATGGAACTACTGCATCATAAAGAGATACAGTTATATCACTCCACTCACTTCTACCTTTTACATATCGTCTAACATTAATATGGTCGATGGTAACTTTACCATTTGTTATTTCTGGTCGTGAAGTTGCTTTCACTAAATATGCAGGAATTCCCTCCATATACATAATGAACCTGTTTGACATCTTCGGTTCGAATGATGTAAACATTACTTCTGTTGGGTCTAATAGTTGTGCCATTTTTGTTTTCCTATGTTTCTAATTCTTTTATATAAATATAGTTTATTCTAAAAAATAGTTAGTTCCCCCAAAATTATTAGGGGAACTTAACTATTGTCTATATACTATTCTGGAAATGCTGCTCCAGTTGGTAGTACGTTAAAGTCAAGAACTATAAATTCTGCTGTTTTAGCAGGTTGTAGGAATATCTCTCCTACCATTATGTTTCTATCAATTACATCTGGAGTATTATTGGTTTCATCCATAATAACTCTAAATGCATATAAACCTTGTCTTTGTTGAATTGATTCTAAGTAAGGATTAACGATTGATAAGAATCTATTTCTAGTAGCTGCAGTATTGTTTTCGAATACTAAGTACCTTGTAGATGATGCGATGAATTTCTTCACTGCAATTAACAATCTTCTTACATTGATTCTATCCAATGCTGATGGTTTAGCTTGTAAGGTTTTCTGTCCAAATACAGTTACACCTTGACCAGGGAACGTTGCAATAGGATTCAATCTACCTTCGTAAAGTGCATCTCTTTCTGCTCTAGTCAAACGAGTCTTAGCTTCAATTGCTGAAGTTAACCCACCTCTATTTAATCCGGCAGGCGCAAACCATTCAGCGGCCACTTGGTCGTTAAATGCGATAACACCAGGAAGTACTGCCGATGGCGGCACCCATACTGGTTTGTTTTTATCTGTATTAAGTATCTTAACCCAAGGATAGTAAGATGCTACATAATTTGAATCAAATGCCTGAACTGCGTTAGTTGCAGTTGAGATTGAATCAGCCCATGCAGATGCATCCATAATAAAGAATGTATCTTGTCTATCTTCACACATATCTTTAGCAAACGTAGTTACTGCAGAATGTAATCTGTGGATAAGACCAGGAATTACTAACATATTAATATCAAATTCATCAGGATTAGATACTGAGTTAATTGCTTTTCTAAATGCAATTGTTCCAGTAGCTGTATTAGATGAACAATCATACCCTTGTGTATTTCCAGCTGTAATATCACCAGTAGTACTTACAATTCTATTTGGTTTGAATCCATCAAAACCACCTTGAAATGGTACTAAGAACTTACGAGAGTTAATTGATGTAGTTGCATCTGATAATGAAATAGAACCACTATTTGCAGCGGTTGATGAAGGGAAATTAGCTCCAGCTTCTTGGTTATAATCACCTAAGTAAAATGCCGTTCCAGCTGTTGCTGTTGATGAATCAGGCGTTGGTGCTAAAAACGCTAAGTTATCAGTTGTAGTTAAATCAAAATCAAATCCATAAAATTTCTTAGGATTGTATGAGTTATTAATTGTCTGTGCTGATACATATGCAGGGTCTGGTACAGTAAATGCAGTTCCGAATGGATTTTGCAATGCAGCAAAACCAAATGGTACTAAAGATACATCAATTGCTTCGTCTTTAACTGCATTAGTTACTTCTACTCTAATATTTTCTGAGTTATTAGGATAATCACCATTTGTTGATAATTTTCCATTAGCATCAACTGTAATATACTTATCACCAATCACTCTAACGATAAAGTTTGGAGAATTGGGGTCTAAGTTAACACCTTGAAATGATTCTACTAAGTTAGGTCTGATATCGCTATCAACTACACCTACAAATGGTGAACCAATAACTTTGTCTTGGTCTACTCTTCGTACAACTACAGTAAATGAACCATATTCAGAACCAGGTACTGAACCTGCTGGTTTAACATCTTGAATACCAATTTTAAATTCGTAGTTAGTGTTATTACCATGTGATAATGTATGGAACTTAATTAAGTTAGTAGTATTACCACCAACCTTCTGTGATGTAATCCAAGGTGTTGATGCCTCAGTATATGCTTTAGAGTAATCGATATCTTTAGCCATATCCATTGTTACAACGGGTATTTCACCAGTTGCAAATGATTCCGATTGGAATGTTTTAAAGTTTGCTAAAACATATCCCTTTTGTGAACCTCTTGCTGAAAATCCAAATGATTTTGTAAAGTAGTTATCACTTGTTGGATTTAATGATGCACTATAAGTAACGTTTGTGAATGATGAACCAGACAATCCCAATGTAAACAATGATGCTGATACATTTGTTGCCTCAAACTGGTCTGATACCGAACTACTTTTAAATACGTCAGTATCGGATGTTACACCTGTAGTTGGGTGTAGTACACCTGCTAATTTAGTACCTGCTGATGAGGATATAATTAATCCGACTGGGTTTTCTAAGGTATACCCATCTTGTCCTAATACCCTAACGATTGTTGCTGTTCCCGCATCCTCTAAATAAGCTTGAGCAGTATATGGTAGATACGAATCTTCTGTCAATCCACCGAATACTTGTTGAAACTTTTGAAATGAGTCTACTTGAGTTGGAACAAATGCAGGGCCTTTAACTGTCGACCCTATTAGTGCTGCTCCGATTTCACCAATTCCTTGGGGTAGAAACGACAAGTCCTTTTCTCTGGTAAATACTCCAGGACTTACTATTCTTTCTGCCATTTTATTCTCCTATTATAATTTTTTGGTTTATATACTAATAAATACTTCTAAAAATTGGAAACGATGTATATTTATGTCGATGGTGTAAACATACCTGTGTTTATATCAAATTCACCATCACCATACTTCTCTTTAAGTTCTCCTGCTAACTTAATTTCAGATTCTCTTAGTTTTAAGTATTGGTCTTTTAATTGATTTTTGAATTTTACAACATTATCTTTCTGAGCTTCGATTAAAGTTAATTCAATCTCAACTTCTCCTAACTTTGCGGTAACTTCTGAAAAATCGTTTCTAAACTTTTCTATTTTTTTAATTTCGTCTTCTTCAAACTTAATATTTTGTTTTTCAGTAACGTTTTTTACTTCTGCCATAACATTTATTTTTATTATACTAACTTATAAGTATAAATATTAAAATTATAATCTAAACACTAAGTGTCTAGTCTAGTATTCCACACAATCTTAGATGTACCAAATGCTTTTTGAGAGTTCATTACTCGTTTACCCCTATCTTCAGGTATAATATATGCTTTTGATGTAAGAGTTACGTTACTTTTAACAATACGCTCCTCACCTACTCCATTTGTTGTTTCGAACGAGTAAGATTCACCTTTGATTTGGAATTTATATCTTTCACCAAAGACCCCACCTTGAAAGTAAATGATTTGTTCAACCACTTTGTTTAAATCTTCCATATAATCACACCACACTATAACATCATAACTAATGTTAACATAATCTGGGTTGTCTACAATATGATACTCATCAATAGGTTTTGAATCTATTAGTTGCGAGAACGCATCGTATCTATTCTTAGGTGTATATTTTTTTACAAAGGTTCGTGATGTATCATCATCAGTCATTACCTTTAATTTTGAATATTCGGTGTTTACATCCAATGAGTTTCGTTTGAATGAGATTAATGGAGTCTGAGCCTTACCATTAGCATCTCTTATAAACCCATCACGTTGTGCAGATACCCAATTTTCAGGTGATGCATATAATACAGGTACTGGAATAAACTTTCCGTTCTCTTCGATGGTGGGTCTGACATCTTTCTCTAAAAAATCTTTAAATGCTAAGTCAATATCATATATACCAACTGATATATTTTTTACATCATCGTTTTTACGAGATATTTGTTTAGCTTTATTCAATATAGGGTCGTCTGACGTAGAACTTTGTGTTCTTTTCAAATCTACCTTCTCATCTCTATTTTGTCTATACTTTATTGCCATTATATACCTATTGGTAAGTCATTGTTATTATTATTAACACCCACTCTAACATCATCTTTTAAATTAAGTTGTGTTTTTCTTGCTACATGAGTTTCACATAGAATAGATAGATTATATCCTTGTGAATCACCACCATCCCAAGTTTCTGGATTCTTACCTGCGAAGAATTGATTTTGAAATATTACATCTACAATATGCTGCTCATCATTCCACTCAATTACATCACCAATCTCAGGAAACACATTTTTATCTTTTAATATGTCTCTTAAAAAATAAAAGTTTACATTTCTAGTGTAAGATGAACCAAAATCATCAAATACCTGCTCAGCGTTTGTTCTATCAACCAATGTGGGTATTTTTATAGGATTGTGGTATATTTTACTTTTACCCTCACCATATAAGTTAGATTTAGTATCTTCTATAATTAATTTATAGTAATACACTTCAGTATCTATGATATCCGTTATTAATTCTTTGTTTATTTTTCTAAACAAAGATGCATCTCTTTCTCCACCAAATAACGCCATTATATCAATCCTTTATTCATAATATTAGCCAATATAAATTGCTTTTGGAACTCTATTAAGAGTTAATTCCATAGCTTCTGATTCTTCTTGTTGTGCTTGTAACAATGCTTTTCTAGAAGTTGCTTCTAAGTTTTCTCTTAATTCTGAAATTAAGATTTCTTTTTCAGAAGATGCCTCACTTCTTAAATCTGCACCATCTAATGTAATTTCTGAGTTAGGGATTGGTACTGAACTAAACTTAGCTCTTACTGCACCTAACATTTCTTTTGCTAATGCTAATGCGTATTTATGAATCCAACGTTTTCCTACATGATTGATTCTGGTGTATTTAATTCTATCAAATGGTGCGTTTGAATAGTCAGATACTACTGAATTGTCTATGATTGGGTTTCTTCTTTCCAAATCTAATATATAATGGAAGTGTACTCTATAACTACTCTCAGGTATTGGGAATAATCTTACTCTATTATTTTGAATATCAAATCCATATTGAGATTTACGAACCATATCGTTAAATTCAATTGCCTGAACTCTAAGTAAATCATCATAAAGAGGTGACATCATAAATGAAACACCTGGTGAGTAATTACCCCAACCAAATGAGTCCATCATGTTCTGTGAACCTAATCCAGTTCCTACAAATGGGTCAAAGTACCTTACCATTGCTGGTGGTGCGTTATGTAACATCTTCTTAATTTCAATTGTATCCACGCCTGCAGTTCCACTTTCCAATGAAACTAACGTAGGGTCGGTTAAATCATACACCTGTTGGTCTGCATTTGCAATAAATGAACCTGTATAGTACGTTACTCTACCACCACTACCTGCTTCTGTACCATAATCTTTTGCTAAAGATATCAATCCACCTAAGTTTGCATTTAATTCTGTTTGTGATAAATTTGAAGAGGTTGAACTACCCTTTATATTTAAAAGGTTTTCTCTAATATTAAATTGGTTTACTTGAGTTGAATATTCGGTAACCGCTTCCTCAATACACGCATAAAAGTTTATATCTTGTAATTCAATATCAACAATTGGATAACCCAATCGTTTGGCGCACCAAGATGACACCTTATCAACATCTTGCTGAAACTCATAATCATTATCATAATAACCAAACGGTGTCATATCTGGAAAGAATGATGATGAACCTGGCCATATTGGAATTTGTACTGCCATTAATATCTCCTATTGTTTATTATAAATATGGTAGATTGTTATAATCCGAACCTACTTTTTGTTGCGTTATAATTTTGAAGTATTTCTGCAGAAGTCAGTACTTTGTTATAATATTTTACGGATGCTATATTACCACCAAAGTAATTTGCAAGCCCATTTCTAGCACCTATAACCGCGTTTGCCGTTGAAGTTGTTCCACCTGTTATATTACCAGTATTAGCTACGTTAACATCTGATACAGTATCAACGTAAATACCTATACCACCTGCAGTTCCAGAACCATCATAGGTTACTACAAATTGATGCCACTTACCATCATTATAAGTACCTGTAGTTATTGAGTATATTCTCTTACTTGTGGAGTTGGTATTACGAATAATATAGAATACAGTATTAGAACCACTAAACGTAAATTCAGTACCTCTCCAATTCCCACCATGTTCATTTTTTCCTACTATGTATGCAAGACCACTATTAGAACGTTTTAACCAAACCTCTATACTATGGGGGTCGTTCCATTCGAAATTTAAAGTAGATGTGTTTCCAAACGTTATGTAATCATTTGCATCATCAAAAGCAATACTCCCACCATCTTCAGATGCAAATGTAGGGCCATTAGTTAATGTACCAGTATTCTCTCTACCACCTATATCGGTTATAGTTGTTCCACTTCCAGGATATGATTTTTTATTTGCAGCATCTGCAGAGAATATTAATCCATCTGTTACTATATCCGGCCCACCATGCGTTCCCATTATATAAACCTATTTTTTAATGCGTTATAATTTTGAAGTATTTCTGCAGAAGTCAGTACTTTGTTATATATTTTAAATGCTCCGAAAGTACCTGGTATATAGGTTGTGGCTCCGTTTCGACTACCTATACAAAGATTTGATGTGCTTGTTATTCCACCTGATATGTCCCCTGTACTTACGGTTGTGGTATCATTTACAGTATCTATTATAATATTCATTCCACTTACAGTACCCGAGCCATCATATGTACATACGATATGATGCCAATTGTTACCTCTATAAGTAGCATTTTCAGTACCTACAACTATTCTGTTAGAGCTCGCATTTGTATTTCGTATGAAAAATGCTATTTTACCTACATTAGCATTTCCTCTATATGTTATTTCTACCCCTCTATAATTCCCGCTAGATTCATTTTTACCCACAATATATTTACTGGCATTTGCTGTTGTCCTCAACCATATTTCGTAAGTGAATGAATCATCATGGTCGAAATTAGCAACAGAGGCGTTTCCAAAAGTCACAAAATCATTCGAACCATCTAAAGTTATAGTACCCCCAGCTTCAGTAGTATTAAATGAAGGGTTATTAGTTAGTGTACCGACTTCATCACCTATTGTATTATTTAAATTAGTACCACTACCAATGTATGATTTATGATTGGCAGGGTCGGCTGCTAATACTAATCCATCTGTTACTATTTTTGGTGAATATCTAAATGCCATTTATATAAACCTATTTTTTGTTCTGTTATAATTTTGAAGGACTTCTTGTGAGGTAAGTGCTCTGTTATAAACATTTGCAATTGCAACCTTCCCATTTAGACAATTATTATTTTGATGTGTCTCTTCCACATTCGAAAGTATTGAGAAAACTCTTGCTGTTCCATCACCCCACGTACCAGTTCCGACAGCAGTAGTAGATGATACAGATTGTGCATTTATATATAATACTGAAGTAAATGATGATGACCCATTATATTCGCCTGTACCTACTACGTGAGTCCATTCATTCAAAGCTAAACCAGAACTATATATCCTATCCTTTGATGCACCCCCAATATTGATTCTCCAATATAAACTCCCTTCACCGCTTGTAGCTATATATAATGCATTATAATCAGATGCATCTGTAGACATTAATCGTGGAGTACCTGTTGAAGTTCCTTCTCGCTTCACCCAACACTCATATGTTATTGCATTGTTATCAGTTCCTTTAGTATCTACTGATTCACCGAATTGTATATTATCATTTGTACCATCACCATCAAAGCAAAGGCCACCTACCGAATCTGTTACTAATGACATGCCATTGGCCAATGTTCCTGTATTACCTCTTCCCGATAAATCGGTTACTGTAGTTCCACTACCAGGATATGATTTATGATTAGCGGCATCTACTGCTAGAACTAATCCATTTGTTATTATATCGGGACCTGTACTTCCAGCCATTATGGTAATTCCAAATCATCAACCCATTCTGAGCCGGTTAGTATTGTCATTATTTCAGTATAAGTGTATGGGCCTTCTTTTGTTGTTAATGAAGAAACTGATGTTGGTATATCACCATCCCATTTAACAAATGTTCTAGAACCTGATACATTTAGTCTAAGAGTATCTACTGATGTCTCTGCTACATCGTTAAAATCAATACTTCCAGTTTCAGAAGTATCAAATATCATAAAATCTCTTGTGCTACTCATATTATTTCCTTTTAATTAATTTTAACAATCAAATTGACCATCAACTACACCACTTGCATTGATAGAAATTCCAGATTCCCCACTTCCATACATATAAAATCCAGCTTCAGCAGTTGGGCCTGTGTCATCATCTTCTTGATAATAAGTTACACCAATATCGTATGGGCTTCCACCACCATCGTGATAAAATGTGGTATCACCTGCGTTGCCACAACCTTCTTCCGGGCCACCATAGGGGCCGTTTAATGCTTCTTCAGTTAATCCTGCTGATGCTGAATGGTCGTATGAATAAAATTCTGATAGTTTATGTGGTGTACTTCCATCGGGTTTAGCTGAGCTTGCATCATTTACTGATGTTGTTGATAACGTTGTTAATGAACCATTGGTGTTGCTCATTTCCACTCTGATTTGGCTAATACTTATTGGGTTTCCACTAGCTGGTAGTGCCATTATTTAATCCTATTTTTAAGTTCATCAATTTGTTTTTGTTGTTCTTTAATAGTTTCTATCAATAATGGTATTATTTTTTCATACCGAACTGCTTTCATACCACTACTTCGGGTTTGTACTGCTTCAGGTAGAACTGCTTCTACTTCTTGTGCAATAACACCAACATCATGTCCTTTATTACCATGTACTACTGAATCTTCTCTCCAATCAAATTCATACCCACCTAATTCAAGTAATTTTTGTAATGGGGATTCAATTGGTGTGATATTATCTTTCCATCTTCTATCTGATGTTGAGAATGCTACAACATCATTTGATGCATCAATTCTACCTGCAGTTACACTTCCCGTAAGAGCACCAACTGCCAATGAACCTGTTATTACTACATTTTTACCATTTACTACAATACCTTCTTGATTATGAGTTCCTATTTTAACTGTATCATCAGAGAATACTTCAAAAATTGGTATACCTGATATATCGTTTACTGAGAAAAGAGAACCTGATAGTTCATCTGTTACTGAGAATAAAGTACCGAACCCACCTTCAATAGTAAATACTTCAGTATCTCCAACAGAACCTGACCTATATATTTCTACTGAACCCGTTACTCCTATTGAGCCTGTAATTTGCGCTGAACCCGAAAATGGAAACGCTACTTTTGCTGTGTTGGCTGCAACATCAGCTGCAATTGAAGAACTTAATGCGGTATGTGAGCCTGATATCATTGTTGGTGTCAGTGCTTTTACCAATGTAAGTGTAGTTACCTCCGAATCCATTAGTGCTCCAGCAGATGTTACGTTAGTAGCGTCTGTTACGTCTGCGGATGCCTCAATTGCATCTAATTTATTTTTTAATACTGTTGTGAAATCGTTGGCAGTTTGAGTAGGTAGTGAGGTTAGCGATGAACCATTTCCATAAAATGAACCTGAGAATAATGATGCTGATACGTGAGTACCTACTACTAATTTATTTAAACTTGCATCACTACCCGATGTGATGACTTTTTTCCATGCTGGCATATATCTCTCCTATTATGGTTGGCAATGACACATCGTCACCCACTTCCGTTTGTTGGCCTATAATAGCTATTTAATATAAATATAAGAATTTTATTATTAAAGTAAAAAATCCCCATAAGGAGACTTTTAATTATAACACACTATGTGTTAGTTATATTTTTTTGAATTTTAACTGCAGTTTCAAATACTAATTGAACATCATTGCCTTTAAAAGTTGATTCTGATATTAACTGTAATAAGAACTCTAGTTCTTCTTTTGAAAATACTTCGGTGTCACTTTTTTTATTTTGTTTAAGTTGTTGTAATGATGCCATAACGGTTTTTAATTTTTTTAACATTTTGATTATGCATAGATGTAAATTTCATTATCATCCGTTTTAACATGAATAGTACCTACACCTTGAAATGTTGGTGCAGATGATGGTGCAGATGTGGATGATTCAATATTACCTAATTTAGAAGTTGGTGTACCACCTGTAGTTACATTATGTGCTAATTGTGATTTATATCCAAATGTTGCACCATTACCATCAGAATCATCACAGAAAATAGAGTGACCTGCTTGAGCAGTTCCGTTTCCAGTACCACCGAATATAATTCCACTATCACCAGAGGTTGAACCTGAGTTTAATAGAATAAATTGGTCTTCTACATTTAAGTTAGTTACTTGTAATTCAGTTTTCGTACCTGTAATTGTTAAGTTACCTGGTATGAGAATCGTATCACTAGAATCACCGATAGTTGCTGCTCCTCCTAATGAAGCGTTTAATGCGGTTTTAACATTTGCTGTATCTGTTACATCTGCACTTGCTTCTATAGCATCAAGTTTATCGTGATGAGTAGTACTCATTAAACCAGCGATTGTATCGGTTGCTTCTCCAATAATTACATTATCACCATCAGATGAATTAATTGTTATCTGTGCAGCGGCTGTTGTTTTGGATAGGTTAGTACTTACGTTTGTTGCTTTTGCCGTATTGGTTGCTACGGCAGCTGCGATTGAAGAACTTAATGCGGTATGTGAGCCTGATATCATTGTTGGAGTCAACGCCTTTACCAATGCGATTGTGGCTAATTCAGAATCCATTAATGCCCCAGCTGCAGTTACGTTAGTAGCATCGGCAGTTGCTTTTGCTGTGTTGGTTGCTACGTCAGCTGCGATTGAAGAACTTAATGCGGTATGTGAGCCTGATATCATTGTTGGAGTCAGTGCTTTTACTAATGCAATTGTGGCTAATTCAGAATCCATTAATGCTCCAGCCGCAGTTACATTAGTGGTATCAGCAGTTACTTTTGCGGTGTTAGCGTCTATTTCAGCCAACAAAGTATTTGCTAGTTTGTCTTCGGTAATTTGGTCATCACCTATGTAGGCTGTTTTTATTGTAGTTCCTTGCCAAACACCTGTACTGATAGTTCCAACTGAAGTAATGTTAGAACCATCAGCGATAAGTCCATTGGTTAAAGCTATATCGTTAGCGTTGGCAGTTATACCAGTTCCACCAACAACATTTAAAGTTGCATCACCAGTAGTTGCACCACCAGTTAAACCATCACCAGCAACAACACTTGAAATATCACCAGAACCTGCTCCTGCACCAATATCTGAAAGAACTTCAGCACCTGTTCTAAAATGAACAACACCCGATGAACTAATTACCAAAAACTTATCAGTATCTAGTCCTGCGTTTGATGCACTACTTATTGATAGTGTATGTAGTTCTGCAACCGAACCTGATACTATTACTTTTTTCCATCCTGCCATTTTTTGACCTCTTTAAATTCTCTTGTTCTATATTATACTAATAAATATTAACTTTTATAAATAAACGAAAAAATTACTTCCACTTATTGATATTGCGCCAGATTCACCACTTGGTAGTGTAGCTGATTCTTTTATTATGAACGTTCCCTCTGAATTTACCTTTACCTTATCACTTCCATTAATTTTTACCAAAAACATATTGGTTGATGGTGTATCATTTTCAATTAATGAAAGAGATGATGTTAATGCTCCAGTTAATTCAACCGAACCTGTGATTTGTGCGTTGGTAGTTACAATTGATTCAATAGAATCAGAACCATTATTTTTTTTAAAAAACAACTTACCATCAAATGTGTTTACAGACAATTCACCCAATGTTAAGTCACTAATACTTGGTACTTTAGATTGAACACTACTTCTTTTTAATTTTATTTCATTAGATGCCACTATTATCCCTCAATTATTAATTAAAAACTACCACCATCTAGTGAATCAAATGATATAGAACCTGATACTGATAGTGAACCTGATAGTTGTAGGGATGATGTAGTTGCATATATTACCCCACCTTCAATTAGTGTAAATACCCCACCACCATCAGCACCTGCTGGCCCTTGTATTCCTTGAGAACCAGTTTCACCTTGAACCCCTCTGTCACCCTTTGGGCCTGCTGCGTTTATCTGAACTATAGATGTTACTGGTTGAGTAACTTCAACATTAGATGCTAGATTAGTATCTATAACCTCAATTTTATTATTGGAGTTGGTTACAGTTACTTTATTATCGGCATTTGTTATATTTACTTTCTTAGATGCCATTTTATCGCGTTACCTCTTTAGATAAGTTTACCTTACCTTCTAGCAATCTAACCACATATTCAGAATTACCACTACCAGAGTAGATTTCCAAATCATAATGTGCAGTTGTAAAATCTAATGCGGATGAAGTTACTGCTGAAACATATATTCCTATTGAGCCCGATGATAATGGTGTACTTCCGTTTGAACCACTAAAGTTTAAGCCTGTGTTATCTGATTGTAAGGTACTTGATAGTGTTAAATACACATCAGATGAACCAACGGTTGGTCTTACTTGCATTCGTCCATTATATGACGTTAAATCAATAGGAATGTCATTAGAATCTTTGTATTGTATTTCAAATTCTAATGTTGACCCTTGTTCTATTGTAAATGAATATTTCCCTGCTGACATAGTTACCTTTGATTAGTGTTTACAATAAATATATACAATTTAATATTCTGTTAATAATCTTAAAATATCATTTAAAGATTCATGTCTATGGTTATCCCTTAATACAACATCATACACCCACTTTGAATTTTTCAATTTAGGAACTTCATGTATTGCTGAATCATTTCTGAATTTTAAATCAATTTGTTGTGGGTCACCACATAATATCATAGTAGAGCCTTTACCGACACGACCTAACACCATAAGAAGTTGTTGTTTAGTTAGATTTTGAAACTCATCTACTATAACTATGGAATTATCAAATGTTCTTCCTCTAAAGTGTGTTAATGATACTAATTCGATTTGCTCATCTACCATCATTTTATCTAAAATAGCAGGTTTGTTATAAACTTTTCTCATATTAGATTTAATTGGTACTAACCATGGCTCCATCTTTTCATCTAATGAGCCAGGTAGAAACCCATTGTCCTCATTTGATACAGTTGGTCTTGTTATAACTATTTTATTAACTTGTCTTTTAAAAAACATATCCAATCCAACTTGACATGCTAATAAAGTTTTACCACTACCAGCTTGTCCTATGATGAAATTAAACGGATGATTGAGTATTTCTGCTTTTGATGTTTTTTGTTCATCTGATAGTGAAATTGTAAATTTAATGTTTCCTTTAGGTGGTTTTCTCTCTACGTTCTCTGGCATATGTAATCCTATCTTAAATAACCTTTAGTATAAATATCAAGTCATTTTTTATTACAACATTTAAGGCATAAAAAAAGGGGAACATTTCTGCTCCCCTCTTTAAATTAAGTATAAACTCTATAATCTAATGATTACTGAATTTTGTTTAATGAATCAACGTATACTTTACCATAAAATTCTCCACGTAGCATTTTCTTCGCGTAACGTGTCATAACGCCCTTACGAGGAGTGAAGTTTTTAGGGTCATATACCAATGGAGTCATAATCA
>Ga0257114_1000668_pt1 | contig 26369 bp, 28 predicted proteins | sample SI112_10mmetaG_FD_190149 | JGI IMG/M metagenome (GOLD analysis project Ga0257114, IMG submission 190149) | Marine microbial communities from Saanich Inlet, British Columbia, Canada - SI112_10m | ecosystem: Environmental > Aquatic > Marine > Inlet | place: Canada: British Columbia | collected...
TGGCTTCCTTTACTGATTTTTTAGATGGAATGTTGGCTCGGATGCTAGGAGAAGAGTCTAAATTAGGAGAATTATTAGATCCAATTGCAGATAAAATTATAGTAGCTACTGCATTAATCTTGTTAGTAATGGATGGCACTATTAGACACTATGAAGTAATTGCAGCAATAATTATTCTTACACGAGAAATTTTAATTTCAGGATTAAGAGAATTTTTAGCTAAAGGACAAATAAAACTTCCTGTATCAAATCTTGCAAAATTAAAAACTGTTTTACAAATGACATCTATTGCTCTTTTACTTTCAGGTGAAACAGGAAATAAGATTATGAATTTTCAAGATTACAATGCACAAACTATTGGGATTATACTTCTTTGGCTTTCTGCATTTTTAACTTTATTCACAGGCTATGATTACATGCGTAAAGGAATAGATCACGCAATGTCTGAGGACAATAAAGATTAGGCTGCTTTTTTCTTTCTAACTAAAGCTTGATAACTTTCATTTAAATCAATTATAGTTTCACATACTTTAAATTGATTTTCTGCAATACATGATACAGGTGTAACTTCTGCAGCGGTCCCTGTTAAAAAACATCCAACAAAATTTGAAAGTTCAGATGGATTAATTTTTCTTTCATGAACCTTTATGTTTTTTGATTTTGCAATCTCTATAACTGTTCTTCTTGTTATTCCATCAAGGAAAGAGTCTGGTATTGGTGTGTGTATTTCCCCATTTTTATCTTTAAAGAAAACATTTGCTCCTGTTGCTTCAGCAACATTTCCCTCATGATCAAGCATTAAAGAATCTGTGTAACCTTGTTTTTCTGCTTCATGTTTAGATAAGGTGCAAATCATATAAAGACCTGACGCTTTTGTATCCCAAGGTATAGTGTTTGGAGCTGGTCTTCGCCAATTTGAAATATTTAATTTTATCCCCTCTACTTTTAGCTTTGGATCAAAATATGAGCCCCACTCCCAAGTTGCAATGGCAACATGAATTTTTGTTTGTTGTGCAGAAATTGCCATCATTTCACTACCTCTCCAAATAGTAGGTCGAACATATCCATTTTCTACATTTTGAACTGAGATAATTTTATTACACGCATCATTAATTTCTTTTTCGGTGTAAGGAATAGTCATTCCCATTCTTTCTGCTGAATAAAAAAGTCTTGATGTATGTTCTTCTAGTTTAAATATTGAACCATCATAAACTCTCTCTCCTTCAAAAACACAACTAGCATAGTGAAGTCCATGATTTAAAACGTGTATCTTCGCATTAGCCCAGTCTACTAGCTCGCTATTATACCAAATTTTTCCAGATCTCTTATCGTAGGGTATCATGTATGAAATTTATTTTAATTATAAGCGAAAATTATCTTTGTATCTTTAATATGTCAATATAACTTACCTAAAATGAAAGAACTTTTATATTTAAAAGATGAACAACTAAAAGATCTAATTGAAAAATTATTTATCAGCTACCGAGAAACATTCTCAGATGCAAAAAAAGTATTAGATAAACACTCAATTGGCTTAGCTCACCACAAAGTTATTCATTTACTATCAATGTATGAGGGTATTTCAATTTCTGAGCTGTTAAAAAGATTAAAGGTAACCAAACAAAGCTTAAATAGAGTACTTAAAGATTTAATCAAATTGGAAATTGTAACTTTTAGAAAAGATGATCAAGATACAAGAGTTAAGCATGTTTTTTTAAACGACAAAGGAAAAAAACTATTTAGTGAAATTTTCGATCTACAGAAGAAAAGAATTTATAATGCATTGCTAAAGTCTAGTTCAGAAGAAGTAATAAATTTTGACAACGTTTTAAGTAAAATTATTAATGGATAAATTCATAGCACATATTCTAGTAGTTGATGATGATGATGGAATTAGATCATTAGTAAAAAAATATCTAAATGAAAATAATTTTTTAGTTACTACTGCAAATAGTGCTGAAGATGCATCTGAGAAGATCAAAATTATAAAATTTGATTTAATAATTTTAGATATAATGATGCCTGGAAAAAATGGTCTAGAATTTATTAATGATAATAAAAAAAAATTAGATTCACCTATTATTCTTTTAACTGCCAAAGGAGAAGCTAGTGAAAGAGTTGAGGGCTTAGAGATTGGTGCTGACGATTATTTAGCAAAGCCATTTGAGCCAAAAGAATTAATTTTAAGAATTAAAAACATTTTAAATAAAACATTAAAAACTGAACAAATAAGAATTCTAGAATTTGCTAATGTAAAAATTGACTTAAATAAGCTTTTAATAATAAAGAATGACAGTGAGTTTAAAATTAATAATACAGAGAAGGTTATTTTAGAAAAAATGATCAATAACCCTGGTAAAACTTTTTCAAGGGAAGATATTGGACAATTAATTGAACTAGATAAAGAAAGATCAATTGATGTGATTATAACTAGATTAAGGAAAAAAATTGAAATTGATCCTAAAAATCCAAAATTTTTACAAACTATAAGGGGCGCAGGATATGTTCTCTGGATTGAGTAATTTTTTAAAACAAATATTACCTAAAACTTTATTTTATAGAGCGCTATTAATTGTAGCAACTCCTGTATTAGTTCTACAATTAGTAATAACCATTGTATTTTTTGACAGTCTTTGGATTAAAACCAACAAAGGAATGACTAGAGCACTCGTCAACGAAATTAATACATTTGTTGAAGTTTACGATAATGAAAAAATAGATAAGGATGAATTAACAAATCTATTTTCTCTTTTTTTAGACTTAAACATAGAATTTATTGATAATAAAAATTTTGAAACTCAATATAGTGAAAGATGGTTTAGTCCAATTGATAGAACTCTTAGAAGAGAATTAAAATCCAATTTTAGTTCTGTGGAATATTGGTTTGATACAACAAGTTATAAAGAGTTAATCGATCTAAGAATTAAATATAATAAGGGTTACTTTAAATTCTTAGTACCAAAGGATAGAGTTACAAGTTCATCAGCAAGACTTTTTGCTCTCTGGATAACTGTCCCAGCAATTATAATGATAATTATTTCATTAATATTTTTAAAAAATCAAACTAGACCAATTACTAATTTAGCACGAGCTGCAGAAAGATTTGGTAAAGGAGAAGAAATTGAAGAATTCAAACCATCAGGTGCCTTAGAAATAAGACAAGCTGGATACGAGTTTGACAAAATGAGAAAAAGAATCGTTAGACATTTAAATCAAAGAACAGAAATGTTGTCTGGTATAAGTCATGATTTAAGAACACCACTAACAAGAATGAAGCTACAAATTGCTTTTATTAAAGATAATGATTTATCCAAAAAACTAACTGAAGATATAAATGAGATGGAAAAGATGCTTAATGAATATCTTCAATTTACAAGCTCTTCTTATGTTGAAAAAGATGAAATATTTAATTTATCAGAATTAATAGAAACAGTTATAAAAAAATATGATAACCAAAATATTTTAATAGATATTACACCTAGAGTTTATGTTAATGGTAGAAAAAATTTAATAAATCGATGTCTAAATAATATTACTGATAATGCTTTAAAGTATGGGAATAAAGTTGAAATCAAACTCAATAAAAAAAATACAAACATTTTTATCACAGTAGATGATGACGGTCCTGGTATACCGAACAAAGAACGTGATAACGTATTTAAACCTTTCTATAAAATTGACAAAGGTAGAGCAGACTCAAAATCAAGCGTAGGTCTTGGGTTATCTATCGCCTCAGATATAATTAGGTCTCATGGTGGAAATATAATGCTTGAAAAATCAAAAATGAATGGTTTGCGAGTTAAGATTTTTTTACCCGTTTAGTAATTTTTTTTTTTTCCAATTTCTTTATTTTATTTTCTAAATTTTCAACTCGTTTTGACAATACATCAAATTCATCTTTACTTGTCAGCTTCATCTTAAAAACGATTTCATCTCTTTTAGATCTTAAAATATTTAAAAGCTCAGAACTTAGATCTTTTGTGGAAATCATGCCCTGTTCCAAAAGTTTACCCAACTTATCAATTAGAAATTTAGAATTCTTCATATATAAGATATACATTATAAGTTTTATATAAAATGTTCATCAATAATTTTGACCCAGTTGCTTTTCAAATTATGTCATTTGAAATTAGATGGTATTCTTTAGCCTACATTTTTGGAATTATAATCGGTTGGCTATTGTGCAAAAAAATATTCATTAAAGACACAAAAATTAATGAAAAATTTGATGATTACTTAACTTATTCGATCTTAGGAATAATTATAGGTGGACGACTAGGATATATTTTATTTTATAATTTTAATTACTATCTAAATAATTTCTTTGATATTTTTAAGATTTGGCATGGGGGCATGTCTTTTCATGGAGGTTTGTTAGGTATTATTATTGTAAGCATTCTATTTGCAAAAAAAGATAATCAAAATCCATTTATATACATGGATCTCGTTTCCTTGGTTGCTCCGATTGGTATTTTTTTTGGTAGATTAGCAAATTTTATAAATTCTGAACTATATGGAACAGTTAGCAATGTTCCATGGTCAGTAATATTTGTTAAAGTTGACAATCTAACAAGGCATCCATCTCAATTATATGAAGCATTTTTAGAGGGTATAATTTTATTCCTACTATTGATTTACTTTAGAAAAAAAAATTATTTATTAAAACCAGGTACAATTTCAGGATTATTTTTGATTTTTTATTCAATATTTAGATTCTTTGTTGAATTTTACAGAGTACCAGACGAACATATTGGCTACTTAGCTTTTAATTTATCGACTGGACAAATCGTTAGTGTCGTATTCCTAATTATTGGAACAATAGTTTTTTATCTAAAAAATGAAAATAAATAAAAACACTATTCTACCCTTAGATAAATTCATAGAATTTGCACTTTACGACAAAGACACTGGTTACTACATGAAAAAAGATCCTTTTGGAGCAGAAGGTGATTTTATTACTGCCCCAAATATTACAAGACTTTTTTCTGAAATAATTGCTGTCTGGATAATAACCTTTTGGAAAAGTCTTGGCTCTCCTAAGAAATTTAATATCCTGGAGCTTGGAGCGGGTAATGGTGAAATGATGAAAGTAATAATATCAACACTTAAAAATTTTCCAGAATGTTTTAATAGTTGTAAATTCCTAATACATGAAAAAAGTACTTTTTTAAAGAAACAGCAACATAAAAATTTAAAATTGGAAAATGTGATTTGGGAAGATGATATAAAGAAATTTGACTCTTGTCCTACAATTTTTCTTGCTAATGAATTTTTTGATGCACTGCCTATCAAACAATTCTTTAAAAAAAATAAAGATTGGGTCGAAAGATTTGTAAATTTAAAAGAAATTGATCATGCTAAATTTGAAGAACAATTTGTAGATATTAAAAAAATCGAAAAAGAATTAAATTTCGAAATTTCCAAAGATCAAGAAATAATTGAATATTCTCCAAGTTCATTTGAATATTTGAAAGAAATCTGTAGTCTAATAAATGACAACAATGGTGGATTGTTAATCATTGATTATGGGTATTTAAATTCAAAAATGCATGAAACTCTTCAAGCGATAAATAAACACAAATATTCTAATGTTTTGGAAGATATAGGTCATTCTGATATCACTTATAATATAAACTTTAATATATTTAAAAAATATATAGATCAATTTGAAGACCTTAATTCAATCTCTAGCAATCAAAAAAAATTTTTAACCAGTATGGGAATAATTCAAAGAGCAGAAATTGTGAGTGAGAATATACCTTTTTCAAAAAAATCAGATTTATTTTATAGAGTAAGACGACTCATTGATGAAAAGCAAATGGGTGAACTTTTTAAAGTAATGCTTATTAAAAAAAGGTCAAATGAATTTAAAACAGGTTTTGAAATTGATTAAATCAAAAAAACTCTCAAAAATAAAAAACTTAAAACATGGTTTTTTTAATAGTATGGGTGGTCATTCAAAAGATATTTACAAAAGTCTTAACTGTGGTCCAGGCTCTAATGACAAACAATCCAATATTAAAAAGAACTTACAAAAAGTTAGAAAAAAAATCAGCACTAAAGCAAAGAATATTTTCTTGGTAAGTCAATTTCATAGTAACAAATTTGTCTATATTGATGAAAAATATACAAAGAAACAAAAGCCTAAAGCTGATGCTATAATTACAAATCAGAAACACTTGCCTATTGCTGTTTTAACAGCTGATTGTGCACCAATATTAATTTATGACGATAAAGTTAAAATGGTTGCTGCAATTCATGCTGGTTGGAGAGGTGCTTTTAAAGGTATTATAAATAAAGTAATCAAATTTATGATTAAAAAGGGTTGTAGAATTGAAAATATGACGGCCGCTATAGGACCTTCTATTTCATTCAAAAATTATGAAGTTAAAGGGGATTTTAAGAAAAAATTTATTAAACAAGATAGAAAAAATTCTATATTTTTTACAAGTAGAAAAAAGAAATTATACTTTGATTTAACAAAGTTCATTCATTCTTCATTGAAAATAATTAATATTAAACATATTGATAATTTAAAAATTGATACTTTTGATATTAAAAACAATTTTTTTAGTGCACGAAGAGCTTTAAAGTTGAAACATAATGATTATGGTAGAAATATTTCAATAATTATGCTTAATTAGGTTTTTAATGAAATTATTATCCGGTAATAGCAATAAACCACTTAGTAAAAATATTGCGAAATATTTGAAGTCTAAATTGGTAAATTCTAGCATCAGAAACTTTTCTGATGGTGAAATTTATGTTGAGATAAACGAAAATATAAGAGGGAATAGCATATTTATTATTCAATCAGTTTCATCTCCTGCTAATGACAATCTAATGGAGCTTTTACTTTGCATAGATGCGCTAAAGAGATCCTCTGCAAAAAATATAACAGCTGTTATTCCATATTTTGGATATGCGAGACAAGACAGAAAAGTTGTTCCAAGAACATCCATATCGGCTAAGCTTGTATCAAATCTTATCACAAAAGCAGGTGCTGATAGAGTTGTAACTGTAGATTTGCATGCAGGACAAATTCAAGGTTTTTTCGATATTCCAGTTGATAACTTATTTGCAACACCAATTTTTGCTAGACATGCAAAGAAAAAAATAAAAAGTAAAAATATTATTTGTGTTGCTCCCGATGTTGGTGGAACTGAAAGAGCAAGAGCTTTAGGTAAACTTTTAAATGTAGGACTTGCGATTGTAGATAAAAGAAGACCAAAGCCAGGCCAGTCACAAGTCATGAATGTAATTGGTGACGTTAAAGGAAAAACTTGTGTAATTGTCGATGATATTATCGACTCAGGTGGAACAATTGTTAATGCTGCTAAAGCTCTTAAAGATAGAGGTGCAAAAGAAGTTTATGTATATATCACTCATGGAGTTTTAAGTGGTGAAGCGGTTAAAAAAATTAAGAATTCTGTAATTAAGAATCTTGTAATTACAGACACGATTGACAATAATGACAAAATTAAAGGCACTAAAAACATTGAGGTTTTGCCAATATCAGGCTTAATGGGTGAAGCAATTAAAAGAATATCAAACTCAACATCCGTATCGGATTTATTTAAATAATTACCTTGAGTTATTAAAGAACTTGGGCTAAAAACCCATGATTTTATGAATTCATTAGACGCAAACATTAGAAATACCAAAACAAAGGGTGAACTAAGTACTCTTCGAAATAATGGAGGTGTCCCTGCTATAATTTATGGTGGCGAAGCTGAAAATGAAACAATATCTATTTCAAAAAAATTATTAAAATCTTTAATCGATAAAGAAAATTTTTTATCAAATATAGTCACATTAAATGTTGATGGTAAGCTACAAAACGTACTTCCAAGAGAAATAAAATATCATATCATTTCTGATGAGCCAATACATGTGGACTTTTTAAGAGTAGTTCCAGGAGTAAAAATAAGAATAGAAGTTCCTGTACAATTTATTAATCATGAAAAATCTCCAGGTTTAAAAAGAGGTGGAGTTCTAAACATAGTTAGACGAAAAGTCGAATTAAGATGTCCAAGTGAAAAAATTCCAGAGAGTCTGGTAATTGATCTTGATGGGGTAGATATTGGTGAGAGCTTTAAAATTTCATCAATAAATTTAGAGGCAGATGTTACTCCAACAATTACAGGAAGAGATTTTGTTATAGCAACATTAGCTGCACCTACAGTAATGAAAGAACCTGAAAAACCAGCTGAGGCAGAAGCGGCAGAAGGTGAAGCAGGAGCAGAAGCAGCAACTACAGATGGTGATAAGACAGCAGCTGATGGTGATAAAAAAGAAGGTGACGACAAGAAACCTGCTGAAGAAAAGAAATAATCTGTCAAAGTTAAATATTACTACCCATTAAAAATATGCTTTTATTTGTAGGTTTAGGCAATCCCACACCAGATAGTGAAAACAATAGACATAATGTTGGTTTCAAAATTATAGACTCTATTAATAAAAAATTTAGCTTATCAAAGCAGAAACCTAAATTTAAAGGTTTGCTAACAACTGGAATTGTTGGAGATCAAAAAGTATACGCAATCAAACCATTAACATTCATGAACAATTCAGGTATTTGTATTAGAGAGCTTATTGAGTATTTCAAAATAGATCCAGAAGATGTAGTTGTTTTTCATGATGATCTAGATGTAGAATTTGGAAAAATTAAAGCAAAATTTGGTGGATCAAGTGCTGGTCATAATGGAATTGCCTCTATAGATAAATTTATAGGCAAAGATTACTCAAGAGTTAGAATTGGTATTGGGAAACCAAAAGAAAAAATCGAAGTTGGTGATTTTGTTCTTCAAAATTTTGATGAAGATGAAATGACTGGAATAGAAAAAATCTCAAATAATATCAATGATGCTATTTCTATACTTGTAGAAAAAAAACTAGATCTTTTTTCCAGCACAGTAAATAATAACAAGTAATGAGCTTTAAATGTGGAATCGTTGGATTGCCCAATGTTGGTAAGTCTACTTTATTTAATGCTTTAACAAACTCAAGTAAAGCTCAAGCTGCCAATTTTCCTTTTTGTACAATAGATCCAAACGTAGGTGTTGTGCCTGTACCTGATGAAAGACTAGATAATTTATCAAAGGTTTCAAAATCAAAAAAAATAATAAATACAACTATTTCATTTGTTGATATTGCAGGTCTAGTAAAAGGTGCATCAAAAGGTGAAGGATTAGGCAATAAATTTCTTTCACACATTAGAGAAGTGGATGCAATTATTCACATGATTAGATGTTTTGACTCAGATGATATTCAAAATGTTAATCCTACAGTAGATCCAATTAGAGATCTGGAAATAATTGAAACAGAGATGATGTTGGCTGATTTAGAGTCTATTCAAAAAAGATTGGAAAAAAGCAACAAGAAAAACGTTGATGAGGAGCAATTAAAAATACTGGAAGTTGCATTAGATTGTATCAATAATGATAAAGATATTTCGATTTTAAAATCTCAATTTGAAGACAAACAACTTAATCAAAGTGGCTTATTATCAATTAAACCAAAAATATTTGTGTGCAATGTTGACGAACAAAGTGTGCAGGAAGGCAATCAATATACAAAAAAATTTATAGAAAAATTTGGTGAAGAAAACACTTTAATTGTATCAGCTGATATAGAAAATCAAATTAATGAACTAGAGTCTACAGAACGAAAAAATTACATGGAAATGATTGGTTTAAAAGAGACTGGATTAAGTATGCTAATTCAAAAAGGATATAAAATTTTAGAATTAGATACTTATTTTACTTCAGGTCCAGAAGAAACAAGGGCTTGGACTATTCAAAAGAACTGTACAGCTCCTAAAGCTGCTGGTGAAATTCATACTGATTTTGAAAAAGGTTTTATAAGGGCGGAAACAGTTTCATATGAAGATTTTGTTGAAAATGATGGCTGGGTGAATTCTAAGACTAATGGAAAAATGAGATTAGAGGGTAAGGATTATATTGTAAAAGACGGTGATGTATTAAACTTCAGATTCAACACGTGACCATATTTTTTTCATGCTGAAATAAACTAATATAGTTAAAATAATTAGATAAATAATTGCTTTAAAACCCATTTGATGTCTAGACTCTAAATGTGGTTCTGCAGCCCACATTAAAAATGTAGTTACATCTTTAGACATCTGCTCAACGGTTGCTTTTGTGCCGTCTCCGTATTCAACTATATCATCTGAAAGTGGAGCAGACATTCTAATTTTGTTTCCATACATATATTTATTGTAGTGAACACCTTCGTCTAAAATCATTCCACTTGGTGCATCTTCATAGCCTTGTAGTAATGAATAAATATAATCTACCCCGCCACCTCTGGCTTTAACTAAAACTGACATATCAGGAGGATATGCACCCCCATTAGCTGCTTGAGCTGCTTTAACATTTTCATACGGCATTACAAATTTATCTGAAAGTTTTGCAGGTCTTGTAAACATCTCGCCATCTGCATTAGGGCCATCCGTTACTTCAAAAGAAGCAGCGATAGCTTTTACCTCAGCCTCTGAAAACTCTGGTCCACCTTTTTCTCCTAAATTTCTATAACTTAAATATTTCATAGAATGACAAGCGGCGCACACCTCTGTATAAACTTGATAACCTCTTTGCAACGACCCTCTATCAAATTTTCCAAAAAGACCCTTGAAGCTCCAATCGGTTTTTAAAAGTTTGGCAGTTTCAGCTGAGTGTGAATGTGTTGATGCAATAGAGATAAAAGCTAAAATTGACAATAATTTTATTAGATTTTTCACTTTATTTATCTAAACTCTCTTTATGTTTTGCTGTAGCTAAATTAGCAGAACCTCCAAGCACTGACTCAGTAATGCTTAATGGAATAGGTAATGTTTTTTCTTTAAATCCTAATACCGGGAGTATCACTAGAAAATGAAGAAAGTAATATGCAGTAGCAACTCTTGCAATTAATAAATAAAGACCTTCAGCAGGCATAGCTCCCATGTAACCTAAAATTAAAACATCGGCCACTAGGATCCAATAAAACTGTTTATATAAAGGTCTGAATACTGCAGATCTAATTTTTGAAGTATCTAACCAAGGTAGCACTGCTAAAATTAAAATAGCTGAAAGCATTGCAACAACTCCAAGTAATTTATCAGGTACTGATCTCAAAATTGCATAAAAAGGTAAGAGATACCACTCAGGTACAATATGAGCGGGAGTAACCATTGGGTTAGCTTCAATATAATTGTCAGCATGGCCTAAAATGTTAGGCGTATAAAAAACAAAAAAAGCAAAAACAATCATAAACATCAATAATGCAAAACCATCTTTAATCACAATATATGGATGGAATGGCACAGTATCTTTTGAAGGTTTTTTTATATCAATACCAACTGGATTGTTGTTTCCAGGAACGTGTAATGCCCAAATATGAAGAACAACTAATCCTAGTATCAAAAAAGGAATCAGGTAATGCAGTGTAAAAAATCTAGTTAAAGTTGGATTATCAACAGAGTAACCTCCCCATAACCAGGTCACAATACCCTCACCTACTAATGGAATTGCACTAAATAAATTTGTAATAACTGTCGCTCCCCAAAAACTCATCTGTCCCCAAGGTAGCACATAACCCATAAATGCAGCTGCCATCATCAGTAGATAAATTATTATTCCAATAATCCAGATAATTTCTCTTGGAGATTTATAAGATCCGTAAAACAAAGATCTGAAAATATGAATGTAAACTGCTAGAAAAAACATCGATGCTCCATTTGCATGAATATATCTTATTAGCCACCCATAATTCACATCCCTCATAATGTGCTCTACACTTTCGAAAGCCATGTCTGCATGTGCAATGTAGTGCATAGCAAGTGTTAATCCAGTAACGATCTGTGTTATCAAACAAAAAGTTAAAATTCCACCAAATGTCCACCAGTAATTTAAATTTTTAGGTGTCGGATAATCTGTTAAGTGATTTGCTAGAGTTAAAAGTGGAAGTCTATCATTAAACCATTTTCCAGCTTTTGATGTGGGTGTATATTCGTGATCACTCATAATATTATTTATCCAATTTTGATTGTGTTAGCATTAACAAATTCATACTTTGGAACTTCCATGTTTAAAGGCGCAGGACCTTTTCTTATTCTTCCAGACGTATCATAATGTGAGCCATGACATGGACAGAACCATCCATCATAATCACCCTTATCATTCAATGGTACACATCCTAAATGAGTGCAAACACCTAACATTACTAACCACTCAGGATTTTTTGCACGATCTTCATCTTTTTCAGGATGTTTTAAATCTTCCATCTTAACAGATTTCGCCTCTGAAATTTCTTCTGGCGTTCTTCTTCTAATAAAAACTGGTTTACCTCTCCAAAGTACTGTTATTGTATTTCCAGGCTTAACTGAACTTACGTCTACTTCTGTACTTGCTAACGCTTTTACAGAGGCATCTGGATTCATCTGGTCAACTAATGGCCACACAACTGCACCCACACCAACTGCTCCAACTGCATAAGAAGCAGTGAATAAAAATTCTCTTCTTTTAGGCTTTTTATCTGACATTTTTTTAAATATTATTGTTAAAAAATTACTTAATATACGATTTCTTATAAGATAATAGTTTTTTTTCTACTGAAAGAATGACACATAAATATGAACTATAAACCAAATATTGCATTATACGAACCTGATATACCCCAAAATACCGCAGCAATAATTAGAACGTGCGCTTGTTTGGGGGCTAAACTAGAAATTATTGAGCCTTGTGGTTTTCATCTAGATGACAAACGGTTCAAAAGAGTAGTAATGGACTATATGGATTTGGAAAGAATTGAGATACATCAAAGTGCAGAGGAATTTTTTAAAGCAAAAAAGAATCGAAGAATAATATTAATGACAACAAAAGCCTCCATATCATACTTAAAATTTAAATTTGAAAAAGAGGATACAATATTATTTGGTCGTGAGAGTGCTGGAGTGCCTGAAAGTATTCACCAATCTATTCAAGACCGTTTAAAAATACCAATGAATGGAAATACTAGATCGCTCAATATAGCTTCCTCTGTTGCTATTGTGTTAGCAGAAAGCTTAAGACAAACTAAATTGATATAAAATGGACAATGAAATTAAAAAGGATCTAGCAAGTAATTGGTTTAAACTTCTTCAAAACGCTATCTGCAATGACATTTCTAGATTAGAAAAAAATAAAATAAAATTTAAATCAACTTCCTGGCAAAGAAGCAAAGATCGAGATGAAGGTGGTGGTGAGTATAGAATTATCAAAAATGGAAAAATTTTTGAAAAAGTAGGCGTAAATTTTTCAAAGGTATATGGAAAATTTCCTAAAAAATTTCAGAAAAATATTCCTGGAGCTAGTAAAGATCCTAGATTTTGGGCTTCTGGGATTTCAATAGTAATGCATATGCAAAATCCTCATATTCCAGCAATGCATTTTAATACTAGATATATTTGTACAACCCAAAATTGGTTTGGTGGAGGAATGGATGTAACCCCTTCAATAAAAGATGCTAATGAAAAAAATAAATTCCATCGTTCTTTAAAAACAATGTGTGATCGTCATAATAAAAATTATTATACAAGGTATAAAAAATGGTGTGATGAATATTTTTACCTACCCCACAGAAATGAAGCAAGAGGAATTGGTGGAATTTTTTTTGATTACAAAAAAAATAATTTTGAAAAAGATTTTAAATTTGTAAGAGATCTAGGTGTGACGTTTCAAATGATATTTAATAATATTATTGAAAATAAGATTAAGAAAAAATGGACTTTAAAAGATAAAGAGATGCAGTATATTAAAAGAGGAAGATACGCTGAGTTTAATTTATTATACGATAGAGGTACTAAATTCGGCTTACAAACAGGTGGAAACGTAGAAGGTATATTGATGTCGTTACCACCAATTGCTAAATGGAAATAAAAAATGGATAAGGAACCAATTACGTTAAACGGCTTGAACAGACTAAAAGAAGAATTAGTTTTTTTAAAAGAAAAAAAAAGACCAGAAATTGTAGCTGCAATCTCAGAGGCTAGATCTCATGGAGACCTTAAAGAAAATGCAGAATACCATGCGGCGAAAGAGGAGCAGTCTCACAATGAAGGAAGGATAACAGAAATCAATGACATCATTGCAAGAGCTAATGTTATTGATGTAACAAAATTAAATAATGATGGAAAAATAATCTTTGGCTCAACTGTATTTTTAGAGAACTTGGATAGTGGTGAAAAAATTAGCTACAAGATTGTTGGAAAAGACGAAGCTGATCTAAAACAAAAACTTATTTTTTTTCAATCACCTATTGGCAAAGGATTAATTGGAAAAAATAAAAATGATCTTGTGGAGATAACAACTCCTGCAGGAGTTAAAAATTTTGAAATTAAAGATGTTAAATATATTTAACTTTTAATAATTGTTTGAATTTGTTTTTCTGTAATTTGGAAACTATTTTGAACCCATGTTTCTTCTATTAACTTTAATTTAATCCCTAATAATTTCCCTTCTGGAATTTTGTATTTACTCATAAGTACATTTGCCCCTATCGGTAGTGTTGGGATAATTTTTTCTTTGTATATCTCAGCTAATTTAAGTAATTTTTTTTCTACCGATTTTGAACTAAATAACTTAAAATTAATTATGTCTAGTGCGGCCTGTCTTCCATTAAAATAAAATATTTTATTAAAATTCTTTTCAGTAAATTTTTTAATACTTACATTTTCTTTATAAAAAGAATCAATAACCTTTAATCTTTTTTGATCTTTTTTAGATATATTGAATTTATAAATAAAATAATCAACATTATCAGTCCCATCAACTATCAAAAGCGATATAAGAAATATAAAATCAATTTTAGATAAATTTTTAAGACCATAAGAGTTTAATTTCTTTAAATTTTGTAAATTTTTTAGTTGAGGAAAGATAATTTCTAAAAGTTCTAGACTAATCTTGTCTTTAAATATTTTGATAAAGTTATTTGATTTAGTAAGTTTCTGCAGCTCATCAATCAATCTTTCTGAAGATAAATTGGAAACTCCTTTGATATTTCTTTTGATTATTTTGATGACTTCAGGATTGTGACTTTGACTTGAGTAATTTAAGAAAAATCTTATGTATCTAAGAATGCGTAAATAATCCTCTTTAATTCTTTCCTCTGCATCGCCTATAAAATTAATAGTTCCACTTTCCAAATCTTTTTTACCATCATATGGATCAAACAAGTTTCCCTCTTTGTTTGAGTAAATAGAATTAATTGAAAAATCTCTTCTTGCTGCATCTTCTTTCCAATCTAGAGAAAATTCTACATTTGCATGTCTTCCATCGGTAGCTACATCTTTTCTTAATGACGTAATTTCATATTTATAACTATCAATTATTGCTGTGATAGTTCCATGTTCAATTCCAGTTTCATAAAAATTTATATCTTGTTTTTTTAAAGCATCACAAACTTCGTTTGGTTTTAAATTCGTGGCTAAATCAATATCATCAACAATTTCTTTTTTAATGATTTTTCTTATGCAGCCTCCTACATATCTGACTTCACTGATATCTGAGTAATTGTTAAGTGCTTCAAAAATTTTTTTTGCTGGTGTTTTTTTTGATAAATTTATAAGGCTTTGACTTATATAATTAAGATTACTAGATCTAAAAAAAAATTTATTTAAAAAGTTTTCCATAAATGGCTGGGGCGCTAGGATTCGAACCTAGGATGCCGGTACCAAAAACCAGTGCCTTACCACTTGGCTACGCCCCAATATTGTCTTCGTATAACACAAAAAAATAATATTTATATAGTTTTTGACGTAATGCACCAATAATTTTTAAATTTTCTTTTAAATTGAACTTTTGCTAAATCACAATCTTGTTTTTTTTGGTAATACGCAACTAATACTGAACCTGAGCCTGTCATTCTCACAAATAAAGGTTGATTCAAATTTTCTAAAAAAGATTTAAGCACTTTAAGTTTTGGGTATTTTAAGAATGCAATTTTTTCTAAAGCATTTTCTTGTTTTAATAAAAATCTCAAACTAAACATATTTTGTTTGGGGATATTAAACGCTGGTTTTGTATATTTTTTAACCCCTGAGTAAATTTTTTTTGTAGAGCATCCAAAATTAGGTCGAATAAGCAGAGTATGAAAATTTGGACCTCTTGAAAACTTTTTAATTATATTTTTTGATGACAATACAGTGTTATTTGGAGTAATACCTAAAATGACATCTGAGCCAATCAAATTGGTTATCTCTAAGATTTTTTTTTTACTTAATTTTAAAAATTTTCTTTTAATTAAAAAGGTAAGAATATTTGCTGCATTCATAGAGCCACCACCAAGACCAGCTTGTTGAGGTATGTTTTTTTTTATCTTTATTTGAAACTTTGTATTATTTAATAATCTTTGATCATCTAAAATATTAAATAATTTATTCACTGTATTATTTTTATTTATATTTTGAGAAAAATTACCATTAAAAGAAATGTGATGTTTTTTGCTATTAATCTTTTTGATGGTAATTAAATCATGTAATTCAATAAATTTAACAACACTTTCAATTTTATGAAGTTTAGTGAGTTTGCCAGTTATATGTAGCGCCAAATTAATCTTGGCAAATGATTTTATTTTATTAATATTCATCTAAGAATTTTTCAGACCCTCTAGAATTTTAATATTTATTTTCTGTTTAATTTCTTCATCAGCGTTATCTAAACTCAGAACATAGTTCCAAAAATATCTTGCTTGCATGTTTCTATTTAATTTCCACAAAATATCACCGTAATGATCGTTTACCGTTGCATCTTCAGGCATTAATTCTACTGCTTTTTTTAAATATTTTTCTGCTTCTATATAGTTTTCTATTAAATAATATGCCCATCCAATTGAGTCTGTAATGTAAGGGTCGTTACTTCTCAGGTCATAAGCTTTCTTTAGCATTTCCATTGCTTCATCTATTTTATAATCCCGTTCTAGCCAAGAATAAGCCAAATAATTTAGAACATAGGCATCATCAGGATTAATCTTAAGAGAGTTTAGTAAATCTTCATCTGCTTTTTCATAATTTCCTAATCGCTCATAACTTCCTCCTCTCCTATATAATAAGTCAGATTTAACCTCAGGATTGTTACTTAATAATGAAATTATTTTTGAATAATACATAATTGCTTTTTCATAGTTTTTTGAATTTTTATAAAAATTTGCAATATCAAAAATAATTTTTATATTTGGATTATCAATTTTACTAAACTTAGAGTTTATGAAATCTATTCCTTCATCATATCCGTTTTTTTTAATAATTATTTGAGCTTCTTTTTTGGATCTAAACCAATAATAAAATTCATATTTCTTATCAAAGTTCTTTAAAACTTTTGTGGCCTTGTCATATTCTTTATTGAGATAAAAATTTTCAGCTACAAGTGATAAATTTAAAATAAATTTTGGATTTAAATAATTTGAAAGATTCAAATAAAAATTAGATTTTTCAATATCTTCTTCAGATGAATAAAGATTTGAAATTAAAAATAAAAATTCACCAACAATATCATTATGATTGGTGCATGAAAAAATATTATTAAATTCTTTAAAATTTTCTTCTTCAATCCAACTTTTACTTTGAGATAGCAATAAGGTTGAATTTATATATTCAAGTTGGTTCGAAACTGCTTTTGCTTCATCTATCTTATTATTTTCAATTAAAAAATTGATATAAAAAAAAATATATCTTGAATAATCTCCATCTGGATTATTAATTAAATTTAAAAATGAAGATCTGGTATTTTCCTTTTTTAAATAACATCTCTGAAATGCTTGATTGATAATGGATATATTTCCAAAATTTTTTTTATTGGATAGAATTTTTTTATTTTTAAAAGTATAGATATATTGTCTTAAAGTTTCAAAAATAACTAAATTAAATCTATTTTCATTTTGAAATCTTAAGCTTAAATCTAAATATTTTTCAGCTTGAACTAAATTATTTTTTTTTAGACTATCTACTATTAATAGCATGTAAGCATCAAAAAAATTTAGCTCACCTTCATTGGTACCATTTTTTATTACATTTATAGCCTGAGAAACTTTATTTTCTAAAACTAAAGAATAAGTATATCTTTTTAAATATGATTTATGTTTTTTAAGCAAATCCTTAGAAGCGTTAAAAAATTTTAATGCATCAGAATTATTATTATTTTCAGAAGCAACTATTCCTGAAAAATAATTTGATAAATCCTTTGAATTAAACTCATTGAAACTAGCACTTTTAGAATATACGGGTGTCTGATACAATAATGTGATAGTAACAAATAGTTTTGTTAGTTTATTAAACATTTAATCATTGTATGACTAAAAAAGTGATAAATCAAAAAGGCAAATTCGACGAAGAATTAATAAATACGATTGAACCGAATTTTGTATTTAAAAATAAGCCTATTAATAGATTTAATTTTACTGAAAGCGATGAAGAGGAAAGTCAATCTGATAAAGCTGAGCTGCTTAATAATTTAGAAAAGAAAATAAATTCAATTGAAAATTGTAATTTAAAAGATAATTCAAAAAATCTTGTTTTGGGTGATGGGAATATAAATAGTCCTATTATGTTGATTGGGGAGGCTCCAGGAATTGAAGAAGATAAAGATGGCATACCATTTAAAGGAGAAATTGGAGAACTATTAAACAAAATGCTTCTAGCAATAGAAATAAAAAGAAAAAATATTTATTGCAGTTATGCAATAAATTTTAGACCACCTGAAGATCGAAAACCCACCTCTATAGAAATCAAAAGATACTCAGTTTTTCTTAAAGAACATATATCAATTATTAATCCTAAAATTATCATTTTAATGGGTAGTTCTGCAATGGAGGCCGTGACAGCTATCAATACTAAAATATCTTCTGAAAGAGGAAAGTGGAAAGAATTGATATTAAAAAATAAAACTTACCCAATAATGATTACTTTTAACCCATCATATTTAATCAGATTTCCAGAAAATAAAAAATATTCTTGGGAAGACTTAAAAAGAATTAGACAAAAAATTCAAGATTTAAAAATAAAGATTTAATGAAAGTGTCTGCGGGGGTTGATGAGGTTGGAAGAGGATGTTTGGCAGGCCCCGTTTATGCTGCTGCAGTAATTTTAGATGATTCAATTAATATAAAAATATTAAAAGACTCTAAGTTAGTAACCAAAGATAAAAGGGAATTATTAGCTAATTATATAAAAAAAAATTCAATTTGGGCTATTGGTAAAGCTTCTGTCAAAGAAATAGACAAAATAAATATATTACAGGCAAGTTTATTGGCAATGAAAAGGGCTATAAAAAAACTTAAAAAAAAACCATCTCATGTTTTAATTGATGGCAATAAAGTTCCTGATTTAAAAAATTATAACTTAAAAGCGATAATTAAAGGTGATCAAAAAATTCCTTCAATCTCTGCTGCATCTATAATTGCAAAAGTTTCAAGGGATAAATTCTTAACCACACTTGCTAGAAATAATAAAGGATACGGTTGGGAACAAAATTTTGGCTATGGAACTAAACAACATTTAAAGGCAATTAAAAAACTTGGTATTAATAAGCATCATAGAAAAACTTTTTCTCCAATATCTAAGTTTAAGACACACAAGATATAGTTGTATACTATCCACTTAACACAAATTGAATCCAAATAATTCAATCGTAGGTTGACCGAAGAATCCATCTGGAGTCTAATTAATTTATACAAATGAAAAGTGAATTTAAAAATAAAATTATCAATGGAGACAGTCTCGAAGAATTAAAAAAAATTCCAAGTGAAACTTTTGATTTAATTTTTGCGGACCCTCCATACAACTTACAATTAAAAAGTGAGCTAACTAGACCAGATAGATCTAAAGTTAGTGCTGTAAATGATAAGTGGGATCAATTTGAAAATTTTAAAAAATATGATGAATTTACCTATCAATGGTTGTCGGAGTGTAAAAGAATTTTAAAAAAAGATGGGGCTATCTGGGTTATTGGAAGTTATCATAATATTTTTAGAGTAGGAACAGCAATACAAAACTTAGGGTTTTGGATTTTAAATGACGTTATTTGGAACAAAAATAATCCGATGCCTAATTTTAGAGGAACTCGTTTTACTAATGCGCATGAAACTTTGATTTGGGCTTCAAAAAGTGAAAAATCAAAATACACTTTCAATTATCAGTCATTAAAATGTTTAAACGATGATCTTCAAATGAGATCTAATTGGAATTTGCCGATTTGTAATGGAGCTGAGAGATTAAAGAAAAATGGAAAAAAAATACATTCTACACAGAAACCAGAGTCTCTTCTTCACAGAGTGTTACTAGCATCATCTAATAAAGGTGATATGATTTTAGATCCATTTCTAGGATCTGGAACTACAGCAACTGTTGCAAAAAAATTAGGTAGAAATTATTTTGGTATTGAAAAAGAAAATGTTTATTTCAAAGCAGCAGAACAAAGATTAAAAAATACAAAACCTATTGATGATGATTTATTGGATACTCTTAAAAATAATAGATCAAAACCAAGAATACCTTTTGGTTCTTTGGTGGAGCTTGGAATAATTAAACCAGGCACTAACATTTTTGATAATAAGAAAAAAATATCAGCAAGAATTATGGCTGATGGTAGTATTAAGCATGAACAAACTGAGGGATCTATCCATAAGGTTGCTGCAACAATTTTAGGTGCTGAAAGCTGTAATGGCTGGACTTACTGGCATTGTGATATTAATGGAAGAATACATCCAATTGATTATCTAAGACAAAGATTAATTTCAAAAAATTAATTCTTATAAATTTTTCCCAAATAACTTTCTAAAAATTTTTTATTTTTCGTTAATATTCTTAAGCTGATATTTCTAAAAAAAACTATCACTGGGTTAGATACTTGAAAAGCAAATTGATTTAATTTTGATCTGTTGTTAATCATTTTTACTTTTGCAACTCTTTTTTCATAATAATCTTTTTTATTATTTACAATATTATCAAATAACTCTGATGCGCCTTCAATCGATTGAGATGCCCCTTGGGCAAATGAAGGAGGGAAAGCAAAAAATGCATCCCCTAGTAAAAAGATATTTTTACCTGGTTTGAGATAACCTTTACTGACAAAAACTGGGAAGCATTTAATATTATTAATATTTTCTAGGATATTAATTGAAAATTCTTTTTGTATTTTATCTTTAATGCCTTTAATGAAGGTTTCTTCCTTAAAAAGACTGTAATTGTATAGTTCTTTTGCTTTTAATTGATGTTTCAAAACTCCTATAAAATTATAAATTTGTTTGTCTTTATTTACTGGATAAATCACATAATGAAAATTATGTCCCATAAATAAAGAAATATTATTTTCATTTAAATTCCGAAGTTTATTTCTTGAAATATTACCCCTAATAGCAATGGAATTATTATATGAAGACTTTATCTCATTATTAGAAATTAATGATTTTCCTTTTGAAAAAATACCATCAGAGATAATTAAATGGTCACAAGTTGCTTTATTATTATCATTAAAATTTAAAATTATTTGATCATCACTTTTTTCAATTTTTTCAATCCTATGATCATACTCAATTATATCATCATCTAATCTGTTTTTTAAAAATTCAATTAATTTAGATCTTTTAATGGTTGTATATTTACAATCTTCAGTATTAAAATCTGAAATATTTAGATTACATATTTTTTTTTCTGGTTTAATTGTATAAAAATCAATTTTTTCTGGGTGAAATTTATCTTTATCTTCTAAAGTATTAAATCCAATTTTTTTAAGTAGTTTGATACTGTTAGTTGATAGCTGTACTCCATATCCTTCATCTAAATTAATTGAGGTATTTTTTTCATAAATAGTTACCTGATAATCTTGATTTTCTTTTAATAAGTTTGCAATAAATAACCCCGAAATACCTGCTCCAATTATTGCAATTTTTTTCATGAATGATTTTCTAAATATGAGACAATTTTTTTTGTAAAAGTTGGTAGTGTATATTTTTTTAATTTTTTAGGATCAATCCAATAAGAAAAAGGCATAGGTTTATTCACCTTATTAGTTTGAATTTTAATATTCATATTCATATTAGACATTTTAAAATTTAAATTATGATTAAAGTTTTTTGGTTTAATAATTTCTTGCATTGGAAAAATATCCAAATTTTTTAAAAAGTTAAAATTTTTATTTTTAACTAACAAATATTTTTTATCTTTTTTATAAACTTTAAGTAAATAATACTTTTCTTTGTTATCTTTTTTAAATTTGGTCAAAACAAAATCCTTTTTTTTAAAAGATTTACATTTTCCTGAAATAGGACATCTTTCACAATAAGGATTAATTGGTTTGCATATTAATGCTCCTAGTTCCATCAAGGCTTGAGCATAATCACTAGATCTTAAAGATGTGCTAAATATTTTTTTCTGTTTAATTAAATTATCTTTACGTATTTGATTTTCATTCTTAAGGTATAGGTATCTTTTTAAAACTCTTTCAATATTACCATCTAAAGGAATGATAGGTTTATTAAACGCAATAGCCATAATTGCACTTGCTGTATAATCTCCAATTCCAGGCAATGATTTAAGGTCTAAAAGATTGTCAGGTAAACTTTTATTAAAATCTTTAATAATAATCTGAGCAGTTTTTTTTAAATTTTTTACCCTTGAATAATAACCAAGACCTTCCCATAGTTTAATTAATTTTTGATCATCATATTGAGCAAGAACTTTTAGGTTAGGAATATATTTTATAAATCTATTAAAATATGGGATCACAGTTGCAACTTGCGTTTGTTGCAACATAAATTCACTAACTAGCGTATAATATTGCTTTTTATTTAAGGAAATTTTTTTTCTCCAAGGCAATGTTCTCTTATGAATATCATACCAATTGAGAATTTTATTTGTTATTATTAATTCTTTCATATGCAATTTAAAGATAATACTAAGCAGAGAAGTAAAACCATTCAAGGTTTAAGATCATTTAAAGACACTTTACCAAAAAATGTAAAAAAAATTATAAATAAAAAAGGACATATTTATTCTGAAACTTTAAGTAACTGGAAATACATAGTTGGTGACGATTTATTTAAAGTTTGCTACCCAAAAACATTTAAAAACTCTAATAAGTTTGGAGTTAGTACTTTGTTGATAATGGTTAAAAGAGGCCATGAGGTCGATATGGAGTATTCAAAAAAAGACATAATGGATAAGATGAATAGCTTTTTTGGCTATGCAGTAGTTGAAAAACTTAAATTTATAAGTTTTGATGATGAACAAAAAATTTTTACTAAGACTGAAACTAAACAAGAAAATGTCGCAATTAATAAATACCAAGATAAAATTAAAAATGTTAAGAATGATAAAATAAAGAAATCACTTATAGAATTAACCAAGGTCTTTAAAAAAAAATGAAAAAAATTTTAGCTTTTACCCTTATATTTTTTTGCACTATCTCAAGCATTAATGCAGAAGAAATTAAAAGAATTTTTGTTGGAAACAAAGATGCAAAAATAACTATAATCGCATTTGAGTCTTTAACTTGTAGTCATTGTGCAAATTTTCATGAAGATGTTTATCCTCAACTTAAAAAAGAATATCTTGATACCGGATTAGCTAAAATTGAATTTAGACATTTTCCACTAGATATTGCGGCTTTAAATGCATCTAAAGTTTCACAGTGTAAAAATGATGGAGACTCATCCATGCTAAATAGTTTGTTTGCAAATCAACAAAAGTGGGTCAAAGGTAGTTCTGTTGAAGAGGCTAATGAAAATCTTCAAAAGTTTTTGGAAAGTGAAGGCTTTAATGTAGATTTTAAAAAATGTATTGAAAATAAAGAAATTGAGGATTTTATTTTAAATGATCGAATCGATGGAGTTAAAAAATACAAAGTAAATGCTACTCCTACGATAATAATTAATGATAAAAAGTTCGAAAAATCTCTTAATTACAAAAATTTAAAAAAAGCTCTAGAAAAACTGATATAAGTTAACTCATGGAGTTTAAAAAAATCCAATTAAATGGATTTAAGTCTTTTGCTGATAAAACAAATTTCTTAATTGAAGAAGGACTGACTGGAATTGTTGGTCCTAATGGATGTGGAAAATCAAATATCGTTGAGTCCTTAAGATGGGCTATGGGAGAAACATCTGCCAAAAGTATGCGTGGATCAGGAATGGAGGATGTAATATTTTCTGGAACATCTAATAAAGCATCTAAAAATATTGCTGAAGTTTCAATTGAAGTTGAAAATAAGAATAATGAAGGACCAGTCCAATACCGTGAACTTGAAGAAATTAGTGTTAGAAGAAAAATTGAAAAAGATAAAGGCTCTAAGTTTTATATAAACGACAAAGAGGTAAGAGCGAGAGATGCTCAAATGTTTTTTGCTGATCTTTCAACTGGCGCTCACTCTCCTTCAATGATTAGCCAAGGTCGTATTGGAGCCTTAGTAACTGCAAAACCAACTGATCGAAGAGCAATTTTAGAAGAGGCTGCTGGGATATCAGGCTTGCATGTTAGAAGACACGAAGCTGAACTTAGATTGGGTGCTGCAGAAAATAATCTTAAAAGAGCTGATGAACTTAGAAGACAACAAGAGAAACAATTAGCTAATCTACAAAAACAAGCTGAAGAAGCTACCAAATATAAATTAATTACTGATCAAATTAAAAAGATAGAAGCTGGTCTGTACTACTTAAAATTGATTGAAATAGATAAGGAAATCCAAATTGAAAATGAAATTAACAGTGAGGCTGGAGGTGAAGTTGAAGGGTTTAATGTCAAAATATCTGAATTAGAAAATCTAATTAAAACAGCGATGGATAAGGTTTCGCCGTTGAGAGAAAAAAATATTGAAAATTTATCTAGAATTCAAAGATTGAACTTAGAGCTACAAAACTTAGATGAAGAAAACACAAGAACACAAGATGAAATTGAAACTATTAAAAAATCACTTCAAACTCTTGACGAGGATATCACTAGAGAAAAAGGCATTATAATAGATGCAAACTCTAATGAAAAAAGACTTAAAGAAGAAAAAGCTGATCTAATAGAGATAGACTCTAAATATTTTGAAACAGAAAAACTATCAAGCGAAGAATTGGAAGATGCTAAGAAAAAACTTAAACAAGAGCAAAAAGCTGTAGATGATGTTGTTAATACTATTGCTGAAGGAACAGTCAATATTAGTGTTGGACCCATCAAAAATGTTAAAAATTCTATTGATAGAGTGAAAGAGCTAATTAATAGTAATGAGATAAATCAGGCAATTACTTTGTTAGATAGATGCAACATGGAGCTTGATAGTTTTTTAAATGATTTAAAAAATGAAAAATCTAGAGAAGAATTATTAAGCATTAATGAAAAATCACAAAACATTAAACAACTTCAAGAAAAATATGCAGATGCATATAGTAAAAATCAATCTATTAAAAATGAGTCAATCAAACGTAATGAAAGAATTAAAACTATTGAAACCGAAATTGAAAGTTGGATAAATTTGTTATCTAATTCAGAAAAAATGGTTGCTGAATTAACTGAGAGAAAAAATAAATTAACAGCACAGCTAAAAGAATTAGACAATCAACCTAGTGTCCAAGCTGAAAGGAAAGGTCAAATTTCTGAAAACCTAAGAATTTCTGATAAAGAAAAAATTGATAACGATACAGTCATCAAAGAAACAGACCAAAAAATTGAAACTTTAAGAGCGCAATTAAATGAAATTCAAGAACAATCGATTCAAATCAGAGAACGAAAAGCAAGTTCAGGAGCAACTATCGAAGGATTACAAAAAAGAAAAAGTGATTTACTAGATAGAATTAATTCTGAGCTTAGTTTAACGGAAGAAAATATTTTAGAAAATTCAAATTTAAATGGTGTTGAAGAACTTCCAAATGCTGTTGACCAAGAAGACTCATTAGATAAAAAAAAACAAGAAAGAGAAAAATTGGGATCAGTAAACTTAAAAGCAGATGAAGAAACAAGTAAATATGAAGATGAAATAAAAAAAATGGAGCAAGATCGTTCAGATCTGGTTACTGCAATAGTCAAATTAAAAGACAGCATTAATGAACTGAACCAAAAAGGAAGAGAGCGATTAACTGAAGCGTTTGAAAAAGTTAATAGAAAATTTAATGAAGTTTATACGAAACTTTTTAATGGTGGAAATGCTAAACTTGAATTAGTTGATTCAGATGATCCTTTGGAAGCAGGATTGGAAATGTTAGTAAGCCCCCCTGGAAAAAGACTTCAGTCAATAACTTTATTATCTGGTGGAGAACAAGCCTTAACTGCTTTGTCATTAATTTTTGCTGTCTTTTTAACTAACCCATCACCAATTTGTGTATTAGATGAGGTAGATGCACCACTTGATGATGCTAAT
>Ga0257114_1000670_pt1 | contig 26293 bp, 16 predicted proteins | sample SI112_10mmetaG_FD_190149 | JGI IMG/M metagenome (GOLD analysis project Ga0257114, IMG submission 190149) | Marine microbial communities from Saanich Inlet, British Columbia, Canada - SI112_10m | ecosystem: Environmental > Aquatic > Marine > Inlet | place: Canada: British Columbia | collected...
TTTCGTCGGGGCCTTCGTCCACGGTGATCACGCCGAGCGCGGGCGTCGCGCGGGTGTCGTCGTTCAGGGTGAGTCGGGCGAGCGGGGGCGCGAGACGCGATCGTCCCGAAGCCGACTTCGCGGGAATGTTGAGGTTTTCAACCGCGTGTCGTCGATCGTCGTTTTCGTCTGCATCGGCGTCCACGGGAAAGGAGCCGATGTCTGCGATGACTTGCTTCACCGCGGTGGACAATGTGGTAGGTTTGAAGGCGCGAGGTTCGCGCTCGCGCGCGATTCGGGCGTCTCTCGCTCCGGCGTGCGCGCCGGCGTCGAGCAGTCGCAATTCCAGCTTTGGTCCGTGCGTGCGCGTCTGCGTGCACGACATTTGAACCCATACCTTCTGGAGAAGTGCGTAAGAGCGCACGACGGTGTCGTCGCTCGAACGCACGACATTCAAGGAATCACCCTCGACGCTCGTCGAGCGCCGCAACGTTTCGCCGGCGACGCCGACGACGGGCGTCGCTTGAAGCCACTGTTTCGCGTCTTTGTCGTCAGGATCTCGCGTCTCAAACGTGCTTTCTTTGAGTTCTTCGATGGCGTTCCCCGCGTCATCGACGAGCCTGATCGGGGCCTTCATGTGAAACGCCGGCAGGAACACCATGACGCCGTCGTCGCGAATCTCGTGCACCACGGCGGGCTCAATCATCGGCTTTTCGCGCAAAAGCCACAAAAGATAGATTTCTCCACACCGTGATTGCGCGTGTTTTGACGCACGATTGCGCTCGTTCAAGTCTTGCGCCAGAGAGTCCAGATCACGCTCCGTCGCTCTCTTCTTCGCCTCGGCGACATCCACGGCGGCGATGAGCTGACGATGCACGACAACATCCGCATATCGACGAATAGGAGACGTGAAATGCGTGTAATACGTCAACGCGAGACCGTAATGCCCGAACCCACCATCGGCACCGGAAATGGACCCAGAACTGATGTATTGCGCCTCTGACATCGCGCGCGTGGCCAATCCTCTGAACAGGGTCGTCACCTCTGGCTCGGACGTCGCGGCGACGCGCGCCAACGACGCGTTCAACGCCTCACCGCTCGAACCGTCGAGCTCGATGCCTTTCGCCGCAGCAAGTTTTGTGAGCTCTTCAAAACCACCTTCGCGAGGTGGCGCGTGGCGCCGAAGAAGCGCGCGGGATGGAAATGCGCGGTGCGTCGTTCGCGCCGCCGCGCTATTCGCCAAAATCATCAACTCGGCGACGACGCGCATCATCGGCACTTCATCTTTTTGTAAAACCTCCGTCGGTGTCTTCGTTTGTGCGTCGGTTTCAAATCTTAACTCGGCGCTCTCGAGCTCTACAGCGCCGTGCGCGAGCCGAATGGCGTTCGTCTTGTTCGCAAACGCCACGAGCGTTTGCAAATCCCCGCGAACGAGTTCGCGCTCTACGGCGTCAAACGTATCGCTCGAGTCACCGTGCGGCAGCGGTTGTCCGTCGTGAATCGCTTGGGCTTGGTAATACGTCATTTGATGTCTCGAATGGATCACCGTGCGACCGAGCCAAACGTCGACGACGTCGAGATTCCTATCGAGCGTCCAAACGCAACTCACCGCGAGGCGATCGCGTCGTTCCAACAGCGACGCCAAATTTTCGCTCAATAAGCTCGGAAGCATGTCCAAACGGCGATCGACCAAATACACCGTCGTTCCACGCATTTGTGCCTCGTGATCGAGCAACGTTCCGGGGCGCACGAAGTACGACACGTCCGCGATGTGAACGCCGATTTCGACGCGATCGGCTGAGACGTGCACGCTCAGCGCGTCGTCGACGTCGGTACATCCCGGGGGATCTATTGAACACGCTCTGTGATGGCGCAAGTCTCTCCTTTTCTCGATTTCTTCTTTGGGCACCATCCAATCGGCGCCTTCGCGCGGGAGCTCCGCGAGCGCACGCGCGCCAAACGGCTCCGCGGGAATGTCGTAACGCGCCAACAGCGCCGCCATCTCGCCGTCGACGTCTCCCACGCCACCGAGAATTTTCACCAAGTGTCCGCTCGGGTAGCGCTGATTCGCCAGCCAGCGATCGATGCGCACGATGAAGCGCTGACCGACCAAGTCCCGCGCGCGGCGTGTCAAGAGTTTCACTTTGACGATTTTTGAATCCATCGGCACGCAGAGCGCGCCGTTTCGTTCGCCGCGCGCGTCGCTCTTCAAGTCTTCCTCATCCACGACATCCAAACACGCCACGACGTCCAGCGTGGCGCGATGCGTGATGCCCACGACTCGTCCCGTGCGAACCTTTGACGTCGTCGTCGTCTGGTCGTCGTCTTCGAGCGTCACCGACGTCGCCGTCGCCGCGCGCCACTCGTCCTCGGGACAAATCTCCACCGCCACCGAGTCCCCATGAATCGCTCGATTCATCGCGTGTTTCGACGGTATGAGCACCCCATCGACGAACCCTTCGCACACCGCGCCTAACCGTTTCACTCGAAGCGCGCCGAGGACGATCGTCCCCGCCGCCGCGCCCTCGGCGATTTCTCCCTCGCTCCGGTGCGCGTCGTACGACGTCCCCGCTCCCGCGTTCCCGCCCGCGTCCTCCGCGTCCGCCCCGTCCGCCGCCACCGCCGCCTCGTACGCCTCGCGCGCGATTTCTCGACCCTCTCCGTCGCAGTACGCGTCGATGAACGCCTCGACGCTCAGCACCTCGACGTTCGCGTTCGCGTTCGCGTTCGCGTTCGCGCGTCCCGCGAGCGCGTCCGACGCCACCACCACCGGAAACTTCCCTCTGACCTTCTCCGCGTAATACGCCGCCACCGCCACTTCCCTCGACGCGAACGCGCCGTCGCCCGACGTCGCGCGCGCGATCTCCGCGCAGTGTTCGTCGTCGAAGACGAAGGCGCCGCCGCGCGCCGTCCCGCCGCGCGCCGTCCCGCGCGCGCGCCGCCCACCGCGCCCGACGCGCGTCGATCGCAGCGCGATCACGTCGCGCGCGCACCGCGGATCGCTGAAAACGTCTCCGTGCGCGCGCCAGGCGGCGGCGTCCGGGACGACGTAGCACCGCGCGCCGTCGTCGGCGCTCGCGAGCGCGGCGGCGCAGCCGCGCGCGAGGTTGAGCGCGCGGTGACGCGCGCACTCGGCGCTGCCGCACGCGACGTCGTCGCGGGCGTAGGTTTCGCGCGCGCGACGACCGGGTTCGCGGCGCGCGCGCGCGTCGCGCGACATCGCGCGAGGCGCGGTGTGCGGCTCGGGACGCCGACGCGACGCGAACGACGCGACGCGACGCGACGACGCGCGTTCGCGCGCGCGCGCGCATACGCACATCTATCATCTACGTTACACTTCGCCGCGCGCCGACCCGCGTCGCGCGCGCCGTCCGCGTCTAAATCACGTCCCGCGCGCGCAGCTCGCGAGCGCCCGCGCGGCGCCGCGCGCCGCCCCTTCGAACGGATTCAACCCGCTCTCACCGCGTCGCCACGCCTCGACGGCGCTCTCACCCCTCGCGTACATCGCCATTCGCCCCCACGTCGTCACCACGCGCCCCGAGCCGCGATGCACGACCGCCACCGTCGGCAGCGTCGTCGCGCCGAGCGCTCTCAAGATGAAATTCGTCTCGCGCGCGCGCGAGTACGACGCGTCCCCCTCCCGCGCCTCCGCCGCTCGCAGCGTCTCGTCCCGCGTCCCGCTCGCTTCCACCGCTCTGTCCACGCACTCGTACCCGTTGTTCGCGTCGCACGCGATCAAGACGACGTCGCACGCGTCGCGCCGCGCCGCCGCGAGCGCGACGACGCGCGGCGCGAACGCGCGACACGCCCCGCAGTCGTCCCTCGTGAAGCACGCGACGAGGAGCGGTCGCGGCGCCTCAGACCCGCTCGAGAGATTCACCGCGCGTCCGCGCGCGTCGACGAGCGGGAGATTCGCGAGCGCGGCGGCGACGTCGCGCGTCCCGTCGTCGTCGTCCGTCGTCGCGAAGCAATCATCGCGACGATTCGCGTCGTCGCGCGTCCCGACGCCGCGACACGCCGCGCACGCCGCGAACCCATCGCTCGCGCACGTCGCGCCCGCGCCCGCGCACGCGTCGCACGCGCGCGCCATCGACGCGACGCGCGGTGTGACGCCAGACCGCGACGCGTCATGGAAGTCGCCGACATCGCCGTCAAGCCCGTGCGCGACTTCGCGCGCGACAGCGCGCGGCTGGTGAAGAAGTGCGCCAAGCCCGACGCGCGCGAGTTCTGGAAGATCGCCGCGCGAACGGCGACGGGGTTCGTCATCATGGGATTCGTGGGATTCTTCGTCAAGCTCATCTTCATCCCGATCAATAACATCATCCTGAGCAGCTGAGCGCGCGCTGGACGACGGCGGATCGCGCGTTTACGAGACGCGGATCGCGCGGACGCGACGGGGCGCGCGCGGGACGCGACGTCGGACGGGAGAGACGCGCGGACGGGAGACGCGCGATCGAGACGACGGACGCGACGCGACGCGCGCGATCGGCGACGACGCGACGGCGCGATCGGGGACGACGCGACGGCGGGACGGTCGCGCGACGACGGCGGCGCGGACGCGCGACGATCGCGGCGACGCGCGACGCGAGGGTTGTAAGGATGTCTTAGGTCATGACTGAATGCCCGTACGAAGCGCGCGCAACACCATCTCGCGGCTCGCGAGACGCCGCAGAGCGCGACTCGACGCGAACGGCGACGCGCGCGACGCGCGAACGCGAGGGACGCCGACGCGAACGCGCGACGCGCGACGCGCGCGGGACGAGACGCGACGCGCGAGCGACGCGGACGCGCGATCGACGACCGAACGCGTCAACACCCTTCGAAGACCGCGGCGAGAAGATGGCGCGCGGTGAGCGCGCGCCGCTGCTGGCGCGAGGCGAAGACGTCGAGCGCGGACTTCGCGATGACGACGCGGCGAACGGCGCGGCGGACGCGTCGAAAGGCGCGAGAGAGGGACGCGAGGGACGGGGAAGGACGCGGACGACGGCGCTGGCGCTGGGCGGATGCGCGGCGCTCGCGAGCGTCGCGGCGTACGCGATGACGGCGGGTTCGGGGTCGAAGGCGATGATGACGGCGAGCGGTGCGAGCTTGGGGGAGCGATTCGCGGCGAATCGGGCGCAGATGGTGGCGAGACGACGACAGGCGCGCGCGCGGGCGAATCGTAAACGCGCGGCGAACGAGCGAAGGATGAAGGCGGAACGCGAAGAAAAGGTGAATGAGGTTTTGATGACGCTCGCGAAGGAGAAGCCGGAAGACGCGAAGACGATGGTGGAGAATGCGATCGAGCGATGGGAGGCGAAGCGAGCGGCGCAAGCCAAGGCGAGCTTGGGCGAAGACGAACGGGCGCCGAAGCGGCGCGCCGCGCGTCGACACGAACGACGCGAACGCGCACGCAGAAGCACCACGAAAGGACGCCATGCTCACGTGGCCGAGGCGCGTATGGGCGTGGGCGCTGAGACGTCGGTGGAGAGTCTGTCCCGCAGAGACGCCGCCGTGCGAGCCAAGGGTGAAGAAAAAATTCGGCAAGTCGAGGACGAATCCGATGATCTCATCACTGAAATCAGTTCTTCTGTGGTCAAGCGCGTAGGAAAGATTAAGGCTGCAGCCGAGGCCGAAGGCTCGGAACAAGCGAGAGACGCCGCGCGAGCCGAGGCCGAGAAGTTTGTACAGGCGGCGAACGAACGCATCAAACGCATCGAAGAAAAGACGGCGACGCGCGTATCGATGATCAAGGATCTGACGATGCAACACATGTCGTATGACGGTCGTAACGCGTACTCGGCGCAAGTGGGCCAGAGTGAGGTGGCCAACATGGGTGAATCCGAAACGAACGATCCTGACTCCGCCGACGAGCAAGAAGACGACGAGGACGAGGACGAGGAGTTGGTCGAAGATTTGCTGGCGGATGGCGAACAAGAACAAGAAGAACAAGAAGACGCTGGTAGTGGCAATCAGGTTGTGCCGGGGACGGCGACGGAGACGGAGACAGGGAGTGACGAAGAAGACGAGGCCAACGAAGCAGCCGAAGAAGAAGAAGAAGATCATGAGATCAACAAGCTGTCCAACGTCGAACTCATTCAGTTATTGGATGACAAACTCGATAACCTGGAACAGAGTAACGAAGACTTCAAATCGGCGATTACTGAGCAAATCGAAGGCTTGTCGACAAGAATGTCTAACCTCGAGGATTCATCGGAGGAGCTGCAGGACGACGTCACGGAGATGGCGCTCGACGAGCACTACGACGACGACGAGGACGGCGACGAGGACGGCGACGGCGACGAGGACGGCGACGACGACGGCGACGGCGACGACGACGGCGACGGCGACGGTTATCCCAGAGACGAGACCATCGACGGCAACTACCCCACCGGGAACGGTAAATATCCCGCCGATAGCAACGGCAACTATCCCACCGCCCAAACCGTCACCGTCGATGAAAACGCCTTGAGCATCAGCGCGGTCAATGACCAAATTTCCAATCTCACGGCGCAGCTTCAGAACGCCACCGCCGCCGCCGCGCAAGCGCAAGCGACTCAGGAACAATTGGATCAGACGCGAGCTGAGCTTGCGGCGGCGCAAGCGCAGCTTAACGCTCGTTACTTCGATTTGGACGTTTTCCGTAGGCGTCCGGTCGGTCTCGAACCGGATTTCCAAACCAGTGACCCGGCCGCGGAATCTGGCGCATTTTACGCTTGCGACGTGCAAAATCAATGCATGACGGGCGCGACGCTTTTGACACGTAATAATAAGTTGCTCGCGATGAAGGGCGTGTGCGACAACGGCGCGAAGTCGACGGATTTGTCTTCAGGATCCTATGAAATGTTCCCGAAGCACGGTACGATTGACTTTTCGTCGACGGACACCGACAACGAGTGCACGATGGAATTCGGTGAAAACTCGCGGTCGGTTTGGATTCGCAAGGAAAATGATTTTGTCATCGCCATGTCCAAGGACGGCTCCGCACACACGCGGTGTGGTCGCGATGTCGCGAGCGCGTCTTCCATCAAGTATCAGTGCCAAAATCCGAAAGCGTGCATCACGGGATATCACATCAAGAATCAGTACGGCAACTTCGATGGCGACGCGAGCACACGCACCGAAGAAGACTTGGCTATATCCGTCGTTGATTTCGTGTGCTCCGACGGCAGTTTCGCCGTCGACCCGGTTTCACTGCGACCGGATTACGGCCAAATTAGAGTTGAACCAGAATTTACCATTGGCTTGGCGAACACGCCGCGAAAGGATGGTTCGGTCAGGCGCACGGTGACGCCGTATTTGCGACTCAAGACGAATACGGTAGTGAGCGATTCGTTTCTCTTGGCTGTTCGCGTCCGCGACGTGACCGCGTTGACCGAACAAGAGAAACACGGTTGGTGTACGCAACAACACGTGCAAGCGCACCTAAACGCTCCGCACACGTGCAAAGATGGAAGCAAGCTGTGCGCGAAGCCGGCGTTTGTGTTCAACCCAGGCGGATCAGAGTATGAGTTGAAATTTGGCGAACAGACGTTCGATCTTCTCGACGCCCAAGCGCACGAATCCGCGCGCATCGTCGTTGAGAACGAAGACCAAGCAAACGACGCACGCGTCAAAAACTTTCCGATGCCGGCGAATGAGGAATTCTTCATGTTTGGTCATCACTACGAAGTGTGCGTCGCCGCCATCGAGCGTTCGAGCTTCAAAACTAAAATCATCGACCCAAGCACGGGTGCGGTGAAGGATTCGTTCTACAATCGCCACCTCGACGGTTCCGCGCACCTCGTCGGCTTGGCCACGACGGGCGAGCTCTCCGTCACCATGGAAGGGGGACCGAGACACTTCAACATCGTCGCTCCAGCGGCGCCGACGACCGCTGATTTACAAAATCTTCAGTGTTACGACAACGATTGCGCCATTTCGGGCGGTGTCGCCCCGGTGGTGAGCGCGCAGAGCCAAGTGTCGCCGCAACCGACGCCGCAACCGACGCCGGCGCCGCAACCGACGCCGCGACCGAACGACGGCGTCGCGACGCTCGCCAAGGAATCCGCGCAGCAAAAGACGCACGTCACCACCGTCCTCGACGCGCGCAAAGCGCTCGAAGCGCGTCTCCAAGACGCGCAGCGGCGCCATTAAAGTAGCCCCATTAAAGTACCCTTGTAACGCGTCGACGCCGCCGCGTCCCGGTAGGGCTACACCACAATCCAACGCATCGCCGCGTCACGATCCGCCGCGCGGTGCGTCCTCGACCGCGCGCCTCGACCTCGATCTCGACCTCGACTCGACCTCGACCACGACCAAGTCAGCTGCCGACGGTCGCGACGCTCGTCGTCGCACCGCCACCCGTCGGCGCGTTACGCTCGTGGGACAACGAATGCCGAATGCGACCGAACGCGCGCGTCGTTCTGACGCGCGTCGTCCTCGGAAGCGCGGCGCACTCGCGCGTGCGCTCGGACGTCCGCGTGCGCGCGGACGCGCCGAGCGACGCGCGGGACATCACATCGCGACGCGCGCGTCTCGCGCGGGACGGGGACGACGACGAAACGCTCGACTGACGCGCGGGACCGGACTCGGGTTTTTACGACGCTTCGCAGGGACGGACGCGCGCGATGACGTCGCGACGGGCGCGGTGAATCGTTCACACTGTGAATCGTTTAAACCGTGTTGTTGTAATTTTACAAAGTGTTGTGCGGTGATAAAACTAAACCGAGACGACGCGCGTCGACGAACGAGTTACGCCGCGATTTTTTCCGACGGGGAAGAAGAAAACTGAGAGATTCTTTCTTCGAGGAGAGGGCGGAAATGGCGAATCACTCCTTGTATCGGCCACGCAGCGGCATCGCCGAGAGCCTGAGGAATCACGACGCAAAGAGGCGCACGAGGTCAGTCAGTCGATCCTTTTTTGGGAAAAAAAAATGAACGCGCGGAGGAATCGTCGACGGACGTACGCAAATAGTGTGCCCTTCGATTTGTTTCGTGAGCTCCTGTAATGTGTCAATCTCTTCGAGACGCGCGTCGCCCTTGACCATGCGTTGCATGATGTTGTACAACCACGACGTCCCTTCGCGGCAGGGCGTGCACTGGCCGCACGATTCGTGCTTGTAAAAGTAACTCAAACGCGCGATGGCGTCGATGACGTCGGTGGATTTGTCCATGACGATCACCGCCGCGGTCCCGAGACCGCTCTGGGCTTCTTTCAAAGAGTCAAAATCCATCAACACGTCTTCGCACACGTTCTTGGGAATGAGCGGTACTGAGGATCCGCCGGGGATGACGGCTAAGAGGTTGTCCCAACCGCCTCGCACGCCGCCGCAGTGCTTCTCGATGAGGTCTCGCAAAGGAATAGACATCTCTTCCTCCACCGTGCACGGGTTGTTGACGTGCCCAGAGATGCAAAACAACTTCGTACCGGCGTTATTCTTTCGACCGAAGGAGGCGAACCAATCCGCGCCTCGGCGCAAAATCGTCGGCGCCACGGCGACGGTTTCGACATTCGTCACCGTCGTCGGGCATCCGTACAGGCCGACGTTGGCGGGAAACGGCGGTTTCAACCTCGGTTTGCCCTGTTTACCCTCCAAAGACTCGATCAAAGCCGTCTCTTCGCCGCAAATATACGCCCCAGCGCCGTAGTGAATGTTGACGTCGAAATCCATCCCGCTTCCGCACGCATTCTTCCCCAAATATCCCGCCGCGTAACACTCCGCCAACGCCCGTTCCAGCGCCAACCGTTCGTTCACATACTCACCACGAATGTAAATGTACGCCGCACGCGCCCGCATCGCCGTCCCCGCGATCAAGCATCCCTCCAACAACTTGTGCGGGTCGTGTCGCATGATTTCCCTGTCCTTGCACGTCCCCGGTTCGCTCTCATCCGCGTTCACCACGAGATAATTCGGCCGTCCATCGCTCACCCTCGGCATGAACGACCACTTCAGCCCGCTCGGGAACCCCGCGCCGCCGCGTCCGCGCAATCCGCTCGCCTTCATCTCGCTTATTATCCAATCCGCCCCGAGTTCCACGAGCGACTTCGTGTTGTGCCAGTCCCCGCGCTTCATCGCGCCCTTCAGGAACGGATCGTGCTTCCCGTACAGGTTGGTGAAGATGCGATCTTGGTCCTTCAAATCACCGTGCGCGCGCTCGCTCGAGTACGCGCGATGCGGTCGCGTTCGCGCGGCGACGGTGCGATGACCCTGGATCGTCGGTTTCGTCGTCGTTTCGCGCGCGCCATCGACGCCGTGCGCCGCGGAGGCGTCCGCGAGCGCGACGGCGCGAAGGGTGAGGGTTTTTGTCAGCCGCTGGCGCGTCGCGGAGGCGAGCATGGCGTCCGAGCGCGCGCGCGTCGTGCGATGACGCCGTACAGTCAACTAGGTTTGGTGCGGCGTGAAATTTCATTTCAAACAAACGCCGCGCCGACGAAAGGACGACGGAATCAGCTCGACATCGTCGCCTTGTTGATCTCGAAAATGAGCAAACGCCAAAGAGAAATGACGAAAGGCTCGCACTCGGCGTCTAAAACCGGGTCGAGATCGACGATGAGGTCGAGAGGGGAAACGCGAGCGTCGAGCTTTTCGAGGACGAAGCGCGCGAGAGCGGGCTCGGATTCGCCGAGGAGGTCGGTGAGCTTCTTGGAGATCCACTTGGAGGCGACGGCGTCGATTTCGGCGGTGGTGTAAGTGGACCAATCCATGGGATGGGCGAAGATGTCGTCGCGAGCGGTGGGAACGGTGGCGATGATGGCGGCGACGTCGACGGGTCGTCGCTCGGCGCGACGGCGATCGACGTCGCGGGCGGCGTCTTCGAAGACGTCCGGAGGTGGTTTCGCGTGCGATGCGGAGAACGCGGCGGATAGACCGCCGGTCGGTCGCTTCGGTGCGGTCAAGCCGAAAGACGTCTTTGCCTGCTGCTGCTGCTGCGGTGGCGGCGGCACCGACACCAAATCGCTCGAGCGCGGTTCGGCAAAGCCTCGAACGCGCTCGGGCTCGTGCGTCGACTTTCGAGCTTTTGAAATCGGAAACGCCTCTGCGTGGACATCATCGCTCGTCGAACGCGAATGCGCCGCCGCGCGAACCGTCGCGCGAGTATCGCGTCGCTCGAGCTCCTCTTCCTCATCGCGACGGTCTCGTTCGTCGTCCTCGATTTCTAAATCTCGAAACCGTCGTCGTCGCGCCCGCTCGCGGTCGGACTTTTCCCAAAGCGGCGTTTGGATGCCGTCCTCTTCGCTATCGCTCGCTAAGTCGCGCTTGATCGCCGCGCGACGTTCCATCTTCTTTTCCTTTTCTATTTTCGCTCGCCTCGCGCGTTCGCGGACGTTGGCGTCGACTACATCATCCACCACCTTCTCCCGCTCGCGAAACAACCGCTCGGCGCGCTCGGTCGCTTCGTATTCGTGTCTTCCACCGCGCACGAACCGCGCGGTGGCGGAGTTCGTCACCGGCGCGCTCGTCCCGCTCTCGAACCTCCCGCCGTCGGAAACGTTCGCCGGCGAGCGCCCCCTCGACGTCGACCTTCGCCCGCCTTCCCTCGCCGCCGCGCCGCGCGTCGACGCTCGCGCCTTCCCCTCGTCCACCGGCGGCGGCGGTACCCCACGCACGACGACCTCCGCCTTCGCCTTCGTCGCCTTCGCCGCCTTCGCCGCCTTCGCCTTCGCCGTCGCCTCGTCGTCCGAAATCTCCCCAACCTCCACCTCCTCCCCCTCCATCGCTCGCCCGAGCACCCTCGCGATCGCTCTTCGTCTCCCGTCGTCCCCATCCGCGTCCAGCGCGTCCTCTCCCGCGCGTCTCAGGTACGCCGTCGTCGCCGCCCTCGTCGCCGCGTTCGCCGCGCACGTCATCGCCTCGTCCGCCTCGCCCACGCGCAGCCCATCGATCGCGCGCACGCACCGCACCGCGCCCTCGATCGTCTCGAACGTCGCGAATCCGAACCGCCTCGGCGCGCGCGTCGCGGGATCGACGACGCGTTTCCACGCCCTGAGCGCGCCGCAGATTTCGAGCGCGCGCGCGACGATCGCGTCGTCCGCGAGCGCGCGCGGGATCTTTCCCACGTACACGCGCGGCGCGGACATCGTCGCGACGCCCGCGGCGCGCGGCGCGACGCGACGATGTGTGACGCGCGACGCGCGCGCGCGCCCGGCGATGGATGCGCCGCACATCGGCGCGCGCGGCGGTTCGCGCGTCACCACGCGCGGCGCATGGCGACGGCGCGCGTCCGCGACGCGCGGGGCGTCGCGCGCGCGCGACGCCCCGCGCGAGGCGCGGCGAGAGGCGGACGCGCGACGCGGATTCGTCGGCGCGCGACGTCGGCGTCGGACGACGAAACCGCGCGCGCGACGCGCGATGCGACGACGCGGATGTCGTACGACGACGGGGAACCGCTGATCGACGCGCGCTCGGCGCGGGCGAAGCGGACGGGGAGCAAGAGCGCGGCGCCGCCGGTGACGCGGCCGGGGATCTTGAAGTCCAAAGCCGCGGCGCTGCGAGAAATCGAAGAGGCGACGCGAGGCGACGAGGCGGCGGCGGAGGGGGAGGCGGAGGCGGAGGCGGAGGACGGGCGGTCGCGAAGGAAACGGCGGGACGGGGAGAGGGTGGAGTTGACGTCGACGGCGAGCGTCGTGGAGTGGATGGTTCGATCGACGGATGATATGCTGGACGATTTGGAGGCGCGAGAACCGCCGGGCGCCGTCGCGGCGTGGGCGCTGAGTAAACGCGCGGAATCCGTGGTGGGGAATCCGGCGGTGAAGAAGACGGTGGACATCGTCGGTAAGGTTGGCGTGGCGGCCGTGCGCGCGGCGGCGCCCGTGGTGGCGGATGGCGCGGGGAAGGTGGTGAAGGAAGGGTCGAAATTAGCCGTCAAGGCGGCGGTGAGCGCGGCGACGGCCAAGGTTGGATACGACAAGCGCGAACGCGAGAAAGAACGATCGATCCCGTTCGGGGGGCTGCTGGGAGGGAATAAGAAGACGCCGCCGCTGGAATCCGAGAGGGAGAAGAAGAAAAACCCATTCGCGTTCCCGTCGCTCGCGAAGAAACCAGAACCCGAACCGCCGAGAGGCTTGTTTGGGCGCAAGAAGGATGACAAGCCGAAGAGAGGATTCTTCGGCGGGAAGTAGAGTTAGCGCATGCAATTGGAAGGCTCAATTACAAAAGATGTTCGCCGCGCAATAGATTTTGAAAATTTGCGCTCGCGGTGGCGCGTTGTATATGTAGTAAAAGTGTCGAGACGGCGGACGTCGTCGAATAAGTTATTATTTTGGTTGTCGATCCGTCGCGACGGAGTCGCGCAGATCCTCGTGACGGATCGGTTTCGATCCACGTATTAAAGTGACGAATTAGAAGCAGCAAATCCCCAAGCCACACAAGCCGCTGGACTTTTGCTCGACCACCGGCACGGTTTGCGCGGGCTTGTCGCTTGCAGCCGTCGTCTCCTCGGTCTTTTCGTTCCCTCCGAGCACGGATGGGATGATGGACAACGCGCGGCCGATCAACTTGCCAGGCATGGCGAACAGACCACCCATCTTTTCCTTGGCAGCCTTTTCTTCGGCTTCCTTGCGCGCGGCTTCGGCGGCGGCGGCGGCGGCTTGCTTCTCGGCGAGTTCGCGCTCTTCCTTCGCCTTCTTCGCCGCAGCTTCAGCCTCGGCAGCCTCTTTTTCGGCTTGCTTTTTAGCGGCGCGCGTTTTTGCATCCTCAGCCTCCTTCTTCGCCTTTTCTGCGGCTTCGGCGGCTTCGGCTTCGGCTTCCTCGGCCGCTTTCTTCGCCGCCTCGCGCTCGGCGGCTTCCTTTCTCGCGGCCTCGGCTTCAGCCTTGGCCTTTTCAGCGTCAGCCTTAGCCTTTGCTTCGGCGGCGATGCGTTCCTCTTCGGCCTTCTTCTTCGCCGCCTCCTCGGCTTCCTTGATCGCCTGCTTTGCCGCCTCCTCGGCTCGCTTCTTCTCTTCCTCGAGCGCCTTTTCGGCCGCCTTCCTCTCCTCCTCGGCGGCCTTTTCAGCCGCCTTCTTCTCCTCGGCAGCCTTCGTCGCGGCCGCCTCCTCAGCCGCAGCCTTCGCCTCAGCCGCGGCCGCGGCCGCCTTCTCAGCCGCCTCGCGCTCGTCATTCTCAGCCTTTCTGTACGCCTCCCTCGCCTCCTCCAACTTTGCCTCCTCCGCCGCCTTCTCCGCCGCCAACTCCGCGAGCTTCGCCTCCGCCGCCGGATCCGCGTTCTTTTTACTCGCGCTCTTCGCCAGCTTCGCCTCCGTCTTCGCGTTCGTCTTGATCGACTTTTGCGACGTCAAGATCGCCTTCACCGCCTCCTTCTTCGTCGTCTCGGAGTCCGCCTTCGTCGCCTTCGCCTCCGCCTCCGCCCGCGCCTGCGCCTCCGCCTTCGCCGCAGCCTCAGCCTCGGCCTCCGCCACGATGTCCTCCTGCGCGCGACGCATGAAGCTCAGCATCCCACCGAACTTCTTCTCCGACGGCTGTCTCGCCAATTCTCCCGACTCGCTCATCGTCGACGAATGGATTGTTGAATGCGATGCGAAATTAATGAATGCTCGCGGTAACGTCGTCGATTCCGACGCCTTCCGAGCGTTTGGATGCCGTGCGTTTTACGCCGCGCGGTCGACGACGCGTGACGATCGACTCCGGCGCTCCGTCGCGCTCGGCCTCGATTCGGGCGCGTCGCGTCGGCGTGTGCGCCGCGCCGATTCGACAATTCGCGGATTCGACGCAATCGCGCCGTCGGATCGCGATCGGATCGTTTTTAGCGTGCGCTTGACGCGTCGACGTCTCGTACACGACGTCGCGATTCGCCGATGTGGTGCGCGCGCGATCGGCGATCGGACGATCGGCGGGTGGTCGATCCCGTCGACTCGCGATCGGGGGGTGGTCTCGGGCGCAACACGGACTGACGGACGCGCACGAGACGACCGACCGATCGACCGACGGCGCGCGCGCGCGATCGCGCGACGCGACCGCGCGGGACGATGGCGCGCGCGCGACGGCGCGACTCGGCGCGCGTCGTCGTCGCGGCGTGCGTCGTCGCGTGCGTCGTCGTCGCGCGCGCGGGCCGCGCGGATGGGTTCGCGGGACGGCGACCGGCGCGGGACGGCGACGGCGCGCGCGACGGCGACGACGACGGCGCGCGCGAGAACTGGGCGCTGATCGTGGACGCGTCGAGGTATTGGTTCAATTATCGACACGGCGCGAACGCGCTGTCGATGTACAGGAGCGTGAAACGGATGGGGATTCCGGATTCGCGCGTGGTGCTCATGCTCGCGGACGACCACGCGTGCGACGCGAGGAATCCCGCGCACGGACGCGTGTACGGCGACGAGGACAGGGGCGTGGAGCTGTACGGAGACGACGTGGAGGTGGATTACAGAGGGACGGAGGTGACGCCGGAGCGCGTGATTCGAGTGCTGACGAATCGACACGAACGCGGGACGCCGCGGTCGAAAAAGTTGCTCCCGGGGGCGCGGAGCAACGTGTTGATATACATCACGGGACACGGCGGCGATGGGTTCATTAAGTTTCAGGATCAAACGGAGTTGCGGGCGGAGGAGATCGCGGACGCGCTGGCGCAGATGCACGCGCGGGATCGGTACAACGAGGTGTTGTTTTTGGCGGATACGTGTCAGGCGGCGACGCTCGCCAAGGCGATTCGATCGCCGAGGGTGCTGGCGCTGAGCTCGAGCGGGTTGGGGGAGAACTCGTACTCGCGGTTTCTCGATCCCGGGCTCGGCGTGCACGTGATCGATAGGTTCACGTATCACGTGTTGGAGTTTTTCGAAAAGCTCAAACCGGAGAGCGCGAACACGATGGGCGAGCTCGAGGCGTCGCTCACGCCGGACAAGTTGATGTCGCGCGCGGTGTTGGACGTGAAGACGTTCACGCACAGAAACGCGCGTGCGATGAAACTGAGCGAGTTTTTCGGCGCGGTGTGCAAGACGCGCGCGATGACGGGGGCTTTCGATTGGTTCGTCGGGGCGAAATCGACGGCGGACGCGCCGGTAGACGGTTAGAAACGTAGAAGTTGTATTAGTCATAGCGACGCAAGCATGTGTGTACACGACGCGCGCGCGAGACGTGGTGATTGGATTCGTCGCGCGAATGATCGACGTATTCGTATCGCAAATTCCTCATCGTCGTGTTCGCGTCATCCTGGCAAACGCTTATGCAAGTTCCGCATATCGTGGCACAGTTTCGCATAGTCGCCTTTGGGAAGAATCGATGTGTCCTCGTCGATCGACGACATCAACTGCGTAGCTTTCTTGCGAATCCTCACCGTTCGTGATCTTCGGCCACCTAAAACCGGTAGACGTCGAAAGAGCGATAACATTTTCGAGGCACATTTGCTGAAAACGGCGTGCTGAAAACGGCCAACGATCCAATAACAGTAAAAGCGCACATGGGTATTTGGCGACAGAACGAACAGAAAATCGTCCCACATACGCCTACGACAGCCGTGGAAGGACGCGTAAATGAAGCATGACCAATTTCCATTCAAGGCAGCACTCATGCACGTGACCACGTTCAAAGGACACCCTTGCTCGTGCGCGTACTTCAGACACTCCAAATGTCCACCATCGGCGGCAAACGCGCACGTCTCCTTGTTCCAAGGACACCCGTGCTCGTGCGCGTACTTCAAACACCCCAACTGTCCATTCCAGGCGGCATATGAGCACGTGTTCTCGTCCCAAGGACACCCGTGCTCGTGCGCGTGCTTCAAACTCTCCAAATCTCCATTGTAGGCGGCAGTCTGGCACGCGGTCGGGTCGCGCGGTCGAGCAGCCATTTCTAGAGTCACGATGTGACGACGTCGACGTGACTGGATCGACGTGACTGGATCGACGTGACTGGATCGACGTGACTCGATCACGCAAACGAACGGACCACACAAACGCGACGATCGTACGAGTTCTGCGCCGAAGACGAGCAAAACAGTGTTTGTACGTGCGATCACAATCATCCAAATCCGCATCGACGCCGAAGACGCGTCGTCATCCGCGACACGCATCCGCGCGAGAGAATCGACGCCGCGCGCCCGATCGCTCACGCCGCCGCCGACTTTTTCGGCGCGGTTTCCTCGAGCCATTTTTTCGCCTCTTCTTTAATCGTGCGCAGCTCAATCATCAATTTCGGGTTGAACAGTAAGAAGTAATCGTTCGTCGCGACGACCGTGTTCAAAAGCAGCTCCGTAGATTCGACGACCATCTCCTCCAGCGTTCCTTTCAGCTCGTCGACGCGGCGAACGGCGCGAGCGACGTCCTCGCGCGCCTCAGCCTCCGCGACCGTCTCCGGCGACGGCGGTTCATCCGGTGGCGACACGTCGTCACCGAAATCTTCTTCACCCAGATCAAACTGCTGTTCCGGAGGCGACGCGGCGAGTCCTTCCGCCAGCGCGCGCGCGTCGACGCCGTCGTCCATCCGCGTCTCCGGCGTCGGATCGGGCGTCGGACGCGGCGTCGCCGCCATCGCCGCGCGCGGCGTCAGCGTCGGCGCGCGCGACGACGGCACTTTGAAAACGATCTCGCGCTTCGCCGGCGTCGTCGTCGCGGCCATCGTCGCCGTCGTCGTCGCCGTCGATCTCGCCGCGCCCGCGTCCGCCGCCGTCGTCTCTCGCGCGACGTCCATCTTCCCCCCCGACGCCTCCGACGCCCCGCGCGCGTCGCGCGCCGTCTCCACGCTTTTCCTGCGCGCCGTCTCCGCGCGCGGCGTCGCTCGCGCCGTCGCAATCGTCGTCTCTCGCGCGTCTCGATCGCGTCGCGCGTCGTCGTCGTCGTCGTCGTCGTCGTCCTTCTCCTCGCCATCGTCGATCGCCCGCGCGTCGCGCGCGTCCGCGCGCGCGCGCGCCGATCCATCGTCGTCGTCGTCGTCGCGCGCGCGCGCCGGCGCGTCCTCGTCGCTGTCGCTGACGTCGAACTCCGTCAGCGACGGCGCGTCGTACCTGTCGCGAATCGAACCGTCGCGCGATAAAACTCAGTCTCCGCGCGTCGCTCCGTCTCCGCGCGCGCGCCGCGCGCGCGCGCGCGTCACGCACGTCATCGCGCGTCGTCGCTTGCGCGCGTCGTCGTCGTCGCGCGCCGCGTCGCGTTTCGGCGGTCGAAACGACGCCATTCGGCGGTCGAAACGGCGCGCGACAGAATGACGCGCGACGGCGACGGCGACCGCGCGTGGTGCGTCGCCGGCGCGCGCGCGAGCGACGCGCATCGCGTGACGTACGCCGCGTACGAGGTCTCGACGAGCGCGATCGCGGTGTACGTCGCGCGCAGACGAGCGATTGGTGAATTCGAATCGAGGCACCGCGATGACGACGAAAACGACGACGCGACGACGCGCGACGCGCGCGCGTTCGTCGTCGACGTCGAAAAAACGCGGCGACGCGTTCGCGCGGAGCGAGGGTACGAGCTGGCGAGGACCGCGGCGGAGATGATGGCGAGGACGAAGCGGGCGTTCGAGCGGGACGAGGTGGCGGTGGCGGGGACGACGGCGACGCCGCGGCGAAAAGCGACGACGACGACGACGACTGGAGCTTGGGCGGACGAGGGCGCGAGGGAAGGAGATACGGTTGAGATCGAGTGGGTGGAGCGCGAGGACGGGGAGGCGCGGGAGGTGACGTACGTGGAGGCGTTGGAATGGATCAACGAGGCGTTCGCGCGAGCGAGCGAACGAACGAAACGCGAACGGGAGGCGAAGAGACGGAGAGATGAGGGAAAGGGCGAGGATGAGAAACGCTCGAGGAGCGCGAGTGCGACGCCGAAAGCGTCGCCGGCGAAGGGGACGAGCGTGGGGAAGTGGATGAGCGAGGCGACGCGGACGCGGCCAAAGTTGAAAGCCGTGGCGGAGCGAGAGAGATTGAATGAAGAAAACGAATGATTGATTGAATTACGCGGCTAATCATTTACCGTCGTTGAGCGTCCAGTCGTACGCGCGCGTCGTTAACGTGACGTCTTTGCCTTCGTCGAGCGCGCGCAGTAAACCTTCGCGATGTTTGCCTTGGCGCATGTACTTTGAGACGTATCGCAGACGCTCGGCGTCGGAATCGCCGAAGTCGAATTTGTACCACTCGCCGACGATTTTACTCACCGCCGCCGACGTCGCGTCGCCGTTTTCGGAGAGCTCTACGTCGATTTCCGACTCGAAGAAGGAAAACGCCGCGTCTTCGAGCTCGCGGTCGATATTCTCAGCCGTGTAGACGCGAATGGGAGGGCACGAACGCGCGCCGCACACCAACGCAAAGTGAATTCGAGGATCCATCGGCAGCACGACGTGGTTCCTTCGCGGATCCTTCTCGCGAAAAGGACCTCGCGACAGCGATGGTTTTCCCGCGAGCGCACCGATTGTGGCCGCGCCCGGTCGGTTCCCGCGCAAGATTCCGTTCTCGATGTCGTCGCACGTGTACACGGCGCCGGCGACGTCGTACGAAACCTTCGAGAAGAAATCCAAACGCTCGAGCGTGTTCTTGGGCGTGCCGAACACACACGTTCCGTGAATCACGAGGGCATTGTACAGATTGATGAAAAACGCCATGCGTTCTTCGCGCGATAACGCGTTCAAGTTGACGCGCTGAAGCTCTTCGCACGCTTCGACGAAATCTTTAAAGCCGTCGCTCTGACGAACGCCGTCGTAATCCACCGCGCAACCGTCGTCGCTGAGAAATTCGTCATAGAGCTTCAGTATGCGTCCGCGAACATCCTCCGCGACGATTTTAGCGTCTCGCGCTTGTCCAACGTACAAATTCGCCGCGTTCAACGGCGCACACCCCAAAGACGGCGCCTCGGATCGAAAGCGAAACAGCGGCGCGTCCGCGGCGTCGACGACGCGAAACGCGTGCGTTGCGTCGACGTCCCCGATCAATCGCTCGCGCACCATCGCCGCCCCCAACCGCGCAGCCTCTTCTTCCGTCGACGCTTTACCGTTTTTCATCATCCAATCCACCGCATCTTTCGCCGTGAACACGCCCTTATGCGTCTTCACCAGCCCGAAGACGCCATCCGACAACCCGCCGAATCGTCGCTCCGTCCTTCGCGTCACCCCCCCCGTCGTCGCCGCCATCGCCCGCGCCACCGCCGCCGCGTCCCCCGCCTCATTCGATCCCTTATTCACCAATTTCGTCAACCACGACGACGACGACGACGACGTCGCCACCGCCGGCGCTTTCGGCGTCTCCAGCGTCCCGTTCGCGAACGCCTCGCTCGCCTCTCGAAGCGCCCGCGGCGCGCCGTCCATCCCTCTCTCCCTCGCCTCCCGCGCCTTGGCCACGAGATCGCCGCTTTCGATCCCCGCGCACGTATCGTCGGCGCCGCCGTATATCTCTCCCCCCACGAACACCTGCGGCACCGATCGAAAGCCCGCGAGCGCCGACGACGCCGCGCGCAGCGCCGCCGCGTCGTCGACGCTAATCTCATCGAACGCGATCCCCGCCTCGCCGAGCGCGCTCTTCGCGCGCTTGCAGTGCGGACACGACGACGTGCCGACCACCGTGACCGACGTCGCGCCGTCCGTCGTCGCCGCGCGCGCGCGCGACGCCGCGCGAGTCGACGCGTGATGTCCCGAGCGATGACGCATTCGCGTCGCGCGCGCGTCGACGAGCGCGCCGATCGTCGCGCGGACGCGACGCGGCGTCGCGCGCATGTCTCGCGCGCGCGTCGACCCGCGCGCGCGCGACGCGAGCGCCGACGCGCGACGCGACGCGTCGAAGAGTGTCGGCACGTCGGGACACCGCGACGCGAGACGATGGCCGCGAGCGCCGTCGACGACGCGTGGTTCGCCGTCAAGGCGGTCGAGACGACGCATCCCGTGCGTCGCGTCGTCGCGCTGCGATGCCAGAACGAAAACGGCCCGTGTCCGCTGCTCGCGGTGGTGAACGCGCTGGAATTCAAGTCTGAGCTCGGTCGAGCCGGCGACGAAAACGACGCGAGCGACGCGACGCGCGCCTCGACGCCGGCGTCGCTGCGCGAGACGATGTCGCGAGTGATGGAACACATGCTCGTGCGCGCGGAGGCGATGGCGAAGCGCGAAGACGTGGATGAGGAGACGGTGCGGATGACGCTGGACGACGCGACGGCGACGCTGGAGAGAAGCGCGAAGGGCGTCGACGTGAACGTGCGCTTCGACGCGTGCGAGAGCTTTGAGTACACGAAAGAGATGACGATGTTTGATCTGTGTGGGTTGAGGTTGGTGCACGGCTGGGTGGTGGGCGAGGTCGAACACGGCGCGGAGACGGCGCGGTTGTGCTCGAGCGTCGGTTACAACGGTTTGGTGGAGCGCCTGATTGATTTACGGACGACGGCGAGCGGTGAGGGGACGAGGGAAGGGCGAGAGGAAGGAAACGGTGAAACGCGAACGCTCGAGGCGTCGGTGAGCGGTGCGAGCGCGGGCGAGGCGCGGGAGGGGGAAACGTCGGGCGAACGCGAGGAGCGAGAACTGTTGGAGCGCGCGATGAGGCTTTCGATGGAGGATTCGCGAGACGCCAAGCTCGCGAGAGCGATGCACGAGGCGGATTTGATCGAAACGTTTCTCAACGATACCGCGAGTCAACTCACGCTCACGGGATTGGCGCAGATACGGGAGCGGATTCAAGAGCGCGAGTACGCGGTGCTGTTCCGAAACAATCACTTCTCCGTAATAACCAAGGTGGACGGCGAGCTCTACGCCCTGGTCACCGACAGCGGGTACCAGGATGAACCGGACGTCGTGTGGGAGGTGCTCGGCGGCGCGCGCGATGGAACGTTCGCGAATTCAGAATTCAGACCGTTCGAGCCGCGCGCGGAGGGCGCCGGAGCAGCGTCGCCGACGACGCAAACGGCGTCGGCGCTTCCCGACACTTTTCTCCGCGCCGCGCCGTCGACGACGGAGCCCGCGTCGTCGCCGGCGAGCGATGAAAAGTCCGATTACGCCGTCGCCCTCGAACTCCAAGCGCAATTTGAAGAGGAGGAGCGCCTCGCGCTTCGCGCGGCGGAGCGACGCGTCGCCGAACGCCGCGCCGAGGCGCGAGCCGCGCAATCCCAACCGGCACCACCCGCGTCCTCGCGTCCGACGACTCGCGGCGCGCGCAAACCCAAACCTAAAAAATCATCTTCCTCCGTCGCCGACTCGTGCGCCATCATGTGATGATACCAATCTCAGACGGTCCCGCCGTCGTCCCGCGCCGTCCGTCCCGCTCGCCGTCCCCGCGCCGAGCGGCACACTCTCGCCCGCGGTGCGATCGTCGCGCCTCGCCGATCGGCGCGAGATTTCACCATGTCGTGGACGTGGGATTCCTTCGCCAAGGGCGCCGCCGACGCCGCCGAGACCACGCGTCTGGTCGCCATCAAGGGTGCGTCTCCCTCCGCGCCTTTAAACTTCAAACTCACTTCAACTTCTTCGTCGACCCGTTCCCAGGCGCGAAACAGGCTGAAATCATGTACAAAGAGCGTAACATCACGTCCACGACGCAACAATTCGGCGTCGACTGCTTCGCGGCGATGGAGGCGAACGATCAGGCGCGCGCGGCGTCGCTCTTCGCCGCGGCCAAGCGCGAGGTCGACGCGTACCGCGCCGACATCGCGCAGCTCAATCGCGAGATCGACGGCGTGAACGTCGAGATAGAAAATGTAGGTCGCGAGGACGCCGCGAGCGCGGCGCCGCCGGTCGTGCGGGCGACGCCGCCGAACGCGCGCGGCGCGTCGCTGCAAGACTTGTAAAGGTAACAACATTCTTCGAAATCGCGGCACACCGCGACGCCACGCGTCGACGCGCGCGCGACGATGCGGACCGCGCGCGCGACGCGCGTCGCGCCGCCGCCGAGGCGCGCTGGAAGCGCGAGACGCGCCGCGCGCGAGACGCAGACGCGCGCGAAAGGGCGAGCGCCGCCACATCGTTCGGGACACTCGTCGAGGATTTCGATCGCGACGCGCGCGTACGAGCGCGATCGCGACGATGATGCGTACGCGAACGCGCAGAGGGATGTGTTCGATGATCGAGCGTTGGTCAGAGCGCCCGCGCGGCGACGACGAGGGCGCGAGGGGGAGCGGGATGGACGACGAGGCGCGTTCGGCGACTTCAAGACGCCGCGGACGCCGACGGAGGCGATGCGGGCGCTGTTGTCGCCGTTCGGAGCGTGTGTCGTCGCCGCGATCGTGAGTGTGGCGAATCCAACGTTCATGACGAGCGGGCGAGAGGCGATACTGATGAAACTTTACGAAAGGCAGAGCGGCGGCGAAACCTCGGCGTACGTCAAGGACGGCGTTTTGTATCGCATGGACGCGTCGGGGAGCATGACGGCCAACGCGAAGGATGGGATCATGGTGGATAAGAATGGGGGGATATGGGTAATCGTTCCGCAGAAGGATGATGTGACGTTGATCAAGCAGAAGTATTACATGGGACAGATCGAAGACGTGCCGACGCTGCCGAAGAATCCGTCGGCGGCGGAGCAGAAAAAGTACGACGAATTCATGGCCAAGTTGTTCGATTTCGACAAGCTTCCGAACGTTAAGAAGGTGTACGATGGACCCTATCCCGTGCCCGTTCGTAAAGAGACGGAGAAATTCTTCCGCGAAGGGTTGCCCGCGAGCGTGATGGATGAAATCGAAGGCGTGGGCGCGTTGTTTGAACAACGATGACGACGTGCGCGCTTTTAATACTGTACATCTACTTTGTTTTCATCTAATTCTACTATTCAACACCATTCGTATGTCGTCGCGAAGGCTCAAGATTTTTCGCGCGTGCTCAGCGCTCGCGTCTTCGATTTCAAACCTGATTTGCCGCGTCGCCTTTTCGAGCTCGCCGAGCGCGTGCTCGCGATCGTGCTTGATTTCCTCTTCGATCGCGAGTTTGTGCTCGTCGAGAATACCACCATCGCGCGTGATCGTCGCTGCGCGCGCAGATACTTCGCTCAGCGCGATTTGCGCCGATGACATCGCCTGACGAAGCTCATTCAACTCAAACGATGCTTGCGACTTGTATGTCTCGAATTCGCCGCGAACGGCAAGGATTTCTTCGCGAACTTCCGCAATGGCGGCGTCGTACGTCTCTGCTTGATCCTCGAGCGCCTTTTCCAAAGCCTGCGCGTATAACTCGCCTCGTTTTCGCGCGTCCGCTTCGTTCTCGCGCAACGTTTTCATGTCCTGAAGCATGCGCTCCTCCTCTGCTCGCAGCGCTCTGAGCACGGCGTCTCGTTCGACGCGATCGCTTTCGTTCAAACCTTCTTCGTCCCGCACGACTTTTTCCACATCTTTGGCCATCGTTTCGGACACCTCACGAATTTCCGCGCTAGCGCGGAGGAGGAGCTTGACGTGCGCCGCCGTAGAAGTTTCGTAGTGCCGCGCCATGTCGTCTCTCGAGCATCGAAAAACGCAACCAACCTCGTGAAATTCGCACAGCAACTCCACCGATGGGCACGTCAACTCCAAATGTTGCTTCATGTCCGCCGCAGATACCAGCGCGCCGCATCCCGCGGTGCACGCGCGACGAATCTTCACGCACACCTGCTTGTGACGAAGCGCGCTTCGCTCGCTCACGAGCGTTTGACAATCCGAGCACGCCACCGTTCGCGCGTACTCGCACATCTCCTGTCTATGTCTCGCCAGCGCGTTTCGTTTCATCATCGCCGGACAGCATCGCGTGTGTTCATCCGCATCTGCCTCATCGACGACGCCGCACAAAACTTCCTTCACCGGACAAATCTCTTCGTGCCGCGCCACCGCGTCGGCGTTCGTCATCGTCGCCCGGCACCCGTGCCTACACGCCACCGGTTTATGCTCGCACACGTCCGCGTGATCCCTCGCGTACATCGCGCTCCCCACCCAATCACACCCCGCGTTCACGCACCCCCTCGCGGCGTACGCGCACTCCTCCCGATGTCCCTCCAGCGCCCTCCTCGCGCACTCCGCCGCGCACGTCCCCGTCAACCGCCTTCCCGCGTCCCGCTCCGCGAGTCCGCAAATCACAATCTTAAAATCGCACTCCTCCGCGTGTCGCGCCAGATCTGCGAACCGCACGATCGCCCCGCAGCATCGATCGCCGAATCCTCGATGATCGAGCGTCGCGCTCCCGTCCGCGCTCGCGTCGTCCCGTCGCCACGCGTACGGGCAGTGCGCGCGCAGGTTGGAGATTTCAAGCATCAGCGCCTCGTCCGCGACGTAATCCTCCTCCGTCGCCGCGCGTCTGCACACCGCGCACGTACCGCTCTGAGCGCTCGATTCGCGCGCGCACGTCGCGCACAGCGCGTGTCCGCACGGCGCGCGACGCGGTTTTCGCAGCACGTCTTTGCACGCGGGACACATCGTCGAATCGGGCGGTCGCGACGCGAACACCACGCGCTCGCGCGACGCGGAGACGTAGACGACGCCGTAGCCCTCGACGGCGACCGCGCGGAGCACCATCGCGGCGCGGCGCGGCGATCGCGGCGCGAGCGCGTTTCTGGCGGTTGGTCGGCGGCGGCGGCGCGTTTCGAGGCGGCGGCGCGCGGTCGGTCGATTCAATCATGAACTATTGGACACGTTTCGGGCGACTTCTAAGTGTGCGTCGCGGTAACCTTCTCTGTGCGCTACCCATAACGGCAGGAACTCGCGCATGGAGATCTCGCCGCCGTTTCGATGGAACGCGAGCGCGACTTCGACGCCGAATCGCTCGTCGACGACCGGGACGACGACTTCGTTCAGCGCCTCGGCGTAACGATCGGAGCCTGGACATTCGCGAGCGCACGCGTACTTCAAACAGTCCAAATGTCCTTTCCAGGCGGCATTGTCGCACGTCTCTTCGTTCCAATCACACCCGTTCTCGTGCGCGTACTTCAGACAGTCCAAATGTCCTTCCCAGGCGGCAGACGCGCACGTCTTCTCGTCCCAATCACACCCGCGCTCGTGCGCGTACTCCAAACACTCCAAATGTCCTCTCTTGGCGGCCTCCTCGCACGTTTCCTCGTCCCAATCACACCCGTGCTCGTGCGCGTACTTCAAACACTCCAAATGTCCACTCATGGCGGCACTCGCGCACGTTTCCTCGTCCCAATCACACCCTTGCTCGTGCGCGTACTTCAGACAGTCCAAATGTCCTTTCCAGGCGGCATGCGCGCACGTCTCCTCGTCCCAAGGACACCCGCGCTCGCGCGCGTACTTCAGACACTCCAAATGTCCATACTTGGCGGCACTCCAGCACGTCCTCTTGTCCCAATCACACCCTTGCTCGTGCGCGTACTTCAAACACTCCAAATGTCCACCATCGGCGGCATTGTCGCACGTCTCCGCGTCCCAAGGACACCCTTGCTCGTGCGCGTACTTCAAACACTCCAAACGTCCATGCATGGCGGCATACCGGCACGTCCACTCGTCCCAAGGACACCCGTGCTCGTGCGCGTACTTCAAACACTCCAAATGTCCACTATAGGCGGC
>Ga0257114_1000672_pt1 | contig 26276 bp, 17 predicted proteins | sample SI112_10mmetaG_FD_190149 | JGI IMG/M metagenome (GOLD analysis project Ga0257114, IMG submission 190149) | Marine microbial communities from Saanich Inlet, British Columbia, Canada - SI112_10m | ecosystem: Environmental > Aquatic > Marine > Inlet | place: Canada: British Columbia | collected...
AGAGCCTACAACTAGCGCTAGGATTATGATTACGGTGACAATTAAATTGCCCTCGTTGAATCCCCCAGTCAAGACATCCATAGTAGTCCCCAAATATAGTCGGAATAAAGAGTCTTAAAATGTCATACCCCCGATATATAGGAAATTGACTGTTTTTCATATTTTTGAGGAATTCCGGTCATCTATAGCATAGGGTATCAATCTTCTAAGAATAATCCATAAAATTACTATTAAAACGGCGACTAAAATCATATCAACTAAGAACATGAAAATCAATGATTTGTCGGCAAGTAATCTACTACTAAGCCACATTGTACCATTCCAAGTTCCATGGCATAGTATTGCGATTAAAAGTGCCTTGATTGGGGATTTAGTCATTTGAATAGCATTTTGCTCACCAGCACTCAGCCATTTTGGAATTACTGGACTAACATTTACACTTGAACTGGAAATGGGAGTACCAGTTTTTTTGTCAAATAAGATCCATGGACTTTCATTATCCTTTCTGGTGGAATCTTGAACTCCGTTGATTATATCTCGGTTTCGTTTCTGAGTCGTTATGTGATGTCCAATTGCAAATCCAGTTATAGCGGTCCATGTGGCATGACCGGGAATTGAACCTATGGCCCGTAGAACAGTGGTTAGAATGAAACTGATAGCAGCACCTTCACCAACGAAAAGAGAACTCAAAATGTAAGACATATTCTCTAGTAGAGCGAAACCTAAGCCTACCGAGAACCCAATTTGAAAACCTCTTTTTGGTGAATCTATAAATCGTGCAAGAAATAGAATTGCGACTGCCTTACTGATCTCTTCTCCAATCGGTGCAGATAAGAAAAGAATCATTCCAAAGCCCAGACTTTCTACTCCGTCCATACTTATCCCGAGTGAACTAATAATTATTGGAGAAATAATTGAATTAATTATCAAAGCGGGGAATGTAGATAGCATTCCAGCGATAAGCATCCATTCTCCTTGTCTCTTGGTTGTTTTAAGTCCAAAATATTCGTTAGAAGTTGCCCACCAAGCAAATACTGGTGTTGAAAAACCGATTAGCCAAGCAGGTATTGCTATCAAGATGAATAGTAAAATTGAGAGGATAGATGAGTTGAACAATAGGGGTAGCATACACAATGTAGAAATGATTGTACCTAAGATGAATATAATCCATAAATGTTTGAGGGGGGGCACTTCTAGTGGTCCAGTATTATGGACAAGATGATGTTGAATCGACGTTGGATATGGTGTTTGAAATAAAGTTGAAGGGGATATCAAATGAGCCGTTGAACCTATTTCTACATTCTGCAATCGTACAATATGGGCTAATTTTGGGCGTCTAAGAATTATGAAAAGTAGCAAGAATGGAGTTGAACAAATTGCTCCAATCATAATCAACAATGGGTCGCTAGGTCCAATTTTTCCATCAAAATCAGAATCGAGGAAACCTGATACAGCCACTACTGCAATTTGAACTAAAAAGAAAACAACAATAACTAAACCCAACATTGAACTTACAGTTTTCCATCTTGATGATGTCTGGGATAAATAGAGGTTCTTAGGTGCAGGAGAAAGAGGGGTTTTGGCTAATCCCTGCATGAACCTCGTAAGCGGTTCAAACCTTAAATCAACTGTAAATTGATTCAGTTTCTTATTTTATCAGTAAGTTAATTGAACATCAGATGAGGTTGCTAATGCTATAACTCCAGGAGGGCCACTCCACTGTATTTCATCATCAGAAATAACAAGTGCACTATCTCCTTCACTATGTCCCAAAACAGCTTTTACAGAAGCAAAAGAACAGTAAAGTGTTGCTTTTTCAGCAATTATCTCCATAAATGATGCCACCATTGGCATATCTGCTCCAAGTTCTTCTAGGTATATAGGATCTAACAAGCGCGTACCTGCTGCAGCAAAGAATACACTTACCTTGTGGCCATCGTTAATTGCTTGGGCAGCGCATGCAAGCCCGACCATTGACTTGAACGGGTCATTCTTAGGCTCGGATACAAATTTGACAAAGACATTTTTGTGCATGAGTTACCGTATATCATACGGATAATCAACTTATTGAATATTAATTATTAGGAAATAGGTCAGGTCCCGCTCAGTTCGCCCATCACTCGTCACTGAAAAAACAGCATTCGGCTAAAGCAGTCATCACTGCGGGATTGTTCCTGATAGTCTTGAGTCATCAAGTCATCGGATGATTTTGAAAACATGACTTTTTATCTAACTCAGTAAAATTCACGATATGAGTCTGCTAGAGTATTTGTTTGCTCCGCGATTAGATCACCGAGGATGGTCCACTCCCAGTGAGGCGTCTAGAATTTATTTTCTAATAACCATGATAATTACTTTGGTTTACTCTTGGCAGTTATCAAAATCTAATGTCATAGTCTTTCTATGCCTTGCAATGCTTATTTCAACACCGCTTCTTTCTCTAGGGTGGTGGTTAATTTCAATAGTTGGGAAGGGGATGAAACCTAGGCCGCTGGTGGATTCTGTAAACAGAGTTGACAAGAGTAAAAAATTACCACTTCACTCGTTTAGGAAACCATAGGTCCACTTGTGCGGTGGAGCAAATGTTTCCTTAATTGAACGAGGACTGACCCATCTTAGTAGATTGAGAGGTGAACCGGCTTTGTCGTTTGTTCCGCTACCTCTAGCTCCTCCAAATGGTTGCTGTCCAACTACTGCTCCAGTCGGCTTATCATTAATGTAAAAATTACCACATGAATACTTTAGTGCTTTCTTGGCAGTTTCAATATCTTCTCTATTGGCTGCGAATATAGAACCTGTAAGGGCATATTCAGAAGTTTTGTCGCAAGTATCCAGTATCTGCTCAAATTCTTGGTCAGGGTAGATGTGTATAGATAGGACAGGGCCAAATATTTCTTCACTCATCGATTCATAATATGGGTCAGAACAAATTATTGTTGTTGGATGAATGAAATATCCTTTCGTCTCATCATAACTTCCACCTGTGACTATTTCACAACCTGAATCCTTACTAGCACGGTCAATATACCCAGTAATATTATCAAAGGATTTCTTATCAATTACTGCAGACATAAAATTAGAGAAATCCTTTGGGTCACCAATAGTGATTTTAGAGACTTCAGAACAATATTCCTCTTTGATGTTATCCCATACAGATTTAGGGATATATGCTCTACTTGCAGCACTACACTTTTGTCCTTGGAATTCAAATGCTCCTCTTAATAGTGCTACAATCAGTGCTTTTTGGTCACAGTTTGGATGAGCGACAATGAAATCCTTTCCTCCAGTTTCGCCAACTATTCTAGGATAGGAGCGCATCTTTGGAAGATTTTCTGCGACATCCTTCCACATTTTTCTAAATACTGCGGTTGAACCTGTAAAGTGAATACCTGCTAACATAGGGTGTGACAAGCAAATATCACCAACCATACTGGCCTTTCCAGGGATGAAATTAATTACTCCATCTGGTAGTCCAGCATCCATCATTAGGCGCATCAAATAGTAGTTCGATAGGTAAGAATTACGACTTGGCTTCCATACACCAGTATTGCCCATTATCGCAGCAGATGAAGGTAGGTTTGCAGCGATGCTACTGAAATTGAATGGCGTTACAGAGAATACGAATCCTTCTAATGGCCTTACTTCGCTAGAGTTCCACATACTGGAAGGAGAGACTGGTGGTTGCAAGTCCTCATAGATTTGTCGAGCATAGTCAGCATTGAATCTCCAAAAATCGATAAGTTCACAGGCAGAATCAATTTCGGCCTGATGGCATGTTTTTGACTGATTAATCATTGTGCTAGCATTGATTTTTGATCTGTACTCTCCGCTTAGTAGTTCACTCGCTTTGAGAAAAATAGCCGCTCTTGCTTCCCATGGCATACTCGACCAAGATTCATGAGCGTCTAATGCTGCTTTAATCGCATCGTTTACTTCATTCTCTCCAGCTAAGTGTACTCTGGCTATTACATGTCCATGATTATGTGGCATTACTTGTTCGATTACGTTATCTGTGTACACTTCTACTCCGTTTATAATACATGGAATTTCAACAACTTCGTTAGACTGGCGTGTCAATTCTTCTTTCAATGAAATTCTTTCTGGACTGCCTGGAAGGTAACCAAGAATTGGTTCGTTGACTGGAGTTGGTGGGCGCGGAATACTATTGACCATGTACAAGGCTATGGAAGGAACTTCTTCAACATCTCGCTAGTACAAATGAGACAATTTTTGGCGCAGTTTGGAGAGTTTTGGGCCTACAACAGCCATGCAGTATCCCTGCATGGGGTTCCTTGCATAGTAGTCATGATGGTATTTTTCAGCGATTGTGAAATTTATTGGTTCTTCTATGGTTGTAACGATTTCATCGTCAAAGTATTGTTCCATTTTTGAGATCATCACTTTTGCAACCTCGGCTTGTCCTTCCTCTACGGGCATGATGCAACTACGATATTGAGTTCCAACATCATTGCCTTGTCGATTGAGTTGCGTTGGGTCATGGACTGTAAAGAAAACTTCTAAAATAGTTTCAAAAGAGATTACATTGGGGTCATAAACGAGTTCAACTATCTCTGCATGACCCGTTCTCCCAGCACAAACTGAATTATAATTTGGTTTTTTATCTGGTCCACCTGCATACGCCGGCAATGCAGAATCAATCCCTCTCATTTCCTTGAATGCTCCTTCTGTACACCAAAAACATCCTCCACCTAGTAGCGCTCGAGCCATAATGCAAGGTGCTATTGTCGACTTATCAATTGTTGCACAAGTGCGCAAGAATACACTTGGTTTATTTTTTATAATAAAACATTGTTTGATAAACTGCTTTTGACGGCCGGAGGACATGGAGTCCGTTACCGACCCAGACCTTTTGAGAGATAGAGCGTTTTTTAAATTGGGAGAATTTGTTTTTGACTATCGAAAAGCGGTAATTGCGGTTGGACTTTTGAGTTGTATTCTACTTGGCTCGCTAATGTCTATGGGTCCAGATTGGGCTGAGGCTTGGGGTGAAGGAGACTTAGAATCTGTCGAAGCCGTTGACTTGAAGGATAGTGCTTTTGCTTCTGAGGAAGATGGTGTTGAGAGATTTGTACTACTAGTAAATCACCCAACAATGACAGATCAATCACTTGAATGGCAGAATGCAGTGATTAAAGCATTAGAAGATTTCTCGGAGATGGAAGATGTTGACATTGAATATTCTTGGAATACTACTGGGGATGAACGTGAAAAGTTTGTCCATGAAGATGATGATGGCTTTTGGTCCAGAAATGTCGTAACCATTAATCTGGATAGGAAAGAAGCAAAGGAACTCTATGCTGAAAACTGGGAAGATATCGAAATGAGCAGTGAGTTCAACTCATGGCGCACAGGTGGTATATCGATAGATGTTATATTTGATGCCAGAATTCAGAATGATTTGATCAAGGCAGAAGTTGTTTCCGGGCCGCTAACAATAATTATCTTAGGAATTGTATTCGGTACTATCATTGCAGCATTATTGCCATTTGGTGTGGCGATTTTGACAGTTATTTCTGCAATGGGAGTGACAATTTGGCTATCGAATGTAACAGATGTCACCCAATATGCTTTGAATATCATTACGCTGATCGGTATTGGAGTTTCGGTGGACTACTCATTATTCATTGTTAACAGATTTAGAGAGGAAATGAATGCTGGTAGAGATTTACGAACCTCCACTTCTATGACAGTTGCCACCGCAGGAAAGGCTGTGTTTTTCAGTGGTATTACTGTGGCGATAGGTCTGATGGGGATGCTATTTTTCGATAACACAGGACTTCCTAGCCTTGGTATTGGTGGTACTTTATCTGTGACGATTGCAATGATATTTTCAATTATCATTTTACCAGCAGTACTAGCAATTATTGGTCCTCGAATGGATAAAAAGTATCTCTACAAAAGTATACCAAATAGACTCCCGTTCTCGTTTAGTACAGAAAACGAAGAAGAAGATGGCCTGTGGTCGAAGATAGCCAACACGGTAATGGCTAGACCTTGGGCTGTACTGATTCCAACACTAGTGATTCTACTGGGGGCAGGTCTTCCATTTTTACAAGCAGACTTTTCAATAGCGTCTCGTAATGCATTGCCTCCAGATGATGAGACGCGTGTAGGATTCGAATTAATGGACGAGAAATGGCCAGAAGACGCAGTTAATGCTGCCATGATTGTCGTGGATTTCGATGGCCAAGACCCACTAAATGAGACTAACTTAATCGCAATGCACAGGTGGATGGTAAGTCAAATTGAAGATGATAGGGTGCTTGGTGGATTTGGCTATGCACTACCCGATTCATCGATGACAGAATCTGAAGTATTGTATTTCTGGGACTCAGAATCTAACCTTAGTACTGAAGATTTGGGTAAAAGAGAATACTATCGACAACAATTCTTATCCGATAATATAACCTACATGGTTTTCTCTCTTGATGGCGAAATAACCGGAGAGAGTAGTAGGGAATTTGTCGATGACGTTCGCTCAGACAGAGATGAATTACTCGAACAACTGAATATTGGTGATAGCGGTTCTTTGAAGGTCGCAGGATTTGCTGCTTACAGTCAAGATGTTTTGAATGCAATAGTGGAGAATTTACCGATTGCAATATCCTTTATTCTCACAGCAACAATAATACTGATATTCATTCAAGTCAGAAGTATAATAATTCCAATCAAAGCCATCATAATGAATATACTCTCAATTTCAGCATCGTTTGGAATGCTCGTATTCGTATTCCAGTGGGGCTATGGGGCTGATTTACTGAATTTCACACCACAGCCAATTGAAACAACTAATCCTGTAATTATGTTCTGTATTGTGTTTGGATTATCAATGGATTATGAAGTTCTAATGCTTTCTAGAATCCATGAGGAATGGGAAAGAACAGGTGATAATACTAAGGCAGTAGCCAATGGACTACAGAAGACTGGGAGATTAATCACAGGAGCCGCAGCAATTATGGTTGTAGTATTCAGTGCATTTGGTTTGTCTTCTGTAGTAATCTTGAAGCAGATTGGATTTGGATTAGCATTAGCTATCTTGATCGATGCAACAATAGTCAGGGCACTTGTTGTGCCTGCTACAATGAGGCTAATGGGCAAAGCGAACTGGTGGTCACCAAAATGGATGGACCGACTATTTCCTGTCAAGAAAATGGCTCCTTCGGTAAAGGAAAATGAAGATTAATCATTCTTCATAAAGGTCCCAATCATTTGATTCTGAACCTCTCCAATACCATATATCACTTGCTTCAGGGTGTTCAATCCACTCATAACCGTCACTATCGATTTCTCCAACCAGTTCATTACTAGGCGGTAAATTACCAATGAGGTGTTGAGTCTCACTAATTATAGGTGCCATTCCAGCAAGACTTAGAGCATCACCAGATATGTCTTCAAAGAACTCTTCTTGATTCTCGAATGCCTTAGTCAGACCTTCGGGTATGTTTTCATCATTTCTCCTCCTAAGGACAACTATGGCGGTAATTATCGAAATTATAATTATAGCAATTAAAGTGAAGGAAGTTCCTGAGCCTAGCCAAGACATCGATGGGAATAAATCAGTATTATCTCCAACTCCATCTCCATCAGAATCAATAGTTTCGCTAGAATCATTAGGGAATGCATCTTGATTATTTCCAATTCCATCTCCATCAGAGTCAAATGACTCATTTGGATCTAGAGGAAACATATCTTGTGAATCAATGACTCCATCTGAATCATCGTCATAGTCTTCCGATGAATCTTGGCAGCCATCATTATCAAAATCAGTATCTGGCGTAGATGTCCATCCTAAGTCGCCAGTGGGGCATTGGTCTAAGTCATCTTTCATTCCATCATTATCATCATCATCATCCTCCAATTCATCATTGCAGCCATCGCTGTCATGGTCTGTTAAGGAATCAGAAATCCAATCGGTGCTCATCACACTATCGCCATTAATACAAATATCTAGATTATCCTTGATTAAATCATTATCATCATCATCATCTTCCGAAGAATCTTGACAACCATCATTATCAAAATCATTTTCTGGATTTGAAATCCAGCCTAAGTCTCCTTTAGGGCACATGTCATCGATGTCTAAAACACCGTCATTATCATCATCAACATCTTCTGAGGAGTCTTGACAACCATCATTGTCATAGTCGCTATTTTGAAACGAAATCCAACCTAAATTACCAATTGGACATGAATCGTCTGAATCCAGCTTCAAGTCATTATCATCATCTTCATCCTCTAAAGAATCATGGCAGCCATCACTATCAAAATCGTTGGATTGCGTGGAAGTCCAATTTATAACTCCTCTTTTACAATCATCATTCATATCGATTAATCCATCATTGTCATCATCCAAATCTTCATCACTATCAAAGCATCCATCCATGTCGTGGTCTACAGAATTACTTTGACTCCAACCTAGAGTTCCTTCCTTACAATCATCATAGATATCTAGTGAGCCGTCATTATCATCATCTAAATCTTCAGTCAATTCCCAAGGTAAGGAAGTGAGTGATTCTTCTTGGTCAAAGCATCCATCACCATCATAATCTGTATCAGAATTAGAATACCAATACGATAAACCAAACTGACATGCATCAATAATATCAGCCACGCCATCATTATCATCGTCTAAATCCTCAGTTGAATCTCTACAACCGTCTAGGTCGTAATCAGAAGTAGAATTAGAAATCCAACTAGAGTCTCCTTTTTTACAAGCATCATTTTGATTCATTACTCCATCATTATCATGGTCATTATCTTCTTGTGCATCTTTACAACCATCTCTATCATAGTCATTTATCTCGTTAGAAATCCAACCAACTTCTCCCAAAGGACATAGATCATGTATGTCGGCAATACCATCATTATCATCGTCATCATCTTCTGTAGAATCTCTACATCCATCTGAATCATAATCTGTTGAAGGCTGTGATAGCCATCCTATGTTTCCTAGCATACAGTCATCAATAACGTCTTCTTTGTTATCATTGTCATCATCAAAGTCCTCGGTTAAATCTCTACATCCATCGGAATCATAGTCTGTTTGATTACTTGAAACCCAAGACATCTCTCCAGGGTTACAACCATCATTATCATTGTAAACGCCATCATTGTCATCATCCCAGTCTTCGACACCATCTTTACACCCATCCATATCATAATCCAGTTGAGAACTTTGCGAGTTCCAATTTAAATCTCCCTTAGGGCAAGTATCGTCGTCATCGTCTCGTTGGTCATTATCATCATCATCATCTTCTTGAGAATCTTGACAACCATCTCCATCCCAATCGGTGTTCGGGTCTCCACTAGTCCAATTTAGTAACCCCATAGGGCAGTTGTCATATGTGTCAGTAACTCCATCATTGTCATCATCATAATCTTCAGAAACATCAAGACAACCATCTCCATCATAGTCAGTTATTGAATCACTATACCATCCTAGATTTGAATATGGGGCTTGGCATATATCATCAACATCTAAAACGCCATCGTTATCATCATCTAAATCTTCAGAAAAATCTTGACAACCATCTGAATCATAATCTTCATAATAATTCCAACTAGACCAGTTTGTTGCTCCTCTAGGGCATGAATCCAATGAATCTTCTAAACCATCATTATCATCATCATCATCTTCAGTTGAATCTTTACATCCATCCCAATCTAAGTCCAATGAACTATTATTTGCATTCCAATTAATCTCTCCTAATGGGCATTGATCAATATAGTCTTCAATACCATCATTATCATCATCGAAGTCTTCTTCCAATAATAAATTGAATAAATGAGTATCATAACTTGAACCATTGGTTGTAATATTGGTATTGTTAAAGGTTACATATGTCGATGTGGAAGCGATAGCAATTGATACTCGACCTGTTTTATCTAAATCAATCGCTGTCAATATGTCATTATTATAGAAACCAAATTGTTGGTATACATACCCTAAGCTACCGGATACTTGTGAACTTCCACCATTAAATAAGAAAAGACACATTGAATCATAATCAGAACTTGACATTGAATAAAGTGTTAGTAAATTCGATAATGATAAATCATCTACTAAACTCATAGATGAATAAAAGTTGCCACAGAGAACAAAAGAATGTTCAGAATATGTAATGTCAGTAAATGCAGAGTAATAACCATATGAATTATCCCACATCAAATAATCCCAATCTAAGTTATTGGTAGAATTATTTGTATCGAAATGAATCTCTCCATAGAATGCCTTGGCTCCTTCGTTAGTATACTCTCCAAGAGGTGTAATAACTCCCCAATTTCCAAATTCTAATGTAGAATAGTTGTACGTATCAGCTTCCATAGCTCCAGCAACAGCAATAGATAAGTTCTCACCTGTAGAATTATACTTAATAACTATGTCATTTATCCAAGCTTCTGCATATCCATAATTTGCTTCTACTGAAATCGAACCTTGACAATTCCAATCATGAAAAACTACGATAGACATAATGTAGTAATTAGTTTGTGAATTATTTTTATTAATTGAGCATTCAACAATACCATTCTTCTTAATGTCCATGGTCGGACTATCTTGATAAGAGACTATAGACATGTATCCATCATCAGTATTGGAAATCATGCTAAATGAACCTCCTTCATTTGCTACCTGCAGTGGTGATTCAATTGAAATTATATCAGAACCCCAATCACCGTTTGAGGAGATATTTATCACATAACCCTCCCGAGAATTGAGACTAATAATTTGACTCCCGTAAGCTATTGTACTAGCATTGTAGTTGTAAATTGAGATTATTGCATTGTTTTGTTGGCCAATAGATATTCCTTGCATTCTTTGATGTCCTAAATTTTCATTATGCTCAATCCACTCAATATTTCCCTGACTGGATATTTTCATGACATAAGGGTCTAGGAAGTTATTTGTATCGCTTAGGTACCAATTTCCTGTGGGCGTGTACCATGTGAGATTAGTTTCAATTTCACTTGACAAATAAATAGAATCATCATCAGCTAACACCATATCAATATAATAATCGTTGAATGTATAAATTAACCAATCAATACTACCAGAACTATTTATTTTTGAAACAAATGAATATCCGGCATGATTCGGGTCAGTAGTAATATTATAATTTCCAAATTTTGAATAACTACCCAGCGAGTAACCTGAAATGATTTGGTTATCATCACTATCGAAGAATAAATCTAAGATTGCATCGGTATCATCTCCTTCAAGAAATCCATTAGAAATGAACATTAGATGGTCGTCACAACCATCTGAATCATGGTCGCTCATCCCAAGTGAGTAACTATTTACTTGGCCGGGTGTACATTGGTCATCAATATCTAAAATCAAATCATTATCATCATCTGTATCAATCGAATCATCGACGCCATCATTGTCCCAATCAAAAGCATCAACTATTGGTGATAATGATGTGAAAATGAACAAAAAAACTAGTGTCATTGGTAAAACTTTTCGATTGGTCATACAATACCCTGGTAATTCGAATGTAAAACCTTTGCACCGTCAAAATATTTGATAATCTCTTTTAGATTAGAGATATACCCTTGTTCATGACCGACACAGTTTACAGTCCGGATGGTAAATTCATGTGGTCTGGAACAGAGTGGATTCCAGTACCGCCAAGTGGGACTCAAACTCTTAATATGCAAGATTCAGTTGTAGGTGGAGATGTAGTTCATAATACTGTCATAAATAATGATGCTAATGCTGTTACTGCAGCGGTTATAGCAGCATTGCAACAATTGGGGGTGCTTGGAGAGAATACTCCTCACCAAGCCCCACCTACTCCCGAAATTGAACTACCTCAATCCTTCCAAGTTGGAGATCATGTTGAATACCACAGTCCAACTAATGCTCGATGGCTAAATCAATGTAAAGTAGTGGCAATCAATGATGACGGGACCTACAGAGTTGAAGTTCCTAAAGATACTGTAATTGAAACTAAATTGGCTGTTGTAATTGGGACTTCACCTGGAACTATCCGCCCAGCTAGCATACCCTTAAAATCAGGAGATAGAGTGTTCGTTAATTGGAAAGATTATGGTCACTATTACCCCGGTAAAATAGTCAGAGAAAACCTAAATAATACATTCAACATCCATTTTGATGATGGTGATGTTGAATATAATGTAGAATGGGAAAGGATAGAACCTCTGAATGAAGAATCTAAAGAAGTGCAAGATTATATCGAAAACGAGTCCCAAGCTGAAAGAGAACTTATAGAAGCATTCCAAGTTTTTGATACAGATAATAGCGGCAAAATTTCTGCAAGAGAATATTTCACTATCCTCACTGAAATGGGTGATGAACCTATCTCAATAGATGAAGTAATGCAAGAATTTGTTAATATCTTTCCAAATAGGGATATTGGATTAGATTTTGAAATTGACTATCGCTCTCTTGCCAAATACATGATTGGTTCTGAAGATTCAGAATTATCACAAATCAAACCGGAAGTAGTTATTCGTGATGCTATAATTTCGGATTCAATACTGAGAGGCTATGCATATGCTCATCCAAAATTAGGTGAAGGGCCGGTCAAATCATCAGCAATCCAGGCAATAAAATATGATGAAAGAGCAACAGCAAGAGTTGAGACAAAAAATACAATTTACGTTGTTGGTCCAACTGGCTGGAAAGTTAGGCCAGACGACCATCCTTTCAATGAGTCATCTTTTTGATAAGTTCAACAAGTCAAGTTGAATGGAACGATGGTTCTTGAGAAGCATTGACAAAAGAAATCAACGGTGATAATATTTTATTCACTATGTTAGATTTGACTCTAGTTGGGATGAATGGGTCGATGATTCTAGGACAAAGGCGGCTTGAAATAAACAGAGGTTTATGTTTACTAGTCATTGGAATTATCCATGAATGATGCAACAGACAAGGTGAGTTGGTTCTTCGTTCCTTATGACCAACTTAACCATTACATCTTTCCTTGGTCTAATTTAGATAGGAAAAATAACGGTCTAATTTTTATTGAATCATCCAAAAAAGGTAATTCTAAAAATTTCCATAAACAAAAATTAGCCTTATTACTATCAAATATGAGGCATTTTGCGGAGGAAGCAAAATCTCTAGGGCATCCAATAATGTACAAGAGTTCTGAACTTGGATACAGTGAAGTTTTAGGGGAGTTATACGAACAACTAGGGCAAATCCAAGTCGTCAAACCTGCTGAGAGAGAATTAAGAATGGAACTTGAATCTTTACTTGTGGCTGATAAAATCCGGTTCTTAGAGCATGATGGATGGCTAACCAAAAGAAATTGGTTCTTGGAAAGTGTCGGTGATAAACCCCCATTCCGTATGGACCGTTTTTACCAACGTGTGAGGAAAGAAACGGGTGTCTTGATGGAGCAAGGAAAGCCAATTGGTGGTAAGTATAGTTATGATTCAGAAAATAGATTCCCTTGGAAAGGTGAACCAGATACACATTTCGAACTCGAATATGAAGTAGACACAATAGACCAAGAAGTAATGGAATTAGTAAGTAGTAAGTTTTCTTCTCACCCAGGCCATTGTGACCTTTCTAAAGTTCCAACTACATTAAAACAAAATCTTGAAAGTCTTAATTGGGCACTTGAAAACCTACCTCATTTTGGTCGTTATGAAGACGCGATGAGCACAAAAAGTCGTTATTTATTTCATTCTAAATTGGCAACATCGATTAATCTACACAGATTATCTCCGAAACAAGTAATAGATTCAGTATTGAGTACAGATGCTCCGTTGAATAGTCTTGAAGGATTCTTTAGACAGATGATTTGGCGAGAGTATGTCAGGCATATCCATGAAGTTACAGATGGTTTTAGAGAATTAGAAGTGTTTGACAAAAAATTGGGTGAACCCAATTTCCTGAATCAAAATAATCCCTTGCCTGTGACATTCTGGGGTAAAAAAAGTGGCTTTAATTGCCTCGATACAGTAGTTGATTCAGTCATGGATGAGGGCTGGACACACCACATTCCCAGACTTATGATACTGAGCAATTTTGCTAACTTACTAGACGTCAACCCTAGGGAACTAACCACTTGGTTTCATGAAGCATTTATCGATGCATATGATTGGGTTGTTGAACCGAATGTGCTTGGTATGGGAACCTACTCTTTGGGAGATGCGATGATGACAAAGCCATACATTTCTGGAACTCCTTACATAAACAAAATGTCAGATTACTGTAAATCATGTAAATTCAATCCGAAGAAAGACTGTATGGTTTCCAACCTGTATTGGGCATTTATCGAGCGCCACAAAGGTGCATTTGAAGGAAATATAAGGATGGCAATGCCTCTAAGAAGTCTGGCCAAAAGAAGTGATGATAAGAAAGAGCAAGACAAATTAGCGCTCGATTATATTCTATCAACACTTTCACGCGGAGAAGAAGTTTCAGTTCAATCTTTACAATAAATCAAAAACCATGACTAATCAGCAAGCATCATGAAAGCCACAGATTCAATAGTATTCCCAAGAATCGGCTCAAATTCTGTTAATAGAACATTACTTGCAGCGATGACAAATAAGCAAAGTAATGAAGATGGAACCCTTTCTAGTGAAGAAATTAAATGGTTGGTGAGGCGTGCTAAAGGTGGTTTTGGAATAACCACTACTGCAGCTGCAAATGTGACAGAAACAGGGCGCGGTTGGGATGGAGAAATGGGCGTTTGGGGTGATCATCAATTACCTGGATTAACCAATATGGCTAATCAACTTGGAGAAACAGAAACCATTAGCCTTGTACAAATTTTTCATGGTGGAATGCGAGCGCCAAGAGAATTAAATGGTGTTCAACCAATTTCAGCTAGTAAGAATACTGAGGCCGGAATGAACGGAGAATATACTAGAGAAATGGCAGAAGGTGAAATAAATTCTATGATTGAATCTTTTACCCAAGCCGCATTAAGATGCGAAAAAGCAGGATTCCATGGTGTTGAACTGCATGGTGCGCATTCATACTTAATCTGTCAATTTCTCGGTGCAATCACCAATCGTAGAGAGGATGGTTGGGGCGGAGATATTTATGCAAGGAGTAGATTTCTTCGCGAAATTATTGAATCTATTAGAGAAGCAACGAGTTCTAATTTTTTAATTGCTGTCAGAATTTCTCCTATCATCGAGAAGGCAGGTATATATCTTGAAGATAGTCTCGAATTGGTTAGAATTTTATGTGATATGGATATTGATATGCTACATATTTCGTGCTGGGACGTATTCCAACCGGTAGAGGGGGATGAATCAGGTCCAAGTTTAACAAAAAGATTTAGCGAAGTAATTCCAAAAAATATCCCGTTAATATCAACAGGGGCGGTTTGGGATTCAAAGGATGCTCAATGGCTCATGGATGAAGGTGCAGATATCGTTGGTGTTGCCAGAGTTGCAATCGGCCATCCTAATTGGCCCGAGAAATTAATCGATGAAAATTATCAGCCGCAGAGACCTCCGTTTAGTGTAGAGCATCTTGAAAGTGTAGATCTAAGTCCAGTTTTCATAGAATATATGAAGCGCTGGAGAAACTTTGTTTTACAGTAAATGGTGGACGTGACGAGATTTGAACTCGTGGCCTCTACCATGCCAAGGTAGCGATCTTCCAACTGATCTACACGCCCAAATGGGTGCTTTCGCAAACCGTCCACTTTCAAGCCCATCATAAGCATTTTCAATCATCTAAGGTTTGATGAGTGGTGACTTTTTGGCAATTACATGGGCGGTAGGGGTAGTGGTCTATTAGGCGATGTTGCCAAACCAGAAGTACCCCCACACATACCAGATGGTGCTGTAATAGATTCTCTGGCTGCTTTATCTGGCGTTACAGATGCCGTATTCATGCCTTGGATTGAAGATAGAATCAACCTAATTTGGTTAGAGTCAGATGATGACAGACTTGGTATGACTAGATTTGAGGAAGGGTCCGGTGAGTTGAATCGCCGAAGATTACTCCGGTTAGACCCAGGAATAGTGACAATAGGCCTTCATCCTGCATTATTAGAGGATGAAATGTTGTATAAGCATACATTTGTTCATGAATTTCTTCACGCTAGTGGATTGACTTTACATTCTTCTCAACATGATGAATTAACTAATTCTGTAGCACCTATGCCAAAATTAAAGGATTCTCCCTTACTACAAAGAATGAGAAATTCTGTTCTTGGTGAACTGAAAGTGCAGCACTGGGAGTGTAAAAATTGTGGTTATTCTTGGGATAGAACTACGGTTAGAAAACCTTCAAGATGCCACAAATGTGCTAGGCCTTTATGAGAATCATACTCAAAGTTCATCAAAGAGATACTTTTGGGCAGGCTTGGACGTATAGTGTAGTTGGATATCACTCTGGCCTTCTAAGCCGGCGACCCGGGTTCGAATCCTGGTACGTCCGCCACCAATCCGAAGTCCGTATCGAGGCGTGAGTTTCTCATCAAAGGTCATCGCAAGGGTTTCGTCAAACCCTTCAAGCCTTTTGTGCCAATAGATCCTATTCGCTTTCGTCGTCGCTATTCTCATGGTTCATCTCAACGGTGTAGAGGAATTCATCAATATCAATGACTCCGTTTTCGTCAGAATCTGCTGTATGGAATATGTCACGGAATTCATCGTTGGTGTAATGGACTCCCATGGCCTGAAGTGCATTGATGAATTCAGGGAGGGTAAGATGTTTTTTCGAGCCAAAATCAGCAGCTTTGAAGGTAGCATGGCGGAAGTCATGTTGTTCCTTGGTTGGGTTTGAAAAGTTCTCTCTCAGACTTTGGAACGGTGTGGTTCGAATCTGGCTGTGTTTCCGTCCATATCCAACATAGGTGATGCAACCTAGGCCAATTGCCGTTCCTGCGCCGATGAACGCCTTGTTACCCATGAGATAGATCAATACGATTCCAGCCACAATGCCCCAAATTTGAATCCAAGGGTAAAGATGAGACTTGTAGGAGGGCTGATACCAACTCTTTGCCTCAGGGGATCTTCGTAGTACAATCACACACGAGTTGATGAGAATAAAGACCATGATTTTGAAACCTGATGCTAATTTGGCAATGTCTTTTACTGGAAGCCATATGATGGCTAAAAGCATGATTAAACCTGTAAATATGATTGGCCAATGAGGCGTTTCAAACTTAGCATTCACAGTTTCTAATGCTTGAGGCAGTAGGTTGTCACGGGCCATCGCGAAAAGGAATCGAGATGCTGCTAGAATTCCAGCGAGAGCCATTGAAATCATCGTTAAAACAGCCAAAGCAGCAGCCAGTAATCCAATCGTAGAGCCTGCAACCAAGTCTACGAATCGATAAGCAGGGTCTTCAATGGGTTCTCCATTTTCCACGAACCACATGTCTGGCATTGCAGCCATCATTGTGTATGTGACAAGGCAGTACAAGAGCGTTGCAACGAGCAATGAGATCATGATTCCTGCTGGAAGATTGCGCCCCGGCTCCTTAACTTCGCCTCCGATTGCTGCAACCTTTGTGACTCCTGCATAAGCAACGAATACAAATGCGGCAGTTTCTGCAACTGTGGTAAGACTTTGATCAAAAGCTCCTGTGTTTTGTGCATTTGATATTGGGCGTGAGAAATCTGTTGATGGCTCAAATAGAGCCATAATGCAAACGATGAATAAAAGGAGGAGCGTTAATGAAAGGATTGGAGCCTGTATGGCTTTGACCTTTTTCAGCCCTAGAATGTTGATTGCTGTAATGAGTACAAGTGCGAAGATGGAAACGAGTTGAACATTGATCTCAATCTCAAAGTACGTGGTTAATGCGTACATATAGGCGGAGGACCCGATGAGTGCAAAGGATGCTTTGAGGAGAAATGAAGCCCATAAACCCAGCCCACTAATGGTTCCCAAAAGTGGTCCATAGGTTCGTTCAAGGTAGACATAAGAGCCACCACTCGAAGGCATAGCAGATGCTAATTCGGATTTAGAAAGCGCTCCTGGTAGCACGACCGTAGCGGCTAGGAGAAAAGCGAGCCATATTCCTGGGCCCATGATGTCAGCAGCAAATGCTGGCATAACAAAAAGTCCAGAGCCCAGCATTGAGGAGAGTGAAATAATGACGACACCCCAAAGACCAATGGTTCGATTGAAAACAGAAGTCAATTCACCTTTGGCTTTGGAAATTTTATCAGTTAAGATCGAAGTTGATGGTTTTTTAGACAGAGAAAGACCTCATTTTGTTGTCAAAAACCAATTTAATCGGATGATGATAATCGTTTCACAGAATCAACCGCATTTATGGTTTTGGGTTGAAATCAATGATCTTAGGGGTATTTGGTCATTGAAACTCGTGCAAGGGTACCCACCCATGAGTATCTCACATAAGGGTGTAAAAGGGTTTCAACATGTTTTTCCGGACGACATAAAATCAATCACGTCGAACAAGAAGCGCTGCTCCAAGCAGGCACAGACTTGCGGCAAGCAGGTTGGTTGCATCACTGATGAGTCCTGCTTGGAGCAAGGCATGAGCGGAGCGAATGGTAGCCTCAAGTTGAATCACATGGGTCTGGGGAGCGGAGACTGGTACGTCCGCCACCCAGTAAAGCGTTTAGGATATTCCTGAACCTATTTGAGATGCCGCTGTGCTGAGTTTCCCAGATTGTCATTTTACCCGATGCTATCATATATGGCATGTTGGTGGGCGACTTGTTCACCATGAAGCGAGGTTCACGTGCTTGGAAAAAAACTGGTAATCAACGTTGGAAGTGGCGCAAGAAGAAATTGCGACGTAGAAAGCGTGCTCGCCGACAGGCTAAGAACTGAACAAATGGTTGATACACTAGGGAGTATAGTATAGCTTGGTAGTATCGCGGGCTCCAGTTGCACAGGAATGAAGACGAGTGGGTTTGCTGAAGTTGATGACCAACTGGAGCGCCGACCTGTTGCATCCTGCAGACCTTGCCCATGACAAGTGGGCGGTTTCAGAAGAAATCCGCTGGGGGGGGTTCAAATCCCTCTGCTCCCACCAATTAACAAACCATGAATATGTTGATGAGTAAGTATAGTGTGCTTTGTACGAGGGAGAGTTATGAAACGCTTGATCGCTGTATTTTTGTTTGCACTGATGCTAGGTCCTCTGACAGGTACACTGACATTAGAACAACACCCTCATGATGGTCAGTGGTTTACTGTTGACCCGACAGAACGTTCATGGCATCCAATCGGTTCAACATTTGAAATTCCTCAACAATTAGAACCATCATGGGCCAACGATGAAACTCCATGGTGGGAACGCTCGGCCCTTGACCAAAATAATAATTACATCCATGATTCTATAGAATCAGAACTTGAACCCATTGGGATGGCGATATCATATTCTGAGGAAGTTAATGAACAACATTTACAGGTCTTAGAATCTTTAGGATTTGAAGTAAGAGATGTAATCGAATCAGTAAATGGAGTCCTTCTTGGTCTTGTAGAACCTGAATTGGCAACAACTCTTGCATCCTTGGAAGACGTAGTAATGGTTCACCGTTACGGGCAAGTCGTGTTCTATGGTGATGTTCAAACTCAAAATGTGAAAGCAAGAAATTCCACAATTTATCCTAATGGGGCATGGGATTTCGGAGTCACTGGTAAAGGTGTTAATATCGCAATGGTAGACACTGGAGTAGACAATGAGCATCCAGGATTAGTTGGTAAATTTGTTGCCGGTTATGATGCTGTTTGTTATAACCCATCTGACCCTAACTGTGTTCTTAATGGATTTGGAGTTAGACCAACTGATGGAACATTTGACCCTGATGACGGTAATCAGCATGGGACTGCGTGTATGGGTATGGCAGCTGCAACTGGTTTAGAAGCAGATGGAAGTCAAAGCGAATTTTACGGTTCAGCCCCAGATTCATCTCTGGTCGATGTAAGAATAGGTACAGATGCTGGAGCAGGTCCGTTTGAAAATTATGTACTTGAACAGGAGTTCTATGAATCGGCAATGAACGGAATTCAATGGATTATAGATAACAAGGATACGGCTTGGGCTGGTGCGGATGAAAGTCTTCATGGCATCGATATAATCTCTCTCTCTTGGGGAATAACTTCCCATGAAGGTGGGGGTTCTGACGGAACTGACATGCATAGTATGATTCTTGATGAAGCAATGCAGGCTGGAATCGTAGTAAGTGTTGCAGCAGGTAATGATGGGCCGGATAATGATGGCCTTTCTGGAATGGGGTCTTCAGACCTTTCAATCACTGTTGGGGCATCAGATGATGGTAATACCATAGACAGAAGTGATGATACAGTGGCTTCTTATTCATCTAGAGGTCCAAGAAGAGATAACGGAGATAATAATCCATTGAACGAACTTAAGCCAGAGATTTCCGCACCGGGGACTAATATTATTCAATCAGAGGGCTGTGTTACCTCAGGAACATGTAACAACTTTGTTGGTGGAGATGCTTCAGGAAATACCTACACGAGTAGGGGTTCTGGAACTTCATATGCTACCCCCTCAGTCTCTGGAATCTTGGCACTTATGATGGAAGCAAATGAAAACTTGACCACCGCTGAAATGAAAGAAATAATAAAATTCACCGCTGAAAGAAAAGGCGAACCGACTCAACCAGAAGTAGATCCCTTTTGGAATCGAGATTTTGGTTGGGGAATAGTAGATGCTTATGAGGCTACTAAGTTAGCAATTCTGCTAAAGGAACAGAACCTAAATGGTCAAATTGATGTTTTTACCCAAGTACATCTAAATCAACCCACTCTTACAAATAATACCTCTGAAGCGGATTCTAGTATGTATGTAATAAGTGGATTTGCTTGGAATCAAATGGGTTCAGTCAACTCTGTTGAATACAGAATTGATGGCGGAGAATGGATGAGTGCTTCATTTGAAGATACCGACACTACTCTTGGTCCTCTTGAAGGATTCCAGTGGACCATTGGTTTGGATTTGGATAAGTTACCTTCAGGTGATGTAGTAATTGAGATTAGAGGTCTTAGTGATGAAGGGCAGTCTCTACCAATTACTCTAACAGTTCAAGGTAATGGTTTGATGGACTCTTCATCATCAGGGCTTGACCTTGATTCAATTATATTCGTAGGACCGGTAATCATTATTATCGCTCTTATGTTGTTTTTCATTTCAAGGACTGAAACTCCGTTATTACTTGTCAATAGTTCCGAGGAATCAATTGATGAGGCTTTAGAAAAGGACTATGATTTGTCGGTTGTAGTAGATGCTGAATTATTAGAACATGAAAGCAAGTAGGTTGTGTTTCAATATGAGGACTTTCAGTGACAGAGCGTTAGCCATTCAGCCAACTGGTGTACGGAAAATGTTCGATTTGGCAGGAGATGACGTAATCTCCTTTGGTCTCGGTGAGCCAGATTTCCAGCCTCCTAAAGTGGCTATTGAAGCTTTTTATCAAGCGATGTTAGATGGAAAAAACAAGTATACCACTACTGCTGGTTTGCCAGTTCTTAGAGAAAAAATCGCTCAATCATGGGATGAATATCAAACCGGTATGAACGCAGAAAATGTATGTATTACCATGTCAGGAACAAATGCTCTACTAAATTTATTCCTGACTCTAGTTAACCCTGGAGATAATGTACTACTCCCCGAACCATATTTCCCATTATACGGTCCGGATGTTTCGATTTCAGGTGGAGAGGCAAAGTATTACCCATGTAAATTTGAACACGAGTTCATTCCCCAAACTGATGAACTTGAGAAACTAGTGGACGAAAATACGGTTGCGATATTATACAATTTCCCAAGTAACCCCACAGGGGGAACTCTTAACCAAGAACAAAGAGATTCATTGCTAGAATTCGCAAGGAAACACGATCTTTGGATTATTACCGATGAAGTTTATGACCGGATAGTGTTTGAAGGAAAGCATGTATCTTTCATGGGAACTGGATATGAAAAAGTGTTATTGGTCAACTCATTTTCAAAGACATTTGCTATGACCGGTTGGAGAATCGGATATATAATTTCAACAAATTTAGAAGCGATGAAGCAGATAATCAAAATGCAATATTACATCACTGCATGCTCAAATGAAGCAATGCAATATGCAGTACTTGAAGCAATGGAAAAGGCAAGTGATTATCCAGATATTGTCGCTGAAGAATTTAGACAAAGGTGCGATTTAATTGTAGATAGATTGAATTCGATGCCCGGAGTTCAATGTCATAAGCCTAAGGGTGCAATCTATGTATTCCCAAAGGTCGAAGTTGAAGGGATGACTTCAGAAGAACTGGCATTAGAATTACTAAAAGATGGAGTTCTATGTTCTCCAGGTTCTGCTTTTGGTCCTTCGGGAGAAGGTCACCTGAGATTTGCTTACACAATCTCAAGAGATGAAATCTCACGTGGTATGGACAAGGTTGAGGAAACTCTGAAGAGATTAAATGTGAAGTGAGGAGATTTTATGACGATTATTTCCTCATCTCTATATTTTCTATCTGGTTTTATTTTGGCATTTCTGTTTCCAAGGATGCCTGGAGTACTTGTCACAAGAGGTAAAGGATTCAACCTGAATTTTCCACCACACCCCGAACCGATACCACTATCGCCGCATCTTACGCAGCGAGTCCTCCATATGCGGATGTTTTTCTGGCTAGGCTTGTTTGTATCCATCATTCCATTGACGTTTGGAATTCTATCAGTAAAGTGGGGTAATGTTCCTTTTGGATTTGGGTTATGGTTATCCTCGGGCTGGTTCATTATTTCAAGGCTACAAGTATTCATTGGAGGGCCTAGTCCGCCATGGACTCTAGAGATGGCTCAAAGATTACAAATTGTTTCCGACAGCAGAAAATCGGATTCTCGATGTTGTGAATCTAGTTCGCCAGAATGGCTTCTATCTGGTATATTCTGTTCCGTATGTCGCAAGAAACTTGATAGTATGCCAAGACCTGATTTAGGTCGTAAAAGAAGTGATGGATTTTTCATGGGTTCGCTTAGGGTAATTGCTAGTGACGGCAATCCCATTTTCATATCTGATGACAAGAAAGATTTCGATATTCAGTTTAGCGAATCGGAATAATTGAATTTGTCCAATAAACCGTTTTTTCGAGGTTGTAATTAGGGTAATCTTTGTCAATAGAAGAAATACCCGTTTAGTTATGGGGCGTTTTTCGCGTAGGAAACCGATGAGCGCCAGAATTTGGCTAACCGTGGTCGCTCTTTGTCAAGTATTTTTGACACCACTTGTTGCTTTTTCATTGACTTATTTATTCAAATTCAATTTTTCAGACGAAAATGTGACAATGTCGTTTGACAAAGAAATGATGCCTTGGATTGGTACAGCGTCAATAATTTATGGGATGATTGCATTGCTTCTGGCGTTGTTCCTAGGCGGATTTACTCCTATATCTGTTGTTGAAAAGGGAGGTTGGAGGAAGTATCTTGGATTTTCTCGGTCTCCTGGAAGTGCCTCACAAAGACGAATTTCCAGAGCAAGATATTCCAAGTCACCTCATGGTCAAATATCTGTTCTAGCCCACAACAGATGGCTTGATGGTCACTCAATAATATCTACACATGGAGGATTAATCCTTCTCGCCGTGCCGTTTCAAGTTATGCTGGCAACAGTTCCATTGGCTATGGTCCTACTAATTCCTGATTCATTGATGCATGAAAATCGTAAACTTGAGTTAGCACTCATACTGTATTTGGCAATACTGATGTTAGTTATGAAATATTATCCTCTTCTTGCTAGGAGGTATATTGGAATAGCCTCGTTTACTCGTAAATGGTTGATTTCAATGACTAAAATATCTTGGCTTGCACCTGTATTAATACTCTGGCTAATGGGGCGTATTGCAAGTGTTGTCGTCCTTGGTTGGCTGGGTTCTGATTTAGATTTGAATATTGATTTAGAGAAATCATTCTTTGAGACAACACTAGATATCGGCTCGATACCTGAAACTTCCTTTTTAGATTTGATTGCAGCACTTGCAGTAATTCCACTCGCTACTTTCACCACTCTTGCAGTTTTGGGGGCTGGTTCTGGTGAGCCTCCTGAATGGATGCTTGCCGATGGTTCAGTAAAGGAAGATTCAGTTGAAAATAGTGAATCAACTAGTAGTTTAATTTTGGCTGGTGCTCAAGCAGTTATCGGTGCAGGTGCAAGTTTAGTAACTACTGCACCCCGCAGTGCACCTGTGGAAATAGAAATTCCCGAGTCACCTGTTATTGAGCCTCCACTATTTGGTGATAATTTCCAGTCATTTGAACCTATTATCGAAACAGATAGTACAGAAGATAAACTAGAAAATAGTATATTTGATCCGAGTATGTTTTTTGATGATGATGAGAACAATATTCAATCAAAACCCTCATATGATGAGCCTTCGATAACCGGGCTAGAATGAAAATTTGAGTAATTCCAGTATTTTTCCATTGGGTCATTTATCAATGAAGTTCATATGTCCAATACATCTCGCATAGATGTTGATGCTCATGCGCCGTCTGTCATCTTTGAGTTTAGTTGCTATATTTTTACTCAGTTCATTGTCTTCATTTTACGTACCTCCTGCAGAAGCGGCATCGGCGAGAGGAGGTTCTAAAGACGATTTCAGTATCTTCAGTATAGTAGTTGGTAACCAAACTAAATCTCCGGAAAACTGGGTTCAACCAGACGGTTCAGTAGTTGATTATGTCCTCCAAGGCTCTCAATTTGAAGTTGAGATAAAAGTTTACCGTGATGGTCAACCAACTTCGCCTGCGAAGCAAACAGATGCCAAGTTAGAGATAGTTCACCCGATTGGTTTTGTGATGGATACATATTATTGGACAACTGGCGATATGGCAGGACAAGCCAAGGATACCAAATTAATTCAGTGGTCTGCAACAGAAGCACATTCTATATTGAATACAACCACTAACGAATTGACAGGGGGAATAATTCTACGTGCCTCAGTTAATTTTTCACAAGATGATAGAAATGACAACGATGTAAAAGAAAAAGTAGTCCCTGTCGCTATCAACAAAGATATTTTTGATGGAGTTGGAGCAGGATCATCCACAACCTTCCGCTCAGCAAGATATCCTGTAGGTGGAGGGGATGCAACTGCTGTTGGTTCATGGTCAGAAGATACTTCTAGCGCCGTAGCCGGTTCATCTCATTGGAGAATGTCAACTTCAGGTAATACATATCCATCAAGTGCCTTTGATAGACTTGTCATGTCATATAATAACGGTGCAAATGCACAAAATTGTGGTTCAGATCAAAGCGATGCAGGTATGACAAATGCTCATGGGGCCTGGATATGCCGGTCTCTATTCTATTCCTCGAATTATGTTTCATCCCAAGTTCATGTTCAAGCATGGGGTACAATGGGTGCAGGAGATTCTGCTTACATGGAATTCTGGAGAAATAATGGAGACTTTTCAGACTCGATGTCTTCAGTACATTGGGATTTAGCAAATGGTAATCCTAGTCCTTCGCCAAATCAGTGGAAGAACTTCTCTTGGGACCCACAGATTGAATGGTCCCAAATCCCAACATTATCAAATCCGGATTTGTTCCTAGGTGGTAATTCATGGACTTTTGGCCTAGTATTCAAATCCGATAGTTCAGGCGCAACTCAAGGTATGCACTTCGATGATTTTGTGCATTTTGGAATTTCAAAGGTTGAAGATTATACCTTGACAGCGGAATGTAATGAGCCTTCTTCTGGATTTGAAGGATACCCTAGTGGTCTTCTTTCTTGGCACTGCATGGTGACCAATAATGGATATAAAAATGTTCAATTTAGAGCGGAGACAAGCGTCTCTAACACTACATGGATGGACCCAATGAACCCACAATTGAGACTCGATACAGATAATCCGAATGATAATGACTTCAATGTTGTCATTCCTCCAGTTGGTCCTGGTGAAACAACCGAGGTATGGGCTAACTTGTCAATTCCACCAGGTGCAGATGTTCAACAACAGAGCTGGGACCTGTGGTTCACAGACGCAAGTAGCCAGAACAGTGGTGAAAAGATCAGAAATTCTACCACTCTTTCCATTAAATCCCAATACAGTGTTTCTATCACTTCAACCACTAGTCTAAATGCCTTGACTCTTAACCCAGGTGAGTCTGGTACAATTCCTTTCAAATTTGTAAATACTGGTAACCTTGATGCAACTTTCGTTCTTACTTCGACATTCTCAACAGATGGCTGGACAGGAATAATCTATGATGATTCAGGAGCGGTAGTCAATAGTAAATATTTGACTAAAGGTGAACAGATTATGCTCAACCTCAATGTGACCGCTGCAACTCAAGCGATTCCAGAATTAGTTTCA
>Ga0257114_1000673_pt1 | contig 26241 bp, 26 predicted proteins | sample SI112_10mmetaG_FD_190149 | JGI IMG/M metagenome (GOLD analysis project Ga0257114, IMG submission 190149) | Marine microbial communities from Saanich Inlet, British Columbia, Canada - SI112_10m | ecosystem: Environmental > Aquatic > Marine > Inlet | place: Canada: British Columbia | collected...
TTGTAACTAAATCTACTGGAAACCCTGCAACTGTTCCAGTAATTCCAACAACTCCAGGAAGACCAGGAAGAAAAATTAGAAAGAGAATGTCACCCACGGAAACGCAATCACCTATATCGGGTCCTGGTCAGAACATACTTGAAAGTCAAACACCTCCTAAAATAAGAACCCGTGACTTACTGCGTGAACCAACAGGATCTAGATCTCCAACAACACCTCAGGCAAATCAGGCTAAACGTGAAGCCGAGTCACAAATAAATTCTGGTGGAGTTTCAGACCAGGCTCTAAATCAGGTAAAAGCAAAGATCGATGCACAGGCTAAAGGAGATAAACAGAGCGTTGGTCTTGCTGAAGATCTTTTGAGTAGACCTGCAAATCAAAGGGGTCCATTACCAGAAGATTTGAAGACAACAAGAATAAAAAATGAAGATGGTACATACACAGAAATCAGAACACCGCAGGGCACAGACCCCAAAGAAGTAAACGTAAAATCCTTTGGTAACCAAAGTAGTGCTGCTGGTATAGAGAGTTATACACTTTTTAATGGACCTGAGAATAACACTATTATCATTCAATCATCTGGTGGTGGAATGCCGCCTCCACCAGCACAATCTCCACCAATGATTGCTCAATCTCCTCCTTTAGATATGCAAATGATGGGAGGAGGTCCATCAAAATTGGATCAGGCACATACATTAAATAAATTAATTACATTCACCAAACTAACGTCTTAAAATGTCAGTAGCAGTAAGGGGACTTCAGTTACAAGGTGCTGAAGTAATATCAAGTAATGGTCAGCGGATAGATATTTCTGAAAATATCGACACAATCGATTACTTTGAAGATCTATTGTCACCATGTTGTACATTGAGAATCAGAGTTGTTTCTGCTGGTAGAATAGTAAATTCTCTACCTATCCATGGTGGAGAAAAAGTAGTATTGAAATTAGTTACTGCTACTGGTGAAGTTGATAGAGATGGTGATAAAGCTTTTTATGTAAAGAAGGTTTCGGATTATGCCTCTGACGGACAAAAAGAAGTCTTCAATTTGCACTGCATAAGTAGAGAAGGATTAGTAAATGAAACTGCCAGGTGTGAAAGAAAGTATAAAAAGTTAACCATTGATCAACATATTACTTCTATTTTGAAAGATGTTCTCAAGACAAATAATTTCAAACCAGAAAATATTGAGAAGACTTCAAATCCATATAGTTTTATTGGGAATCAGAAAAAACCTTTTTATATTTTAAGTTGGTTGTTACCCAAGAGTTTACCCGTTGCTGGTAAATCGGGTGTAAATGGTACGGAAGTAAAAGGTACTTCTGGATTCTTCTTCTATGAGAACTCCGAAGGATTTAACTTTAAAAGTATTGAGAGTTTAGTTGGAGGCCTCAACAATAAAAACAATGAAGTTGCAAAATATGTTTATTCGGGTGTCATTGAAGAAGGCACTCTGGCAGTTGAATATAAAATTTTAGACTATAAAATGAATCGAAATATTGATTTACAACAGTCACTAAGGAGTGGAATGTACTCTAATGTTACATTTTTTTACGATCCATACGAATATAGGACCGATTTCTATCAATATAACCTAAAAGACGAAATACTTGATAAACTAGGATCGCAAGATAGTATAGATGTCCCTGGAGGATTTGAAAGTTCTCCATCAAGAATCCTAGTCCGAACGGCTGATCGAGGTATATTAGATCCTGGTGATATCGCAGAAGATTCTGGTAGAGATGTAGCAGATATGGCAAAATCTTTCGCAAGATACAACTTGCTGTTTACTCAGTCACTAAATATGACAGTACCATGCAACACAAAACTAAAGGTCGGTGATGTAATTGCCGCTGTTTTTCCAAGAGTTACTTCTTCATCCGTTAATAAGGATAAAGATCCTGATCAGAGTGGCAAGTATCTAATTAAAAGTTTGAGACATCACTTTGAAGCTAATGCGAACGTGACTGTTTTAGGTTTAATTCGCGATTCATATGGTCTCACATAAAGGAAACGATCCCATGGAAAACATCGAAACACATATCGAGAAGGACAAAGAAATCCTTGAAAACCCGACAACTTCTCCTCAACAGAGAAGACATATTGAAGGTGAACTTCATGAACTAGAAGTTTATGCAGAAAACCACAAAAAAGAAATTGAAGCGGGAGATCATCACGATCCCACTCCCCTGGAACTATACTGTGAGATGAAACCAGATGCAGACGAATGTAGAGTTTACGAAGATTAATTAAATGATTGACGAGTCCTTTGCAAAATCTAATTTTATCGGTAAAGACGGGTTCATCTGGTTTATCGGGCAGGTTGCTCCTGCATCAGTATGGAGAACTGATGAGTCTAGAGTCGATACCAAAGTTGGTGAAGGGTGGGCTTACAGATGTAAAGTTAGAATCATTGGGTATCATAGTTTTGACGATGAAAAATTACCCAATGAAGACTTACCTTGGGCACATATCCTAACTAGTGCCGATACGGGTGCTCCTGGTCAAGGTGGTTTTGGTAAGACACATGGACTCGTCGGTGGAGAATCTGTTTTAGGATTCTTCTTAGATGGAGAAGAGGGACAACAACCAGTTATTGTCTCTTGTTTTTATAGAACAAAAGCAGTACAAAACTTCAAAGAAAAATCACCCTTCAAACCTTTCACAGGTATGGAGGGTGCTCTTTCACAAACTTCTACGAGAAAGAAACGCCCTAGTGCCCAAACAAAAGAAATTTCTAAGAAGAGTGTAGAAACTGGTCCTGCATTTACTTTCGAGCAACTTGCTGGTTTTAGTTTGGGTGATACTTCAAGTCCAAATCTGGGACTGAATGCAAATGTGAGCTCAGATATTTTTAAATCTGCTGGGTCTTTCTATCTTACACCAGATGATCTGCAGGATGAACTATTTGGGGAGACTAATGCAGATCTTGCGTTTAACAAAGCATTTTTTGATGCAGGTCCAGTCACTAAACCTAATGGATGTTTAACTGATATCCTTGCACAAATACAATCAGGACTCAACAGTTTCTTAGGTTTCATTAATGGTTTAGAATCCACCGCATTTGGTTATATTGATCCAGTAAGAAATTTAGTTGTAGATATTAGTACGGATGTAAGAGCTGTTGCTAGATTAACAATGGGTCTTGTTAGATTCGTTGTTAATGGTATTAGGGAAAATATTGTCAAGTTAGTTGCATGTCTATTTGAAGTATTTGCAATCACTATACCTTTACCCCAGTGGATGCAACTGTCTGAGGCATCAAAACAGATTCTAGATCTTATCTTCTGTCTATTTGAAAAACTCTTTGGTCCAATGTTGGACTTTATTCAAGGACTCATCAATGAGATGATTGGTGATTCTTTCAACGCTGCTTCTTGTGCAGTCGAAGAGTTTCTTGCTGCAACCATCGGCAAACTCGAAGAAATGATGCAAGATGTTCTTGGTGATATAATGAGTGGTCTTGATTGGTTAGCTGGGGGAATTGGTGAAATTAGTGGATACATCCGTCAGGGTGTTGGTATGATTCAACAGTTACTAAGTTTCTTGAATTGTGATGGTTTACTCTGCAACAAACCTGGAACATGGGACCCATTCGGTAAGATAGAATTTCCAGATACAGATGACTGGGCACAAACTCTTGCAAATATCGACATTCTAGGTGGATTTGGTGGTGAGATAAATGAAGTTTCTGGATTATTATCTTTCTTTGGTGGAGATACACCATTTACTGATTGTAGGGAAAAGAATATCAATCCAAAAAATCAGGGAGATGCACCTAGAATACCACCTGGACATAAGTTTTATAAGTGCATTCCGCCAGAAATTATTATTTACGGTGATGGTCAAGGTGCTTCAGCAGTACCAATCATTGATCCAAACACAGGAAAAGTTCTTACAACTGTTGTAACCAGCCCTGGATCAGGATATACCAAACCACCTAACGTTAAGATTGTAGACAATACAAATTACGGAAAGGGTGCAACTGCAAAAGCAAGAATTACAAATGGAACTGTGAGTGACATTTATGTCACAAGTCCTGGTTCTGGATATTGTCCAACAGATTTATCAGTAACATTACCACAACCTCCTGTAAATCCAGATTTACCAAAAGAGTGCAGGAAATCTACAGATTGTCCGCCAGGATATGTTTGTGTCGATGGATTCTGTGTACCTGGATGCGAAGATACAAAAGATTGTCCTGTAGGATATACTTGTGTAGATGGTCGATGTATTCAAACATGTTCTGCAGACAAAGATTGTGCTCCAGGATATGTTTGCATAGATGGTCGATGTGTAAGAGATCCCGATGATGTACCACCATCAGATGGCGGCGGTGGCGATGGTGGCAATGGTATTGGTATTAGTACGATTCCAGTTGGTATTGTTACTGATATTGTTATTCAAAATCCTGGTATCGGATATACGAGTGGTGATATTATTTTGATAGGGGATGACTGTTATTACAATCCAATTTTGACTCAAAATGGTTCAATTATTGGTATTGAAAATATATCTCTATGCAATACACAATTCACGACCAATCCATCTATCACAATTGTTACTGATACTGGTTCTGGTGCTAATGCATTCCCAGTTGTAGAATATAGACCACAATATCTTGTAGACAATCAAAGTCTTGTTGGTATTGGAAGTATCAAGACTGTCATTGATTGTGTTGGTGTTAGAGATATGGTTTTTGTTGGATGGGTCAACGGATTCCCATACTTTGGTCCATATCATGAACATGAAGGTAAGAGAATGGTAGGTCCAGTACATACTAACACTCCACATCCAACCATTTATGATACTAAGGAACAAAGTTTGTTCGCATTAAATGCACCGATACAAACTACAACAGTTAATGTTACATCAAACCTAACTCCACTAGCTGGATCTACTCTTACCTCAACTCCACAGAGTTCTACACCAACTGTGAGTCCTACTCCTGCACCAACACCCACTCCTGCACCAACACCTACGCCAGATCCAACGCCGCCACCTTCCAGTCCTCCCCCATCATCACCACCTTCAGGAGGCGGAGGCGGTGGATATGGTTACTAAATAATAAAAAGTTGCTTGATATTTAGTGGCAGAACAACCTAAAGAATTTTATTGTAAAGTACAAGGATTTGAATTCAAATCTGGTGTAGATGATGGATCTGGTCGTATCATCGATTGGCAAGTAGGTACTGATAAGATTCAGGGTATCAAATTCTGCACTGACGGAACTCACTTTCAATTAAATTATGGAACTAGTTACGAAATATGCGGTCAAGATGTAGGAACAGATGAACCTGCAAAGATTATTCGTGCAAAGAATGGAGATATTCACATTGATGCAATGAATGGTGATATTATCTTGAAAGGAGCAAACATTAGACTTCAAGCCACAGATTCAGTGGGAGAAGTAACTATTAACGCTGGTAAACAAATTTCTTCAAGAGCTGCAATAGTATCTACTCATGGAACTAAAGTAAACATCATGGGTACAAGTGATGTAAATGTCGGTGGTGCAGCAGTTGAAACTAATGCAAAAATAGTAAATTCTCAATCACAAGCAACTGATGAGAAACAGGCATCTTTCTTAGGACAACTTATGTCTGCAATTAAGAAATTTAAAGAATTATTGGCGTGTGCGGCAGGTTAAATTATGGTTACTCCTATTCAACACGTTGGTGATAAAATGGTGGTAGGTGCTATTGACACCTCCTTTTTAGACGTATCATCTAGAATCTTACCGGGAACATCTGTTCTGAATGGACCAGTTTACATTGGTATGCCATTTTCTGTTGGTCTTGCTCGTGCAAACTGTATGATTGGACCACCATTGTTATCACTGGGCAGTCCTGCATCTTTGGAAGTTCTAGGTATTACTAATATCTTTGGTATTTTGAATGTATTCTCAATCAGTACATTCACTGGTCTGACTACAAAACTTGGAACTACAATTAAGAACGCACTGAGTCTTAAGAATGGTATTGATATTAAAAATGCATTAGATATTGGTAACACTATAAAAGTTACTAATGGAACAGATAACGTCAACGGGATTCTAAATGTTGCAGGTGTTATCAACTGTGCATGGTTAGATGGTAAGATTGCTGCCGCAATGGCATCTCCACCGAAAGGATTTGATATGCATCACCCAACCAAAAAAGGTTGGAGACTAACACATATTTGTATAGAAGGACCAGAGGCTGCAGTATATTATCGTGGTAAACTTAAAGGTGGTAACTATATTGAACTCCCTGAATATTGGAAAGGTTTAGTTGATTCTGAAAGTGTTACAGTTCAACTAACTCCAATCGGAGTATATCAAGAACTATATTATGAAATGTCCGATTGGGGGGCCAGAATTAAGGTTCTAAATAATCAAGGTGGCGCAGTAAACTGTAGTTATGTGGTCTTTGGTGAAAGAAAAGATGTTGATAAAATCGTGGTTGAGTATGAAGGAAAGATCGAGGATTATCCTGGACGGGATCAACGCTCTATCGTTGGTTATCACTACGATTATAGAAAAGGAGTAAATGGATAATGGCTGCAGATCCTAAAGCGATTGAAAAAAGACTTCGTGATCAATCTACTCAGATTAAAGGTCAGGTAGAACAATTACAAGAACTACTAACCATTCAGGATGCAATCCTTGATGAGTATGATGAACTTATTGAAAAATGTGATAAGAAAAATTATCCCATGATTCCAGAGATCAATACAAAAATTAAAGCAGTTTCCGATGCATATAAGGCAAGGATTGCTGAAGGTTGTCTGAGTGATCTTACTTGGGTATTGCAAGAGACTAAAACTCTAACTTCAAAAGCATTTCAAGGAAACGTTGAAACACAAACTTGGAAGGTAGCAAAAGATCCTGCACAAAGAGTTCAGTTGAATAGATATGGACTAAAGTATTACAGATACCCTAAAGATAGGGACTATGGTTCTAATATTACAGGAGAAGTGGAAAATGCAAATATTGATCAATTTACCACAGTTCTTGTAGTATTTGATTCTGACACTAGTTATGAGGTCAATGGGACATCAACTGTACTTGGTGGAGTTAAGGCTGGAGATTTAGTAACTGATAACTTAGATGATCCACAAATCTTTATAACAGGAAACTTACCGACTGTTATTGGTATAGGAACAACTTCATATCCTGGAATTAGATCAGATTTTACTGGATTCTGTACTTCAGTTGATAATAAAATTTATTCTGATGCTCTTCAGGGAACTGTTCTTGATTATGCTCAAGTAGGAGATTTTATCTATGATTTTTCTGGTAATGGACTGTTGCCTGCCAATGGAGTAAAGATTACTGGTATTTCTACTGTTGATATACCATTCGCCATTGATGGTAATAATACTGGTAATGGAGGCGAGGTAACATCAAAAGTTGCAACGATTGATGGAACTGTTAATGGTTCTGCTAGTAATGTAACCTTTACTGTAGGTATCGTTTCTACATATCAAGCAGCATTTCTTAGTACGGGTCCTCAAGTTGCGGGTGTTCAAAGTTCTTTCACTTTTGTTAGAAATACAGGGGGAGATGTTGATTTTGATGCTGCTTCAAATCCGATTGATCCAGTAAAGATTGGTACTATTCAAGGTAGTGGTGATTATGGTAAGGGACATAAGTTAGAAAGACACAATAATGGTTACCCAGAAGGAACTCAGACGTGGAGAGAAGTCCAACAGGAACCTGAACCAAATGTAGGATCCGGTTTTGAAGAGTATTGGGTTGGTGCATTATCATGGCCTCAATGGGCACAGAGTAATGGAACAACTAGAGGGCCCGCTGTATATGTTACCGAAGGATTTACTATAGCGGTTAGTGTTGGTGGAACTCAACTCCCAGGACTCCCAAGTATGACATCAATACCACCACCAGGATCAAATCCTGGTAGTAATGCGTGTAATAACTTAGATGACGCAATTACTGCGGCTGAGAGTGATATGAATTCAACAATCAGTACGAATATTCCTAAAATCGACTATCTATTGAAAGGATCTAAAACCTTAAGGAATCTCAGAGCTGATGATCAAACTTCGGCATGGTCATACCTACAGGGGATTGGATACCAGAACAAAAAATCCTCAGAAAACAACTCGAATGCCGATGAAGTAGGAGATTTCAACTGGTCAGAGCTTGACGACTGACTCAGATCGCGTTATGATACGTGGGTAACGCAATCAAACCCGATGCAAGTCAGTCGTGAAACCCTCCAAGACTTCAAATTTCTTCTGGAAGATTCTGCAGAATATTTCTGTGATGAAAACATGATCAGTGGTGAACTATTTTGGACGATGGTAGAGTGTTATGCTACTGCAAAGATCGCAGAACTTGAAGGTGAAGTTCTTCCTGACATGGTATGAAGTACATCGTTCAGTACGATAGACCCAAAAAGAAAGGCACTGCAATTCAACGTGCAACTTTCTTTGATATTCGTGACGCAATGATGTGGGAAAGACACATCAGGAACGAAACCAACTGTAAAAACGTAGAACTGGTCCCCATTTTCACAGATGTTTGAAAGAGTTCCCTGGTACATCCACAAAGACAAAAACACCAAGATCAATCTATCAAACAACATTTGTTACGATCAGATTCACTCCCTTAAGGTAAGTGAGTTGATCCGAGAGAATGGTAATGGTTTCAGTCAATACGCCAATGAAGCAAAGATCTATGAAGATCTGAGTGAATTCTATGGTGTTCCTAAACCAAACATTGCCATTGGTATGGGTCTGGGGGAACTTATTCCTCGGATCTTTAACATTTTTAGGGATAAAACGTTCTCTATTGTCACACCTACATGGATGATGGCAACAGGGTTTTGTGAAGTCAACTGCATCAAACACTATCAAGGTCTTGATCTTCGTGCAGATGTCCTTTATGTTGCAAATCCTAACGGACAAGATGGAAAAGTGATAGATCGAGATATACTAGAGTCACTATGTGATGCTTTTGAGTATGTCATCATCGATGAAGCCTACGCAGACTTCTGCGTTCCCGCCTGTTCAGCTCTCGACCTGGCTATTACCAGAAACAACGTTCTCGTATGCAAAACTTTTAGCAAGTCTCTTGCTCTACCTGGTCTTCGCTTCGGTTATTGTTTTGGCGGTCATCATGTTATTTGGAGACTTCAGCAACTACGTCCTTCGGGGGTAGTAAATACTATTGTAGAGAGGATTGGTCCTGAACTTCTCTCCCTTATTGATGAACATGTAGTACGGATGGTCGATACCAGGGATTACATTGAATCTAAATATGAGTGTTCTCCTTCAAATGCCAACTTTGTATTGTTGAAGAATAAAGAATCTTTCTTGAATAGATTTCAATATCGAACAATCAATGGACTCCATCGTATGTCTTTGATGGATCTAGACACATTCAAATCTTATGAATCGATATCAAACATTCACCAAAGTCGAGAACGCTAACTTAGTTAATTCAACATTACGAAGCATTGAGTTGTGCATCACAACCGTATGTAATCGTTCTTGTTCTTTTTGTCCTCATGATTGGGGATTTAAAACTGAAGATACTAGAGAAAAGTTTGTAAGTCTAGAGACTGTAGATAGATTGATAGAATTTCTATCAGGATACGATAATCAGATTACTCTTTGTGGTATGGGTGAACCCACAATGCACCCACATATCAAAAAGATTCTGGACAAATTCCAAAAACTTAATAACAAAGTAATCCTAGTCACTAATGGATACAAACTTCATGATGTGGTAGATCGTCTAGGACATATTCGTCCTAGAGTAAGTTTATACGAACCAATGGATCTTCCAGATATTGATATGGATGTTATTAATTACTATGAAGAAGGTGAGAATATAAATTTTAACCAAAGAAGTTACTCGGAAGGTGTTAAGAAACCATGTTATCTACCATCATATAAAATGGTTGTGGACACTACTGGTGGTATTTTACCTTGTGATAACAACTGGCAAGAGGTCGAATACCTTGCCAACATCTTTGATTATGATCTAGAAACTATATGGTTGGATAAATTCAACACATTCAGAACCAACTGTTCTAAAGATCGATCTCTTAATAACTATTGCCGCAACTGCAATGCAGGTGGTATATTATATGGGTCGGAAGAGATGCAACTCCTTACTAACCAATGAGACCTGAAACTCGTGAATCAATGGAAAACCTTTGGTCTGCCAAATGGAACTTACCAAAGGCAGCAAGAAATTGTAATCTGACGGACAAGGAGATGAAAATCACCTTTAACGAGTATTGTGCTTTTCATCCTCCTACCTGGGAAGTCGGTAGTACCAAACAAATTGGCGTACTCTACATTGATGGGAGTATGGCGGAATCGGCAGACGCACCGGCCGTTGAGAATTAATCTCATGGGAGTTCAAGTCTCCCTACTCGCATCCGAATAAATAAAAAAAAGTTTTGATTATGATTGAAGAATTTTGCAGTTATTTTGAAGGATACTTTAATAATCAAATGCAGGCTTTCAACTACCCAAGAGAGTTTGCAATGATTGAACTTAATCATCGTCGTATCGAAGGAACTAACAGATTTACTGTTACTCAAGGATATGTAATGGATGGAGATCCCTACAGGTCTGTAGAGATTGAAGTTATTGATGATTCAAAAAATAATCAAGTAATTCTAAAAACTTATAAAGACGATGAACACATTCCTGGATGTGACTGTGTTTTCCAAAAAGTTGATAATGAGTTTCATGGAGATATTACAGGTAAAGAGTGTTTTGTTCAACGTGGTATTAAAAATACATACATGCAGTCTTCCGCTAAACTAGGTGACGGATACTATCATGTAATTGATCAAGGTTTTGATCCTGACAATGATGAACAACTTTGGGGATCTCGCCATGGTCATTTTGAATTTGACAGAAAATAGTGCCCTTGTAGCTCAGCTGGTAGAGCACCGCTTTTGTAAAGCGGTTGTCGCAAGTTCAAGTCTTGTCGAGGGCTTATGCAAATAAAATACTATAACGATCTTGATAAATTCCCATACATCATTATTGATGATGTGTACAACCAGTGGGAATTAAAAGAGATATGGGAAGAACTAGATTTTTTGTGTCATCCTAGGAGATTGATACCTGCTAGTATTGATGCTGGTGGAGCAGTTGAAGATGGTAAACTTTTAAAGTTTAATCATTGTCAATACCTTGATAATGTGTACATAGATAGACAACTTTCAAGTATTCTCCAAATAACCGAAAAGATATTCATGGATGATAGAAAGATATTCAGAGATCATCCTCATTGGTATTTTGGAGATATTGGAGTCATTGATCAACATTTCACTCAGGTCGTCTATTATGAAGACAAAGATGAGTATAAATCACACCGAGATAAATCTATATTTTCATGTCTAACATGGTTTTATAGGAGGCCTAAGAGATATAAAGGTGGGGATATATGGTTCGAAGATTTTAATATGGGAGTTGAGTGCTTAAATAATAGAACATTAATTTTTCCTTCAATGATAAGACATGCGGTAAAACCCCTTAAAATGGAGGAACAACACAAAGGAAATAAGTATGGAAGGTTCTGCATCTCACAGTTTATGTCCACCAAATTCTAGAGTCCAAGATGAATATAAAACTCTGGTATAACGCTACGATGGGTCAATGGCGTTGGACATTGACAGATAAAAATCTCAATATGAAATCCGGACAAAGACCAAATCTTCGTGATGCTATGGAGGATATTGATAATACTGTTACATATTTGTTGGATAAATCAGATTATTTGCCAGAAAAAATAGATACTGATAAGATAGATTTAGGCGATACTCGCCAGTAATCCCTTCCGTGTGACTATAGAAACCTCCCTTTAACCAGGGAGGTTTTTTAGTGTCTAAATATAAAAAGAATAGATTTGTCCTTGTAGGAAACCGAGATGCCCCTAAGTAGATTAGAGAATTTCCTAAAAAATGCTGAAGGTAATATCCTGTATGTAAACCCTTCGGACTTCGATGCAACCGATAGTTACGAAAATAGAGGTAATTCTCTAACTAGACCTTTCAGAACAATTCAGAGAGCACTGATTGAGTCTGCTAGATTTTCGTATAGAGCAGGAAGAAATAATGATAAGATTGATAGTACGACGATCCTAGTATATCCAGGCACACATTACATTGACAATAGACCTGGACACTCTATTGAATCTAATGGGAGCACCGCAGTATTCAAAAGATATATCAATGGTACATGGCAAACATCTGGGGCAGAACTAACTGAATTTAATGAGAATAGTAACTTCGATATTTTTGACGAAGAAAACGATCTACACAAGTATAATAGTGTTAATGGTGGTGTTATCCTACCTAGAGGTACATCTATCGTAGGTCTTGACCTCAGAAAGACTAAGATTAGACCTCTATATGTACCTGATCCTCTGAATGATGCAGTAAAAGAAACTGCGATCTTCCGTGTTACTGGTACTTGTTACTTCACTGCATTCTCATTCTTTGATGCAGATCCAGCGAGACAGGCATATACAGACTCTACTGCTAAGAAAGTCAATCCAAGATTCTCTCACCATAAACTCACTTGTTTTGAGTATGCTGATGGTGTCAACAACGTTATATTGGGTGACGATGTTACTTCTCTAACTGATCTAGAGATGTTCTACTTCAAGGTTACCTATGCTTACGGTGACTCTGGTGGTAGAGGACTTGCTGATTATCCTGCTGCAGGATCTTTTGAGTTTGAACCATCAGTCGATGAATTTAGAATTGTTGGTGATTTAACAGCAAACCCACTAGGTATTACCAGTTTGAGATCTGGTGATGGCGTAATCCCAACTCAAGAGATTACTGTAGTTACTAGTAGTAGTCATGGTCTATTCAAGGATACTCCAGTTCTAATTTCTGGTATTAGTACTAATGTTAGTGCATATAATGGATCGTTCGTTGTTAAAGACGTTCTATCTAACACCAAATTTACCTATGAGACTACATCAACTCCAACTGATGTCCTCCCCGGTCAAGATAAATTCAACAACTCACAGATCATTGTAGAGTCGGATAGTACATCATCTGCATCTCCATATGTATTTTCCTGTTCACTAAGATCTGTTTTTGGTGTTAATGGTCTACATGCTGATGGTAGTAAAGCAACTGGATTCAAATCCATGCTTACTGCACAGTTCACTGGTATCTCCCTTCAGAAGGACGACAATGCGTTCATTCTGTTCGATGAAGCAACTAACATCTATAATGATAATCAGACCGTAGACGACGATCAGAAACCCTTACACACTAATTCTAGAGCGATCTATAGACCCGAGTGGGAAAACTTCCACATGAAGTGCTCGAATGATTCTATCATTCAGTGTGTTTCAATCTTTGCTATTGGTTTCGCAAAACACTTCGTGGCTGAGTCTGGTGGTGACCAATCTATCACTAACTCCAACTCTAACTTTGGTGCAATCTCTCTTGAATCTAGTGGTTTCCAAGCAAACTCCTTCGATAGAGATGATGTAGGTTATATCACACACATTATTCCACCGAGAGAACCTGAAAGAAACATTTCCAACGTTACTTGGTTGCCACTCGATGCAACTAAGATTGTTGCTGCTGGTCAAACTTCAAGATTATATCTTGCAAACTTTAAGTCTAAGGACGTTCCTCCACCAAATGAACTAGATTCTTACAATATTGGTGGTAAGAGACAAGATAAACTATTTTTACAAACAATTACTGGTACTGCGGTCAGTACATTCTCTGCACCTATCTTGATGCAAGTACCTAGTGGTATCTCCACTGAGGCATTCAAGACATATAGTGTAGGTCGTGCTGCAGGTATTAACAGTATTTCTTCTAATATTATTACTTTCACTGAAAATCACCAACTATTCAATGGTGAGAAAATCAGAATGTATGCTGATAATGGTGAAATGCCTGCAAACTTAGAGGCAAACAAAATTTATTTTGCACTGACTACAGGACTAAATCCAAATCAGATTAAAGTCTCTACAAGTGTTAATGACGCTGAGTCTAATAATAACATTACTGGTATTTCTAACAATGGTGGTGAAATTCAAGTTCTTAGTACCGTTGCTGATAAAGTTACTGGTGAACCTGGACACCCAATCCAATTTGATGATACCGAAGGTCAATGGTATGTAAACTCTTCCAGCGCAACTTTCTTTAACGAAATTTTCACTGGAATTGTTGGCGTTGGTACACAGGTTATTGGTGAAACTACAGGTGGTACATTCATCGAAAGACAGATTGATAATAGAGGTCTGGATGAAAGAATCTATAAGATGCGTTATGTTGTTCCTAAAGAATTTAGAAACGGTCGTCAACCATCTGAAGGTTTCATCCTTCAAGAATCTAAGAATGTTGGTGTTGGTTCAGCATCCTTCCTAGATGTTAGTGTTAGTGATCCAACTCAACTTAGAAACCCACGTATCATTACAACTGCGTCCTATAGTAGTGTAAGTGAACGTGCTACTTTTAAGACTGAAAAAGAACATAACCTTGTCGTTGGTGACCAAGTTATCATTAAAAATGTAACTAGTGTAAACAACACTGTTGCTACTGCAACTTCTGCATATAATGGAACTTTTGAAGTTTATCAAGTAGATAATCCAAGAACATTCCAAGTCAATATAATCACTGGAGATCCTGGATTATTCCTTAATGAAGTCAACCAGAGAACTACACAACAACAAGTCGAAGCACTACCAACGATACAAAGAAGTAAGTATAAAGATTCACTTTATATCTACAATGTAAAGCAGATTAAAGAACACATTCCTGGAGCTGATGGTCAAGATGGTGTATATGCAATTACTGCTGTTTGTGGTTCTATTCAACCAGAACAAAACATTGGTTACGGTGTAAGTAATAAGAAGTTCTCTCAAAATATTGTAGATCTATATCCCCAACAGGATAGAGATAACTATTCTTCTGATCCTAAGTCTGCTATTTCTCATGCTCGTAAGTCCCCACTGGGTAAAGTTCTTACCAATGACAGAAGAAACTCTATTTCCAAAGAGGGTGAAGAGATCTTCCTGGAAAACAATAACTTCGCAGGAGTTGTAAACAATGCAACTATTACTGGTACGGGTAATACTACTATTACTCTGACACTTACCAGAAACCACGGACTGAATAAGATTAAGTCACTATCGATTACAAATCCTGGTGCTGGATACAACAATGCTGCTGGCGTTACCTCAACAATTTATGCTGCTGAACTTATAACCTCACCTGGAGATGCTGGTGCTGATGCTGTAATTAGAGCAAATGTTTCCACTGCAAATACTATTTCTTCACTGAGAATTGTAGAACCAGGTGGTGCATATGGTATTGGTGATACAATGACAGTATCGTCAGAACCTGCTGCTGATCCATCAACCTTTGCAGTAGTAACAGTTGATGACATTTATAATAATATCGGAGATTCCATGGAACTCTCTGGTTTTGCTAATGACAAGATGAACGGTGTCTTCAAGATCATCGATGTTCCTAGTGCAAATGTAGTTGTTGTTGAACACGATGATCTCGATACTAATTTCTACAAGACTAGAAATGATAATAGACTGCCACTGGTCACATATGCGGGTAAGGGACTAATCTTTGATGGTCTAGACTTCAACCCTGATGCTGGTATTGCTACTGTAACTGTAGAAACTCCACACAACTTCTTACCAGGTAATACTTTCAGGATTGTTGGTAGTGGTAATACTTTCTTTGGCATCAAGAAGTATCAAGTTCAAGAAAATGTAGGACTTCATACCTTTACATTTACTGCTGGTATTTCTACTGTTCCACAGACAATCGACTCCAGTGCAACCATTCAAAGATATGGTCTTTCTTCACAAGGTAAACCAGTTGGTGCTGGTGAAGAAAACTTAGGTGGTAGATCTACTCCAATGTATGTTGGTGTTGCCACTGCACTTGCTGGTGCCGTTGCTAAGACTGATATATCAATTACAGTTACAGATTCTGATGGTTTCGGACTTGGAGATTACATCACTTTAGGTGAAGAAATTCTAAGAATAAAATCAAACCCAAGTGGTAACACATTACAGGTAAGTAGAGGTCAATTCTCTACACCTGCACAGGTAGGTATTGTTGGTCAGATTGTTCAGAAGATCAACATTATGCCAATGGAGTTACGTAGACACTCCATTCTTCGTGCATCTGCACACACCTTTGAATACCTAGGTTTCGGTCCAGGTAACTATTCAACTGGTATGCCTCAGGTTCAAGACAGAATTCTGAGTGATGATGAAGTTCTACTTGCACAATCAAGAGAACAAGATGGTGGTGCAGTTGTCTACACTGGTATGAATGATCGTGGTGAGTTCTTTACTGGTGCTACAAAGGTTAATGGAACTACTGGTGAAGAAACCACAATCGGCGCTCCACAAGTTACCTTCTTCGGTGATGAAAGTAAGAGTGAAGTTCTTAGTGCTGCAAACGGTATCTTTGACGATCTGATTGTTAAGAACGCGATAACTGTTGAAGGTGGTGTAAACCAGAACAGAACATCTCAGTTCTATGGTCCAGTAGCTTACACTAATAAGGTAACTGTTTCTGGTGAAGAAGGACTAGAAACTAATCTTTTCTTCCTGAAAGGTGATGCTGCGCAGCCTAAAGAAATCACCGTAGGTATTCAGACACCTATAATCGGAAAGAGACCTGGTGACATCTCATTTAAGGCACAACCTGAAGTTGGTGGATATATTGGTCACGTATTTGCTGACAATGATTGGAGAAGATGGGGAGTCATTTCTAAGTTTAAGGATGAAACATTCCTCACCTTGGATAGAGTTGCTATTGGTGCAAGTAGTGCAGATTTCCCACACAACGTTACATCTGATGCGTTCACAGTTAATGGAACCACTAGAATTCAGAACCTATATGTTGGTGGTGCGGTTACATTCGCTGCAAACCAGACATTCTCTGGTGTATCTTACGAGACCATTGAAGTTAGAGACGAAATTACTTTCCCAGTATCTTATGCTGGTACAGATAACTACGTTATTAAAACTGAAAATGCAAACGCGATTGCACAATTCTCTAATGTAGAGATCACTGGTGCAGCATTCACCTTCGGAAGTAATACCCAAATTACTGTAGAGAACTCTTTTGAATCTAATTACACTGGATTCTCTACATTCAAGGGAACTGTTGCAATGGGTCAACTAGAAGTCGTAGGACTTGCTAGTGCTGCAACAGGAATCTTTACCTCCGTAGAAACTCAGTTCCTACAAGTTGGTACATATGCAAGTATCAAGGCAGGATATGCCACTGACTTCTATGTTCAAGAGGATCTATCAACTAAGAATCTATTTACTAATGTTGGTATTATTACCACACTTGAAGGTACTGAGGCAACATACGATACAATCAACGGTACAGATATTTTTGCAAATGGATTACGTGCAACTAATCTTGCAACTCCAAATGCTAGAGTCAATACAGGTATTGTTACCACATTGATTGTTCCTTATGAGTCATCAAACTCTGGAACTAAAGGATGGGCAGGAATTGGTACTGCTTATGTTGGTGTAGGTATTGTAACCACACTGATTATTCCAGATACTAGTGGTTATGGTGGTGTAACATCCCCTGTAACTGGTTGGTTGGGTGCTCCACAGGCGTATATTAACTCTGGTATTGTTACCACAATATCTGGTACTGATGCAACGTACACTAATGTAAATGCAACTAACATTTATTCACCATATATTGCTGGTCAAGCAGGTGGAGATCCCGCTGGTTCTGGTGTTCTCTACGTTGCAAATGCAGAAGTTGGTTCTAAACTATGGTTAAGTGGAAGTGCTGCAGGTGAAGGTCTAAGAGCAAACGTTGGTATTATCACTTACTTCGGACATGACGCCAAGTCTGTATTGGGTAACCTTGATAGTCAAGGCAATAACATGCACATCAATGCAGGTGCAGAAGGTCTTGTTCAGGCAAAACAATTCAAATCTACAGTTGCTCAAGGTGCTGCACCATTTACGGTTGTATCTACAACTAAGGTTACTAACCTAAATGTTGACTTACTTGATGACAAGACTGCAACTGCTGCAGCAACTCCCGACACTATTATGTCTCGTGATAGTAATGCAGACACTGCTATTAATACACTATCATCCGCGGCAATCTCCAACTCTGGAGACATTGCAACTCAAACATTCCAGTCTTCTTCCAATTCAACTGTCAATGGAACTCTTAATACTCCTGGCGGAATTGTAGGTAGCAGTTCTTATCCAGAAATTGATTTAATTAGAATGGGAAGATATGTTGAAACATATTATAATTATGGTAATCAGAGTGGAACTGTAAACATTGACTGTAGTGGGGGTAATAACTTTAGAGTTAGACTCACAGGTAATACTGTATTGAACTTCACAAATGTTCCAAATCCTTCTACCAGTATGTACTCCATGTCAATTTTAATTGACAATGGTAGTGGTGGACTAAGTTTGTCATTTGGTTCTAATGTTAAATGGCCTGGTGGTAGCACGCCAAGTAGATCTACTGGAAATAATGATGTTGATATTTGGGTATTCCAAACCTATGATGGTAGCACCTGGTATGGAAACCTATCTCTACTTGATATGAACTAAATAAATTACTTCGTGATTTATATGCATGATTCAAACTGAAATGTCTTGTCAATATGAAGACTTCATCGGGACTTACAAAAATGTATTTCCCGATGGTTTTTGTCGTCATCTGATAGATTGTTTTGAAGATATAAATCAGAACTCAAAGTGGGTAAAAAGTAGAAAACAAGAAAAAAAAGGTACTGAAAAATTCATTAAAGATGATAAACATGTGTATCTGAATGATACTAATATAAGTGAAATGCTTCTTCCAAATTGGAGAGGACAAGACGTTCAAGACATGTTATGGAAGGGATTGCAGATAGCATTTGATCAATATGAAAGTCAATATGATATTTTGTGTCACGAAAAGTTATGTGCACAACAACTTAAAATGCAAAGGACTTCTCCTGGAGAAGGATACCATGTCTGGCACTATGAGGATGGTGGAGGAGGTGGTGGTGGAGATAGATGTTTAGTATATTCAATTTACTTAAATGACATTGATGATGCTGGTGAAACGGAATTTCTTTATTTGAAAAAAAGAGTTAAGCCAGAAGAAAATAAGATTATTATTTGGCCATCTGGATTCACACATACACACAGAGGTAATGTTGTTCATGGGAATCAATCTAAATACATAATAACGGGTTGGTTTTATTACATCTAAATATGGGTTACTATTCTAGAAGACTTGTTGCCTCTGCTGTTCTTGCTGCTGGGTCAGTAACTTTCAACTCCCCAGGATCATTCAAAGCACCACCAAGACTTAAGGAAGCAAGTCTTTCTGGTAAAGGTGCCGCGGGAACCTCAGGAAACTCAGGAACCTCAGGAAAAAAAGGTTCAGCGGGATCAGGTAATCCTGGATTCTCTGGTGGCGGCGGAGGTGGAGGAGGTGGCGGCGGTGCTGCTCACGAAGAAGGTGGATCTGATGGTGGTAATAGGGGAGAAAACGGAAATCCCAGTACTCCTGGTTCACCTGGCGGTGGTGGCGGCACTGGAGGACAGAGAGGAAATAGTAGGTATGTAGGTAGAGACGACGAATATAGGAATCCAACCATCAGTAGTGGAAACGCTGGAAGGTCTGGTAACGGTGGTAATCCTGGTGGATCAGGCAATGCCAATCAGGGAGGATCGGGAAATCCTGGAAATCCTGGAAATTCAGGTCAAACAGGATCTGCAACTAATTTTGGTAGTTATTCTTTCTCTGGTGGTGCTGCTGGTAATGCAGGATCAGGAAATCCAGGAAATCCAGGAAATCCCGGCAGTGCAGGGGCGCCAGGTTCTGGTGGATCAGGCGGATCAGGTGGTGGATCTGGAATCTCCCGTTACCAAAGTAAAGGTGAGGATGATTATCATTGGTCAGGTATGGATGCAGGCAATGGAGGTCCTGGCGGTGCTGCTCCTGGTAGTGGTGGATCAGGTCAGAGGGGGTCCATGGGACAATCCTCTGGCGGTGAGGATGATGGAACAAGAAGCGGCCGCAGCGGTGGAGATGGCGGAACCGGAGGCGCTGGTCCTGGTCCAGCGGGATCAGGTGGCAAGGGTGGTAGTGGTGTAAATACAAACAGCACTAGTGAAGAGAAGATTAAAGCTGCTGGAGGCGGCGGTGGAGGTGGCGGCGGTGGATCCAATGGTACGAGTGGAAGTAATGGAAACGCAGGTCAAAATGGAAACTCTAACCCTGGAAACCCAGGTTCAAATGCTAATACAACAAACTACAGTAGTGTTTCTGTTACTCCTGGAAATACTTATTCCGTCTCTGTCCCTAGTGGTGGCACCGTAACTATCTCTTGGGAATCGCAATAAATAATTTTATCCTATGAATTTATCATGTCAAGTTCTGCAGAGATCAAATCAATAAAAGAACAACAGGAGTTGTTAAAAGAAAAAATCGAACTTAAAAAACTTGAGTTCGAGATGGGTGAGATTCATGCTTTCCAAACTAGAGGACGTAGTATCTCAGTTGGTGGTGGCACTGGTGGTGTCATTGAAATTTCTATTAGGACAGATGACACCACTGTCTGGATGCAACTACAACCAACTGAAGCAGTAGAGTTGATCAATACTCTTGCTGCTCAGTGTGGACTGGATGTTGCCACAAGACCCAAAGAGGATTACGCTACTTGGAGATGTTGGGATCCCCATGTTCTTGCAGATACATCACAAACTGGTTTAGGTGCATGGCAACTTAGTGATGGTGCAAGGGAAAGACTTCAAGCTAACAAAGCAATAAAAGAAGTCAAAATAGAAGAACCAGAAAAACCACTATTATCTGAAAAAACTAATGAACCTGAGTGAACTTTATGTTTATGTGAACCCCCAACTTAAAGAAATTAAAGGGGTATTTGACTATCAACCGCAAGATTATAAAAGAATCTGCACATTTCCTGGTCTTAAGGAAGATCAAAAGGAAGATCTATCTTGGATAGGTTATCCTGATGAAGGATTTATTCGTGGTGAAAGACTCAAAGAATATTCTTGTAGTGATGATCAACTAGATCAAATTAAATACGACATCAAAAAAAGAACTAAGGATGATACACAAGGCATGTATGCCTCTGGGGTAATCTTTAATGATATTAGATTCTCAGTTGATCCAGAATCGATAGTGTTCGCAAATATGCAGAATAGTAGATGTGCAAACTTCTTAAAGGGTGATGTTACCTGGTATAAGTTTTCTAGGGATGAGATGTTCCAACTGGTTCAAATGATGAACAAAAGATTTGAGGAAATTGTTGATAAAGAAATAGAATTTTATCGTCTAATTGATGAAACAAACACTGTGTATAAATTAAGTCAACTACATTATGGTCTCTGATTATTTTAATTACGACACTGATAGTCTAGATCATATCATTCCAGACCTAGAGGTAGATTCTTCTGTCAACAATGATTGGGGGTTACATACATACAACAACCCAACATATGTGGTGCATAATAATGTATTCACAGATAATGAAATTTGTAAAATTATATTTACTGGAAAAAATTCTACATGTAATTTTGGAACAGTAGGAACAAATAACGGTTTTGAAGTAGATCCAAACATAAGAAAGTCTAAGGTGTCATGGTTACAAGCAAACCCATTTAATTCATGGATTTATAAAAGACTTACTGAATATGTAAATCAATCGAATGATGATCACTGGCAATATAATCTCCGTGTTATACAAACACTACAGTTTTCTGAATATGATTGTGAATATGAGGGACAATATGTATCTCATATGGATTCTACTTTTGGATATGATCTGAAAACAGAAGATAGGAAAGTAAGTTTTTCAATACAACTATCAGATCCAGATGACTATGAAGGTGGAGAATTATTATTGAATCATGGTAATGATAATGTAGTATTAGCATCAAAAACTAAAGGTTCGATGACGTTGTTCCCATCATTTACAGTACATGAAGTAAAACCAGTGACAAAAGGTATTCGTTATTCTTTAGTTGGATGGGTAGTTGGGGAGAAATTCAAATGAACATAGTAAAAGGTTTTATTACTCTAGATTTTTGTCAATTTGCTGAACAATATTTTATCACTAGATTTGCTTCTGGTAAAGATATTATGTACGGTGACCCACAGGCAAACAAAAGTATGAGTATCTATGGTGACCCTTTCACCGATACTATACTAAAACTTTCGACTGATCATGTATCAACTTTAGTTCAAAAAAATCTATTACCAACATATACTTGGGTAAGATTCTATCAGAAAGGAGATGAACTTAAGATGCATACTGATAGACCTGAGTGTGAATACTCTGCAACTTTATGTCTATCAACACCTGGAGATCAACCACTATCTTCACTCTACTTTAATAATAAACCAACAAAGAGTGGTGCTGACAAAATTACCCTAAATCAAGGAGACTTATGCGTATATCAGGGTTGTGATCACTATCACTGGAGAGAACCAATAGAATCTGATTGGTTACTTCAATGTTTTATGCACTGGGTTGATGCAAATGGACCCTATAAAGATTCATTATTTGATGGAAGACCTTCTCTAGGACTACCTAAATAAAAATGTCTGAGTTACTTATTATTCTCTATTATGGCAAAACCTACAGAAACTACTGGCACTGATGTTGATAGTATGATTACTGATTTGACATCACGACTTGAAAAACTTCGCGAAGAATTACTAGATCACGAAAGAATTTTTAATACTAAAAAAGAAGAATTTATTAAACTGTCTGGTGCTCTAGAAGCATTACATACAGTCAAAGGATAATCTTTGAAACTCCACAGAGTTATTATATACGTTATTTGGGGGATGTGTCAAGATTGACTATCCCTCTTTTTTTCTCTATACTGTAATGTTATGAAATTTGTCCGTAATTTGTTTAGAAACAAAAAAAGAGATAAAGAGTTACCACAACTTCTTGATGGAAATGAGTATCCAGACTTTTGGACACAGGTTGAGGGTTTCAAAGAGTTTGCCCAATCAGTTAATCAAGGTACTAAAGAAGGCAAAAGCGTATTAGTATCTGAGGAAATAAGTAAACTTAGGATTGAAGAGTGTGAACGTTGCGATTATTTCGATAAACAACAAACTAGGTGTAGAAAGTGTGGATGTTATATGAAAGTTAAAGTAAAATTTACCAATACTTCATGTCCCATCGGTAAGTGGTAATATGTGTGGATTTGGATTAGTTTTCTCAAAAAAAGACAAAATTCCCCACAATCTCATTAAGATCGCTGAAACTGACTTAGGACTTCGTGGTCCCTCCCATGCAACACATTACATGGGAGATGATATTTACATGTATCAATCTGTTCTAGCGATTCAAACAGAACCAGATCGTGATGATGGATTTGCTAGTTTACCTCAGAACTTTGATGTAACTCTCTATAACGGGGAGATATATGATGATCATGAGTATGATAGTGACATCGAAATGTTGCAGAAGTCTAGTTCTAAACAACTGGTTTTGGGTCAATGTGATGGAATGTTTGCTGTTGTTCAGGCACAGAGACAGGGACAGTGGTTAGATATTACTGCTCTAAGAGATATTCAGGGAGAGAAAAGAATATTTTATTATGATAGTCCTAAAGTCCTGATTCTTGCTTCTACGCCATCATTCATCCTTAAAATTATGGAGGAGTTTGATGAACCAGTGACCTTGAATGAGGTGGCACTGAAAGATTATTTTGTAACGAGACACTATATTTCAAACTCCACTGCAATCAATGGAATTTGCCAAGTGCCCCCAGGTAGTAAGTTTCACTACAATAAGTATTCCTCAGTCAGTCAAGTATGGACGCCTAGAAAATATCTGAACTCAGAACTCACAAGAGAACTAAACAAAACAACCACGGCACAATACACACACCATCTTGAAGATTTACTGGTAAGAACTCTTAAGAAGATGCAATCAAGTGTTCGTCCACATGTGAACATCTATTCAACAATGTCTGGTGGCACAGATTCATCAATAGTTACTAAACTACTGGAGAATATTGGAACTCAGTTAATGCGGGGAATCACACTTACGTTTGATGAGAAAGATTCTGTTGCTTTGTTCTCTGATAAACTGTTTGATAAACTCTACACGGGACAGTTAGTCAGGAACATAGATCGTGACAGTTATTATGAGTCTTATCTACGAACTCTTAAGTTATGTTGTTCTCCCATACCATCGCATGACTTTGCCTCTGCAAATCTGATGTATGAGATGTTAGAACCTGGATCAATCGTCTATGGTGGTGAAGGCGCAGATGAATTATTTCTAGGATACAAATACTATCGGAACTGTGTACGTGCAGAGTACACTATGTCAGTAAGAAATAACTTCAAACTATCATTCTCCGAAGATATACAGGAAGACTATGATTATGCCTTGCAATTCTTTATAGACAATTTGTACTCTACAAAAGATGCACACATTAAAGCATGTTCTTTTGTAGATTTCTTCCACCAGATGCCTAATGCCACTCTAATGTCTGGAGATTTGATTGGTTCTAGTCATGGAATTGAAACCAGGACACCATTCACACGCAAAGATGTTGTGACCTATGCAATCAACTCTCCGCCATATTTGTTAGAAAATAAGAGACCCCTCAGCGAAATCTTCGAGAATCACTACAATCGTAGACCATATGCTAAGATTGGATTTAGTGGACATCCAAATGAAATGTATCGTTATCTAGAGAATGGTATCGACAAAAGTTATGACATCTACGGAAGTTATGTATACAACGATAGAGATACTGAGTGGAAGTATATAAACACTGAGTTTTTTCTTGACACATTTTGTTTTACACCCTAAAGTGTGGAAGAAATTGACATAACACAATGACCCCTGAAAAGTTTCAACTGCTCCGTGATTGGGTACGAGCAGAAGTTCAATCTATTATTGTTGCTGAGAATAAGAACAATACCGCAAACTATTGGAAAGAAGGTAGAAACGAAGTCGATGCAGTTCGTGTATCCGATAAAGCATTTCTCCGTGTTGTGCAGGCATTCTGCGGAGGTCAATCAATCCTGTGAGACCTAAGTTTTCTAAAGAGTATTACAAGGTAGGATATTACCTTGGAGAAGAACAAAGATGGGCGGTATATTTTTCGATGGAATCTGCTCAAGAAGCAATGATGAAAATGATTAAGAGGGGCACGAACGTGACAGGGATGGAGTCCGCGACCCTATGTGACAGTTGATTGAAGTGTCCACTGTCTCCGCCACGGTAGTCTGATCCATGTATATTAAGAGAGTCAAAGGAACACAACCCCATGGGCACTCGTTCACGCATCGGTAAGCAACTCGCAGACGGTTCTATTCTGTCTGTCTATTGTCACTACGACGGTTATCCTGAGTACAATGGTCGCGTTCTCCGTGAGTATTTCTCTTCCGCTGATAAAGTTTCCGAACTGATCGACGGTGGTGATATGTCATGCACCTGGACTAATGCAGGTTGGGGTAACGAAACTCTCTCCGAATCTGGTCCACTCCACTACACTTCCCGTGGAGAATCTCTGGAGAGTAATGCACCACGTCTTGATAAAGGTATGGAAGAATTCTTCACTGATGGCGAAGAGTTTGGTTATGTGTTTACAAGTACAGGGTGGACCTGTTATGATACTAAGACCTGGAGCGATACATACAAGCAACAGGTTGCAATCCCCGCAGGAGGTATCACCGATGGAAACTAAAATGATCCAAGTAAAGTATTACTTTAAGGAACATCCTAAGACATCTCTATCAGTATTCCTTAAGACTGAAGAACAAGTAAAAGCATTCAAGGAAAATCACCCCAACTACATCTATGTCTGATTCTGCTAAGTACAACGATTTCGATGAACTCTATGAAGATTTCATGGAGTGTGGTAGCGAAGAATGGTTGCTCCCTGAATGTGGAGTGAAAGAAGAATTGGAAAAAGAGACTATTGCCCTTCTCCGATCCTTCTGATACGATATGAAAGTCTGACGGGGTGAAGACTCTAAACTCCTCCCCACCATGAGTGAATATGAAAGTCTGACGGGGTGAAGACTCTAAACTCCTCCCCACCGTGAGTGACAACGATCCTTTAGTAATGTAGATCTTACTAAGGGAACAAGTCACGCCTAAAGCAAAAACCTCACAAACAACAACAACACAATGGAAAATTTTATGGATAGTTTGACCTTAGAACAAAAGGTCAAACTGGTGGAAAGTG
>Ga0257114_1000675_pt1 | contig 26213 bp, 28 predicted proteins | sample SI112_10mmetaG_FD_190149 | JGI IMG/M metagenome (GOLD analysis project Ga0257114, IMG submission 190149) | Marine microbial communities from Saanich Inlet, British Columbia, Canada - SI112_10m | ecosystem: Environmental > Aquatic > Marine > Inlet | place: Canada: British Columbia | collected...
CTTCCATTTGACCAGGGTAATCTACCAACATAGCATCACCACCAAATGCTTGTCGAATTAATGCAGCAGAACTAATTCCATCATTGTCTTCCTTATGAGAAATACAAATCACTTTAGTTCGTTGTGATTTAGTTACTTTTTTAGCTGCTGTTTTTTTAGTTACTTTTTTAGCTGCTGTTTTTTTAGTTACTTTTTTAGCTGCTGTTTTTTTAGTTACTTTTTTAGCTGCTGTTTTTTTAATAATTTTACTTTTAGATACTACCAATACATTACCAAATACCAAATACCCTCATTTAAATGAAGAAAACAAAATCAAAGTTTTCTACAAGATTTCTCAATACTAGGAGGAATTAAAGAATCAGAATTTACATAGATGTGATAAAATGATTCACCATCAAGTTGAGTTTGGTAATCAATTTCTTGAATTTTCTCTAATTCTTCAGGGGAAGCATTTAAGACTAATTCATCCAATTGTTGCAAATTTTTACGCTCTTCAGTATTCATTAATTTTTGATTAGAAATTGAGATTTATGAACAAAAGTTGCCATATTAGACTAATTACTAAATTTACTATCACAATTTTAGAGAAAATATAATAGAACAATTTTGATAGGCTCAATATGGAGACAAAAAATATTGGACTTCGAGGCATAGAAGTTGCAGATACAAAAATATCCAATATTGATGGGGAAAAAGGCAAATTAATTTACCGTGGATTTGATATCCTAGACCTTACAAAAAATTCAACGTTTGAAGAAACTGCTTATCTTTTACTTTACGATAAATTGCCAACCAAACAAGAATTAAATGAATTTAATGCCAAATTGGTAGAAGCAAGATACATTCCAAAACAAATGCAAAAAAATATGGGGAATTGGAGGGGAGATGCAGATCCTATGGATATGCTTCAAGCATTTGTATCAGCACTTGCAGGATATTATGATGAAGAGTTTTCTAACAAAAATGCAAGTTATGAAAAAGCAATTAATTTAGTTGCAAAAGTTCCAACAATTATTGCAAGTTGGCACAGAATTAGAAACGGTTTAGAAATTATTGACCCAGATGCATCATTAAGTCACGCTGCAAATTTTCTATATATGATGTCAGGAGAAAAACCAGATGCAGAAGTTGAAAAAATATTTGATGTCTGTTTAATACTTCATGCAGATCATACGTTTAATGCATCAACATTTACTGCAAGACAAGTTGCATCAACAAGAGCACATATGTATTCAGCATCTAGTGCAGCAATTGGTGCACTAAGTGGGGAATTACACGGAGGGGCAAATACAGAAGTAATGAAAATGCTATTAGAAATTTCAGATATCAGCAAAGTGGAACCATGGATTAAAGAAAAACTAACTCAAGGTGAAAAAATAATGGGAATGGGTCATGCAGTTTACAAAACATATGATCCTAGAGCTCAAGTTCTAAAAGAATTATCAAGAAAATTAGCTGCTAAAAGTAAGGAACAATGGTTTGAAATGACGGAGAAAATAGAAACAGCAACAATTTCAGAAATGAAGTTACAAAAAGGAAAAGACATCTATCCAAATGTGGATTTGTATAGTGCATCAATTTACTACATGTTAAAAATTCCAGTTGATCTTAATACCCCAATTTTTGCAATTTCAAGGGTTGCAGGATGGGCAGCACACATAATTGAAGAAAAATTTGCAGAGGCAGCACCAAAAACAGCACTATACAGACCAAAAGCAGTGTACGTAGGAAAGTATTGCGGACCACAAGGTTGTGAATACAAAACGTTAGATTTGAGAAAATAATTTTTAATTTCTTGTGTTAAGCCATTCTTTTGCTTTAGAATTTACATCATGTTTGTACAAAACTTCAAAAACCATATCATAAAATGTGATACCTTTTTTTTGAGCCTGATCATCTAACCATTTTATTCCATCAGATAATTCAGGATCAAATTCTGAAAATTCCACCAATTCATCAACCATTTTTGAAAAGAATGCCTGAGATTCGATCATATGTACGTCTTTCAAACTATGATCATAAATTGAGTATTCGAAATATATAGACAAAAGACCATTTTTTGATTGACAATTGGAACATATTCTATATCTAGATGGGAGTTTGACAGATATCTCATGGGTAATCAAAACAAATGAATCAATAGTGACTCAAAATCGAAAACATGTAGAGGGTTACAAAAATAAAATTACAGTAATCCAATCAAAATACGTGGCATTACACGTAGCACTATTTTGGGGAATTGGAACGTTTAATATTAAAAATGAGGATCAGGTAAAAATAAAATTAGATGAAAAAATAATCTATCAGCAATTAAAAAATGAAATCATAGTTCACGATGAATTTATCAAAAATAAAATAAAATTTATTGAAAATTTCATTAAACAAAGAAAATTAAAAGTAGAATTTGAAATAATAGGTTTAGAAAATAATAAAGCTACAAAAATATTGAATCAAAGAGATTAAGACCGAAAACGGAGAGTTACTCGGTGAGATCTCTTAATTGTAATTACAATATACATTACTTCAATAAATCATAAAACCAGTAATTGTTGAACATGATTAACAACACTCAATGTTAATTTACAGCGATCATATGAGATTTACAAAAGATGCTTAAAAATTCACTAAAAATTTCAATAATTATCAAAAACAGAGTTTAAAGTAAATCATTAGAGTCAATTTGTTAGTATTAGTTAAAAACAAACGATTAGATTTATTTACTATCTATCTAGAAATGGATCAATTATGGCAAGTATAGACAAAGCAGCAATTGTATTTTCTATTGCAATCGCATTAGTTGGTGTCGCAGTTGCAGCAGTGGGAAGTTCAGTAGACAACTCACCAGCAGCTCCTAGTCAACAAATGAGTTCCGCAATGAATACAGATGCAGCTGAAAAAGCAGCAGCTGAGAAAGCAGCAGCTAAGGCAGCAGCAGCAGAAGCCGCAGCTGAGAAAGCAGCAGCTAAGGCAGCAGCAGCAGATGCAGCAGCAGCTGAGAAAGCAGAAGCCGCAGCAGCTAAGGCAGCAGCAGCAGATGCAGCAGCTAAGGCAGATGTAGCAGCTAAGGCAGCAGCAGCAGATGCAGCAGCTGAGAAAGCAGAAGCCGCAGCAGCTGAGAAAGCAGCAGCTAAGGCAGAAGCCGCAGCAGCAGAAGCCGCAGCAGTTCCACAAACACACATTGTGGAAACTGCAATGGGAAGTGGAGCACCAGGATGTGAAACATCTAATGCATGTTACCTACCACAAGACATCACCATTAGTACAGGAGATACAGTACTATGGGATAATGTAGACACCGCAGCACATACAGTTACAGGTGGAAGTCCAGCAGATGGTCCATCTGGAGTATTTGACAGCAGTCTACTAATGGCAGGTTTGGATTATTCATTCACATTCAATGATGCAGGTAATTACGATTACTTCTGTATGGTCCATCCTTGGATGGTCGGTAGTGTTACAGTTAACTAACCAAAAAAATTTCCTTTTTTCTATTTTATTTTATTTTTACGTATAGTTCTATTATATGCAACACCAAATCTATGAGTTTCGTCTCTTGCAAATTGTAAAATTTTCAAAGATTCTTTATGTTTAGGAATTACGATAGGATCTTTTGTTTTTGGAACATACACTTCTTCATTTTCTTTTGCTAAAGAAACACAAGGCAATTTTAATCCAAGAGACTCTAAGGATTTAAGAGCTGCATTTAATTGCCCTTTTCCACCATCAATTAAAATTAAATCAGGTAATTCAGAATTCTCTTCCAATAACCGATAGTAACGTCTTTTAATAATCTCACCAATCATTGCAAAATCATCTCTTCCTTTGATAGTTTTAATTTTAAATTTTCTATATCCTGATTTATTTGGAATTCCTCCCACAAAACTAGACATTGAACCAACTGCAAATTCCGCACCATGATTAGAAATATCAAAGCACTCAATAGTATTTGGTAATGTGGGCAGATGAAGAATTTCTTGTAGTTCGAGTAAAGCAGGATTTGCACCTTTGGAGTGAATTAATCGAATATTTTTTAAAATTAAGTTCATTATGTCGTTTTTTTTGCCTCTGGTAGGAGTCATTATTTTTACATCGAATCCAGATTGTTCAGACAATAAAGATTCCAATAATTTTTGATTTTCAGGTACTTCGCTAACAACAATAAATTTAGGAATTTTATGTGTTGAGTAGTACTGATAAAGAAAATTTGAAAAAGAATTATCACCAACTAAATCAAAAAAGAATTTGTCACTATCTCGAATCACACCATTAATCATTCTAAAATTCATAATTGTTGCAGTTTGTTCTTGGATTCCAATACCAAAATATTCTTCATCAGAATTTTCCACATATTCCATTTTTTGTTTGGTTTGAAGACTACCAAGTCTGATCAAAGTGTCACGAATATCTTTGGCACGTTCAAATTGTTGAGATTCAGCTGCCTGATACATCTCATCCTCTAATTTTTTTGTAAAAATTTTAGTATCATTTTTACCCTTAAGAACATCTTCTAATTTTTTTACATGTTGCGGATATTTTTCTTGAGCATCTTTAAATTCACATGGTGCTTCACAATTACCTAAATGATATTCAAGACATACTTTTTTTGGAAGAGTTTTACAAATTCTTATTTGAAAAGATTTTCTCAAGGTTCCAATAGTAAGTAATTTAGAACTACCCTGAGTAAAAGGACCATAAAATTTTCCTTTACCTAAGAATTTTCCATCCCTTGTTCGTCGAGCAACGAGTAATCGAGGGTATTTTTCATCAGATAATCTCAAATATGTATAGCGCTGTTGATCCTTTAATTCAATATTAAATCGGGGGCGATATTTTTTAATCATATTTGATTCTAAAAGAAAAGCTTCACTTTCATTATCAGTTAAAACAAATTCAATATCAAAAATATTTTCAACTAGTTTTTGAGTTTTATAGTTTTGATTTTTATTAAAATAAGAACGTACACGATTTTTAAGATTTTTGGCTTTTCCAATGTAAATAATTTTGTCAGCATCATCTTTCATTAAATAAATACCAGGATTTGTAGGAATGATAATTTTAGAAATATCAAAGGTCATTTTTTTATTAATTTTTTCAAATATTTTCCAGTATAACTGCCAGGAGATTTTGAAACATCAAGTGGAGTGCCAGCAGTCACAATTCGACCGCCTTCATCCCCACCTTCAGGTCCCAGATCAATCAACCAATCAGAATTTTTAATGATATCCATATTATGCTCAATTACAACAACAGTATTACCCAAATTCACTAACCTGTTTAGAACATCTAATAATTTTTGAACATCTGCAAAATGTAAACCAGTTGTAGGTTCATCCAAAATATAAAGAGTCTTACCTGTACCACGTTTAGATAATTCCGAGGCAAGTTTTACTCTTTGAGCCTCACCACCAGATAATGTAGTAGATGATTGTCCAAGTTTGATATATCCTAAACCTACATCGTTAACAGTTTGCAATTTCCTTTGAATAGATGGAACATTTTCAAAGAAATTTAATGCTTCATAAACTGTCATTTGGAGAACATCAGATACATTCTTTCCCTTATACAATACAGATAATGTTTCAGAATTGTATCGTTTTCCTTTACATTCATCACATTTTACATAGACGTCAGATAAGAATTGCATTTCAATTTGTTTAACACCATCACCTTCACATGCAAAACATCTTCCATCGGCAACATTAAAAGAAAATTGTCCTGGGGCATATCCACGTTCTTTTGATAATGCAGTATTAGAATATAATTCTCGAATAGGAGTAAAAGCACCTATGTATGTTGCAGGGTTTGAACGAGGAGTTCTACCTATAGGAGATTGATCAATAGCAATCACTTTATCAATATTATCTATACCAGAAATTTCTTTATGAGCTCCAGAACTAATATGTGTTTTAGAAAAATGATTTTCTAAACTTTTAAGTAAAATATCATTTATCAAAGTAGATTTTCCAGACCCAGATACTCCAGTTACAGATACAAATAGTCCCAAAGGAATTTCAACGTCAAGGTTTTTCAAATTATTTTCAGATGCATTTTTAATAATTAATGATCCTTCAGGTTTACGAATTTTATTTTCTAAAAGAATTAAAGAATCATCTTTAAGATAAGTTCCAGTTACAGATGTGTTTGACTGTAGAATTTTTTTAATTGTGCCTTCAAAAACAATATTTCCCCCATGTACCCCAGCACCAGGCCCCAAATCAATTATCCAATCTGAATTTCGTATAACTTCCTCGTCATGCTCCACAACAATGATTGTATTACCAAGATTTCGTAGCTTATTTAGCGTTTTAATTAGTCTAGCATTATCACGTTGATGTAACCCAATTGTAGGTTCATCAAGGACATACAAAACACCAGTAAGATTAGAACCAATTTGAGTAGCCAATCTAATTCGTTGAGATTCACCACCAGATAATGTAGAACTAAGACGATTTAATGTAAGATAATTTAATCCAACATTAATTAAAAATTCTAAACGTTCTTTAATTTCTTTAAGAATATCTCTTCCAATATGTTGTTCCGTTTCTGTTAATTTCAAATTAGAAAAGAAATCAAAACAGTTAGTGATAGACAAATCACATACATCCATTATTCCCAAATCATTAATGGTAACTGCAAGAGATTCAGGTTTTAGTTTTTTACCATTACATGTAGTACAATGAGTATCACGCATAAATTGTTTAAGCCATTCACGTTTTGATTCAGAATCAGTTTCTAGGAAAACACGTTGAAGGTTTACAAGTACACCTTCAAAGGCATTGGTGTATTTCCATGAAGAATCTCCAGATTTAGAATTATATTGAAAATCAATTAAATCAGAGGTTCCATTTAAAATAATTTTAAGATGTTTTGGTTTTATTTTTTCAATTGGAGTCATAAGATCAAATCCAAATTTCTCACCAACTGTTCTTAATGCTTGTCTCCTAAATGCAGAAAATCTTCCGCTCCAAGGAACAATTGCACCATCTAAAATGGATTTTGATTTATCAGGAATTACTAAATCAGCATCAAATTCCATTTTAACTCCCAATCCATTACATGTTTTACATAATCCAAAAGGAGAGTTAAATGAAAAATTCCTAGGTTCAAGTTCACCAATGGTTAATCCACAATGTGGACAAGCATTATTCTGAGAGAAAATTTTTTCAGATTTGTCTGATGAAATCATCACATCACCCTTGGAGGCTTTGATTGCAGTTTGAATAGCCTCAAAAATTCTAGATCGTTCAGATTTACTTGTTGAAATTCTATCGACAACAATTTCAATATTATGCCATTTTTGTCGGTCTAAGGGAGGAATGCCATCATCTAGGCTCAAAATTTCACCATTTAACCGTATTCTAGAATATCCATCTTTTTTGATTTGTTCAAAGAGTTTCTCATAGGTACCTTTTTTTCTTTGAATAAGTGGAGATAAAATCAATATTTTTTGTCCCAAAAAATCTTTGAGTACAGAATCACAAATTCGTTCAACAGATTGTGTAGAAATTTTTCTTTTACAGTTTGTGCAATGAGGTATTCCAATTCTAGCAAAAAGTAAACGCATGTAATCATAAATTTCAGTAGTAGTACCAACAGTAGAACGTGGATTTTTACTTGTAGTTTTTTGTTGAATTGCAATTGCAGGAGACAATCCTTCAATGGAATCAACATCAGGTTTATCCATCATTTCCAAAAATTGACGAGCATAAGAAGAAAGAGATTCAACATACCTTCGTTGTCCTTCAGCATAGATAGTATCAAATGCTAAAGTAGATTTTCCAGACCCAGACAAACCACTAATTACAACTAATTGGTTTTTTGGAATATCTACATCAATATTTTTTAAATTATGATGACGAGCTCCTCGAATTTTTAATTTATTATCTATCATTTCTATATTCAATCTCCTTTTCTAATCGTTTGATTCTATCACGACAAGAAATTGCTTGTTCAAAGTCTAATTCTTCAGAATACTTTTTCATTTGTGCATCTAAATCAATTACATCATTTCTAAGATCATGTATTGATTTTAATTTTGATTCATCTAACACAATTTCTTGTTCAGGAACAGATTTCATAATCGTTTTAGGGGTAATTCCATGTTCTTCATTGTATAAAATTTGTTTTTTTCTACGACGAGTAGTTTCGTCAATAGTATTTTTCATAGATTTAGTATTTGTATCGGCATACATTATTACAGTACCAGTTACATTTCTTGCAGCTCTACCACAAGTTTGTATTAAACTAGTAAAATTCCTCAAAAACCCTTCCTTGTCAGCATCAAGAATTGCAACAAGTGAAACTTCAGGAATATCCAAGCCCTCACGTAGAAGATTAATCCCTACTAAAACATCAAATTCACCTAAACGTAACTGACGAATGATTTCAGTTCTTTGTAATCCGTCAATTTCTGAATGCATGTATCTAACTTTGACATCTTTTTTTGAGAGATATTCAGCTAAATCTTCAGCCATTCTTTTAGTTAATGTGGTAACTAAAACGCGTTCAGAATTTTTAGATCTTTCATTTATTTCAGAAATTAGATCATCCATTTGGTCTTTAGTGGATCTAATCTCAATTTGTGGATCAAGTAAACCAGTAGGACGAACTAATTGTTCAACAATTTTTGTAGAAATTTTCTTTTCATATTCAGAAGGAGTAGCTGAAACAAAAATAGTATTTTGAATATATTCTTCAAATTCTTCAAATTTTAATGGTCGATTATCATATGCACTAGGCAATCTAAAACCATATGTCACAAGTTTATCTTTTCGAGAATAATCACCTTTGTACATCCCATGCAATTGAGGTAATGTAACATGAGATTCGTCAATTACCAAAAGATAGTCATCACCAAAAAAATCCATCAAACAATATGCCTTATCACCTTCATTTCGTCCATCAAAATGTCGGGAGTAATTTTCAATACCAGAACAATAACCTAATTCTTCAATCATTTCTAAATCATAGTTTGTTCTCATTTCAAGTCGTTGCTTTTCAAGTTCATTTAATTTTGGCAAATGTTGTTTTAGTTCATCTCTTATGGATTTAACAGCTCTTTTAGTTACATCCTTAGCAATTAGATAATGTTTTGCTGGAAAAATAGTCATTTGAGTTATTTTCTTTTTTTCTTTTAGAGAAACATGATCAAGTAAAGTTATTTTTTCAATCTCATCACCAAACATGGAAATTCTAATTATATCTTCAGAATATGCAGGAGTGATATCAATAGTATCCCCTTTTACTCTAAAATTTCCAGGAGCTACTTCAAGATCATTTCGTTCATATCGAGCATCAACTAATTTTCGAATTAAATCGGTTCTTTTAATTTCATCTCCAGAAGCAACTAAAATTGAAGAGTCTTTCCATTCTTGAGGATTACCAAGAGAATAGATACAAGATACAGTTGAAACAATGATTGTAGGTTCTCCAGATAATAACATTGCAGTTGCCTCCAATCTTAATTTTTCAATTTTTTCATTAATTTGAGTATCCTTTTCAATGTAAGTGTCAGTTTGTGGAAGATAACTTTCAGGTTGATAATAATCATAATATGAAACAAAATAACCAACATTATTTTTGGGAAAGAATTGTTTTAATTCAGCATATAGTTGAGCAGCAAGAGTTTTGTTATGAGAAATTACAAGTGTATTTTTACCAGTTCTAGCAATAACATTAGCAACTGAAAAAGTCTTCCCGCTTCCTGTAACACCCAACAAAGTTTGAACTGATTTTTTTTCTACACCTTTAACTAGAGCATCAATGGCTTCAGGTTGATCACCAGTAGGATCATAGTCAGATACTAAGTCAAATTTAGAAATTTGTTGCAACATTTACAATCACTAAAAACTGAATTTAAAGCAATGGTGATAATAGGATAATTACCACTTTGGTTCATCAATCATTCGTAACCCACCTTCAATTTCTTCAAAACCCATTATTTTTAGAGTAGTTTTTGCAGTAAGAGAATTCTTTTCAAGAATCTTTTTTGCTAAAACCATTCGATCATTTGAGTTCATGTGTTGGCCAATCTTATATTTTCCATGAAGTTTTTGAGGGATGATTTTGATGACACTAACTGCATCCAAAACACGCATATCAGATTTTAGTGGATCATAGAACCCTTCAGGCTGATATTTCTCCATCAATCCATTTAGAGCTAAAGTTTTTTCTTCCCTGTCAGAAACAAAAGAAGCAATTCCTTTGATCACGATACTAATGTACAAAGTATCAGCTAAAGCAGCATTATGAGGATCCTCAAAATAGGAAGGTAAAAATTCCAATTCCCTATCAGCCTCAAATCCAACTTTATTGTTTTTAGAAATATTATCTAATTTTTCACCTTTCACATGTGAATGCATGTAGATAGCATCATTTCGAAAAACAAAATTCATCGGAATAATTTGAGGAAAACCATTTACATCAATACTAGAGATCCTCCCAACATGTTCCTCATTAAGAAATTGCTTAATTTTTTCATAGGATTTAATTTCAAGAATTCCAACAAGTTGCATAAAATAATTGTTAAAAATTAGATTATAAATTTAGTTGAAATTATCAAAATAAATACCTAAAATATAAGAAGAAATTAAAAACATCATGGATGATCCATATCTAAACGATTTAAGAGGAGAATTCAACAGTTATTCAAACCAATTAAAAAAATTAAAAAAGAAAATTCTAAAAACAAATTCCATAGAGGATCAATCAAAAATCATTAAACAAATAGATTCAATAGCCAAAAAAATGGAAAATAATCAAAAACAATCAGTCAAAGTAACAAAATCTAGATTAAAAGAAAGAAAGAAAAAATCAAGAAAATAGAATTATTCTGCATCTAATTCTTTTGCTAATTCTTTAATTTGTAGTATTTTACAACCTAATTCAGTACATTCGGCCTTGAATTCATTAGTCATACTAGATAATTACAAAAATAATCAAAAATACAGAACATTCTAAAAATTGACTTTATTGATTCAAACTTTTCATTAATGTAAATTGCTAAATTTAGGAATAATTTAATGAAAAATAATGAAGCCAAATGAAGAAACAGAAGAGGCCACTAAAGAAGTCATAGACCTATTAGAGGAATGGGGCTCACAATCAAAATTTATGTGGTTTAGAGAATTACATAGAATTACAGATATCGATAAAGGATTACTTCGCAATATTATCAATGAATTAAAAAAAACAAAGGAGGTCAAAGAAACACATGGAACAAACAATAGAATATTTTTTTGTCTCAGAAGATATTATATCAAATGTAGGGATGTAGAATTTAGATTCAAAGGAAAAGAAATCATGTTAAGAGATGGAAGTAAAACAAAAGTAATTCAAGGTTCTACAAGCGGAACAGAAAGAACAAGAAAAAGATTACTCAAACAACAAACTAAAAGAAAATTAAAACAATCTTCAAAAAAGAAACATCAACATAATTCACGAAATCACTGAAAAGAATCAGATTGCCGTTTCATAAATTTAGATTCAGCACGTTTAACTTTCTCAGTTTCTGCAACATCCTCAGTCATATCGTATAGATGATGAAGTTTCATATCTGGAACTAATTCATCATTTTTTTCATCATTTAAATTAAATTCAATATTAGATAAAATTTCTAGGTTCTCATCTAAAATATCAAGACATTTTTTTACAGTATCAGGTAGATCATCCATAATAATATCTAAAATATTAGCACAGTAAATAATGTTCTATTGATTTGAATTAACCTTGTTTTTGTTTGTGTTTTTCACGCAATACAGGCATAACATGACTAGCAAATTTGTCAATTGAGCCAAAGTAATTCTTTCCCCAGAATCGGATAACAAAGTGATTTACACCAGCTTCCATAAATCTTTCAAATACAGGAATGATATCTTCAGGAGTACCAACTGCAGTAGATGATCTTGCAATAGCATCTGGAATTTTTGTTGCAGCCTCTCGCATTTTAACAATCCAACTTTGATCAGACATTGAATATTCTGTAAAGTATTTTACGAAATCAAATCCTTCAATTTCTTTTAATCCATGCACTCTCAAAATTTCAGGTTTGAACAAACTAACTTTAACTGCTTCTTTCATTTTTGCCCATGAAGCTTCTGCATCTTCTGAAAAGTAAACATCTATGTCTAATGCCATTTCAAAATTATCTTTATCCTCTTGACTTCGTCCATATTTGTCCATAGAAACTTCAATTTGTTTACGATGATCTTCAAATAATTCAGGAGTATAACCGATTGGTAACCAACCTTCACCGAGTTTACCTGTTAAATCTAATGTACGTTTACCGCCAGATGCCATGTAAGTTGGTGGATGTGGTTTTCTTATTGGAGCAGCTTGTAAACAGGCTTTTTCTAATTTGTAATATTTGCCTTCGTAATCTACAGTATTGTCAGGATCTGAATGGTATAATGTTTTAATAACTTCAATTTGTTCAGCCCATTTTGAAACTGGTTTTTCAAATGGTATACAGAATTCTTTAAGATTTTGTGCTTCACCAGCACCAATACCAAGAATTGCTCGACCTTTAGAAACTCTATCAAGTGTAATTGCAGCTAATGCAATATTTGATGGGTGTCTTCTAATGGCATCAGTTACACAAGTTCCTAATTCAACATTTTGTGTCACAGAAGCAATTGCAGATAACATAACCCATGGATCTAAAACAGTTGCGTTTTTCCATTGTGGGACATTTGTATGGTCCATATAGAAAATAGAATCATATCCAGTTCTATCAGCAAGTTGACAAGCAGTAAGTATCTGATCTTCAGTATATCCGGCTCTAGCAACATTTAGTCCGTTTTGAATACCAAACTTTAGTTTTTTACTTGCCAATAGATATGATTCTAAATCATTATAATAAAAAGTTTGATTAAGCTGCCAATTTCGCAGACAGTAAATAAAAGAAAAAGAGGTAAAAATAAAAATTTTTACAGGTTACCTGCTTTGATATCATTAAGACATTTTACGACATCATCTTTAGATATTGGAATTGGATTTGGATCCAAATGACCTCTATCGGTCATGACAGTATCAGCAGCATCAGAGACATCAGCTTTGAGTTCTAATTTATCAAAGCCAAGTTTATCCATTGCTTCTTTGAATCTATCATAGAAGATTGATTTGTTATGCTTATGTGCAACTGTAGTACAAGATGATAAGGAGTAACCGTGTGGTACACCTTCATTTGAGAATACATAGGACAATGCATGTCCTAATGTTGTAGAGCAGTTTCCGAATCCCATTCCAGATAACATTGAACCATATGGATAGTTTTCTGGTTTGTCATTCATGATTGCATCATAAAGAATCTCAAATGCTTGTTTACATAATGTTCTAGTCAAGTCATTACCGAGTTTGCTATCATAGCCTTCAGTAGCTTGAGCACATGCATCACAGACAGAACTTTTGATGACTTGTTCTGGAGTTCCATCCATAAAGTATGAATCAACTACAGCCATGTCAGCTAAGAATCTATCTTCACGTAACAATTTCTTTTTTCCATCAAATTTAAGAACACAATATGTGGTCATTTCAGCTCCAGTTCCAAATGTAGTTGGAATTAGAATTTTTTCTTTTTTCAATTCAGGTGCAGCATATTTTACTACATCCATTGAACTTCCACCACCCAATCCGATTAGAACTGAAGGGTTTTTGTCTTTGAATTGAGAAATGACTTTATTGACATCATCAATTGATGGTTCAGGTTTTACTTGGTCATATAACATATAATCCTGAATTCCCATTCTTGCTAACCATTTGTCAGACAAAGCTGGCGGAACGGTTGTAACAACTAGAGCATTCTTTGGATATTCTGTTTCACCAAGTGCGTTTTCTCCAAAATTAATAACTTTTGGAATGCGTACTGTGTGCATAAAAAAACATCATTGGTTTGTTTATTATATCTTACAGTGATGTAGATCATATGATTATTCAAAATTTTGACGAATTAGCAGTTACTGAAAAGAAAAAAGACTGTTTAGAGATTTTAGAATCAGGTCTTCAAGCAGCAAATCCAGAAAACATAGTATCAAATTATGTTACATCAAATGAAATCAAAATTAATGGTAAAGTATTCAATATTTCAAAATATTCCAATATTTACACAGTAGCTTTTGGAAAAGCAGCAGATTCTATGACTAGAGCAATTAATTCAATTATTACAATAAAGAGTGGAATTATCGTCATTCCAAAAGGCTCAAAAGCAAAAATAAAAAGTAAAAAATTTCAGATTTTTAATTCAAGCCACCCAAAACCAGATAAAACAAGTGTAAAAGCAGCAAAAGAAGTAATGAAATTTGTTCACAATAAGAAAAGTGATGAATTAATTATTTTTCTTGTTTCAGGTGGAGGTTCATCATTATTAGCAATGCCAGATGAGATTACACTCAGTGATAAAGTGCATGTCACAGATTTACTACTAAAATCAGGGGCAACAATTCAAGAATTCAATTGTATTAGAAAACATCTATCAAAAATTAAAGGAGGAAAATTAGTGGAGAACATGAAATGTAATGGAGTAAGTTTGGTGATGTCAGATGTTGAAAATGATGATTTATCATCAATTGCATCAGGTACAACATACATGGATAATACAACATATCAAGATGCAATGAACATAGTAGAAAAATACAAATTAAAAAGAAGAATTCCAATTGAAGTTTTACAAATTTTAGGAAATGGATTACATAATCAAAAATCAGAAACTCCAAAACAAGCAAAAATAGAAAATTACATTATAGCAAATAACAATAATTGTTTAGAAGCAATGGAGGAAACAGCAAAGAAAAAAGGATACAAGGTTATTAAAATGAAAATTTTTGGAGACATTAAAGATATAGTAAAAAATATTCTAGAAAATATTCCCGAAGTACAAAAAACATGTTTAATTTTAGGAGGAGAACCAACAGTCAAAGTATTAGGGAAAGGTAAAGGAGGAAGAAATCAAGAATTGGTTTTAAGAATTTTAAAAAATACTCAAAAATTAAAAAAGATAACAATTGCTTCTATGGGAACTGATGGAATAGATGGAAATTCAAATTTTGCAGGAGCAATTATAGAAAATATCAAAGTAGATTTAAGCATCATGAAAGAATTTTTAAAAAATAGTGATTCATCAAGATTCTTTCAAAAACAAAAAGCAAATATCAAAACCGATTACACACACATGAATCTAATGGATATAGGCATAATTTTAAAATAAATTATTAACGTTCTATTTCATAATATTCCACTGTATGACTAAATTGACGATTATGATCAACTTCTAACCAAAATTTTTCTTCATCAATTTCTTTGCCTTCTGAAATCCAGACATTTAGGATTTTTTGCATAAACATTTGTGTAGTATTATCGATTTGAGGCCTAACACCAGTTTCACGTTCAATTCTATCACGTTCCTCTTTGAATTTTTTTAATACACCTTTGAGATTTTTCCCGTTGATATTTGCAGCCTTCTCTCTTTTTGCATTGTCTAAATCTTTTCTGAAATTAGATAAAAATCCCATCATCTAAACTTGGTACTTTTTTTTTAAAAGGATTATCCCCATTCAAGTATGTGTAGAATGAAAAAATATTCCAATTATTCGATTAATCGATTATCTTCTTTTATGGTATTCAATACAAGATGAGTTAGCGTATTTTCAACATTAGGTATAGCAGATACTTTTTTTACAAAATCACTCAACAATTCACGTGTCTTGAATTTTGCAATAATCATCATATCAGAATCACCAGTTATATCATAAACTGCAATGGTGCTATCATATTTTGCAATTTCACTTTCAATTTCTAACATTTTGCCTTTGTTTGATTTAATTTCAATTATAGCTGTGATTTCATAACCAAGTAATTCATGATTCAAGCGAACAGAATACCCTTGAATGATATTTTGTTCTTCAAGTTTTTTTATTCTAGATAGAACTGTTACAGTAGATACACCCAATCTATGAGATAATTGTCGAGCAGATTGTCTACCATCTACGGAAAGATGTTTTAGAATTTCAATATCTTTATCATCCATTTTCAATTAATACTATGGTTAAACAAATATTTAAAAATATATCATAAAATCAAATAAATTTTATATAAATAAGTGAAAGTATTATAATTAGTTAATAAAAAAGGATTATAGCTTAAATATGTTAAAATGACAATTAGTGTATGTTAGGAGTTAAAATTTAATTGTCTACAGCATATGTTCTCATAAACTGTGATCTTGGTTCAGAAGAAAAAGTGATTTCAGAACTAAAATCAATTGAAGGGGTTGTTGAAGTACATGGTACATTTGGTGCATATGATATTCTAGCAAAAGTAGAAGCAGGTCTAGTTGAAAAATTACGTGAGACAATTACATGGAAAATTAGAAAAATTGCCAATATCAGATCAACATTAACATTAATGGGAATCCAAGGACAGGAGTAGTAGAATATTTTTCAAAAAATATATTCCAAAAAGGGATTTCATGAGTAGTAATTCAAAATTTACAAAATGCGTATTCTGTAAAATATCATTTGATCAATGTATTTGTAAATGTAGTTATTGTAATCAAAGAGATTCATGTGAATGTGGGTTATCAGATTTCATGACTGATGGATAAATTACAACAAAATACAAATAATTTGAGTTTTGTTTTGTTAATAATTAAGAAAAATAATAAATGAATTTTAATAATTTGTTACAATTAATTTTAATATTAAATATGACAATTGAATATTTGAAAACTTCAGATGGATAATCAAAATTGAAATAGTTTCTAATACATAATAATTTCAATATAAATTATCTGTCTTATGACGATTACAGTTTATCAAAAAAAATTGGATATCCGTCAAAAAATTTGTAAGATTTTAAACAAATATGAGATAAACAAATAGAGTTAGTTAAATTTGATTTTAAGATATTATTTATGGTAAGGTCTACCAATCATTAATGTGTGAGGACACTAATGGTGAAAGACAATATAAGCAGGAAAACGTGGTTGCACAGAAATGTGAAAAAGTAACTACGTTTTCCATATTATAATTTAATAATATTTAAAAAATTGTAAAAAAATAAACAATTGCAAAGAGAGATTCAAGAGAATTTGAAATAAGATAACCACATAATAAAAACAGATGATATTTCAAATCCAGGAATCATGTAAAGAAAGAAAATGTGCCTGTAAAGACCATGACAAACCAACTTTTAGGCGTGGAAATAGGCGAAAATGATTGCTTGAAAAACAATTTAATCCAAATTTTGTATATAATGGAATAGTTCATTTTTACATGGATAAGAAAGGGTATTCCAAAGAAAAAGCAAATGGAGTTGCCCAGGCAATTGTAAAAAGGGAGATAGAGAGACGAATTTGTAAAAATGAATCATGTAAACATTTCTCATATGATCATATTAGAAATGGAGAAGTTTGTCTAGTTGCAGATTGCAGATGCAGGGAATTTACTAAGTAAAATTATCTAAAGAATTTTTTATTAAGGGTTGAGCATTAATTCCCATTTTATTCAAATGTGATGCAAACTCTTCAACAAAACCATGTATAGTGTAAACTTGTTCTGCACCAGATTTCACTACCATATCCACAAGTTCATTAAAATCACAATGATCACTCATAGTTACAGAATAATCAGCGCGACGGCCAAAAGAAAATTTTGTTGATTGTGCCCATCCACTAAAACCAATTGTTACAGCACCATATTTTGATTTCATTTCTTGAAGAAATTTATTTTTTGCAGATAAAACAGGGGTAATCATCACCCAGGGTTTTTTATCTAATGAACCATTTTTTTGAGCTTCAGAATGACCCGTACACTCCTTAAGAGATACACCAAATTTTTGATGAAGAGAATTCATTTCTTTAATTGAATCATGAACATAGAGAGGATCCCAATGACCAAACATTTGTGTTAAAGTTTGAGCCTTTCCAAGTTGGTAACCCATTAAAATTACAGGAATTCCTTTGGCATACAAATCACCAATTAGTTGATTTACCTTATTTTGAATTTCATCCATTTTTGGAAATGAAAATTCAGGTAACCCAAAAGTACATTCAGTTATGAGGGTTTTACATTTAGGAATTTTTGCAGCTTTTAGAAATCCTCTATCACGAGTACAAATATCCCCAGTATAGAAAATATCGTCAAACAACAAGCCCTTAGAACCTAAAACATGACCACTGTCAATTAAGGAAAAACCATCAATGGATTCAACATGATTTTTCATTGTAAATCCACGAATTTCAGAAATTTCATTTGTTTCAATTGAGGATAAAATAGTACCACCATTTTTTGAAGGAAGATGATCAGAATGAGCATGAGAAACAAAATTTATTCCATCCAAATCAGTTTTTTTTGGATCCAAGTAAACATTCCCAGTCTCAGATTCACAAAGAATTCCGTTTTTAGTCATCCTGACTTTACTAGGCAATAAAAATAAAAAATATTGGATTTGATATAAATTGCAGGTTTGATTCATTATTGACTAGTTGCTAAATCTCGGAATTCTAATCTCAGGACGTGGAAGCAATATGGAATCCATTTTAAAATCAATTAAAACAAAAAAAATCCCAATTAATCCGGCAGTTGTAATTTCAAATAAATCAGATGCAAAAGGCTTGAGAATTGCAAAAAAAATGGGAATTAATGTAGAAGTAATTGAAAGTAAAAGTTTCAAAGGAAATAGAACTGAATATGATAAAAAAATTATGAGTGTGCTTTCAAATTATGGAGTTACACCAAAAAATGGAATTGTATGTCTTGCAGGATTTATGAGAATTATTAGTTCAGGATTTGTAAAAAAATATAAAAATAGAATTATAAATATTCATCCCGCATTATTACCAGCATTCCCGGGATTAAATTCACAAAAACAAGCATTAGATTATGGTGCAAAATATACAGGTTGTACAGTCCACTTTGTGGATGCAGGAATGGATACAGGTCCGGTGATAATTCAATCAGTGGTAGAAATTAAAGAAAAAGATACAGAAAAATCACTATCTAAAAAAATTTTAAAAGAAGAACACAGAATATATCCTGAAGCAATTAATCTAATCGCTAGAAAAAAAATTAGAGTTTCAGGAAGAAAAACCCATATTTCTTAGGAATCAGAACCACCAAAAAAATACAAAACTTGGAGTTCCTTGGTATTTGAATGAAAATAATGTGGTACACCTTTTCCAACAAAAAATAATTTGTCTTTTGAAATTTCATAGTTTTTATTTTTAATTTTAAGATAGCCATTTCCAGAGACTATAAAATATACTTCATCATTTTCATGAGGTTCTTGGGTATCCTCTTCTCCTGGTTTTAGTATCAAAATTCCAACAGCAAGACTATCTTTATTGATAAAAGTATGAAAATAGGAATTGTTTTTTTTAATTTTGTCTAAATTGTCTTTTAAATTGAATTCTAATTTCAATTTATTCAACAGAGGAATTGAACATTTTTTTCACAGGTTCTGTACTCATAAAAGAATGTAATTTTGGATGAAATTGCTGATGTTCTGGACTTTGAATCATAGTCATAAAAGTTTCTTGAGTTTCATGCTCAACAATGATTCGAAAGCTACCGTCAGGGGATTTGAGAAATCGTCGAGATACAAATCCAGGAAAAGGGGACAAGACTTTATTTGATTCAGAAAATAGTGATTTGAAATCATCTTCTGCACCTTCTTTTAGTTGCACGTCAGCCATCATGATAAACATACTAACACTAAATGAGGCCCACTTAATTTTCTTTCTCAAATTCCTAAGAACAATTCCAAGAATTAAATATCAATAAATCATGAAATTAGCATGACTGGAATCAAGATTGATGGAAAATTAATTGCTCAAACAGTCAAAGACAGAGTCAAAAAAGCAACTGATGAGCTAAAAACAGATGGAATCAATCCATGCTTAGCTACGGTTTTAATCGGAAATAATACTGCCTCTGCAACATATGTAAGAAATAAGCACAAAGCATGTGAAGAAGTAGGAATAATCACTAAAGATCATAAACTAGATGAAAGTGTCTCTCAACAAGAACTAAACAAAATCATAGATGAATTAAATGCAGATACATCAGTGCACGGAATTTTAGTTCAATTGCCATTACCAAAACATTTGAGTGAATTTGCAACCACATCACGCATATCTCCAATTAAAGATGTAGATGGACTTACCCCACATAATGCAGGGCTATTATCTATGAAGAAAGCAGCTCTTGTCGCATGTACTCCATCAGGAGTTATGGAAATGTTTGATCATCATAATATCGATTTGGAAGGAAAGAACGTGGTATTGATTAATAGAAGTAATCTTGTAGGAAAACCACTTTACCATTTATTGTTAGAGAAAAATGCAACCGTAATTACATGTCATTCAAGAACAAAAGAAATTGAAAAATTCTGTCAATCAGCAGATATTGTAATTACGGCAGTAGGAGATAGAACAAAATTTACTCTTACTCCTGAAATGATCAAAGATAATGCCATTGTAATAGATGTTGCAATTACAAGATTTCAAGATAAATTGACAGGAGATTGTGATTATGAAAAAATTATTGAAAAAGCATCATTTGCAACTCCAGTTCCAGGAGGAGTAGGTCCAATGACAGTTGCAATGTTATTAAAAAATACAATCACTGCCACATCACTTGGAATTCAAATTGGAAGACAATAATAAAAAATCATTAAGAGAACTTCTTTTAGAAAGAAGAGACAATACGTCTTTTGACTTATTAAAAATTGCAAGTAAAAAAATGCAAAAAAGAATTAACAAAGTATATGCATTCAAGGATGCTCAAAAAATAGGACTCTATTATCCAATAGGTAGTGAAATTCTAACTCAAGATATTATTCAAGAACTAATTAGTAAAGGAAAAGAGGTGTTTTTACCAAAAGTAATTGGAGAAACAATGGAATTTAGAAAAATTGAAGATTTTGGAAGTCTAGAAATGGGTAAATTTGACATTATGGAGCCCAAAGATGATTGTCAAGTTAATCAAGATTTAGACATCATAATTGTTCCCACTGTAGGAATTTCACCTACAGGAGTCAGGCTAGGATACGGTCATGGGTTTTATGATAAATTTTTAGAAGGAAAAAACATTATCACAATTTCATTAGTATTAGAAAAACAAATCATTAAGAATATTCCAAAATCAGAACACGACATAAACATGGATTGGATAATAACTGAAGATAGAATGTTTCAAACTCAGAAATAAGACAAACCTTTTTTCCCAATGTCAGTTCGGCAAAATTTGTTAGACCAACTGATTTTTTCAATTGCCAAATAAGCATTGTCAATTGCAGATTCTAAAGAATCGCCTAATGAAGTGACTCCTAAAACACGTCCACCATTAGACAAAATTTTTCCATCAGATTTTTTTGTACCAGCATGAAAAACATTAGTATTATTTGGAATAGAGTCAAATCCAGTAATTTCATCATTTGTAGAATATGATCCAGGATATCCATCAGAGGCTAAAACAACACATACAGCAAATTGATCTTTCCAAGAAAGAGAGGGCAACGAAGATAATGTTCCATCAACACTTGCAACAAAATAATCATACAAATCAAAATTCATTCTCATCGTAATAGGTTGGCATTCAGGATCACCCATACGAACATTATATTCTAAGACATACGGTTTGTCATCTTTTATCATTATTCCAGCATACAAAAATCCCTTAAAGAAAATCCCTTCATTTTTCATTGCATGAATAGTTTTTTCAATTACTTCTTCTTGGATCTTTTTTGCCAAGTCAGTAGTAACAATAGGGGTTGGAGAATAGGCACCCATTCCACCAGTATTAGGGCCTTTATCGTCATCAAAAATTCTCTTGTGATCTTGACTAGAAGCCATCGGAAGTGCCACATTTCCATCAGATAAAGCGATGTATGATGCTTCAATTCCATCAATTCTCTCTTCAATTATAATTTTATTTCCTGCATCACCAAATGTTTTTTTGACCAGAATAGTTTGTATAGCAGAAATAGCCTCATCATTACTATTACAAACAATCACACCTTTTCCAGCAGCCAACCCATCAGCTTTTACCACAACATCATAATCAATTGATTTGACATATTCTTCAGCTTTTTGAGGATCATCAAATATTTCAAATCTGGCAGTTGGGATGTTATTTCTCTTCATGAAGTTTTTTGCCCAAATTTTACTAGATTCAAGTTGTGCAGCTGCTTGTGAAGGTCCAAAAACTTTGAGATTTAATTTATTAAATTTATCAACAATTCCAGCAGCTAAAGGATCCTCAGGACCAACTACGGTGAAACAATTATTTTTTTGTGCAAATTCAGCTAATGCATCTAAATCATTAACATCAAGGGGAATATTATTTTTAGTGCCACCATTTCCAGGTGCAGTATAAACAGTTTCAACTTTACTACTTTGAGATAATTTCCAAGATAATGCATGTTCCCTTCCACCAGAACCAATTACAAGAACATTTACCAATAAAAAATATCAATTACTCAATTATATAATCCAATTCTCGAAAAATCTGTTTATGTTTATAATGCCACGTGCATATCAAAATCCAGATGGAATTAAATTCAAAATTTGATGCAAAGGCAATAGAATTAGAAATTAAAGAATATGTAAAATCCATAGATATTGAAAAACTAATTTTTGAATCAGATAAGCCTGAAAAAATAAGGTTTATTGAAGGACCACCAACAATGAATGGAATTCCTCATGCAGGGCATCTTAGAGGCAGAGTAATCAAGGATTTATGGTATAGGTTTAACACATTACAAGGCAAAAAAATTGAATTTAACGGAGGATGGGACACACAAGGACTTCCAGTCGAATTACAAGTTGAAAAAGAATTAGGAGTGTCAGGTGGAAAAACTGAGGCCATCAAAGAATTCGGAGTAGAGCGAATTGTTTCAGAATGTAAAAAAATTGTAGAGAAATTTAACAAAACATGGGTAGAAGTAGATAATTCACTTGGAATGTCATTTAATCATGAAAAAGCATATTGGACATTTAAAGATGAATTCATAGAAAGAGAATGGCAGGTTCTCAAAAAAGCATATGAAAATAAAATTTTAGAAGAAGATTTTACAGTTATTGCATATTGTCCAAGTTGTCAAACATCACTTAGTCATGCAGAAGTAAATCAGGGGTATGAAGAAGTTAAAGATCCATCATTATACTATAAAGTAAAATTAGTAAATGAAGATGCATTTTTGATTGTATGGACTACAATGCCATTTACACTTGTTACAGATGCAATGGTTGGATTAAATCCTAATGAGGACTACGCATATGTCAAAGTTGAAAACGAAACATGGGTTGTAGGAAAAACACGATTAGAAGAATTTATGTCAGAAGTTAAAATTGAGAAACATGAAATTCAAAAAATTGCCAAAGGGTCAGAATTTGAAGGAAAAAAATACATCCATCCATTATTAGATTCAATACCAGAATTAAAGGAATATTCAAAATTAGATAATTATCATGTTGCAGTATCAGAATCATTTGTTGATGCAAGTACAGGTAGTGGATTAGTACATCTATCACCAGCAAATGGAGAAGAAGATATCAAAATTGCCAATAAAAGAAAAGTGAAAATATTTAGTCCAATTAATGATGAAGTAAAATTCACAAATCAAGCAGGGAAATACGAAGGAATGTTTGTCAGAGATGCAGATAGACCAATTGTAGAGGATCTAAAAGAATGCCAAGCATTAGTCAAAATTGGAAAAATTAAGCACAAATATCCACTTTGTTGGAGATCTCACCATCCAATTGTATGGCTTGCAAGAAGAGGATGGTTTTACAAATTAGATAGATTAGATAACAAAGCAATTGATGCAGCAGAAAGTGTAGAATACTTTTTTGAACAACCAAAAAATAGATTTTTAGGAATTATTAAAGAAAGACATCCATGGTGTATTTCACGAGAAAGAATTTGGGGTTGTCCATTGCCAGTATGGAGCTGTGAAGATTGTGGTGAAAAAAATTGGTTTTTTTCAAGACAAGAAATTGTAGAATCTGCAGATAAATTACCAGATGGACCAGACTTTGAATTACATAGACCGTGGATTGATAACATCACAGTAAAATGTAAAAAATGTGGTAGTGTAAAAACAAAAAGAGAAGAATACGTTTTAGATACATGGCACAATAGTGGTTCTGCACCATATTCATCATTAACAAATGAAGAATATGAAAAAGAAATTCCCGCACCGTTCTTTACAGAAGGAATTGATCAAACAAGAGGGTGGGCATACACATTACTAATTGAAAATGTAATTCTCAACAATAGTGCAACACCACCATACAAATCATTTTTGTTTCAAGGTCATGTACTTGATGAAAAAGGTGGAAAAATGAGTAAAAGTAAAGGAAATGTTTTGGAAGGTGCAGAGTTATTAGAAAAATATCCAGTAGATTTGATACGATTCTATTTCATGTGGAAAGCAAGCCCAATTGAGCCACTTAGTTTCAGCACTGAGGAATTAATGTCAAGACCATATCAAGTTATCAATACATTATTCAACTTGCACCTTTATTTTAAGCAAAATAGTCAATACGATAATTTTGATAATACGAATACACTAGAATGGGCCAAAAGCAATAATTCCTTAACATCACCAGATATCTGGTTACTTTCAAAGCTTCAAAAATTAATTCAAAAAATTACAGAAAAAAATCAGACATGTAAATTTCACGAAGGGGCAAAAGCAATAGATGATTTCATCATCAATAACCTCAGTCAAATATACATCCCAATTACTAGAGGGGAGTTATGGGATGAATCTGACGAGAAGAAAAATAGACGTCTTGCAATTTATGCAGTACTAAATGAAGTACTCAAAACACTAGATATTTTGATTCATCCATTTTGTCCATTTACAAGTGAGCATCTATACCAAACAGTGTTTGAGGGAGAAAAAAGTATCCTATTAGACAAATGGCCTCAATACAAGGAATCATTGGTAAATGAGGAAATTGAAGAATCATTTGACATTATGAAAGATGTTGTATCAATTTCATCTGCAGCTAGAATGAAAGGGAAATTAAAAAGAAGGTGGCCATTAAATGAAGCTAAGATTTGTGTTAAGAAAGATCAAAAAATAAAATTAGAATCATTATCAAATTTATTAAAATCACAACTCAATGTTGAAAAATTCAATATTGTTGAAACAGAAAAGGAAAGTGGTTTAGAACAATTATTAGAATTAAAAGAATTAGGATTACCAGTAAAACCAACATTAGAATTAGAGAGAAAGAAAATAGGTCCAAAAGCAAAACAGCATATGGGTAAATTGGTAAATGTATTTTCAGAAACAAACCCACAGGAAATCATTACATCAATACAAAAAGATGGGAAATATGATTTTAAAATAGATAATGAAATAATTTCATTAGACAAAGAAGATTTTACCATAGATTTTGATTCAGAAGACAATTTTGCAGCAGCAAAAAGAGACGGGTTCATAGTATTCATTTCAACATTAAGAAATAAAGAAATGATGGCAAAAGGATTGGTAAAAGATATTGCAAGAAGATTACAAACTCTACGAAAAGAAAAAGGATACAATCCAACTGATGTATTAGAAGTAGCATCAATTTTAGAATTAGACAATGAATCATTAGAAATGATTAAAGAAAGAAAGGAGGAATTGGCATTTTTAGTAAGAGTAAAAAAAGTGAATTTTGAAAAATTATGTAAAGAGTACAAAGAAGACGATATTGACGGTCAAAAAATCAAAATATCAGTAGAATAGAATTTAATGTAATATTTTTATTATAATCATTTCATACATAAAGAAATGTCTGATTCAAACCCAAACGTTGTTGGAATTAACGTTCTAAAACAAAACGGCCTAGATGTTGATGAGTTAGTAAAGGAATTAATTCAAAATGCTGCTGTCGAATTTACAGCATACTATTACTTTACAAATCTCAGAGCACACTGCACAGGCATGGAAGGAGAAGGACTCAAAGGAATTATCGAGGATGCAAGATTAGAAGACCTCAGTCACTTTGAATCATGCCTGGAAAGAATCTATCAGTTAGGAGGAATTCTTCCAAACGATGCAACAGAATTTATCAAAATTTCAGGTTGTGAATTCTTACAACTTCCAACAAATCCAACAGATCACAAAGCAATTCTAGAAAAATGTCTAAAAGCAGAACAAGGTGCAATTGTTAATTGGAATAAAATTTGTCAAATGACATTTGGAAAAGATCCAGTTACATA
>Ga0257114_1000677_pt1 | contig 26194 bp, 26 predicted proteins | sample SI112_10mmetaG_FD_190149 | JGI IMG/M metagenome (GOLD analysis project Ga0257114, IMG submission 190149) | Marine microbial communities from Saanich Inlet, British Columbia, Canada - SI112_10m | ecosystem: Environmental > Aquatic > Marine > Inlet | place: Canada: British Columbia | collected...
AACGGAAATTATTGGGACAACACTTTCTTAATTCAAAATCTATTGCTGAATTTATTGTTAAGGAAGCTAGAATTTCTAAAAATGATGTTGTTTTTGAAATTGGAACTGGTCTTGGTATTTTGACTCCCTTACTATGTAAAAATGCTCAAAAAGTTATTTCTGTAGATGCTGATGAAAATTTAATTAAAAAAGCAAAATCCACTTTTGCCAGATTTGATAATCTTGTCCTAAAATCAGGTGATGGATTCAAGAAAAAAGATGTTTTTTCTATTTTTGTTTCTAACCTTCCTTATTCTAGGAGTAAGGATGCAATTGAATGGTTATCTAAGACCCCTTTTTCACATGGGGTAATTATGGTTCAAAAAGAATTTGCAGAAAAACTTTTTGCAACTTCAAAAAATAGACGTGCTATTAGCATAATTGCAACTCATGCACTTAATATCCAAAAAATATCTGATGTAGGCAAGAATAATTTTTCACCTCCACCAAAAATTGATTCAGTTATTTTAAAAATTTCTCAGAATATAGTTATGGATGAAACTTTGATTTCTACAATTAATAATATTTTTTCTTATAGGAGAAAAACTGTAAAAAATATTTTAAAACAATTCAATAAACAAAGTAAAATAGAGAAACGTGTTGATGATCTTTCTGGAGATGAAATAGTTAATCTTGCAAAACAAATTCTTGAAAAATGATGAATATCCTCCTTCTGAGGATACTTTTTTTATTGCAAATTATATTGAAAATGAAAAAGGTGAATATGCATTAGATGTTGGAAGTGGATCTGGTTACTTAACAAAATTACTTTGTGAGAATTTTTCTTTTGTTGTTGGAACTGATATTAATTGTGACGTGTTGCAACATCAAAGTTCATACAAAACAGATAATTTGATTTGTTGTAATAGTTCAGATGCGTTAAAAATTAAATTTGATTTTATTGTTTGTAATTTACCTTATTTGGCAACTGATGAAATTTTAGATATTGCTACTGATGGTGGTGCTGAAGGGTTTGAAATTCCTAAAAAAATATTTGATTCTGTTTTACAAAATCTCAAAGAAAATGGTAAATTCGTTTTTGTTACTTCATCATTATCTAATTATTCAAAACTCATAGACTATGCACAAAAATTAGGATTGAAAACTAAAATAGTTGCCAGAAAAAAACTTTTTTTTGAAGAACTAATTCTCGTAGAGGCAATAAATTAATTATTTTCTTAAATTATTTTTTGCATATGTGATTATTGAATCTGTCATCTGTGTAGTAGTTGCATTACCTCCAATATCCCATGTTACTGTTTTGCCTTCATTGATAACTTGTTCAGTTGCAGAAAATATTGCATCTCTTATTTCTCTTTCACCTAGATAATCTGCCATCCATGCACCTGATAATACAGTTGCAGTAGGATTAACTTTATTTTGTCCTGCAAATTGTGGTGCACTTCCATGTGCTGCTTCAAACATTGCATAATTGTCTCCAATATTTGCAGAATAAATTAATCCAATTGAACCAACTAGAGCTGATGCAAGTTCTGAAATAATATCCATAAATAAATTGGTACTAACTAATACTGAACCATTAAACTGTTCAGTTGCAATTACCATTTGCTGTGCCATGTTGTCTATGTATATCTCAGATAATTCTATTCCAGTTCCTTCAACTGCTTTTTGTGTTTCATCCCAAAATATCCCATCTGTTTGTTTTAAAATATTTCTTTTTGTAATTGCAACCATTTTTTTCATTTCAAATTTGTTTGCCCAATCCACTGCTGAATCAAGTAATCTTCTACTTCCTTGTCTAGTAATTTTTCTAATTGCAATTGCTGCATCATCTGTAATTTTTGTTTCTACTCCTGTATAGAGTCCCTCAGTTGCTTCTCTAAAGCATACACAATCAAGTTTTCTGTCTGGGGTTAATCTATCATAAGTTTTAGTTGGTCTGATATTTGCATAAAGTTCAAATTTTTGTCTTAATGTAACTGCAACACTTCTTGGTGCACCTGGAACTGGAATTGTAGTAGTTGGCCCTTTAAAACAACAGTCAACTTCTTCTAAGGTTTTCATAGTTGAATCTGGGATATATGATGCATCTTTTCTACCATTTTTGTCCCATTGTTCTGAACCTGCTTCACATAAAATTAATTCTGATTGAAAATTACATTCTTTTAGAACTTTTAACATTGAATCAACAACTTCTGGACCGATGCCGTCTCCTTTCATTACTGCAGCTTTTTTACTCATTATTGCAAGATTTTGATTTACGTCTAATTAATTCTATCATTGCACTTGATCATAAAGAATGAATTTATTTACAGATACATCTTAGCCTTAATTATGCGGGGGTCGCCTAGCCCGGTAGGGCGTGAGATTGCTAATTTCATGTTCGCAAGAACTCGTGGGTTCGAATCCCTCTCCCCGCGCCATTAAAACTTAATAGACCGGATAAGTGAGTTTTTTCATGGGACGTAGAAAAAGTCAAAAAATTATTCGTACAGGCCCAAAAAATGCTACAACTGGAATGTGTCCTTTATGCCAAACAATTGGAAAAATTTTCCTTTTAGGCTCACCTGGTGAAGAAAGGGCAAAATGTGAAAAATGTCGCCAAGAATTTGAATTATAATTTAAAATTCATAGTAAATTAAACCATATACCCATAACTTTTTAAGACAATTTTTTATTCATAATTCATTATGAGTTCAGATGCTGAAACCATTTATGAAAGAGTTGCAAAACTTGAAGATGAAATTGCACTACTTCGAAGTGAATTGGATATTATCAAAAGCGCATTTAGAAATAAAATTGCTCGTCATGAAATATCTTTGATCAAAGAAGGCAAAGATATTGATTCTATAATTGATTAATTTTTTGTCTTAATACTTCGAATTAATTCTAAAATAAAATCTACATCTTCTGCATTAGGATTTAATTCCAAATATTTATTCAAATATTTTAAAGCATTTTCAGAATTTAGTAATCTTTGTTCTAAAATTCCTTTATCTCTAATGTCTTCTGGAGACTCTGATTCAATTGCTAATGCCATATTTACACATCGTAGTGCCTTGTCATAAACAAATGATTGTATGTAAGAATTTTTTAAATTTCGAACCATCCTGATTAGAATTTGTTCTGATTTGACTTCATCAAGAAATTCTGGTTTAAATTCTATTTCTCCTCCAAAATTTGCATCTAAAATTTCTTGTAGATCATCAATATCTAATAAACGTCCATCATAAAATGGATCTAATATCATTTCTTCATTATATTTTACTAATATGTGACCTGGAAATCCTACAATTTTAAGATCTAATCCTACAAATTTTGCAATTTCAACATAAAGAATTGATATTGTAATTGGTAGACCTGTTTTTTTATCTACTACTTCATTAAGAAAATTATTTTTTGGATTATAGTAATCCTCATCATCTCCACTATACCCTAAATTCTCAAAGAGATGTTCGTTTAGCATTGAAATTAGATATGTTGGATTTTTTACATCACTAATTGATTCTTTTAATGACATTCCTATTCGATTAATTTTTTTAATATATTCTTCAACTTGTAAATCTGGATATTCTATTAATTGTGAAAATTTAAGACATTTTTCAATTAAATTGAAATTTGGATTCTTTACAAATGATATCCACTCTGCAACTAATGGATCAAATTTTTCACTCAATTATTACTAACTCAGTTTTTTTAGGTATAATTGAGGATCTTTCAATTCTTTTGTATTTGGAGGGATTTCAATCATTTTTTTGAATGTATTAGTGCCTAATTTTTCATATACTGTTTTTGTAAAGTCTTTTCCCATGCTTTTTCTTACTTGATATGCTGAAAAATCAGTTCCCATGAAGGTAGTCAGATAATTTTGAAAATCTTTATCATCTTTTAAAATATTTTCAATAGCAAATGCTGCCATTCCTTCCATTGCTGTAAATGCTGCATGATGTTGTTGTATTGGAACTAACCATTTTTTATAAATCTCTAAGAGCTGTGGAATTGATTCTCCTATTTTTGGATCTATTTCTACGTGAGTGAATGTCATTACATCTGGTCCTATTTGTTCAATTAAGAAATGATCTGGATTCAAAAAGAAAAATAGATTTGCTTTTTTTGCAAATGGGAAATCATCTGGTACAGCTTGCAGTTGACAGTATTCTGAAAGTTTGTTAATTGTTTCTGAATCTAATGCTAAAATTATACTAGCTAATTCTTCATTTATTTTATTGACTTCTATTGCTGCATTTTTGTTTACTTGTTGTAAATTTCCCTGAGCAGCATGAATTAATTCTTCAATAACTGTCATTTTTACTGCACCAATATATCCTGAATTTACACTATCAAATCTTACATCATATGGTTCACCCTGTTTGTGAAGAATTATTTCTGGATACCTTGATAGAATAAATTTATTTAAATAAATAATTGAATCTAGATAGTCTCCATATGTTGTTGTAATTTTAGAAACGTATTGAATTGCATATGTTGAATATACTAAATATTTGGCAGTATCTTCTTGCATTAATTCTGCAATTCTTGTTTTATCTTCTTTTGCAACTGCATTAAATAATTGTGTTACAAATTCTTTTGATTCTTTATCTGCAAATACCTTTTCTCCTTTCAATCTTTTTAAATCTGTTAACTCTGGAAATTTTAATTCCATATTTTCTGGGATTTTTACTCCTAGAAATTCTTCTACTTTATTTTTATATGTGGAAAAAACATCTGTTGCAATATTTTCTAGACTGTTAAATTCTACCTTTCCTCTTAGATCTTCTTTGGCTCTACTGGCTAATTTTATAATCTCTTTCTCTTCATCAATTTCAACTGATAATTGTCCAAATAATGCCTCTGTAAACTCTTGAAATTCTCCCAATTTGCTTAAAATTTAGAAATACTACATTTAACATTAACTTGAATTTCTATCTGGATAAAATATTTCATTCCTAAAAAAGAATAACAATGAAATATACAATTATTCTATAGATAATATGGCAGCAGCTGTTATCATAATACCCATTTTGGTTGTTACTATAATTGCACTTTCTTCTTATTTGGTTTACAAATTATTATTACAAAATATGTTATCTAAACGATCAATAACTCAAACACTTGAAAAATACAATATTGACAAGACCCCTTCTCAAATAATTAAAGAATATTATGAAAATAAAGGCGAACCATTGTCTCCTCAAGAAATTCAGAAACTTGAAAAAAATTATACAAAAAATGAACCAGAACAATTTCTAGCAATGTATGATGCAATTAGAGATAATGATAAAAATCAAGAAAAATAATTACTAAGTTATTTTATAATAAAAATAATTCCTACTTAGTTATTTTATGGTGAAGTTGGAATTGCAATAAATGGTGTTCCGCCTTCTCCTACTACAAGTGGAAGTTTACCATCCCATGCTTGGGTCTTTAACCATTCTAGATAATATGGATTTTGTGATAATGCATTGTTGATAATTGAAATTGCTTCAGCCTCACCTTGTGCTTCTGCAATATTTGCTGCTGCTAAACCTACTGCTTGAGCTTCTAATTGTCTTGCTTCAACTTCAATTCTTATAAGATCATTTTCTGCTTTCTGGGCTTTTTGTTCTGCCTCTACTTTGGATTCAATTGCTTTAGCAAATAATGGTGAAAATTCGAAGTCTGTAATTGAAATTACTTCTGTATCTACATAGAATTGGTTTAATCTATCTCTAATTGCATTTTCAATATCTCCCTTAACTAGTGGTCTTTTTGTAATTAATTCTTCTGCATTATAATTTGCAGTAACTTGTTTTACTGTTTCTTCAACTGCTGGTCCAATAACTCTATTTTCATAGTCTAATCCAATTTCCTTGTAAAGAAAATTTACTTTCTCATATTCTGCATGATAGTTTACAGTAACTGTAGTTTGAACTGTTTGAAGATCTTTTGATGCACTTCTAGTATCTTTATCATACTTTAGAGTACGAACTTCAACTTGTACTACTTCATCTTGAAATGGCACAACAAAGTGAATACCTTCAGCAAGTGGTGGTGATGCTAAATCTACTGCACTCCATTGTGTAAGTACTCCTCTATTACCTGATTCTACAATTTTAACTGATGACGATGCTACAACTCCAATAATAATAAGAACAATAATGGCCCCAAGAACTAATTTAGCTCCACTCATGTTTACTTTAACTGGAGAAGATTGATACTTTGACATCTAGTTTGTGCTGGATTTTCCTACTATTATACCCATCATTATTTGCATTTCAAATGTATGCCAATCTTCCTCAACAGATTTATCTTGTTTCTTCTATCAAATATTCATGGAAGCTGACTTTTCATGGATTTATTTGATAATTTTCCTAATGGTCCCATTGGCACGTATTTTACCTCGTGTTTTGAAAAAATTCAAATCTGGTGGTATTGAGTCTCAGGAAATCTCTGAAAGACAATACGGTTCTGATTTTGGTAGGTTTGAAAAACAGTCTGATGAACAATTTGAATCAAATCCAACTGAATACCAGGAGCCTCCAAAATCTTCAAAACCTCAAACCAAAAACATGTTAGTTTTAGGCGAATTACATAGAGGAGTTAGATTATTTGAAAATATTCAAAAAAATACTGGTTTAACTACTGAGGAATTAAATTCCATTTTAGAAGACTTGGAAAATAATGGATTAATGAAGGCTCAACAAAAATCTGGATTATTTGGTATGAAAACTGAATTGGTACCAACTGATAAGGGATTCAAAGAATACTACTCTTAGACCTTAGATTCTCTTAAAATTATTAATTTTTTATAGAAATCCCAATCTTACGATTTTTAAGAATAATCTGTGTGCCGGGGGCGAGTTTCGAACTCGCGACCTCCAGATTATGAGTATTGCCTTAGTTGGAGAACCGTTAGAGTTTACCAATTGAACTGGCACTCTAACCAGGCTGAGCTACCCCGGCATACTATATGGTCAAAAATCTGGGAAATTAAATGATTCTACGGTACTAAATTACGTCTAATTTTTTGATTTTAATAATATCTGAATTTTATTTTAGATCTTTCCATTCTACATCCTCGTTTTTTACCCAGAGGAATTTCTTTTGTAATGCTGCTGTGTATAATTTCTCCCATTCAGCTCCCACCTCATCAGTCCATGCTTTGAAAACACGTGGATCTATGTAGTTTCTAAGTGATGTTCCAATTGCATAATCTTTGGTTTTTTCTGACAAGTCCAATTGTAATTCTAGTTTTTGTAGTCTTTCTTTGTGTTTTGATTTTTGTTTCTTAATTTGTTCATTTAGTGTCTTTATTCTCTTTGTTTTACTCTTCTTTTGGATATCTGTTTTTGTTTCCTTTGATTCCACTTTTTTGAGTGTATCTTGAGTTTTTTTCCAGACTTGTTCTTTTTCCACTTTTTTGAGTGTATCTCGTTTCTTTTGTAATGTTAATTCGTATGTCTTAGGAATTGTTCTTTTGTGGTTACACATCATTGCAGCTTCCAAGTTTGCTAACTTGGCATGGTACAATTTTTCATTTGCTGTTTTCCCCTTTATGTTGTCATGTTCTACTAGGTATTTCTTAACAACTGTTGTTGCAAGATATGTCCTAAACACTTTAGCAGTTAATCCCTTTACAATTCCTGAATAATATTGATTAACATGTCTTGATGTTATATCCTCAAAAATCTCATCTTTTGGTTTTTTCTTTTCTATTATGTTTTTTAGATTTTCATGAAATTGTTTGTCATGACCTTCAGCTACCACTGTTTCTTGCCATCTGACACTATCTTTACCTAGAAAATCAAATTCAATTGTTTTGGCTGTAATTTTGATATGTTCTTTTCTGAGAGTTGTTGCACCTACTGTATCTGCTTCATCTGGGTCTTTTTCGTCTCCTACCCTCATAGCAGTTCTATAAATCAAATAACATGCAGTAGATATTTTATTAATTTTAGGATCCTTACTTTTCATATCCTTAACAATTCTATCTTTTATTTTTTCAATTTCATTCCCAAGTTTGACTGCTTTTTCATATTTTTCCTTGTCTCTATCTTGTTTGAGTCCTGCAGTATCTGCAAGCCATACGTATTTTCTTTTTTGTGTAAGGAAATCCATCCAACTAGCTAACCACATAGAATCATTGTCATGAATAATTTTACCCCAATCACCTTCTGGTTTTTTTGCATCCTTTCCAAGGTTTAATGTAACATCTTTTGCTGTAACTCTAGGTTTCCATTTACCTCTTAGTGGATGTTCTCCTCTACCGATGAATATGCCTGGAGGTTCTGCCATATAGTTTCCAACTTCAACTTCTTTACTATCCATGATGGCAATACCGTATTTTGATTTTAATTTTTCACGTAGTTCTTTTCTTTTTACAGCTAATGCTTTTCTGTCTTCTTTTGTCATCATTTCTTTTAGGTCCTTTTCTTTATCTACAATTTTGTAAGCACTTGAAAAATCAATATCCTCATATGATATTTTTTTAAATTTTGAATCTAATGTTTTGGCAAAATCTCCTGTAAAATTTTTCTGAAAAACCTTGTCTTGTGCATATGGCGTATCTTTTTTCTTTGCCCACTGGTATACCATTTCTTCTTGATTTATGTCAAGATTGATAGTCTCCCCTTTGACTTTTATCGTAATTCCCTGTTTCTCGTATTCCGGAGGAAATAGGATTCCATTATGTTGTAATTTTTTCCATTTCATTTTATTTCATCTTATAATTGTGGACTTTGACAAAAACTCCTCTTTATCTGTATATAATTTAATGTAAAATGCTTTTTAGCCTTGAAATAACTCTTTACTCATATATTTTTCAAATTCTATGTCTGTTTTGGACTGTTTTGCTTCCATAAACATGGCTGCATCTGTTCCTACAATATATCGTGGTAAAATTTCATCACTGTGAATTGCTTTCATAATTACATCTGCAACTTGTGATGGTGGCGTCCCCATTTCTGCCATCATTTTGAGACCTGCCAAAATATTATCTGTTAATTCTTTGTATTTAGGATCTTTTTTTGATTCTGGTACTTTCATAGAATTGAAAAAGTTTGTTTTGATAACTCCTGGTTCGATTAAAGTGATTTTAATTCCAAATTGACCCAGTTCATATCTTAAACATTCACTAAATCCTTCTAAAGCAAATTTTGTACTAATGTAAGCTGGAGATCCTGGTAATCCTATTTTTCCAACCACTGAACTAATATTTACTATGGTTCCTGATTTTTGATTTCTCATTATTGGAGATACTTCTTGAATTATTCTAACAATACTAAAAAAATTTGTTTCAAATTGTTTTCTAAAATCTTCTAATGTAATATCTTCAGTACATCCAAACTGTCCATACCCTGCATTATTTACTAACACATCTAGTCTTCCATGTTCTGAAGATATTTTTTTAATTGCTGAAACAATTGATTCTTCTTTATCTACATCTAGTTGAATAATTTTTATTTTGAGATTTTCTTTTTTTGCAGAATACTCTAGTTCTCCTGATTTACTGACATCTCTCATACTTGCAAATGTTTGGTATCCATCTCTTGCTAGTGCCAAAACTGTTTCTAATCCAATACCTGACGAACTACCTGTTACAAGAGCAACTTTTTCCATAATTATCTTATTTTTTTCTTATATTTATCCCATTTTGATTTTTTTATACTAATGGTTTTTCTCCTTCAACAGGATCAATTAATTCTGTTTTCTCTCCATTGTTGATTCTTTCTAGAATTTCTAGTGCTGAATATTTATGTAAAAATTCATTATTATTTCCACATCTGTATGAAAATGTACATCGGGGACATCCTGCTTCATTTTTGCATGGACATTCTTTTACAATATGCATGCTTCTTTCAAGTGCTTTTTCAAATCTATCATAGAGTGCCTTACTGGCACCACTACCTCCAATTGCTCCATCATAAATGAAAATTAAGCCTGAAGTGCCTAATGATATGCCACCCAAATCTTGGGAAACTCCTCCCGTTATCATGTTGCTGCCTTCAATCACAACATGTTCTGTAGCATGATATCCGCTGGCTTCTGTATATTCTTCATCTTCTGATTTCTCCATAATTTCTAATGGTTTTGGTGCATGAAATACAATTCCTTTTGTAATGAAATCATATTCTAGAGGTGTATCTAGCATTACTTTTTCACCTTGTGTAACTTCTTGTCCTAATTCTATATTCACATAACCATAAACTTTTTTCTCAATATGTAATTTACAAAATGCAACTTCAATTCCTCCTGCATTTCTTTTTTCAAATATTGTTTCAATTGTTGGCCATTCTTCTGTAAGTGATTTTGTATAATATGGATAATCCTTTGGAATTCTTTCAATTTTTGCAAAATTCTTTTCAGGATAATTTAATTCTTTTACTTTGTAACGTGAACCTGCTAGAAAATAAATTGCATCTTTGTGTAGTTCTTCTAACGCAATTGGTAATGTTCTATCCCCAACTTTTTTTTCATTTAGAAAAATATCTATTGATTTACCGATACCACGTATACTGTAATTATTTAATACTGAGTTAATTTTCTCAAAATTTGGAATTATCCTATTGTTAGATTCTATGATATTTTCTTCAATTATATGATGTTCAATTACATCTTGATGTTCTTTTAATTCATGTTTTGAAATTGGTTTATCGCATGCCATTGCTAGGATTTGAAATTCTTCTACAAATGGATTGTTTGGATCAATGTATGTTTTTTCAATATCCTCAAAATAATCGTCAGGATGATTTTTGTAATATTGTGAAATAGGATCATTTCCCAATGTTAAAAATGCATATCCTCTTTGACCTTTTCTTGCAGCTCTACCTATTCTTTGAGTTAATCTGTTTACTGGTATTGTTGATGATATAACACAGTCGACATTTCCAACATCTATGCCTAATTCAAGCGTAGGAGTACATGAAATTGCTTGTAATTTGTCTTCTTTGAATTGTTTTTCAACTGACATCCTATAATTTGCCATTAATCCTGCTCGATGTACTTTGATGTTGATTTTTTGTTTTTTTGCTTGCATTGCTAAAAGTTCTGCATTCAAATGTGAATTACTAAAAACCATTGTTTTGTGATTTTTATCTGTTAATTTTTTTGTCAATTCCACCATTAATTTTCTTTGTGTTCTAAGTGATGGAAATAACATTACAAAATCTGTTTCTCCTTTTTTACCTGATCCTTTGATCAATTGCATTTTTTCTCCAAATAATTGTTCACAAAATGTTTTTGCATCATCAAGTGTTGCTGATGCTGCAACAAATTGTAATTTGTTATTACAAATACGTTTCAGTCTTTTTATGATATAATGAACATTCGTTCCAAAAATTCCTGAATAAACATGTGCCTCATCTACTACTAAAATCTTAGTTGAACTTAATATGGATGAAAATTTTGTTTGATGCCATAAGTGATAATGTAATACATCAAAATTTGTAATTAATATTTCAGGCGATTTCTCAATTATTTCTCTTCTTTCTTCTATCTTGGTGTCTCCATCAAACACTTTGACATTAATTTTAATTTTATCTGCAAATTTCTTAATTTTTGGATACTGATCTCTGGCTAATGCCTTTGTTGGATATACAAAAATTGCAAATACTTTTCCTTGATTTGATTCTTTTTTAATTCTCTGAATTACTGGAATCAAAAATGCTTCTGTTTTTCCTGATGCTGTTGGTGCTTCAATAACAACATTTTCTCCAAAAACTATTTCCTGTATTGCATCTTCTTGAAATTTATAGAATTGTTTAATTTTTAATTCATTAAGAAAATCTGAAATTTCTTTTTCTAATCCTAATTCTTCAACTTTACTTCCCATTTTAGGCTCAGAATTCTTCAAAATTTTATACTCTGAAATAAAATCTTTTTTTGAAAATAAAATTTCCTCAATAAATTTTTCAGGATTAATTTTACCGATCATTTCTTTAATTTCTTTTTCTGATCTGATGATGCCTTCATCAGTTAATTCTTCACTCAGTCCTTTTTCAGTTACTAATCCTTTATCATATCTTGTTAGAAATTCTAGAAATACTTCATCTGGGTTTTTTGAAAATTCTAAAATATCTTCAATACCACATTTACTACAAGATACATGCATTTTTTTGTTGAATGTTTTCTGAATTTCAATTTTTGATTTACATTTAGGACATGAAAATTTCAAGATCTACTTAATAAGAAATCTCTGGTGATTTATTGTTTAATTTATTTCCTAACCAATGAGATTATTAACCTAGAAGCAATCTTCAATTTAAAAATGAAAAAAATAGAAATTAACAAAATTTACAATCAAAACTGTATTGAGGGAATGAAATTAATCCCTAAAAATAAAATTGATCTTGTAATTACTGATCCTCCATTTGCTATTAATTTTAAAGCAAAAAAAGCTAATTACAATCGAACTGCTTCTAGAGTTTTATCTGGATACAATGAAATTAAACCTGAAGATTACTATGATTTTACACATTCTTGGATGAGTCAAGTATTCAGAATTTTAAAGGATTCTGGTAGCATGTACGTCTTTTCAGGCTGGAATAATCTTAAGGATATTTTACGTGCTTTGGATGATGTAGGATTTGTAACCATTAATCATATTATTTGGAAATATCAATTTGGTGTTGTAACAAAAAAGAAATTTGTTACATCTCATTATCATTGTCTTTATGTTTGTAAAGATAATAAAAAAAGAAAATTCTTTCCTTTTTCTAGATTTCAAAAAGATGATAAATCTGAAGATGGTCGTAGCCTTCATTATCGTGATAAAGAAGATGTTTGGGATATCAAAAGGGAATATTGGTCTGGAGATGAAAAAACTCCTACGAAACTTCCTCTGGAAATAATTAAAAAATTATTAGAATATTCTAGTGAGAAAAAAGATATTGTTTTTGATCCTTTTTTGGGTTCAGGACAAACTGCTGTGGTAAGTAAATCTCTTAATCGTCGTTATCTTGGATTTGAAATAGTTCCTGATTATTACAAATTTGCTAAAAAGAGATTAGACAAGGATCTATATCGAATTAAAAAATCAAAATAATTTTTATTTTGTTTCAGTAGTATCTGTTGTTCTTTGACCCATCTTTGAAGAAATTTCTTTTTGTATCTCCTCATCTGTTTTACCTTCTGTTTTAATTCCTGCTGATTTTGCTATCATTTCTAATTTTTCTCTTTCTGTTTCAACTGGCCCTGATATTTTTGGAACTTCTTCAGTTACATCTTTCATTTGTTGTTGAATTTCATTTTTTGCATTATTATACTCACTAACCACTTTTCCCATTTTTTTTGCTGCACCTGGAAGCTTACCTGTTCCTAAAACTAAGACTACTGCAACAAATATGATGATCATCCATTCACTTCCACCTATATTCAATGAATTTTCTATCATGTTCAGTTATTTTTTAAATTAAAATTAAACGTAATGTTTGATTTTGTGCCTAATCTACTTGTGTTTTTTTATATTTTTTATTTATTAATTTTTAGTGGCTCTAATTTTTTTCTTGAAATTATTGCTAATATTGTAATTCCAACACCTATAATTGAAAATATGATGTAAGGTGTTTCATCTCCAAATGCTTGAGTCATTGGTCCTCCTATAGTTGGTCCAACTGCCCATCCTAATCCAAAAATTGTTTCATATGCTCCGATAATTTTTCCAGAAACTCCTTTTCTTGTTTTACTCAAAATTATTTCTAAAGTTAATGGGAAAAATATGCTAAATCCAAATCCCATTAACACAATTGCAATTCCAAACATGATGATTGAATCTGCAATTACTGATATGCCTAATCCTATTGAAACTGCTAGTGTAGCTGCAATCAAAGTTTGACTTGTTCTTTTTGCAAATTTCCCTGCTAATGCAAGTGAGACCACTCGTGAAATTCCAAATGCAAAATAAAGATATAGAATATCCGTTGCATTCATTCCTTTATCATTAAGAAATGCTGGAAAAATTGTCAAAATTATTCCAAATGATGATGTACAAAAAATTAGTAATGTAATGACTTCGGGAAATTTTTTCATATCTTTGATTGCTGAAAAAGAAAATCTCTCATGATGTTTTTTGATGTGTTTTTTTGATGCTAATAGTGCTGTAATTATTCCTGCAGCTAAAATGAATGCTGCAATTTGGAATAATATTCTATATGTGATATCGATATTTTCTAAAAATGCTGTTCCAAGTAGTGGACCAATCATAAAACCCATGACAAAAAACATTGTAAACCAAGAGATGTTTCGGACTCTATTTTTTTCTGTACTTTCATTTGAGATAATTGATTCACATGGTGGCCAGAAAAATGCATGAGCTACGCCTGTAATTATTCTAAATCCTAAAATTTCTGGAACTGATTGTGCAATCGATAGAAGATAAATTGATGCTGAATTAATTGCTGCGCCTATTGCTAGAATGTATGCATTGTTTATTCTATCTAATAAAATTCCTACAAAAAGTGGAATGAACATGTATGGCACAAAATTTGCTAATCCGATAAAACCTAATTCTGAATATGTTGCACCTATTACATTTTTTGCAAAAATTGGAAGTATGGGACCATGAAGACCATACGAAATACCTATGATTAATCCTGTAATGTTAACTAAAATTAAAACTCTGTTCATTTGTATGCTGCAACCATTATTGCGCCACCCATTAGATCTTTTTCAAATTCTACTCGTGAAAATTTTTCTAATAGTAATTCTTCTAGTTTTTTATTTTGAGGCCATCTTTGGAATGTACCATAGAGTGTTCCAAATTTTAATCCTAATCGTCCTCCTGCACTAAATGCAAGAATTGGTAAAATACATCTTAGATAAAATGCAACTCCTGCTCTGATAAATCCTTTATCTGGTTTTCCTAAATCTACAATTACCATTCGTCCTTCTTTTTTTAATACTCTATGAATTTCAGAAATTGCAATTCTTAAATTAATTGCATCTCTTAATGAATATCCACATAACACTGCATCAAACTCTTCTTCTCTAAATGGGATATGTTCAAAAACACCATTTGCCATATCTGGAATTTTTTCAAAATGCGTTCCTGTATTTTTGAGCATTGGTACTAACGGATCATAAAGTGTAATTGAAATATCTCCATCTGTAAGTTTTAGTGCTGTTTTGGACATATTACCAAAACCAGAACCTGCATCTAAAATTTTATTTCCTTTGAATACTCTTCCTGAAATTCCTCGATTTCTATGTTCAACATCTTTGCCTAATGAAATTATTGAATTTACTTTATCATAAATGGGAATGATTTCTCTAAGTACTTCAATAACTTCACTCCAGTAACTACTTCCTAAACCCATAGTCTAATCTCTCCTAAAATTTAATTGAATATTTTTCAAATCTAAAACTTTTATTCATTTGTAAATTTAGATACATTCTTAGAATAGTTCTCTAAATCTGATTCTGAAACTTTCTCAAAAACTTTTGACTCTGATGAAACTTTGGCCATTTTTACATTTTTAATTTCATCTTTTGCTTCAGCTTTCAAATTAATTGATGCAATAGCTAATGCTGCTGCATCTTCTAAACTCATATCTGGATTATAATTTTTTTCTAAAAATGAATTTACATCATCTGCACCTGCACCTATTGCAACTGCTGTAAATTGTACGTATGTTCCACTAGGATCTATTACATAGATTGCTTCTCCCTTTTGATCAACTCCTGCGATGATCATTGAGACACCATTTGGTCGTACTCCTCCATATTGAGTAAATTGATGAGCTGTATCTGCTAAATATTTTGAAACTGTTGCAATTTCTACTGATTCATCATAAGTCATTCTATTTCCTTGTGAAAATGCTCTTGCACTATCGACTTGAACTCGTGCATCTGGAATGTATCCTGCTGCTGCGACTCCGATATGATAATCTACTTGAAAAATTTTCTGTGTAATATTTTTAGTTTGTAATGTTCTTGCTTTTTCTTCAACTGCCATAATGACTCCTTCTTTGGTACTGATACCAATTGCTAATGTTCCTCTTTTTACAGTCTCAATTGCATATTCTACTTGGTAAATTCTCCCATCTGGAGAATACATTGTAGGTGTCATATCGTAACCTCGTGATGCCATCATGATATCACAACTTTATTCTCAGTCAATTTAAGGGTAATTATCTCTCAGAAATTGTATCTTTTTTTAAAATTCAAAAATCATAATCTTCATTTTTGAACCAAACTTATATAATCTGAATAGTAGTATTATCGTTATTATGGTAAAGTCCGATCCATTTGCTAATGCAACTAAACAAGTTAATGATGCTTGTGATATTCTTGGCATAAATGATAAAGGAATTCGTGAGTATCTTGCAATGCCAAATAAAATGTTGAGAGTTAAGATTCCTGTTAAAATGGATAACGGAAAAATTAGAATATTTACTGGTTTTAGAAGTCAACACAATAACGATAGAGGTCCATACAAAGGAGGTATTCGTTATTTCAATCCTGAAGGTGGAGTTGAATATATGGAACGTGAAGTTATGGCTTTATCTTCTTGGATGACTTGGAAATGTGCAATTGTTGATGTTCCGCTTGGTGGTGGAAAAGGTGCTATCTATGTTAATCCTAAAACTGAGAAACTTAGTGATGGTGAAATGGAAAGATTAACCCGAGGATTTGCTTACAAAATTTCTGAAATTATTGGACCTGAAAAAGATATTCCTGCTCCTGATGTATACACTACTGGTAGAGAGATGACACAAATTATGGATACTTTTAGTAAATTAAACGGAAACAAATATTCTCCTGGTGTAATTACTGGTAAGCCAATTTCAATGGGTGGTTCTTTAGCAAGAAATGTTGCAACTGGTTTAGGAACAGCATACACAGTAAGAGAAGCTGCAAAAACATTGAAGATTAAATTAAAAGGTGCAAAAGTAGTTTTACAAGGATTTGGTAATGCCTCTACATTTGCTGGTGAATATTTAGAGAAAATGGGTGCAATAGTAGTTGGTGTTAGTGATTCAAAAGGTTCTATTTTAATTCCAAAAGGAGCTAAAGTAAGTAAAATTTTAGAACATAAAGCAAAAACTGGTTCTGTTATTGGTTTTGCCGGTAGTAAAAAAGTTTCAACTGAAGACTTACTAACTGCAAAATGTGATATTTTAATTCCTGGAGCTTTAGAAAATCAAATTACTGCAGCAATTGCAAAAAAACTAAATTGTAAAATTATTGGTGAAGCTGCAAATGGACCAACTCTACCTGAAGCGGATCCTGTAATTGAAAAGAAAAAAATTCTTGTTGTTCCAGATATTTTGGCAAATTCTGGTGGTGTATGTATTTCATATTTAGAGTGGGTTCAAAATAATATGGGATATTATTGGAGCTTTGATGAAGTTGCATCTAAGATGGAGAAAAATATTACACAAGGTTTCAAAGATGCATATGCATTATCTAAAAAACACAAAGTCGATATGCGAAAAGCTACTATGGTTTTAGCAGTTGAACGTGTAATGGAAGCATTTAATCAAAAAGGCATCTGGCCTTAATAGTTCTATTTTTTAATTCAAACAATGTCTGATGTTCTATTAATACAGAATACTAGAATTGAAGGTTCAGGATATTTGGGAGAATTATTATCTAATGATGGATTTGATATCACTTCAATTCATGCAAAACATGAAACAATTCCTGAAAAGAAATTTTCACTTGTAGTAATATTGGGTGCACCTGAGAGTGCTAATGATAATTTACCGTATTTAATACGTGAACAAAATTTAATTAAAAATTCTGTTGATAATGAAATACCTGTTTTGGGTATTTGTTTAGGTTCGCAATTAATTGCAAAAACTTTTGGTGCTGAAGTCTACAAAGGACCAATTAAGGAAATTGGATTCTACCATGATCTGAAATTTTCAAATAATTCTAAATTGTTTGATGGATTTTCAAACCCTTTTTCTGTATTTCATTGGCATGGTGATACTTTTGATTTACCTGAAGGTGCTGCTAGATTGGCACTATCTGAGAATTATCAAAATCAAGCATTTCAATACAAAAGTGCAATTGGTCTACAATTCCATCTTGAAGTAAATGAACAAATGGTAAATCTTTGGTTAGATAAAACTGAAGAAAAATTACATGAAATTTCCTATCTAGATCCACAAAAAATTCGCTTAGATCTTGATGAACATATCTCTACTGTCAAATCTAACATGAAAATTTTTTACAATAATTTTAAATCTGAATTTGTTCTTTGACCAAAGTTTAATATATTGAGTTTTGATTTCATCGATCGAACAATGACTGCTGTGAATAAACTTTTTGAAGAAACCATTCAAACCGATCATAAAGTCATCACTGAAGAATTATCTAAATCTATTCTCAAAACTTATGGAATTAAGGTTCCACCTTATGCATTAGCCACATCTGCATCTGAGGCTGTAAAACAAGCTAAAAAAATTGGTTTTCCTTTAGTAATGAAAGTTGTATCTCCACAAATCTTACACAAAACTGATGTTGGTGGGGTTAAGGTAGGCATTGATAATGTAGCTGATGTCAAAAAGACTTTTGATGACATGTTTGGACGTTTATCTAAAAAGAAAGGTGTTGATGTAAAAGGAATTCTTTTGGAGAAAATGGTACCACAAGACGGTGTTGAATTAATTGTAGGTATTCAAAATGATCCTCAATTTGGTCCAATGATTATGGTTGGATTAGGTGGAATAATGACTGAAGTTTTCAAAGATGTTGCATTTAGAATGCTTCCAATTACTACCTCTGATGCAAAATCAATGTTAAATGAATTAAAGGGTTCAAAACTTCTCAAAGGATTTCGTGGAAGTAAACCAATTGATCTAAACATGATTGCAAAAGCACTTGTTCAAATTGGAAAAATGGGTGTTGATAATGCAGATTATGTTAACAGTATTGACTTTAACCCTGTAATTGTATATCCAAAATCTTACTTTGTAGTAGATGCAAAAATAATTTTAAACAATGAATTAAAAAAGAATTCAATTTCAAAAGCAAAACCAAATACAACATCAATGGAGTCATTCTTTACTCCAAAATCTGTTGCATTAATTGGTGCATCTGCAACACCTGGTAAAATTGGTAATTCTGTATTAGATGCACTTGGAAAACAAGATTACAAAGGTAAGGTATATCCAATTAATCCTAAACAGAAAGAAATTCTTGGAATCAAGTGTTATCCTTCTTTAGACGATATTACAGATAAAATTGATTTAGTTGTTGTTTGTGTTGATCTTTCTGCATGTGGAGAAATTATGAAGACTTGCGCAAAGAAAGGAATTCACAATGTTGTAATTGTTTCTGGTGGCGGTAAGGAACTTGGTGGGGATAGAGCTGCCATGGAAGCTGAAGTTAAAGAATTATCTTTAAAGCATAAAATTCGTGTAATTGGTCCTAATTGTATTGGCATGTTTAATGCTGCAAATAGACTTGATTGTGCATTCCAGGGACAAGAAAGAATGGTTCGTTCAAAATTAGGAAATGTTGCATTCTTTTCACAAAGTGGAACTATGGGAATTAGTATGTTGGAAAGTGCTGATTTATTTGGATTATCAAAAATGATCAGTTTTGGAAATCGTTCTGATGTAGATGAAGCAGATATGATTTGGTATGCTGCAAATGATCCTCAAACTAAAGTAATTGGATTATATGTTGAAGGATTTGGTGATGGAAGAAAATTCATCAATACAGCTAAACGTGTAATGAAAGATCAAAAGAAACCTATTGTTATTTGGAAGAGTGGACGAACTAGTGCTGGTGCAAAACAAGCTGCATCTCATACTGGTTCTCTTGGTGGTTCAAATGCAATGATTATGGGTGCATTCAAACAAGCAGGAATTATTTCAGTTGACAGTTATCAAGAATTAGTTGGAGTCTTAAAGGCACTTGCATGGCAACCTGCAGCAAAAGGAAATCGTGTTGCCATGACTAGTAATGGTGCTGGTCCTATGATTGGTGGAATTGATCAATTAGAACGATTAGGGCTTACAATTGGAAACCTATCTCCAAAAATTCGTAAAAACATAAAGGATCATTTCCCACCTGCTGTTCCAATTCATAATGGTAATCCTGCAGATGTCGGTGGTGGTGCAACTGCTGATGATTATAATTTTGTAATTGAACAATTTTTGGATGAAAATAATATTGATATTGCTATGCCTTGGTTTGTATTCCAAGATGATCCGCTTCAAGAAACAATTGTTGATTATTTAGCTGCTCTTTCAAAGAAAAAGAAGAAACCAATCCTTGCTGGTGGTAATGGTGGACCATATACCGAAAAAATGATAAAATTGATTGAAGCAAATAACGTTCCAGTTTACCAAGATCTACGAACTTGGGTTGCAGCTGCATCCGCATTGGCCCAATGGGGCAAAGTGCGCGGTAAATAGAGAACATTTAAGTTTCGAATAATTTCCGCTCTAATTATGTCACTAGTTACCACATCTACTTCTGATGGCATTTGTACTGTCAAAATCAATAGACCTGACAAACTCAATGCTATGAATACTGATGTTGCAAAAGAACTAATCAAAACTTTTGAAACTATCAATCATAATGATGATGTCAAAGTTATCATTTTGACTGGTGAAGGCGAAAAAGCATTTTCTGCAGGAGCTGACATTGAATACATGTCTAAAATTTCTGCAGATGAATCTGTCGAATATGCAAAAACTGGACAACTTGTAACTGCAACTGTTGAACTTGTTAAACAACCAACAATTGCAGCAATCAATGGATTTGCATTAGGTGGAGGTTGTGAACTTGCAATGTCGTGTGATATTAGAATTGCAGCAGATACTGCAAGATTAGGCCAACCAGAAGTAACAATTGGAATTCCTCCTGGATGGGGTGGAACACAAAGATTAATGAGAATTGTGGGAATAGCAAAGGCAAAAGAACTTGTCTATACTGGAAAAATGATCAAAGCTGATGAGGCAAAAGAAATTGGATTAGTTAACCAAGTAGTACCTCTTGCATCATTACAAGAAGAAGCTTTGAAAATGGCACAACAAATCGCTGGATGTTCAACTATGGGTGTTCAGATGTCTAAAGTTGCAATCAATAAAGGAAGAAATGCAGATCTTGATACTGGTCTTTCTATTGAACTCCTTGCTTGGAGAAATTGCTTTACACATCCTGATCGCCAAGAACGAATGACTGCATTTGTAAATAAATCCAAAAAATAAGCTATTTCAGTCTCTTTTTTATTTTTATTATTTATCGAGCCTACTGTATTACTAGTATGTTGGTGGGGAAAAGCTTATTATAATTTAAAATCGATTTTTGATCATAATGGCAACTGAACAAACACAAAAAATGGTTACAGTTACTGCAAAAGCAGCTGAGAAAATTCATGAATTCATGAAAGAAGAAGCCGAGTCTCCTGAATACTTACGAGTATATGTTCAAGGTGGAGGTTGTTCTGGATTATCTTATGGAATGGGCTTTGAAAAAGCACCAGAAGAAGATGATTTAGTTCTTGAAGAAAATGGAGTTAAACTCTTAGTTGATAGCTACAGTGTTGATCATTTACAAGGTGCAAACGTTGACTATATTGAAAGCCTAATGGGTTCTGGATTTAAAATTAACAATCCAAATGTTACAAAATCCTGTTCTTGTGGTCACTCATTTAGTACCGAATAAACTAGTATCATTATTTTCATTTTTTAATTTCATTAGCGTTTGCTATATCTCATATTTTTCGATACCCTCATATATCGCAGAATAGGATTCCAGGATATAATGATAAAGGAGATGAAGAGTATATGCCTCAATCAGGAATTGTCAAATATCACGTTAAACTTTCCTACGAAGTTGATGGACTCGTTGAACGAGCAGATATAATCGGCGCCATTTTTGGCCAAACAGAAGGACTGTTAGGCCCAGAGATGAACCTGAATGAACTGCAACGAGTTTCAAAAGTAGGACGTATTGAAGTTATTGCTAAATCTACATCTAATACTACAAATGGAAATGCTGTAATTCCTATGAGTACTGATATTGATACTTGCGCATTGATTGCAGCAGGTATAGAAAGTATTGATAAAGTTGGTCCATTTGATTGTAAATTTACTTTAGATGCAATTGATGATGTACGTGCTGCAAAGAAAGATGATATTGTAAGACGTGCAAAAGAAATTAAACAAAAATGGGCAACAAAAACTGTTAGTGAAGGTGAAACCATGTTAAATGATGTTCATCAAGGTGATTCTGGTAAACTATCTACATATGGACCATCAAAATTAACTTGCAGTTCTGGAGTGTTTAATTCAAAATGGATAATTTTAGTTGAAGGTAGAGCTGATGTTATCAATCTTTTAAGAGCTGGGTATGATAATGTTCTTGCAATTGAAGGTGCAAAAATTGATGAATCAATTAAAGAATTATGCTCTGAAAAAGATACTGTTGTTGCTTTCATCGATGGAGATAGAGCAGGCGGATTTATTCTTAAAGAATTAAAATCAGTTGTTACACTTGATTATGAATTACAAGCAGATACCGGTGTTGAAGTAGAAGAGTTAACTCCTCAAAGATTAAGCGAAATTTTAGAACCTATTGCTGATGAAATTAAAAATGGTAAACCTGCACCAAAACTCAACAGTGAAGATGACAAATCTATTGCCGATGTAGCTTCCAAAATTTTCCCTAATCTTAATGAAACTTTAGAAGCTGTTGCATTAGATGGTGATCAAAATGAAATTTTTAAAGTTCCAATTAGCGAAGTAGTTAGCAAACTATCATCTCAATCTGGAATCAAATACCTCCTATTGGATGGAATTATCACAAAGCGATTATTGGAAGGAGCAAAAAATGCTGGAATTGAATGTGTAGTTGGACACAGAGTTGCAAAATTGTCTAACTCTGATGGTATGACTCTTAAGACATTTGCTGATTTAGGCGTATCTTAGGATTTTAGATGACTGAACTAAAAATTCAGCACCTCTTAACTCTCTCCTATCTGTTATCTAAAGGAGCAAAATACAATTTTGTTAGTATTACTACTTCTTCTTTGGGAAAAAATATTCATAAATCACAACAAGCTGCGTCTAAACATTTACTTGAATTAGAGCAAAATAAATTCATCACTAGAATAATTAGTGGAAGAAATTTATCTGTAAAAATTACAAGTAAGGGATTTTCTGAAATGGTGAAACTGTCATCTATTTTACAAAAGAGTTTAGATTCTTCTCCATCCTCAGTTGATCTTAAAGGTACTTTGGTTTCGGGAATGGGTGAAGGTGCATATTACATGGGATTAAAGGGATACACAAAACAATTCATATCTAAAATTGGATATGTTCCATTTCCTGGTACTTTGAATGTTAGATTGGATAAAAAAATTCATCAAGAATCTATTAAACAATTTGAAACTTTAGATGGCATTAAAATTAAAAGTTTTTCTGATGGTAAGAGAACATATGGCTGGGTGAAATGTTTTCCAGCTAAACTGAATAATTCTATTAATTGTCAATTAATAATACTTGAACGTACTCATCATGACGATTCTGTAATTGAATTAATTTCTAAAACATGTTTACGTAAAAATGCTAAATTAAAAGATGGTTCAAAAGTTTCAATAAAAATTGTAATTGATTCTTAAATGCCGTGAATTGATTCTCCATACTCTTTTTCTATTTTAGAACTAGAGCTTTCAGGAATTGGTGATTGTAATCTAGCAACTTTTGCATCAAGTTTTATTTTTTTACATCCTTCTGTAATGTATTGTTCTTGATGGATCTGATCATAACCTAATGCAATAATTTGTGGTTTTACTAGATTTACTGTTTTAAAAATATCATTTTCTTGGCCTATCAAACACAGATCAACTACTGCTAATGCATTAACTAATTCTTGTCTTTGTTCTTGACTGTGAATTGGTCTTCGTTTTTTCATTTTAACTGCTGTATTGTCAGTTGCTACCACCACTACTAGTACATCTCCTAATGCTTTTGCTGCATTTAATGTGGAAATGTGACCTGGATGAATGATGTCAAAAACACCACCTGCTAGTACTATGTGAATTGAATCTCTTCCCATTTCGGTTAGTGTTATTTGATCCTCATTAACCAAATTTTTTTCTATTAATTTACTAATTTCTTCTTTAATTTGTTCCTCAGAAAACATAGTTTTTTCTTTGATTGACTCTATTGGTAATTTTCCATTAATTTGGGACACATACATTATTGAGAGTATTATTTTTTCTATTAATTCCAATATTTTTTCTAATCCTTGACCCACTCTTTAATTTATTGATAATTTTACATTTTAAATTCAAGGCCTTTTGCCAATCTTAATGCATCAACTAGTCCATCAGCATACCCTATACTCAAAATTGCATTTTCGTCTCGACCTTCAGCTAGAAATATCTCTGCCTGATCAATATATCGTTCTGCATTATCTAAAATTACTTCAAATTCTTTTTGATTTTTATAATATGGTATAATTTCTTCAAGAGCTTCTCTTACCATGGGAACATATTTTTCCATCATTTGCTTTGAAATTTTTTCTGTTTTTTCCGAATTATCAAATGGCTCATCTATACACTGACCAAATAATCTTAATGCATCTGATTCTGTAAAATGTAATCTACCTGGAATGATTACTGTATGTGGTGGTTTTCCAAAATCTGTTTGTGCTAGACTGGATAATTTGCCTGAAATTATTGTCTGATCCTTAAAACCAATTCTTGAAGCGACAATGGCATAACTTGATTCTGTGAGAACTTTTCTTCCTTGACCTTCTTCTGTTTCTAGTAATTCCTTTAGTGCATCCTTAGGATCTAAGAAAAAATCTTTGTTTTGATTATATTCTAATAATAGTACTGTGTGATTGCCTTCTATGATATTTTTATAAATTATGTAGTATGGATATGTGAGTGATTTCATTTCACTCATTATAGTTGCAATTTTTCCAACTTTGTAAAAATGTAAACCACATTCTCCTATCATAGATGTAAGTGATGATGATGCATGTATGGAACGTGTCTCTATTTTTAATTCAATTGCTCTAGTTCGTAATTCAATATGTGTTGTTGCAATATATGGATCACCGTATGCTAGCAGGACCACATTTTTTTCTTTTGATTTTTCTAAAATTTCCTTACCGTCTTCTACTAACCATCTTTTTGCCGGTATGAATTCTCCTTTGATTGCATTTTGAATTTTATCTACATCTGATTTTCCAATGGGACTGGTAAATTGTTCTAGATATACAATGTCTGCTTTTGATATTGCCTCTAACCCTTCAATTGGAATAGACTCGAAGCCTGAAATTCCTAAACCTACAAACGATAACATTATTGCAATTTTTTATCATGTAGTCTTTTTAAATGCTGTAGAGTTGCTTTGAGAATTTCTATGCCTTTAAGATACTCACTAATTGATACTTTTTCATCTATTGTATGGGCTTCATGTGGATCTCCTGGACCATATGTTACGACTGGAATTTCCCACTGATTGCCTAAAACATTCATGTCCCCTGTACCTGTTTTTCTAATTAAAGTAGGTCTTGATTTTTCTACTTGCATGATTCCTAATGTAAATGCCCTAACTAGAGATGAATTATGTGGTGCCTCAAATGGTTCAGTTTCATCTAAAATTGAATAAAATGCTTCTACCTCTCTTTTTTGGGCAATTTCTTTAACTAATGTTGCAATTTTTTGTTCAATATCTTTACAATTCATATCCACTGGAATTCTAATATCGAAAAGAGTTTCACATTCTTTTGGTGTGATATTGTGACTTGTTCCTCCTTTAATTTCTGTCATTGTTGCAGTTAACAACATTCCTTTTGTTTTCCCTTCTTGATTTGATTCTAGTTTTTCTTTTAATTCTTTTACAAATATTATTGATTCCTCAATTGCATTTTTTGAAAGCCATGGGGCACTTGCATGTGAACTATCTGGAACACTAATTTTTAGATTAATTGCTAATCTACCTTTGTATGCAATTGTAACTTGTTTGATTCCACTTGGCTCACCGAATACTGCATAATCAATATCCATTTCTTTTTTTACAATATTTTTAATTCCTATTGCATTTCCTTCTTCATCAACTGCTCCTACAAAAGTAACTGTACCTTGATTTTTCTCAATTGATGCTGCAGCAAATAACATTGCCATTAATGGTGCTTTTGCATCTGATGCTCCACGACCATATAGTGAATCTCCTTCTGTTCTAACTTTCACTTTTCCTGGAACTACATCCATGTGACCACATAACATAATTTTTGGTGA
>Ga0257114_1000678_pt1 | contig 26189 bp, 15 predicted proteins | sample SI112_10mmetaG_FD_190149 | JGI IMG/M metagenome (GOLD analysis project Ga0257114, IMG submission 190149) | Marine microbial communities from Saanich Inlet, British Columbia, Canada - SI112_10m | ecosystem: Environmental > Aquatic > Marine > Inlet | place: Canada: British Columbia | collected...
GCCGCGCGGTCGTCGCGATTCGACGACGCGCGCGCCGGTGCGACGCGTCGCGATGCGAGACAAGCGCAAGCTGTTGACGCTGGATGACATCAGCTCGCGGTTGCGAGGTGCGCGACGCGCTTTCGACGCGAATCGACGGTCGTTCGTCGGTCGATTGGTCGAGACGGCGATGATTGCTCGAACGCGTTTCGCGACGGCGCGACGCGACGGCGCGCGCGACGACGACGACGACGGGCGCGAACGAACGACACTGACGCGCGTGCGGTTCGAAACGACAGGGAAGTACGTGTCCGTGGCGTGGCCGGAGACGGGGGTGTGGTACGACGCCAAGGTGATGGAGATCGACGCGAAGGCGAGAACGGCGACGCTGTGGTACCCGGATTCGCTCGGCCCGGACGCGGAGGAGGGCGAACGCGAGTCGATCAATCTCGAGGAAGCGATTTTAGACGATGAGGTGTCGTGGCCGGTGTACAGGGACGAGGCGCACGCGAGGGAGATGATGGCGCGACGAGACGCGCAAGAGGCGCGAGGCGCGAAGCGGGAACGGACAAAGCAACCGAATCGTAAACGAATGGCGGAGATGGAGGCGGCGAAGGCGGAGGAGGAAAAGATTCGCAGTACCGTTCGTGAATTCATTTTGAAGGCGATGGAGATGGCGGCGGAGGAGACGAAAGCGAACGGGCACGACGAAGCCAATGGAACGCCGAGCGAAGTCGCCGCGGCGGTCGAATCGGCGCTGTATAAAAAATGCGGTTCGGCAGACAAAGAGTACAGAACGCGCGCGCGGTCTTTAAAATCCAACTTACAGGACGTGCGCAACCCTCAATTACGGGCGCGCGTGCTCGCGAACGATTTGAAAGCTTCACAACTCGTGGACATGTCTCCGCTGCAGTTGGCCAACAAGGAGCTCGTCGAGTGGCGCAAGGCGCGACAGGAAATCGCGGGCGAGGGTGCCTTTATGAAGGGAATCGCGCTTGAGGATATAGTGGTGAAGAAAGATGGGAAGAATGAAATTCACGTCGAGCTGAAGCCAGAAGAACCGGCGCCGTCGAAGCCCGTGGAACAAACGCCGAGCGTCGAGGAAGAGCCGACGCAAGTCACCGAGATTGACGTGACGTCTGGGAACGACCAACTGTCAGACGAGGAGCACGAAGAAGCCGCACCGATGAACGTCGACGGTGATGATTCAGAAATGCTTTCTTTCGAAAAGTTTGCGAATGGAGGCGAAGAAGACAAGGAAGAGGAGCAGGAAGAAGAGGAAGACGAGGAAGACGCCGCGCCGGAATACGAGCCAGAGCCCGAGTACGAACCGGAGGACGAACCTGAGTACGACCCGGAAGCGACTACGGCGGATGAGGTGGAAGAAGAAGAATACAATCCCGCCGACGACCCGATAGATGTTCCTCTTCCCGAAGGTGCGTGGGAAGGCACCGTAGATGTTCCAGGACTGCCTACGCTTCAGCTGCGAGCGGTGCCCATCGGCGGCGAAGGCGCCCACGTCGGTGACATCTTGCCCGAGAGTTTGCACATCAAAGGCCGCGTCGACTACAAAGCCATGCAATCTTTCGTCAAGCAAGTCCACCGCTCGTCGACGTCGCGCGCGGTGACGCTCGTGCATATCTCGAGCGCGCCGAGCGGCGGAGACGACGCGGAAGCGGCGATGGCGAAGATCGTCAAACAATATCGCGAGCGCAAGCGATGCGGCGTGGCGAAAACGGAGGATGGCATCGAGCTGTATCTCGCGCCTCGCGGTCAGCACGCGGATAAAGTCATCTTAACCGTCGACCTTATCCCGGGACACGTCCCACCGTCGACGGGGATGATTGGAATGGTGATTCATCCGCGAGGCATCGGTCCAAGGAAAGTCGACTCGAAGGAACTTCATCGATCAAAGAAGACGCGCGTCGAAGAGCACGTCGACGAGGATGAGTACGCGCCCAACGCGCCACCGGCGCAATTCATGGAGGTTCCGCCACCACCGCCACCCTCAGCGCAGATGGCGCCGCTCGCGGCCCCCCAAACTCTTCGAGAAGTTCCCCCGCCGCCGCCGCCCGCCGCCGCGCCGCCGGCGTTCCAAGCGCAAGATCTCGCCGGTTTGATCGCGACGCTTTCCGGCGCCCAGCAACCGGTGCGCATGAACGTACCACCGCCTCCTCCTCCTCCGTGACTCAAAACGACCGTAGAATCGCACAGTACTACTGTGACAGTAGATTTTAGATGAAACGAGACGCGGCTCGTCGCCGCGACGACGACACAACGAGCCTCCCCTAAGCGATGTTCGCCACCGCCGCGCCCGCGCCGCGCGCCGCGCCCGCGCCGCGCGCCGCGCGATCGACGACACCGCCGTCGTCCGCGCGCGCGTCCGCGCGCGCGTCGTCGAGCGGCGCGGACGTTCTTTACTTCTGCTACGGAAGCAATCTCAATCCCAGCACGTTCGACGGCGTTCGCGGCATGCGCCCGACGTCGTCCACGCCGTGCGTCCTGCGCGGCTTCGAGCTCGCGTTCAACGTGCCCGGCGTGCCGTACGTCGAACCGGCGTTCGCGAGCGCGGTCGCGCGCGAGGGGGCCGAGTGCCACGGCGTCGCGCACGGCATCACGCGCGACGAGTGGGAGTACTTAGTCACCACGGAAGGGTCGTACGACGTCGTGGACGTCGATTGCGACGCGTACGATGGGCGAAAGCTGCGATGCAAGACGCTGACGCATCGTACGCTGAAGAATTTTGGCGAACGAGCGCCGTCGCTGCGATACGCGACGCTCCTGCGGGAAGGCGCGCGGTTTCACGGTCTGGACGAGGCGTGGATCGCGCGTTTGGACGCGTTGGAGACGTACGAGCCGGTTGAGCTGGATTTAGGACAACGCGCAGCGTTGGCGCTGTCGGTGGGACCGACTTTGCTGGCGGCGGTGCCCGCGGCGGGGGCGGCGGCGGCGAAACGGCTGTCGACGGGCGACGGACGGGGCGCCGTGATAGACGCGTTCGTGGAGACGCAAGACGTCGTGTGGGGGGTGCAAAACGCGTTTTTCGCGCCGTGGATGGGGTCGAGCGGTAGGAACGCGAAGAAATAGCGTATATTTGCTACATGTATGCGTAGCGCATAGCAAGGTTTAGTTCTATCGATAGCAAAGCTCGCTAGAGCGACTAATCGGAGTACTCGCCCGGGTTGGAGAGCATGTTTTTGTTCGGCGCTTTCGGTGCCCGTGGCGCTGGACTGTCGCGCCCACTGCGTCGATTCCTCTGCAACACCTCCGCCGCGCGCGCTAACAAGTCTCCACCCACGCCATTCTTCGAGCGCTCGGCGAGCGTCTTCGCCCAACCTTCGGGCTCGGGCACGAGACGGGCAAACGTCAGGTACGCCGTGTGCGACTGCAGGCGCTGTCGCGGAAATGTGACGACGTGCTGCGTCATTACGTTGTCGTCGCCATCGTCCACCGGCGCGTCACGCGGGCGCTTAGTGTCCTTCCGCCATCCCACCTTGGTCGCCTTGCTCAGCGGCGCCGACAAGTCTCTCTGCAACCGCTTTCCCTCGACGTCGTATTCGCGCCCCAACAACTCCACCGTCTTGACGTCCGCAAACCCGTGCTTTTTCATCTCTAAAATAGTTTTCTGCACCTGTTCGATGCACGGCGAAAACGAACAGAGCACGCCGTCCGGGCGAAGACTACGCGCGACGCTCCCCACGCACTTGTGCGGCCCCGGCAGGTCCAAAAAAACCGCGTCCGCGCGTCCCGCCATCTCCTTCGGGAATCCATCCCGTTCGATGTCTCTGTGCGTCACGGTGACGTACTCCGATATCCCATTCAGCGCGAACTCTTCCTTTGCCGCTTTCACGCGCGTTTCGTTGAACTCGTACGTCCACACTCGTCCCGTCGGCGCGACGCACCGCGCCAGCGCGTGCGTCAGGCTTCCCGACCCCGTCCCGCTCTCCATCACCACGCTCCCCGGCGTCAGTTCCATCTCCGCGCACACCAGCGATATGTCCGCCGCGTACAGGATTTGCGTGCGATGTTCCAGCACCTTCGTCCACAACTCGGGCGTCGGCGCGCACAGCCACACGAACCCTCTCCCGTCCCGCTCGCGCGCGCGCGCGCCGAACGCGCGCCCGATCCAATCGTCGTGGTGAAACGTCCCGTACTTGGACGCGTACACGCCGCCGCTTCGCACGCGCTCGGCGACGGCGGCGTTGAAGCCCTCGACGACGACGACGAGGTCGCCGTCGCGAACGACGCGCTCGGGCGGCGGCGGCGCGTCGAGCGACGCGGACGCCGTCGTCGACGGTGCGTCGGCGCACGCGAGCATGGAACCGCGCGCGTGAGACATCGCGCGCGCGACGCGCGACGGCGCGACGCGATGTGGGGCGGCGCGGGGCGCGCGAGGGCGAGGACGGCGGACGGTTCGTCACAACAATTTATCCCACCTCGCGCGCGCGCGCTCGGGAGCTTGGGCTAGGATGAATTCTCTGAGCTCTAGGAATGATCGAGGACCGAGGGTCAGACGACGGCCGTCGTCGACGCGCTCGAGCCATCGCTCGGCGACGAGGTCGTTGAGCGCGGCGTCCTTGACGACCTTGCTCATCTTTTGCACCGTCTGCGTTTGCTTCTCCAGTTGCGTCATCTGCGTCGCCCCGTCCTGCGTCGACGCGTCTTGCGTCAATTGTAACTCGGTCGAATTCAACGCGCTCATGAAATCGATCCCGCGCTCGGCGCTCGAATCATCGCGCAGAATTTCCAACATCGCGACTCGAAACAGCGCGATTTCCGCCGGCGTCATCCGAGTCGCCAATTTCGCCACTTCCGTCGTCCCTTGGTTCACCACCGCCATGTACGTCTTCCCGTCGCCCTCAAATTTACCCGTTCGTATGTCTAAATCTAAAAATTTCAACGCGACGGCGATTTCGCCCCAGAATCGCGTGAACTCGTTCGCGGCGTCGTCTTCGACGATTTCTCTGCGCGCCGCGCGTGCGATCGACGCTCATTTGTCAGTCCCGCGAGCGCCTTCTTTTCGCGCTTCATCGTCGAAATCGCGCGTGTGTGACACGACCGCACCTGTACAACGCCTCCGCGTCCTCGCTTTCGACGATCCCGCGCGACAGAAGCGCCTGAAGGAAACACTGCTGCTGCACCGACAGCGCGCTGGCGTCGTCGTTCGACGCCGCGGGCGCCGTGGTCTTGGCATTTTTCTTCGCGGACGACGGCGAGGTCGCCGCGAGTGGTTTTGCTTTCCTCTTCGCCGCCGCCGCCGGGGGCATGACGCCGGGCGCGCGCGGCGGTGCGGCGAGAAATGCCGCGAGGTGGCGTCGGCTGGCGGTTTTTAAAAATTGAATTTCGGCGAAGGCGAAGGCGAAGGCGAACTCTTTCGAGCGGTGACAACTCGCGCGCGAGCCGACGAGCGTCGTGCGAACGATGAAGAATGATAATTTACAACAAGCGTACAACAAGCGATGCGGCGTGATGGAATGGTTGAATCACGGTGACGGCGGAGGCGGCGGAAGCGTGTTGCGAACGAGTTCGAGGAGATGAGTCGCCGATTCGCCGCCAAAGTACGTTCCACCGCCGACGACGCACGCGAGGAAGGCGGCTTTGAAACTCAGACGAGTGTACTTCCAGTAGTCCTCCGTGGAGTATTTTTGACCGAATAGGTAGGTGACGAGAATTTCTGTGCCGAGGAGAATACCGGGCCAGATGACGCCGTAGTTGTGCATCGCCCATCCGAGCGTGGCCGAGTACGGGAATCGGCGCCGATGTGTGACTCGATCGAGATCACCGAGCGCGCAGAGCTTGGCGTCGGGGCCGAGTATTTTCTCAAAAGCGTCCGAATTCCCAACGACTGGGTGTTCGGCGTCTTGCTCGCTTCGCAAGAGCGATACGAATTGTCTATTCAAGTTCCCGAGCGACGCGACGTTCAGCACGCGCTCAAAGTTGCGGTAGTCCACGTGCACCGCTCGAAGCTTTCGATTGTTCAATTGGGCGAACTTTTTGTTAAGTTCGAGCATGCTCATCGTCTCCGGACCCACGGCGTCGTACATGCGCAGCGTGTACTGCCGCTTTTCATTCTGCGTCATTATGCGCGCCCAAGATTCGCGACTCCAAATGGAATCGGTGCCCGACCACGATTCTCGATTCCACGCGCCCTCTTCCTGGCACGGTAGATTCGACGCGGGTAGGTTCGCAACCTCAGTGAGACCCAGAAACGCCAACCGACTCGCCGCGTCCGCGACCTCGAGCGGCTGCAGCGGCGCCGAACCGTCGCCCATAATCGGCGTCAGCGGTAGGAGCGTCAAGTCAATCATATTCAGTAAGTCCCCACGCTGACCGACGACGCCTTGGTCTTTATCGTACAACATTCCGAGCGCGCACACCGTCACCGGCAATTGTTCCAACCGCGCCAACGAAAAGTCCGCCATCGCCTTCCACCGACTGTACGGCACCTGTCCCGCGCGCTCCGCCTTGGTGGCTTGCGTGCTGCTCTGAATAAAGTGCCCGAAACCCAATCGTTCGCACGCGCGCGCCGCGGCGACCGGCGCGAGATAATTCACCGCCATCATCGCGTTCGCCTTCCCCGACACCGGCCCCGCGAGACCGGCGAGATTCATGAACACCGAGTTACACCCCGCCATCCCGAGCGACCCCAACTGGTCCTGCCACGAATCCACGTCGTGTTGATAATAATAATCCACCCTCGACGCCCTGACCCCTCGCAATCGCTCCGCCCCGTACTGTTTCGTCAATCTCGACATCAAATTGCCCGGCGACGCCGACAGCAGCAGCGCCTCGCCGCTCTCTAATCCGTGCGCTCGTCGATAATCGTGCGCGTCCAGCACTGCGTCCAGCACCCGCGCGCCCAGGAAGCCTCCCGGTCCGCTCAGCGCGATCATCTTCGGTCGCGCCTCGAGCAGTTTCGCGCCCGCGGTTTTCACGAGCTGCGAGCGCGCCGCCTTGGCGACGACGTCGCGCGCGACCATGGTCGTCGCGAGCGATTTCGAGCGCGCAGTGCTGACGCGGATTGTCCCGGTCGCGATTGAATCGATTCACCGGCGCGTCGCGGCGCGTCGCGAGCGCGCGCGGCGAGCGCGATGCGACGCGCCGCTCGCGATCGAAGTCGCGAAACGCGCGGCGATGTGAGGCGCGAGGTCATCGATCATGCATCATCAATCAACAATCGCGGCGTCGTCTTCGCGTCGAAGTCGCGACGAAGTCTAATACGGCCGGCCGAACCGCGGTCGGTCGCCGCCGCCGCCGCCGCGATCGGCGCCGCCGCCGAAACGATCGCCGCCGCGATCGGGACCGCCGCGACCGCCGCCGCGACCGGAATTCCCGCGGCCGCCGCCGCGACCGCCGCCGCGGCCGAAATTCCCGCGGCCGCCGCCGCGACCGCCGCGACCGCCGCGACCGCCGCCGCGACCACCGCCGCGACCACCGCCGCGACCACCGCCGCGACCACCGCCGCGACCACCGCGCCCACCTCCGCGCCCACCACCGCCGCGCCCACCGCGACCGCCGCCGCTTCGCGCGTCGCCCGTCTTTTCGCGAAACGTCGCCGGGTCGTATCCCGGAAACAACCGCGCCGCGCACTTTCGATACGAAAAGTCCTCCATCGTCCCGTCGGTGCGCACGATCATGAAGCATCGCGTGTTGTGTACGGGATGATTCCTGACCTGGAACGCGCGCAGGCCGCTGCCGAATTTCTTCGCCGCGTCCTCGTGGCCGAGTCGCAGCAGCGCCTCCGTCGTCGCGGCTTCGTACTCGTTCATGTTTTGATCCAGCGTCAGCTCGTTTCGAAGCGCGCCGAAGTATCGCATCACGTCGTCGCCGGTGTCGAACGTCACGGGACCGAGCGTCACGGGGCGCGCGGGCGTCGACTCGGCGCGCGGCGCGGTCGCGGGCGTCGAGTCAACCGCCGCCGTCGAGGTCGGCGCGGCGGCGTCGGCGGGCGCGCGCGCGGACGCGGGAGGCGGCGGGACGTCCGTCGTCGGCGCGGAGGGCGCGGACATCGAAGTAGCGCGCGGTGAGTTCGAGCGGTGACGGCGCGCGCGCGTGTGGGGGACGGACGGACGACGATGGATGCGAGGCGTCGGCGCGAGCGGGACGGTCAACGCGGACGCGCGGAGACGCGGGAACGGGCGAACGCGGGAAACGCGCTTCGGAACGCGCGATGACGGGACGATGGGATGATGGGATGGTTTAACGACGCGCGGGCGTCGGAACGCGCTCGGAGGGCTAGGGGTCGGTGGCGGCGGACGCGGGCGACTCGTCGGCGTACGATTTGGCGCGGCCGGAGAGACCGCGCGCGGCTTCGAGCGGGGCGTCCGCGATGGCGCCCGTTTCGTCGTCGCGCTTCGGGCCGGGCTCGAGACCGGTGTACGTGCGCTTGGAGATGAGGTATTCGGCGCCGGAGGTGACGACAGCGTCGGAGACGCCGGAGGCGCGGAGGGAGAGCGCGCCCTCGGCGCGGCGAGCGAGCTCGGTGCCGGTGAGGGCGTCGATGTCGTCGGCGTCGTGCGCGGACGACGAGGCGTTCACCGGTGATATGTACGTGCCGGAAACGAGGCTGAACTCTGGTTGAACGTCGTCGTCGTCGTCGCCATTCGCGACGACGTCTTCGAACGTCGGCACCGACGCGAAATCGAGCTTGACTTCGCCCATCCACATCTTTCCCGGCGTGAACGCGATCGTGGCCTCGTACGGGGTTATGATCGGTTGCATGTAATCGCGCCCGTCCATCAACGCCGTCAACTCGCAGCTCACCATTATGAAGACCTCAATCTCGGGGAAGTTGGCCAACTTTTGCGGATTCGGCTTTCCCGCGACGACGGTGTAACTCTTACGCCCACTATTCGCAATCAACTTGCGCAAGTTTTCGATCATTTCGCGGTAACCCGCGACACCTAAAGTACCGGCGATGATGCCAACCACCCTGGCTTCCTTGGCCTTCGCTATCAAGAATCTCCTTCGCTTCAACGCCCTCGCGGCTTCGCCGGCGCCGTCCGCCTCGACGCGCACCGCGTCGCCATCCACCGATGGATCGTACTGCGCCATCCCACCGAACTTCGCCGCGCAATCGCCCAAAACCAGCATCGCATGCGTCATCGCCGGCCCCGTCGCACCGATCCACACGTACGCGCAATCCTCGTTCGTCGTCCCGTTCGGCGGTCGAAATCGCGACGCGCCGACTCGCGTCGTCGACGCGTCCTCATCCCTCCCTCGCACTCTCGAATCGCGGCTCGGATCGACTTCGACCTCAATCGCGTCCGCGATGACGATCTCCGCGCCCTGAACGTTCGCGGTCGAGCTCGTCGAAGCTCGCTTCAACTCGTCGAGCGCCCAAAAGTATTCCTGGTCGCACAGCGCCACCACCGCGCGCGCCCCGCGCCTCGCCGACGCCGCGGCGTGCGCCTCGAGCGCGCGCGCGCATCGAGCGCAATCGATTTCTTTACGATCGAACACCAACCGCGCCGGCGTTCGGCTCGTCGGTGAGCAGCACGCGCGTCCGAAGTGTACGATGGCGTCGGCGTCCCGGTGCGCCGCCGCGACTTCGTCGACGCAGCACGACCCGAACGTCGTGTCCGCGAGGACGAAGACCTCGCGCGACGCTCGCGCGGCGTCGTCGTCGCGCGCGAGCGCGGTTTGGAGCGCGCGCGCGAGCCTGGCGGCGTCGGGAAGCTTGTCGTCGGGTAACTGCAGGGCGACGCGCGAGAACGCGCCGTCGCGGATCCACGACGCGGTTCGCGCGACGTCGTACGCGACGTCGAACGTCGCGTCGTCGTCGCGCATCGCCGCGGACGAGGCGAGGTGTGCGGCGAGGTGGCGCGCGTCGAAGTCGCGAAGTCGTGAAGTCGAGCGCGGCGGCGGCGGCGGCAACTACACACTACAACACTACGTGACTAACAGGGCGAATCTAAATTTGATGCGACGGGCGCGACGGGCGCGGGGTCGTCGGATGGAAGAGTATCGACGTCGGCGACGGACGATGTGGGGCTGTCCAGCGCCGTCGGCAGGCGTTCGGCGATGACGCGAAGCGCGACCGTGACGGCGCAGATGAAGGCGAATGGAAGGAATTGCCGCGCCGGAAAAGTCAATCGCATGGCGCCGGCAAATGTCCAGCCGCAAATGACTGGGGCGACGATGCGCGCAAACGCCGACGTGGTGCCAGCGATGCCGTTCACGCGAGCTTTGACGGCGTCCTCGCACGAGTTATTCACCACGATGGTGATGCTTACGAATCCGATCCCCAATGCGCAAATTTTCGTGCACTGCGACACGAGTGCGACTGTCCACAGCATGGGTTCGTTCGGCATCACCGACGCGAACGGCGCGAGCATGGACACGGCGGCGAAGAGCGCGACGCCGAATCTGAATGCGCGCACGGCGCCGAGCGCGTCGGCGATTCGCGGATACAACACCAATTGAAAGACCAAAAGCGTGACACCACCGCACACCAACAAAATACCAATATCTCGCGGCGCGAATTCGCACCCTCCTAACTCGTGCGAGGTCTTTAAGAACACCGGAAGCATCTCGTCGTACCCGATCGCGATGGCGGCGAGGACGGCGTAGCACGCGACAGCGCGAGTCGTCTCGGGCGTGAATAGGACTTCTTTCGGTGCCACATCTTCGACGTCGTCAGATTCACCCTTGTCACCGGCGACGTCCGACCACTCGTCCACGTCGCGCAACTCTATCGCTCGCAAGTCGCCCGCCGAAGCCAACTTGACGAGACGCTTTTCCTCGTCGCCGTTTCGCGCCATCGCCTTAGCCTCGGCGCGTCGCACGAACGACGCTGTTTCGGGTAACAATAACACCCCTAATACCGCCCCGAGTCCCGTCAGGCACGCCGCGACGCACATCGGCAGGAGATACGGATACGTATCGAACGCCGTCCCCGCGAACGTCTCTGGCCAACGACGCGCGGGCCTTTGTAAAAATCCCGCCGCGGCCGGCGCTAACGTCGACGCCAACCCGTAACCCAACGCCAGAACTCCGAAAGCTTCGCTCTGCGCCTTTTTCGTGGACGTTTCGCCCAAATACGTCTTCACGATGGCGGCGTTCCCGTTGAGAAGCCCGGACATCCAGCGGCCGAGCGCCGCGGCGCGGACGCTCTTCGCCGTCCCGAACACGAACACGCTCATCGTGCTCAGCGCGCTCCCGGCGATCAGCGCCGGGCGTCGTCCGTATCTGTCAGAGATTCTTCCCCACTGATACGCGCTGAGCAGCGCGCCCAGCGGCGCGGCGGCGCCTATCACGCCGCAGTAAAAGCCGACGTCGATTTCGGCGACGCCAAAGTCTCGCACGGCGAACGGAAGCATCGGCCACACGATGTTCAGGTGAAACGCGTCGACGACGTTGAGGAGCACCAATAACGCCAAGAACCACGGCGGATGCGCGTCGCGAGGCGCGAGCGGGGCGAGCATGGTCGCCGAGCCGAGGCGGCGTCTGCGGACGGATAGGACGCCGAGGGCGGTCGACGCGAAACCTCGCGAGCGCGGCGCGAACGGCGAGATCGCGTCAATCCATCTTCGTATCTTACAATTCAATCGTCGCGCTCGTCGTCGCGACGACCGATCGGCGGTTCGATCGCGTCGTCGCGATACCCGGCACCGCCGCCGCTCGACGCCGGGGCGTCCCTCGCTCTCGCTCACACCCGTCCGTGCCACACGCACTCTCTCCATCGCGCGCTCGCCTCGCCGCGACGATGCAGAATCTCTAACACGCGCTTCGGCGGGTCTAAACCGAGCGCGCGCGCGCGATCCCATCGCTCGATTCGCGTCAATCCGCAGCACGGCCCAAACTTGGACGTCAGGTCAAACGTCTTCAGCTCGCGCGCGTCGCGCTCGACCGCGTCGTCGTCGTCGATCGTCTCGGCGTCGTCGTCCTCGATCGCGACGTTCGCGCCTGCGCGCGCGCGCGTCGTCAGTCGCGTCGAACGACGGCGATGCGCGCGCGTCGGAAATCCCGACGTCGGCGGCGCACCTTTCGTCTTGCCCGGTCTCGCCGCGCCCGGTTTCGTCGACCTGAACAGCGCGTCGATCGTCGTCGCCGAGGGCGGTCGTCGCGCGCTTCGAGGCGGCATGGCGACGCGCGCGAGAGAGTGACGACGGCGCGGCGTCGCGACAATCGGGCGCCTCGATTCGGCAATTCGCGACGCGTTTCGGTCGACGCGCGCGACGACGAGGGCGCGCGAAGACGCGCGAAGACGCGCGAAGACGCGAGATGACGCGCGAAGACGCGAGGGACGATCGACTGCGCGGGGTGAGGGTGGTGCGCGAGGAGGACGAGAGCGAAGGGAGCTTTGCCGAAGCCGCGAAAACGCGTGAGGGTGAAAAACAGACGTCGCAAGCGCGGAAAGAGGGCGTGGAAACGCCCGAGGAGACGGATGACGACGACGAGGACGACGCGTGGTACGATGTCGTCACGGGGAGCGTGTATAAGCGGTGGAACGTGGCGTTGGGGGTGGTTTTGGTTGGGTTGAGCGCGTGGTTCGGCGTCGAGGACGTCGGCGGCGGGGAGACGTGGAAGTACACGGGCGTGGCTTCGGCGGTGTTGTTGGGGCGAACGGTGGCGCGCGGAGTGGTTATGGTCGTTGTGTTCGTGTTGGAAAACGTGTTGCCGTTAGATCAGGTGGCGTACTACTTTGACGTGTTGTCGCCGGCGTTGACGACGCTGTTGTGGTTCGTCGGCGTGGCGGTCATGTGGGGTGTCTTCTTCTCCGAAAGTGCGATCGGCGTGGACACGCACAAAAGCGTGGTAAAGATATTGATTTTAATCGCACTGTTTCTCGCGTCGAGATGCGTGGCGCTGCTGATGGTTAAGATGTTGACGGCTCGATTACACGCGGGGACGTTTTGGGAACAGTTGAAGACGACGGTGCGACACGAGGTGATGTTGAAAAATCTCACCGGTGCGCCTGTGCGTCCGCGACCGAATCGTCCACGCGGGTCTATTCATCGATCGAGCTCGTTTAGCAAAGTCAAGTCCGCGGAGGTGGCGAGAAAGTTATCCGGGATTGCTCCCGCTTCGAAGCACTCGCGAGAAAACTCCGCCACGGACGAACTCGTCCCCGAACACGCAGCGCAAGCCGTGCAAGATATTCACGAAACTCTAACGGCAAAGACTGAGACGAAGGCTGAGGTAGAAGGGACTGCGTGGGAATACGACGAGACGAACATTCGACTGGCGGCAGAGCAAGCGGAGGCGTTGATGAAGAATACCAGCGTGAACGATTTTGAAGATCCAAAGAATGAATTTTCTTTCTTCTCTACGCTCTCTGTCTTCAAACAACATAAGACCGCGTCATACATGACACGATTTGGAAGCGCTGAACGTATTTTAGACCGAGCAAAGATGACGCTCGGTACGGAATCGTTTTCATCTGAGACGGACGTGGAGATGCGAAGGGCGTCTCGGCTCATCTTCAACCACATTCGCCGTCCGGGACAAAAGTTTATCACAAAGGATGCCATCAGAGATTTTCTTCCGGCGAAGGACGTCGATGAGGCGCTCGAATTACTTTCTGGACAAGAAGGTTTCGGGTTTTCCGCAGTCGGTTTTACCGACTTATGCCGAGGCATTCGTAAAATGTTCGACGAGCGTTACTTGCTCGGCCAAACGCTCCAGTCGATGCAAGGCTTGGCGGAGACTTTGGGGCGAAGTTTGCAAATTTTGTTCTTCTTCATCGTCGTCATTATTGGCCTCTTCATGTTTAACGTCGACGTTGGCTCTCTCTGGCTTCTGTTCTCTTCGTCAGTCCTGGCCTTGACGTTCATTTTCGGCTCAAGCGCCAGTCGTGCGTTCGAGGCGGCTGTGATGATTTTCGCCGTACATCCCTTCAATATCGGCGACTGGATCGTCGTCGACGGCGCTAACTATAAGGTTATCGAGCTCGGTATTCACGCCACCAAGTTGCTTGACTTGTTCAATGAAGTTATGTACATGCCGACGTCGATGATCGCATCGAAACCGATCGTCAATCTCTCGCGTTCTCCCGAACTCTGGCTCCGCGTCGCCGTGGAAATCGACATGGGCATCACCCCGTCGCAGTGCAAGCATCTGGAGAATGTCGCGAAGCAATTCATGTCCACGGACAAGCGCAACTACGGAAGTTCATGTCTCGTCGTCTTGCGCGGCCTACACGACCGATTAAAAGTCGAGCTCAACGTCATATATTGCCTCGCCTTCAACGGCTCCCAACGCTTAGCCATGCTCGAGGCGCAGAGTCGTATGATTTTCGTCGTCATGCAAGCCTTGGTCGATATGGGCGTCTCATTCACCGGCACCGACGGTATGATATTCTGCCACAATCCAGCGTCGTTAGACGCCGTCCTCGACCCGTCGACGGTCGCGACTGGGATTCCCGCGACGGGCGTCCCCGTCCCCGCCGTCGCCGACGCGTCTCGCGTCGACGCCGCGCGCGCCGCCGCCGACCCCTACAATCGCTACCCTCCGCACACGTCCACGTGGCGCAGTCAAGCGATGCGCGAGAACTACGCCATGACGTCCAATCTCCGTCATTTATCCGGCATGCTCAAGATGGATTAGCCGTCTCGCGGCGTCGACCCTCTGTAACCGACCGGATGGATAAAGATCTCAAAGCGGCCCTCGACGCGATCGCCTTTCGTCATCGTTCGCGTCACCGCGCGCGCGCCGCACACGCGAGCGCGCGTTTTACACGACACGATGCGCGCGACGCAAACGATGACGAGCTGCCCGCGCGCGCGCGTCGCCCCTCGCGCGCGCGCGACGAAACCGCGCGCGAAGACGACGACGATGGCGCGCGCGCGCGATAAGGCGTCGGCGATGACGACGGCGCCCGCGGTGACGGCGGCGCTCGGCGCGCTCGGCGCGAGCGCGGCGAGCGCGAGCGAGATCGCGCAGACGGCCGAGGGCGCGGGACTGGCGATCGGCGGCGCGCTGGCGATCGCGGGCGCGGGCGCGGCGTTGGTGCTGACGGATCCGAGCAAAAGACGCGAGGGGATGATGGCGGAGACGGGCGGCGACGAAGCGGCGAGCGTGAAGAATTATTTCGACACCACCGGGTTCGAACGGTGGAATAAGATTTACGGAGAGACGGACGACGTGAATAAGGTGCAGCTCGACATTCGCGAGGGACATCAACAAACGGTTGATAAGGTTTTGGCGTGGGTGAAGAACGACGATTTGGAGGGCGTGACGGTGTGCGATGCTGGGTGCGGGACGGGGTCGTTGGCGATTCCGTTGGCGCTTCAGGGGGCGAACGTGAGCGCGAGTGATATCTCTAGCTCGATGGTCGGCGAAGCGGAGCGCCGATACAAGGAATTGGTGGCGAACGGCGCCAAGGCGCCGGCGACCGAGCCCAAGTTTGACGCCATGGGCCTCGAAGAAGCCACGGGCAAGTACGACATGGTGACGTGCATCGATGTCATGATTCACTACCCGAAGGACCGCGTCGACGGTATGATCAACCACTTGGCGAGCTTGAGCAGCAAGAAGCTCATCATCTCCTTCGCGCCGAAGACGTTGGCGTACCTCATCTTGAAGCGCGTCGGCGAGTTGTTCCCGGGACCGTCCAAGGCGACCCGCGCGTACCTCCACGACGAAGCTGATGTTGAAATCGCGCTCAAGGCTGCCGGTTTCAAGGTGAAGCGCCGCGAAATGACCGCGACGTCCTTCTACTTCTCCCGCCTTCTCGAATGCGAGCGTGTTTAATTTAACGCGACAAAGTTTTAATTAATCGAATTCGATTCATCTACAAAGCTATGCATCTCTCGGCCTGATGATAAAAATGTTTGGATGCATGCCTAAGCATCCCGTGATTTGCGCCGCCAAACACGACCCTCGATGAAGCAGCATGAAGAGGGCGGCGCCCATGAGCATGCCGCTCACGAAGGCGTCGCCCTCGGGAACGACAGTCGTGAGCGCCATGATGAACAAAGCTAACCAGTTCGTGACTGGGAAGTCGGGATCGGACACGCGAATGCTCATGATGCGCGCTTCCGACTCGCCGAATAAGATAGAGCTCGTCGCGTGCGCGTACGCGAAATTCTTCGCCTTGTACAGGCAAAGTCCGTGAAACGCTTCAACGAGAGCGCACCTCGCCGCGATGCTAAGCGGCTTCCTATACGCCGGCCAATGTGGCGGCGCCTCTTTTTTGTTCGCTTTCAGCACGGTGTTAACGAACGTCCCCACGCGCGAGATCGCGCCCGTGGTGATGCAAAACACCGCGCCCGCGCGTCCGAGCGTGGTTGCGCCCACGAACGGGACGGTGACCGGCGCGTACAAGAACGCGTTCGATCCCGAAAACGCCACGCAAAGCATCAACGTCTGACAAATGAGCTGAATCTCCTGCGAATCCAAAAATTCGCTCACGGGTAACACCCCGGTAAACGTCGACGACACGGTATCGACCACAAACATCGCCCTTCCCGTCATCATCATCGTCGTACAAATCGCCCGAGCGTCTCGCGAGCGATGCCCGACGCCAAAGATATCCATCACTATCAACGGATAAATGCACATCGACAGCGCGTCGCACGCGTGATCCACCACCTCACCCAACGGCGATCCAGATTTCGTCCTTCGCGCCTGTTTCCCATCCATCCCATCCGCGGTTTGATACGCGAACGCCAACGCCGCGCACGCCGCGTACGTCCACCGCGGCGCCTCGAAGGCTAAATTCGGGCTCAGCGTCCAAATCAGCGCGTACGCCACCGCGATCGCGAGCAGCCCGAGCGCGGTCATGAGGTTCGGCGCGATCCACGTCGGGCACGATCGCCGCACCGCGCCGTCCCAGAACGCGTTCAGGAACAGTCGTTCGCACAGCGACAGGTTCGGGCTCGAGTACGCGTACGCGCGCACCTGCGCGCACCGTCGCGCGTTCGCGCCGACGTGGCGCCCGCGCGCGCAGTGCGCGCACGGCGTCTCCTCCGCGGCGTCGTGTCCGCCGGTGACGAGGTGCAAGCGCGAGCGCCGCACGTAATCGAGCATCGCGACGCCGCGTGCGGCGCGCGTCGATGTGATTCAAATTTCGACAGCCGGCGACGAACGACGCCATCGCGCCGCGCGCGGCGCCGCGAACGTCGTGAGGCGCGACGCGAGCGAAGAGAAGCGCGATGGCGGCGAAGACGGAGCGCAAGGGCGCCGAAACGAAGCCCCCGACGCACTTCCCAGGCGTCGCCGGGGCGTTCGTTCGCGTCACCATGCACAACTTCATGTGCCACGCGAACTCAAAGGTTGAGCTCGGACCGCGAATCAATTACATCACGGGCGAGAACGGGAGCGGGAAGAGCGCGATTTTGACCGCGTTAGCGGTCGCGCTCGGGGCGAAGATGAAATCCATCGGACGGTCGAGCACGAAGAGCGCGAAAGGGATGATCAAGACGGGGGCGAGCTTCGCGCGCGTCGTCGTCGTGATCTCGAACGATGGAGAGGATGCGTTTAAACCGGATGTGTTCGGACGATCGATCACGGTTGAGAAGGTGTTGAACGCGACGGGGGCGAATTCGCTGAAGATTAAGAGCGAGAGCGGGGAAACGGTCGGGACGCGGGTGGACGAGTTGAATAAGCTCGCGGACCACTTTTGCATCGACGTCGATAATCCCATCACGGTGATGACGCAGGACATGGCGAAGAAGTTCTTGCACACCGGTGATGCGACTAAGAAGTATCAGTTTTTCATCGATGCGACGCTGTTGTCGGATTTGATGGAGCTGCAAGAGATTGCAAAGAATAAGTCAAACGAGATGAAGGACGTGCTGAACGAGCACTTGGAAACGATTCCAAAACTTAGAGAGGAAGTGGCAGAATTGACGCACGAGCTCCATTCGTTTGAGCGCGTGCAAGAGCTACGATCGAAGGCGATCGATTTCAGGAATCGTCTGGCGTGGTCGAAGGTGGTCGAGGCGGAAAAGAAGTTGGAAGAAGAAAAGGAGGCACAACAGGTGTATGTGCAGAAGAGAGGGGAACTTCAAGCCAAACTTGGCACCGCGCAAGCGACGCTCGAAAAGGCGGCCATAGACAACGAAGAGTTTGGGCGACAGTCAGAAGATTTCAGTAGAAAGCTTCAAGAGCTTAGCGCGGAGCGTCGTCAGGCTGAGAATGAGCGTAGAGAAGCGGGGCGACAATTGCAAAAGGCCGAGACGGATAAACTGAGCGAGGAAACGAGCGTGCGGAAGCTTTCGAAGCGCGTGTCCGACACAGAGTCAAAGATTCAACGGTCGTTGGAGGCGCAGCGAGGCGACACGACAGAGACTGATAGGCGATTGCAAAAACTGAGCTCGAACCTCGTGGCTGCCAAGGCTGAGATTGAGACGTGCTCGGGCGATATAGAGAAATTGAAGGCCGGACAGGAAGACAAACAGCGAGCACAGAGTAACTTCGCGCGACAAAAGAAGTTTGCTGAGAATGAGATCAACGACATTCGCAAGCATATCTCCACTCTCAAGCAGACGTCAAGCAACAGGTTGGTGCTTTTCGGACAGCAAATGCCACGACTCGTCGACACGGTGCAAAGGCGACTGGGTGAGTTTTCCAAGCCTCCAATTGGACCCGTCGGTATGCACGTCACTCTCAAAGATCAAAGTTGGATTGTTCCGGTTGAAGAAGCTCTCGGTCAATCTATGACGACATTTTTGGTCTCAAGCCCGAAAGACATGGATAAGCTGCGCCAAATCAGCAAAGAATGTGGCATGAACAATTTAAGCATTCAAAGCGTCGACTTCAACCGTGGAAGATACAACATCCCTGTTGAAAAGGTACCCAATCAAACCGAATTCACGTCCATCGAAAGTGTCCTGGAATGCAAACACGATGTGGTTTTCAACTTCCTCGTCGATAGCGCCGGCATCGAACGAGCCGTGCTCATGAAAGACGAACGCGAGGCGAGAGGCATGTTCTATTCCGGCGCCGCGAAACAAAAGCAAGTCGCGGTGGCGTATACTTTCCATCGTAAAATCTTCATGACAGGTCAAGTCGTGCGAGATGAAGCCTTCAAAAGCTACAATCAAGCACAACGACTCGGAACGGATCCGAAAGCGCAGATTGCGTCGATGGAAAATCGAGTCAAGGAAAAGCAATCTGAAATCAAATTGCTCAGCAACGACGAGGCTGCTTGCATGCGAGCCGTCAAGGATATTGCGAATATGATCAAGAAAAAAGAAGCTGAATTCAGTACTCTCAATAAGAACGCTCAGAAGGCGTTCAGTGATTTGCAGCAAGCGAAACTTGACGCCGAAGACTCGAGCGGCACTGGGGTTGACGTGAGTACGCTCCAGGAGGAGCTCGACAGCCTCAATGTCGACTTATCCAAGCATCAAAGTAGTCTTAAAGAAGCCGAATTCGCTTTCACGCAAGCTAAAGAGGCACATGATATTGCAGAGAACGTCATCAATGAGAAACTCTCACTCGCCGATTCGTACAAGGCAGAAGTGGAGCAATACGCCAAAGCAATGCAGAAGATTGATTCGGAACGTCAAAAGGCAGAGAAACAAGTTGAAACTTGCGTGGAGCGGCTTCAACAAGCAGATAATCTCATCGAAGACTGCGAAACTAGTATACAGGCGATGAAGACGGAATGCGAAGAGCTGGCCGACAAAACGAAGAAAGAAATTTGTGACCGCGAAGTCGCAGAGCACGCAGGCGATATCACTTTGTTACCGACACAGCTGCAACGCTTGTACGAAAAGACGAAAGAATCGATGAAGAAGGAAGAGAGTCGACACAAGAGACCATACGAAGAAGTGAACGATGAATTATCGGACCGAAAGCGAAAGCTCATCAAACTCGAACACGGTGTGGAGAGCTCAAAGAAGATTTTCCAAAAGCTCAGAGTGGGCGTCAGAAAGCGCCGGGAGACGATGGTAACACAAGCGCGCCAGACCGCCGCCAACGTATCTCACAGATTCAACTATCATATGCAAGCGAAAGGGCAAGCGGGTCAAATTGAAGTCAACTACGAGGAATCGCAGTTGATCATCAAGCTCAAGGATGGCACGAACACGAGAGCTATCACAGACACTCGCGCCTTGAGTGGTGGTGAACGATCGTATTCCACGCTCGCGTTCAACCTCGCGCTTGGCGATGAATCTGACTCGCCTTTCCGAGCGATGGATGAGTTCGACGTATTCATGGATGCCGTGAACCGTAGAATATCTATGCAGACGCTTCTTGAATTTGCGAGAAGCGACAATCACTCAAACAAACAGTTTTTGTTCATCACGCCGCAGGATTTGAGCGCCATCAACGCCGACGACCCAGACGTCAAAGTGCAAAAGATGATCGCCGCTCGTCCGTCTTAAATTTGTAAACCGAACCGATAGATACACTACAACACACTAATTCCTACGCGACGTCCCGTCCCACCCTTCCCGCTCCATCAATCAATCAATCTTTTCGTTCTCATCGTCATCTTCCTCGAACGCGATCGCCCCTGCCTCGAGCTCTGTCTCCGGCGCGTTCGGCGCGCGCACGTACTTCCAGTATCTAAATAAACCGCGCACGCTCTGCCACAGTTTCCACGCCATGAACGCGAACAAGATGCCGAAGATGACTTCTTCGGTCTTGATGCTCAAATAGTCGCCCTTCGTCGGATGCGTAGGCGTGCGCACGCGGTTGCCGCGCCCGAGATGGCGCACTTGCGTGTTTTCTCCACTCGGGGGCGCGTCGACGCGGGATGATGCCATGGCGAGCGGACGGAAGTGAGGTACAAAAGGTATTCATCACAAGGTGAGGAATCTACGTCTGTTGGTTTTCGACGATCTTCGAGCGGTATTGGTCGATGTTTTCGTGCGTGAGCTTGATCAGCTCGCGGCGTTTTAACGGTTGCTTCGTGAACGGACACGTGTCCGGTGCCTCGGGTTGGCGAAGAATCTTGCACCACGTCTCGTAACCTGCGACGTGGCCGTACGGCGAAATCGCCGGTTCTTCGATGGCCATGCGAGTGATGGGATCGATGAATCCCGGGAGTACTGGAAGTTCCTCGAATTCATCGTCGAAATCCTCGTCGTCGTCGCCGCCGTCGGTGTACGTCTTCTTAGTCGCTCGACCGCTCGAGCGCACGGGACCCGCTCTGATGGTGCAGTGGAACGCCTTGTCGTCGTCCGATTTCTTCACCTTCTTCTTCGCCTTCTTCGGCTGCTTCGGGGCCTTCGGTTTCTTCTGCTTGATGACCTTCTTAACCATGACCATGCGCGGTTCACCCTCGACGGGTTCGGCGCGCGTGAAGCCCTTGTTCTTGAAGTTGAATCGCAGGTCACCCGACACCGGGTCCACCATATAGTTTTCGTCTTGGATGATATTGTTTTTGACCAAGGTTCGGTAATAATTCGAGCACTGGTAACCGACGCGGCCTGGGATACCTTTGGAAAACGTGCCCCATTCGTAGTTCGCCTTGCCGCCAGGAAGAGAGGCGATGATATCCATGAACTTTTGGTGTTCTTCGTCCGTCCATTTCCCGTTCGCTTGCATCTCTCCCGGTTCGTTGAATCGATAATAGTATTGATTTTCATTCTTTTCGCGATTCTTCCACGCCTTGATACGCGCCTCGGACCATCCTTCGTACGGGTTGACCTCCGGCTCCGCGAGCTCTTCCGCCACTTGCGCGCGCGCGATGGCGTCGTCTAGACGCAAACGTTTCACATTCACGTGCTTCTTCGTGTGACGCACGAATTGTACGCCGAGACTCTCTTCTAAAATGTACTCCGTCTCGAAGAACTCCTCCGGCTCGCCCGCGTCTTCCTCGTCCTCTTCGTCGCCGCCGAACGACATCCGACGCTTACGCAAGCGCTCGATGCGCTTGTTAAACCGCTCGTTCGCCGTCTGTGCCGCTTTTGAGCTCTGCGAACGTCGTTTCAGCGCGTCCTCTTCCTGAATCATGAACCGAATAGACATCAAAAACGATTCCCCATCCTCCGCCTCGCCGAGGCGGTCGCTCGCCTCGAACTCGTTCCCGTTACACACTCTCAGCACCATGTCCGCCTCTCGTTCCGTCAACCCCTTATCCGCGTTCCCGAGCATCAATTCCTCCACCTTCTCCCGCGTCGTTTTCTCCTCAAACTTCTTAAATCGATTCTGCAACGCCGCCACCCGCTCCGCGATCACCCTTCGCTGTTCCTCCGTCAACCCGTCGTCGTCGTCATCCGCCATCCACGCCGGCACCGCCGCCGCCGCTCGCGCGTCGCCGCTCGCGCCCTCGATCGCACTCTTCGCGTTCGACGCATCCACCGGCGCGTTCGCGACCGCCATGTCGTTCTCGCTCATCGCGCCGCCGTCACCGCGTCGCGCCGCGTTTAAATTTCAAAAACGTCCTCTTCCCGCGTCAAAGGAATGCGCGCGTCGTCGTTCCGCGCGCGTCTCGTTCGACGTCTACCGTCGCTCGAGCGCGTCGATTCGTCGCGTGCGGTCCTCGCGCGCGCGCGCCGACGTCGCTCGTTCGCGCGTCGCGCGTCGATGTGCGGCGATCGGCCGACGCGGCAGCTGTCCCGACGTCCCGCGCGGGGTGCGCGCGCGCGCGTGCGCGCAAACAGTCGGAGGTCATCATTAAATCCAGGCGCGCGCGTGACTGGCTCGCGATGCGTGGTGTATGGGTAAACAGGCATTAAATTCTGCGCGTGCGGTATTCGGACATTCGGATACGCGAATTCAAATTCCGCCCGCGACGCCGCGACGCGAGAGCGCGACGCCGCGCGAGCGACGCGAGAGCGCGCGACGTCTCGACGCGACGCGCGAGAGATAAACGCGCGCGAGCGACGCGCGGCGACGCGGGCGCGCGCGATGGCGAGCCAACCGAGCTTGGTCGTCGAGCTCGGTGAACCGTTCCTGCGCGACGTCGTCGTGTGCGCGCGCGAGGGCCTGCGCGAGGCGCTGGACGAGGAGAGGATACGAGAGATCGAAAAACTCGTCGTGCATCACGGTGGACAGGTGCGGGCGAACGTCGAGGACGGAGGGGTGACGCACGCGTTGCTGGCGAGCGCGCGCGGGACGACGGCGACGCGGGCGAGGGCGAGAGGCGCGGAGACGGCGCATCCTGAGTGGGTGCGCGCGTGTGTGCACGCGAAACGAGTGTTGAGCGTGGATGAGAATGTGCTTTATAGGCCGCCGGAGACGATGGAGGGGGTGAAGGAGATGCGGGATTGCGTGGTGTGCGTGACCGGATACGCGGGGGCGCGAAGGCGAGACGTGGAGACGATGACGAGGGTGCTGGGGGGCAAGTTTCAGAAGGCTTTCGATCGTTCGGTGACGCATCTGGTGACGTACGAGTTCGCGGGTGCGAAATGGGAGCGCGCACGCGACATCGGAAGCGCGTACATCGTGAATCATCGATGGTTGGAGGATTCCATCAGAACGTGGACGCGAGCCAACGAGGCGTCGTACGCGAGCCGGAGCGGGAAGGAGGAAGATGAATTAGCGGCGCAGGGCGTGGTTCCGGACAGCGAGGATGAGGTTGAAGATGTGGCAAATGAAGTATCCGTCATCCCAGACAGCCTTGTCGACGGCACGACGAGTGCGGAGAAATGGAAATCCACGAGCGACGCGAACACGTTGCTCGCCGTCGCCGGCGCGTCGCAAGGCGCGCCGTCGACCGTCACGAAGAAAACACCCTCTACCGTAAGAAGTGATCGCAGTAAGTCTGCGTCAAAATCACGAAGCTCTCAAAAACTTTCGTTCCGATCGCCTGACTGGGAAGAAGAGGTGAAGCGAGGCGCGCACGTGGCGAGGAGCGCTCGGAACAGAATCGACCCGAGCATTCAGAGAGCTTTGCAAGAGGGCACGAGCCAACCGGAAGCGGTGTTTACGGGTCTGATTGGGAGCCCGAATGACGTAGAAATGGCTTTCGGTGGACGATTCGCGCCTGCAAACGCGTGGTTTAGCTTCTTTGACGACGCCGACCAGGAACCGTTGACGGATATGACGACTCTGGATGACTTTTACGCTCTCGTCGCACGAGGTCAGCGAAGCTCGGGCGATACGGAAGAAAAGATGCGTCAGATCAAGGCTGGTGAAACACGTTTCGACGTATTCGACATGGGGATTTCAGAAGCTCGCGAAGAGGAGGTGGTACGTCCGGGGAGCGGCTTGATTATTCAAACGTTGTACAGCGGCACCGTGGTCTTGGTGTCCGAGCTTCATCGCGAATATTGCGAAGAGATAGTGCAGCTTGTGGACACGTTGGAGATGCAGCAGCAACAAGGGCCGCTTGGCTCGCTGATCCATGCAATGTTACGCGTAGAGACGGCGAAACAGCCTGTGAGGGAAGGCGAACAAATCAAGCCAGGGCCGAATGCTCTCTTGAAGACGTTCCTCGCCTACTTGGCACTTGCTCACAACTTTTCAGAGACCGACCAGGCGCAACTTTTCAATGGAGATGGTACCCTCGTCAATGCAGATACGATTATCACTCTTCCCGCTAGAGCGCCCGGAAATCTTCGAGGTATTTTGCTCAAAGAAGTACAAAGGTCGTTGAGAGATGTTCTCGCTGGATTGTACGAGCTGCTCGCCGGCCCGACTGAACCGGATCCAACTCAGCAAGCTCCGCTGAGTCAGCATCCGCTATCTCAATTGGAGTTGGAAGAAGAAGAAAACGAAGAACAGGAGGAGGAGGAGGAGGAAGAAATAGCGCGCGAAGAGAAAAGGCAGGAGGAAGGGGAAGAGTTGCCGCATCAACTCGAGATGGGAGAAGCCGACGTGAGCGAGCCTGCGGCGGCGGCGGTGTCGGCGGCGGCTCCAGCCGATGTCGAGATCGCAGAAGAAGCACGCGCAACTTCGCCGGCGGAAAGACAGGCGAGGAGAGCGACACCAGAGGCTCGACCGACCCGCACACGCACCGCGGCCGTGGAAGCATCGACGTCCAGGCAGAAACCCGTACCTGCGGCGAAGCCAAAGAAGACCGCGAAAGTGAAAAAGACTACGCCCAAAGTGTCGACGCGCGCCGCCGAAGCTGTCCTCGTGACGAATCCGAAAGCGCATATCACGCTCAGTGGCTTTAGCTCCGCCGGAATCAAGAAGTATTCCTCCATTGTTCGTCGAATTGGCGCAGTGTTGTGCCCCGGCCACGAATGGGAACCGTCGACAACGCACGTTGTCTTCGGCGAGCGCGGGAGTCGTTCAATTAAATTCCTCGCTGGTGCGGTCTCCGGTGCTTCTCTACTTGATATTTCTTATTTGGACGCGTGCGCGTCCGCTGGCGAAGTGTTGCCGGTGACTGCCAAATACATTTGGCGTGGAGGTCGCGGCGCCGAGATGGGTGTGATCTCGAGCGACGCCGCGGCGCACTGGTCCAACGTCCCGGGCGCGAGCGCGTTCGACGGGCTTTCCATCGCAATTTTACCATTTGCCCCGAGCGCCAAACTCGAGCAGAAAATGCTCGACACAGTTTTGCGAGCTGGTGGCGCTTCACTATCTTCAGTGTCGTCCAAAGGCGACGTTTGTCTTACTCAAGCCGACGTCGCCGACTTCGTCGTCTCTGATCAAGTCGACGCATCGTCGCCGGCGGCTGTCCCTCGTCTCGAACCACTTCTCGAATGCGGCGGTGACGTCGTCGTCGTGTCTCCCGAGTTCTTCAAGTCGTGGGTGTCCACGCCCGAAACGGCGTTGGATGCGCACTTGTTGTTCGGAAGAAAGTCCTTGCCCACAGGGGCGGCGCTCGAAAAAGTGCTCGCTCTTCGCGGCAAAACGACGAAGAAGTTTAGTACGAAGAAGCCGATCGTCGAAAAATCAACGATCGCGCCTCCCGCAAAAGTGTCTGCGCGGAAAAAACCAGCTGTGGCGGTCGCGCCCCCAGCGAAGGCAACAGAAGCCGCGCCGAAGAAGGTGACAAAACACGCGGCCCCGGCGCCGGTGGCGTTGAGCCAGCGACGACAAACGCGCGCCAAGAAAATGTCTGAGGCGCCGCTCGCGGCCCGTGTGGCGAAACGACGCCGAGTGTTGAGAGATGCATCGAACAATTAGATAGCCACAGTGCGCGTATGCAATAATTAATTAAACTGCATCATTTTACAGATTGTTACAACAGATGAGTGTTATTCGGAAGACATGACGCATGTATGTTTATCATCCTCGTTGCCGACTACTGAGACTAAACGAATGGTCTAAGTCGTAGGATTTAGTAGAAGCCGAAGCCCTTGGCCGCGTTGGTGAGGACGTTGGAGTGAACCGGGTCCGCAACGTGGGATTGCCAGTTGGCGATCGGGCCTTCTTGGGTGGCGAGCGCTTGGAAGATGCAGCCCAAC
>Ga0257114_1000679_pt1 | contig 26174 bp, 12 predicted proteins | sample SI112_10mmetaG_FD_190149 | JGI IMG/M metagenome (GOLD analysis project Ga0257114, IMG submission 190149) | Marine microbial communities from Saanich Inlet, British Columbia, Canada - SI112_10m | ecosystem: Environmental > Aquatic > Marine > Inlet | place: Canada: British Columbia | collected...
GGAGTACGGCGGTCCAGTGCCGCTGTTTTCTTTACTATCGGGCGCTGGTAACGGCATTTTAGGAGAGTTACATGCGAACAAGCTCACGCTTGGCATTCGAGGATCCACGGGCACAGTTGATACCGCGTCGATCGACATCACAGTACGAGAGAACGAGTGGACTTTCTTAACGATTGTGCACCTTCCGGTGCGAATGTCGCAACCCCTGGTTCGTGTCTTCCTCGATGCTGGCATGGTTGGTCAGGCGAAGTTGCGTTACCCGATCAAGTCCACGGAAGCGATATCGTATTGTCGCATTGCTTCCGTGACGTTCGACGTTAGCCTAGAGAACGCGCACGTCAAGGTGTCACCGTTTTTCGGCCAACTGGGTTCGACGCATATATTCGATGATGCCCTTTCGCAACCGGCGATTGCGATGATTCATGCACTCGGTGCAGATTATGTCGGACGTTTTAAGTCAACAGAATCGCAAACGGAAAGAATCCTTCAGGCAATCAGCGTGAACGCTGTCGAGGCTCGCGATACTCGCGAGTATCTCGCCGATCATCGACTGATTAGTATAAGCGCAATCACCGTCGCCGGTCGAAGCACTCAGTCGGAGGTGTACGACGTGAACGAATATGATTTGATCGGAGGGGCGAAAGTTTGCGTCACAAACTCAGTCAAAGACGTCGTGCACTGCCTCGGTGGTGTTCAAGTCGTTCTTCCAATCTTTTCTGACATCCTGCACGCCGCCGAGACGTCGAAACGGCGACAAATTGTTTGCGAAGGGGTTCATCTGCTCGTTGCTTTACTCGATGGAAGCAGACTCAATCAAGTTACGTTAACGTTGTGTGATGGGTACGCCTTGATTGCAAATCTTCTGCGAGAGAATGCAACGACTTTACTCTGTCCAGATTTACTCCCAGCACTCGACAGGCTTCGTCGTGCGGGCGGGATCGAGCACGAATCGGCATCGGCACGCATCGTCGTTGATTTGCATCTTTGGTCCCTCGCCGATGACGCCACTCAAAAAGCGCATGGCGAGTACTTGTTGAGTTTGGCGACCAAACACTCGGATGGATTACGATTTCATTTGCCAACAAGTGATCTCATCGATGCCCTCGATTTCACTCCAGGTGCGAGTGGAACGTCTCGTCGTCGAGTTTTGTTGGACGTGTTGAAGCAGCTTGTTATCAACGCCCCGAATCAGATAATTGAGGAAACTGCGGAAACTATCGTTCACGTCATCGAAGAATGTGCCGACGAAGACACCGTTGGTGATGTTCTGCGCTGGCTAGTTAACTGCATGCAACCGGGTGAGGAAGTTCAGCCCACGCTCTACCAGGCTTTCACCAAGCTCGGCGGACCACTGCTGGCGCTATCGCCTTTGAGCAGGAGCTCCAGGCGAGTCCGCTCTTTCGCTCTTCTGTGGCTTGCAAACTTGATGCCTCCGCTCGAGGCTTCGAGCAAGAGTTCTGGGGGTGCCTCTCATATATCTGCTGCTTTCGGCGCGGCCGCTGGTGCGCTGACTGCCACTCTCGGCGGCAAGTTCACGGCGACAGCGAGTCAGGATTTTGAAGTCGGCTTTTTCACTGCAGTCGCGAACGCCCTCGAAAAATTCCCCCTCGATATCGCTGAATCCCGCTCGGCGCTCTTTGAGCTTTTACTTGGTGGCCAGGCGCTACCAGCGGAAAAAGTAGCCGAAAGGTTGAACAGGGAAAAGAATTCATCCGTGCGGGCTGCGGCTGGCAGGCTCTTTGCCAAAGTCACAGGCCACGGAAACGACGCGCAAACCAAAGATAAGGAGTGTATTAGCGTTGGTGTACCCGGTATAGTCAATGCAGGCGCCGCTGGGGTGTTGCTTCGACTGATGAATTCAAGCGATAATGCGGAAATGCGTTTAAGCGTGCTCGAGCTGCTTCTCCAACTCGTGGAAGGTGCAAGCGTGAACGCACAGGCTGTGCTGGAGCAGCGAGGCTGGCAGACTTGGATCCTCCCCATCCTCAAAGACCACAGTGACGAAACGCAAAACGACGAGAAATCGATGGCTCGACGATTAATAACGGCACTTCTCTCGCACGCGGTGCTCAAGACTGACGAAGGTCACCAGCACGTGTCGAACATGCTTGGCGTCATCGACATTCTCATCAAACGCGGCGTCTTAGCCGATGAGTCAGACTTAGCGCAGGAACTCCTTTCGGATTTGCTTGAGTGCATTCTCCCGACGCGAGCGTCTTCGTCCGAGCAAGACGAGTGGTCTGAAGTGCAAAATGTTGAGTCACCGATATGTCGTCGCAACCTTTCGAGACTTTTGCACATATTCGACTCAATCATTTCCGACACGTCCGCGACAGCGGCCACGCTTGGAGTACCTAGTGCCTCCGATGCAAAGTCCAGCGTTAAGAAGATCTCTTGGAGATTTTACGACAACTTATGGAACCTATTAGATGCGATCTCTCCTCCTGGTCATCCCGTGGACGCGCCCGAAGAGACGGCGGATGCCGTAAAATCCACAAACATGGCTCAAAAGCTGCACAGGCGAGCGAAGAGTATGATTCGTGATTTACCATTTTCGAGCAATAGCGAGAGCGAGTTTGATAGCGTCGAAGCCGTTGAGGCTCTGCGCGAGACTTGTCAGCGAATGGGATTCAGGTTGACCTTACTTTACGTGCGAGCGAGCGCGCTCGAAGAGTTGCAGCCAGCACTGAATACGTGCATTGGACTTCTACCATCATTTTTGGCCCCAGTCTTGGTCGACAAGGATGGAAAAGCGATGGATACCGCGCCGCTAGGGAACAGAGCGCACTTGTTTATCGCGGATTTGATGCGTTACGTCGAGTTTGCTAAAAAGAGTGAAGATCCTGATGCGTCAACACGGTCGCAGCTCGTCGTAAATCTCGTTCGACTCGCATCTGAGGTTGGTAGACTTCTGCTTTCAGATTGCGCGAGCGTCGAGGAGTGCGCGCATTTGGACGGCCGTGATTTGATTTCTGAACAAAAGGTGGCAGCCGCCGCAGCGATCGAGGCCAAAGAGTCTAGGAAAGTCAAAGAGCTGCGCTCAAAAGTGAGTGAAAACTTTCTTTCCGAACGTACGCGGCACGAGCAAAGGCAAGCGCAAGCCGAGACGGCACTGTTACAGACTCATAAGTCTAAATTGGGTCCGGTAAGCGAGCGCGAGCGCGCACGTCGCGCGATGCAGCGTCTGACGTTTGAAGAACGTTGCGATGTGCTCGCTCGTCGGTGGTCCGCGATGTTGCGCGACTTACAAGGTGAGCGAGGCGCGTGGGCGGCTGAAAGCTGTGATGCAAAGGCGCACTGGAAACTCGACAAGTCTGAGGACTCATCGATGAGACGATCTCGTTTGAAGCGCGATTATAAGTTTGTGCAGTACGAAGACAATCAAAAAGGTGGCGAATCAACATTACAAAGCGATGTACAAGATATCCAAGCGGTTCGCCTCGTCGGCATGGGTCAAAAATGGAAGATGAATTCGGATAGCGACTACGTTGATGTCGATGATGTCGCAGACGAACTCGCAGAAAAACTCGCTGTGGACAAGGAGAACGCGATGCACAATAGGAGTAAAGTCGTGTTCAGCACGCCGGCATCACTCGTGACGCTCACGAGAACTGTACTGGGTAAGCTCAATGTCAGTCGTGATGCCGTTGTATTTGCCGCCGATCGTACGCATGAGAGTGCGAAAGATCATCGAAAACGTTTCTGGCGATGGAGCTTGAGTGAAATTGTCGAGGTACATCACATGCGATATCGCCTTCAGCACAAGGCTTTCGAGATGCATTGCGCGGATCACACCAGTGCCTTTTTTGCGTTCGATACCAAGAAAACGGCGCGATACGCAGCTACGCGCGTGGCATCATCGGCGGGGGCGACTTTGATGAACAGACGTGCGAAAACTGAAGCAGCCGAACGCGCGAAGGAGCTCTGGCGCAGACAAAAACTGAGCACTTTCGATTATCTTATGGCCTTGAACGTCTTCGCCGGGCGAACGTTGCACGACTTGAGTCAATATCCCGTTTTCCCTTGGGTGTTGAAAGAATACGAAGCTGAAACAATAGATCTAGCCGACCCATCGGTGTATCGAGATCTGAGCAAACCCGTTGGCGCGCTCAACGAAGAGCGTCTCAAGAACTTCGTCGAGAGATACAAGTCGCTGTTGGACGACCCTGACACGCCGCCTTTCCATTACGGCAGTCATTACTCATCGTCCCCGATCGTACTTTTCTTCTTGTTACGCCTGGAACCTTACACGAAACTCGCTCGAGCATTACAGGGCGACAGATTTGATCGAGCAGATCGCTTATTCCATTCGGTCGCGGAAACGTTCAAAGCTTGCGTGGAATCATCCGCTGATGTCAAGGAACTTATTCCAGAATTTTACTACTCGTCCGAGTTCTTGACGAATACAAATGGACTAAAACTTGGGGTGCGACAGGACGGATCGACTATTGATGATGTAGTTCTCCCGCCTTGGGCCAAGGGTTCGAGGCACGAATTCACTCGAGTGATGCGGGAATCGCTAGAATCGGACTACGTAAGCGAAAATCTGCACCACTGGGTTGATTTGATTTTCGGGCACGCACAGCGAGGGGCCGCCGCGGTCGAGCGATGCAACGTGTTTTATTATCTCACATACGAAGGCGCCGTGGATATCGACACATTAGAAGATGATGATCAACGGAACGCGATCGAGACACAAATCATCAACTTCGGTCAGACTCCCGCGCAAATTTTCAGGCGCGCGCACCCAGTTCGTCTGCCGCCCCAAGCGACAGAACACGTGGTTTCAATCTCTCCCGAATCGCTCAAACTCGCGACGGTTGTCTCATCCGAGTCTAACGGCCTACCGATGCGGGCGCAAGCGGTGGTGCACGCCACCGCGTACGATTCGCGTATTGCCGTGGTCACCGCTGGACGAATGGTTTCCATTCAGCGCTTACAACGTCCTGGAACGACATTCGGGCTGGGTGGCGTCGATCACTCAACTGCGTACGCGCTCGAACCAGAGACGACATCCCGGCTCATGCTCGAAATTGACGTCGACGCCGATTCGCTTGCGCATTCGCAATCCGTCAATGTCGCTCTGAAAGGCAAAGTCTTGCTGAGTGTTGGCCATTGGGACCGAAGCATGCGTATTTTCGATATTGAGGAGGGGCGCGAGATGCAGCGTATCAGTGCGCATCGAGATGTGACGACGTGTCTCGCGTTGTGCGAACTCGGGAGCTCGAGGAGCTGGGACGAGTCTTCGCACCAAATGGACCAAGTCATCGTGGTTACGGGAAGTCGCGACACCACGCTCGCGATCTGGGAGATGGTGCTCCCTCAAGGAGGCTGGGGCTTTAGTAAAGGCACCAAAGTCCTGAGCGCCGAACCAAAAATGATCTGTTTCGGTCATGACGAAGCGATCACGTGCGTTGCTGTGAATTCATCGCTCAACTTGGTAGCGAGTGGCAGCATTGATGGCACCCTCATCCTGCACGACAGCCGGGATGGGCACATCGTTCGTGCATTGGAAAGCACCCCACCTGGGTGCATCCCATCGTCCATCGAATTGCTTCCAAAATCATCTCTCGTCGTGTGCGCGTGCGGCGTCGCCGGCGCGCTGTCCGTGCATGATGTCAACGGTGCCACACTCGCCAAATCGCTCAGTCGGCACGAAGCCTTTGACGCATTTTGCGTCACCCGCGACGAGCGACATATTCTCATCGGCCATCGCCGCGGAGACATCACTGTCCGCGCCGTGCACGATTTATCGATTCGTGCGCAAATCAACGTCGCCAACGCGGGCGTCGTCTCCATTTCACCCGTCGCGCGCGACGAGTGCCTCGTCGTCGGTCTTGCCGACGGTCGTGTGTGCCTCTGGGCGCCCGCGGCGCGTAGCCTTTAACTGCATTGTAAAATAACTAGCTCAATCCGTTGATCCATCGTCGTCCTCGCGCGACATCGCATCTCGCGCCAGCCGCGCCAGTGACTGGCCAGTTGCGGCGCAAGATGAACGCAATCCGAATCGCACGTCACTTGCGGCCGCATCGAACGCGCAGCATGACGAAGGCGAAGAAAACCAAGCCCGCGCACAAGTCGAACAAGAAGAAGAAGGTCGCCCCCGCGAACCGCGCGACGACGCGCGCGGCGCTGCAGAAAACGCCGACGAGGGGAAAGACGGTGCCGGCGAAGTTGACGGAGAAAAATATGACGCCCAAGGCGCTGAGGACGCCAAAGACGCCGAAGATGACGTCTGCGGGCGTGGCGAAGAAGCCTCGGTCGAGCACAAAGTCGGGCGGGCGGCGAACGACGCCGAAGAAACCTAAAAATACGACGTCGTATATCATGAATCAGCGCAAGTACGGTGCGCAACCGCCGACGCCAAGACCGTTGAGTGGGATGAAGAGCCCGAGATTGGAAACGCTGGCGACGGCAACGATGAAACCGCCAGCGAGTGGATTAGATATGTTCGGAAGCATGCTCGGGGCGTTGTCGCCGGCGGCGTTAGAGAGGGTCGAGGTCGAAGGTGAGGAGTCGACGTCGGAAGTTATCAAACTGTGTTCGATTATTACTGAGCAAGCGAAGACGATTCAGCGATTGGAGTCGGAGGTTAATCACCTGCGGGCGCAGTTACAGGCTCGAGCGGTGGCGCCAGTCCCAACGTTGCGTCGTGTACCGTCAACGACATCTGAGTTGGCGTCGCGCATTGCCGGTTTGTTCAAGCGATGAACGTCGCTAATGATTTGTAATCTTCACATTGTACTACGTGCCGCAAGTCGGTTTCTTATCGGTGCCTAAACCGTCATATACTTTCGTAGAATCGCGCGCGCTAAGCCGTTTGCGTTCGAAGAACGATAGATGAGGGATAAGTTGTACGCCGCTTCGCGACGCAAATCGTCCGCCTCGGAGCTCACCGGCATCTCCAGACAACGCTCATAAATCGGACGAGCGAGGTGCGGAAAGCCGAGATGTTGCAGGCCTCGGGCCAAGTTGTACATCCCTTCTTGTGGGCTTGTCGTGTTCAACTCCGCGGTACGTTCGAGCAGAACGACAGCTCGAAGCGCCAGTGCGTGACGCTGCTGCTCGTTTGAATTTCTCGTTGCCATGTGCAAAAGAGAAATCGCCGCACATAAATTCACCTCGTGATCGTTCGGCGCGATCGTGAGAGCCGTGAGGAAATCGTGCATTGCTATAGACCACTTTTTGTTCCACGTGTGAACGTACCCAGATGCCATCAAAGGTAGCAGACGTTCGCGTGAGGCATCGTCGAGGCTACTCGCGACGAGACGCTTGGCGAGCTTTGACGTTCCAACGCTGAGCGCTCGAGGATAATCGATAGCCATGTGCATCAGCATATTCCAAACCGTTACCGAATTCGGGAATACCTCAAGGACACTACGACAGCTTGCCGCAGACTCTTGCAAATCGCCCATCATGTACGCCACGAGCGACTTTAGGTATCGTAGCGAAGCCGTCTGCTCTCGCGTCAGCACGCTCCCCGCGGAGAATGAAAGCGCATGATTCACGATGGTTCCCGCTTCTTCGTGTCGACCGAGCCGAATAGCGACCTCGGCACCGCTTATAATATTAGCAAACACATCATCATCTGATATCCGAACGTTATCGTCCACGAAATCATCGCTCCCCTGTCCCGCGCGTTGGAGCTTGCGTTGCGATCTTTTTTCGCTCAAGTCTTCCAAGAGCTTCAACGCAGCTGGAATGATGACAGTCAGTTCGGCTTCGCTCAAGAGCTTTCTTTGTAAAGCAGTCACGCGCAATAAAATGCCATATTTCTGTACCTCGACGTCATCTAAATTTGACACAAGTGACCTCGCCCGCCTCAACGATTCTTCATCGTCTTGAAAACGCGAAAGCGAATCGGCTAGAGATACGGCGATGAATACGTCGCTCGGGTGCTTGTCATGGAGCATGTCGTAAAATTCGACTACCGCGCGCAAGCCCCTCGATTGCTGAACGCATCGCTCTACGCGCTGCCACATATCGACATTGTCGTACTCGTCGAGCGCGATTAAGTGCATGAACACCTCTTCCGCCTTCGACGCCAACCCAACCTCCATCAGAGTTTTTCCGCAGTCAAAGTACAAGTCATCAAACTCAGTCACCTTGTGCCGCAAGAGCTCTTCAATGCGCTCCATGCCTTCTTCCGTTTGTCCTTCGTAAAGCAAACATTGACCTTGTTTTACGGAAATGTCCAAAGGCAGCTGTCCAGAGTCGACGTGCTCTAAAATATTCGCGCGCGAACGCTCGACAATTTCTAGTACCTCGGAATACTTGCGGAACTCAATCTTCAACTCAATCAAAATGTTCACCACTGTGGCGTCGATGTGCTGTGGATACGCTTTCAGCATGTGCTCTAGAGCATGCTCAGCCTTATCTCGCATATCAGCACTATAATACAACTTGGCGAGCAAGACCACGGCGTCACGCAAAATAGCGCCGTCGAGCGGCGGCAAATCGTCCTTCAGCACCCACTCAAGTTGCTCAATCGCCTTTTTCGCATCTCCAAGCTCCGAATACAACGTTGCTTGATCCATTTTATTCTCGTAATTGTGCGGGTCAGACCTCGCCGCCTTTGCTAAGCAATGTATGGCGTAATCTTTGTTGTTCACGTTTACCGCCAGCGACGCCATGCGATACCACATCGACGGGTCCACCCCACGCTTCACCGCCGTCGCCAAAGAGTAACTATCCAACGCCTTTTCTAAATCGTTCGTTTCCTCGTACACCAGCGCCAATTGCTCGTACGGTTCGCTCGAATGCGGGATTTTCACAATCGCCGCGTGCAACTTACTCACCGCCTCGGCGTATTCGCCCCGCGCGTACAATATGGTCGCATCACTCATTAAATCGTTTGCCTCCATCGCTTGCTTCGACCGCGCCGACTTCTTCTGTCGCCCCTTTCGCCGCCGTTTCCTACTCTCGTTCACGCCGCCCATGCGCAAAAACGCCGCCATGGTCGGGTTTCGTCGCGCCGTCGCCTCGTCGTCGTCGTCACGCGCCGTACCTCCGCCGCGTCCTCCCGACCCATCGCTCGTGCCCGCCAGCGTCGACCGCTCGTACGCGACGACTTTCTCCGCCAGTCTTCCCTCGCGCAGGAGCTCGAGTCCATCGAACGCTCGACCGTCGCGTTCGTTGTCGGAATCGGTTTCTTCGTCTTCGTTCGATTCTGATTCGGATGCGTCGTCGCCGGCGCGCGCGTGGGGCTTGCCGTGCACTCGCAGACGCCTCGCGCACGAGGGCTCGTCTACATCGTCGATCGCGCGCCCGGGGAGGGACATCGCGCGCGCGCGTCGCACGATGGCGTGCGACGGTTGTCTGTGCGCCAACTGAATTCGCGGCGAACTCGCTCGCGTCTCGCGCCTCGTTCGACTTGACTACTTTTGCTTTTTGTGTTACACGTGGTAATGCTTTCTAATGTGTGTGTTTGAATGTCGTTTGAATGTCGTTAATCGTGTTGTTCTGATCGTCGCGCGCTCATCGCGCGGCGTTCAGGTAAAGTCTGTATTGCTCGCGTCGGCGCTCTTCAATTTGTTCTTGACCGCGACGACGGTACTCTTTGAGATCGCGGCACCTGGGCACGGGGCAGTCGTCCTCCATGCATCCCTTAGAATGAATTTGCAACAGCGTCCACGTTTTACGGCAGAGCTGGCACCCGCCTGCTGATTTGACCGTGCAGCTCAAGGCGTGCTTGAGCAAGTGTTTGATTTTCGGGCAGTTGCTGTTTTCGCATCGTTCTTTGCGGCATTTGCACGCGTGGAGCAAGAGTTCCATGGTTCGCTCGATCTGCGCCGCGCGGTTCTCGCGCTCGGCTTGAGACAACGCCGTGCGATCTCCGGCGGTACGACCTTGTCGCATGAGGGGGTGCTGGTGACCAGTTCTGATGCGGCAGTTGTCGCAAATATCGAAATCGGGGCACGTCTCGCAGCGCCAACCCTTTCCGGGCTCGAGCTCGCGTGAACAAACGTTGCATGATGCGACGAATGCAGGCTCAGATGGATTGTTCAAGTGATACAGCACCATCATGGTCGTATGTTTGGCGCGACGAAGCGAGTCGAACTGGAAGTGATTGCCTTGGCACAAGGACAGGAACGCTTGACGTGTGTCAAAGAATTCGCTCTCGAGCTTTTCCTCCTCGTCCTTCTGTTCCTTCGTCAGCGTGGGAATTTCCTCACACTTTTCGCACTCGAGCTTGCGGCCAGCGTAACGTTTTTCGTTCTCTGGCATCGCATCTTCAGTCTCCTTGCATTCTTCGCAAAGCACCAAGGGTGTGCCTTCCGTCGCGTAATAGCGGTTGGCACCGGCGATGGTTCTGCGGCAGCACAAACATTGGTGCGCAAGATGGGCGAGCATGAAGTCGTTTCTCATGTTGCTGATCGTCGTCCCGAGCTTCTTCATGAGTTCTTTATTCAGTTCAGCGTCAGCGGCGATCGTGCCACTCTTTGCCTTGGCCGCCTTGCGCGCGCTGATCTTAACCGTGGACGACTTTGTCTTCGCCTCGATGTTCTTTGCCTCCTCGAGTTCCTTCATGATGGTCGGTATCCAATCTTCCGCAATGCCGGAGAAGTAATCACCATCGAAATACGGATACTCAGTGGCGCATCGAATATCGTGATTTTGATTGCCGAGTCGGAATTCATCGTACACGTTCGAAGTTGAAATGACGATGCCATCCTTCTGCGCCGAGCGCAACATTTTGAGGTACCACTCACGAAGCTTGTCAGCCTTTGGCGTCTTTTGCACCTTGGGGTGACAGTACAGAATGTAATCGTCTCCTTGGAACGGCGGACACGCCCAAATAAAGCACGACGTGAAGCCGCGCTGTTTGACATAGTCCAGGTACGCAATCAGAATGTTGTGATAGACGTACGTGCGCAACGCGCAGTTTTCGCCCGTGGCCACGGTGACGTTGTCCGGTCGGAAGTACTTGACAGAGTCCAAATACGAGAGGTAAATTCTTCGCCGGTTCGGTTCAGGGCACTCGTCATCATACTCTTGCACATAAATAGCCATCAAACACACATCGGTGGCCTCAAGCTTTTGGAACAGGAGGATGACGCGTGAACGGTAAGTAAAGTGCGCCGGAATGCCCTGTTCTTTGAAGTGGGCGTAGTAGTGCGGCTTGGTGTCCATTTGTTTGAGTGTTTGAGACACAACACGAATGGTCAAGTTCTCAGCGGTCGGGACGTTTTCTATGGGTACGCCCAACTGCTTCGCGCGCTCCACGCGTTCCGCCGAGAGCTTCGACGCGAGGCGTTCTTCCAAAAACGTCGACATCTTTGTCTTCGGTAACGAGCTCGCCGGCTGTTGTGAAGACGGACGTTCAGCAGTAACTTGACGTTCGTTCTTATCCAACTGCGATAAGATGCAGTTTGGACACGTGAATGGCGCTTCACCGCCTTCATTGCGTCTACCGTTGAAAAGAACGCAGAGTTGGTGATACCAATCCTCGCAGTAGTCGCATTGCACCCATGGCTCCTCGAGATCGTCGTCGTTCTTCTTCTTGATGAGCGTCGCTTTCGGAAACCGTTGACCCTCGACATCGACATACCCTTGGATGGCGTTGAAGCACGGGTTACACCACGCATCTCTTCGAGTCTCGCCCCCGAGGCTAGGCATCTGGTGGAATACTTGTCCGCGCTTGATGCGACCGACGCAACTGTAGCAGTAAAGCGGCGGTGGTTCGAACGTCAATCGTTCAACGCCGCATGCACGGCACGAACTTTCTGTCGCGTTGATCACCGCCCGCTCAGCTTCCTTCTGAAGCTGACGAGCGCTCGGTTGACCTTGACCTTGCACCTTTTCCTTGTCGGCGAGACGCAAGGCGGCGAGATGCGTACGGATTTCTTCCGGAGTGAAGCACTCCATTAACGACGTCCCTTCGCCACCTGGCTTGCGATCCGTTTTCAAACCGCTCGTACCCTTCACCATGAGTTGACCACGATCGAGATCGTGATCGAGCTTCATTCTCTTGTTGCCGTGCGCCATTTGCATTTGCGCCTGTTGACGCTGCTTGAGCATGGCGTTGCGCACGGGACCGCACACCGGACACCCAGCGTCCTTGCACGTCTGATGATGCTTCAACAACTCACGCGACGCCAAACATCGAGGATAGTTGCACTGCGTCAGCGTACACTTCAACACGTGCTCCCACAACTGCTTCGCGACGTGACAGTGCGGCGTGTAGGGGCAGTGCCCGTGTCGCGCCTGACACTTGCTCGCGTGTCGAAGGAAGAGAAGCCATCGTTGCTGTTTCACGATGTACGCCTTTCGTAACTGCTCGTCATTGATGTCTCGCCAATTAGCAACGACACCACCCCCACCACTACTCGGTTGCTGGCGCCCGCGCATCGCCGCCTGTTGCTGTTGGGCCATCTGTTGCTGTTGCGCGAGCTGCTTCGCCTGCGCCGCCTGCTGCGCCTTGGTGAGCTTTTTACCCTTCGGCGGCGCCTTAGCTCGTCCCTTGGGCGCCGCCGCCGTCGCTGCCTCAGGCATCATCGAACCCACACCCTGCGTCGGAATCATCGTCCCAGGTGGCACGCCGGCCATCATTTGCGAAGATCCTCCCGCGTATTGCGATCCTTGCGCCGCCGCCGCGCCGCGCAAAATCGGCGCCCCATTCGGTAACATACCGTTACCCCCCATCATCTGTCCCGCCGCGGGTTGCGCCATATTCCCCCCTAATCCCCCTGGGAACAACGCTCCCATCTGCTGACGCGAAGCCGCCGCAGCGCTCCCGCCTCCTCTTCCGCCCTGTTGCACGCCTTGACGAGAAATCATGATGCGCGCGACGGCTTGAAGTCGCGCCTCCAACGTCGCCTTGTCGCAATACTCATCCTACGATCGCAAAATCACCCCCACAATCCAACCGTCAGTCCTCGAACGTCATCACCCGCGCGCGCGCGCGCCTCAACCGCCTCGTTCGTCGCGCGCGCCGATCGAAACCGCGCACCTTGCTCCGCGCTCCGCGATACACCGCCTCCTCCAATCGCAGCACAAAGTCCGGTAGCTTGTGTTTCCACTCGTTCGTCAATTCCGGTTTCCTTTGTTTAAACACTCGCAATCTGCGCACCGTTCGCGCGTCCACGCCGTCGTCAGTCGTCCCTTCGCCTAAGCGCGCGTTCGCGCGCGTCTTCGCGACCTAAGCCTCGTCCGCGAGATCCGCGCGTCGCCTCCCCCCCCCGCGTCGCCTCGCGCGCCGTTCGCCTTCGCGACGCACATGTGTTGAATCAGAATCTTCCTCTGCGGGATGTCATCGTCCGATTGCCACGTGCGCCACGAGTGCTTCTGCCCCGCGCCGTCGCTCGCGCCGTTCGCGCCCGGCATTCGAACGCCCCGCGCGCGCGGGATTGACCTCGACCGACCGGTGTGTCGCGTGTGGGCAAACAGTCACGCGCGATCGTCGTCGCGCGTCCCGCGCGGTCGCGATCGCGCGGCGTTCGCGCGTCGTCGCGCGTCCCGCGACCGCGCGTCGGGCCGTCGCGATCGCGCGCGCGATGCGGAACGCGTTCGCGCCGGCGCGCGCGCGTTCGCTCGAGGGCGTCGAGCGTCGCTCGCCGCTCTGACGCGGCGCGATCGCGAACGCGCGGGATTCGGGATGCGCGAATAGGGTCTAGGGCGATGGCGCGCCGAATGCGACCGACCGCGCGCGCATCGACGCGCGCACACGACGACGCGCGGCGACGGCGCGACGCGCGACGACCGAGGGTCCGAGCGACGCGTTCGAGCGACGGTCGGCGCGCGCGCGACGCGCGACGGCGACGCGCGGCGATGGCGCGCGCGATGACGACGCGGGGCGCGGTGGCGACGCGTCTCGACGGACGCCGCGGCGACGCGAAGACGCGCGCGCGAGGGCGCGGGGGGGCGCGAACGGCGACCGCGCGAGGCGGGACGGAAGCGCGCGCGCGCGAGGCGGCGGGAGGGACGCGGGCGCGAGGTTGGGAGGGGACGCGCGCGAGCGCGCGGGACGCGCGGACGGGCGAGGACGCGGCGGGACGGGCGAGGACGCGGGCGGTGATCGGTGCGCGCGAGCGGTGGGGCGATGGCGCGCGCGGGCGAGGGTGGGGCGCGCGCGTCGAGAGCGGGGCGTCGGACGCCGCGGTGGGCGAGGGCGAGCGAAAGCCGACGAAGGGGAAGGGGGTGTCGAATTTGTTGAAGCGAACCGTGAGCTCTCTCTTCATGGTCGCCGTGGGCGGGGTGGTGATCTTCGCCGGTGGGTGGCCTTGGGCGCTGGCGATGGCGCTCTTCAACGGCGCGTCGTGCGTGGAATACTTTGGAATGGTGCGAGAGATGAATAAGGAGCTTCCGTATCCGCCGCCGGAGTGGTGCATTAATTTATGCGTCGCGGCGTGCGCTTCGTTACCAGTTCTCCTGCACGCCACGGGGGGTAAGATGACGTCCATCATCGTCGCCACGGTGATTTCGTTCACCGCGATCTGCGCCGCGCTCATCGTGAACGAAGAGTCCCACTTTAACGAGTTTACGTCGTCTCTGTTTGGCTTGATTTATTGCGGCTTCTTGCCGACGTTTTGGGTCAAGCTTCGCGGCATGAGCGGCGTCTCGCTAGCCACTCCGGACAGTTTGCTTCATCACTGGCCCGCTTGGCTCGGTGGTCCGGGGATTTGGACCCTCGGCCTCGCGGCGACGATCACCATCGTGCTCTCCGTCGTGAGCGCGGACGTCGGGGCGTACGCGTTTGGCAAAAACTTTGGTAAAAACAAACTCACGGCGGTAAGCCCGAATAAGACGGTCGAAGGCGCGATCGGCGGGTTGTTGGCTTGCGCGGGGACGTGCGCGGCTTTGTTTTCAGTCATGGGGTGGCCTGGAACCGCGTGGCAAGGCGCGTTTTTGGGCGTCACGGTGTTCTTCACCTCCGTCTTTGGCGATCTCCTCGAGAGCGTGATGAAGAGAAATGCGACGATGAAGGACAGTGGGAATCTGATTCCGGGTCACGGCGGCTTGCTCGATCGATTTGATTCGTACATTTTCACCGGGAGTGTGACGTACTTCTTTGTCATCGCCGTCCTCGGCGGTTTCCGAAGAGTCTTTTCGGTTGGATATTACTAAAGCGCGGCAAATACATCAAATACATCATCCATGGCGGCGTCCGTCGCGCCCGTCGCAAAGATGTCACACATCTAGACTCGTACTAATAACCCTATTGTAGTTGTAACATCCGACTAATAACGAAAAGGACTTCTATCCCTTTCGCGGCGTCGCCTCGATGACAAACGTGGTGCCGAGATGGTGCGTCGATTTTTCCACAATTTCCAACCCCGCGTCTTCGATTAGCTTCAAAATGTCCCTATTCCAGTAACATCCCCATCGTCGCGCGTGTGCATCGGCGAAATGATCCAGAATATTACTCAACCAGCCGTACTCGCTTCGTCCGTGCTCGAGCAACAACACCCGACCGCCGTCTCGCTTAACGACGCGCTTCATCTCTCGCAACGCCCCCACCGCGTCCTCGTAACTGCACAACCCAAACGTATCCACCACGGTATCCACGCTTCCCGTCTTCACATTTCTCATCCTCTGCGCGTCTCCTCGCGTCACCATCGCCTCTCGCACCGTCGTCCCGCCGTCGCGCGTCCGCAGCTTCGCGCGCGCCTCCTCCACCATCCCATCGCACGCGTCCATCGCCAGCAGCGTGCGCACTTTTTTCGGGTCATAATACGAAAAGTTCCTTCCCGTACCGCACGCCACCTCCAACACGTCGCCGCGGGCGCCGTACGCGAGCGACGCGCGCATGTTTTCGATGCCGGACCAGTATTCACTGGACCTCACGGCGTCGTCAAAGGTTTTCGCCTCGCGATCGTACGCCGCGTCGCGCGCGCGCGCGTCGACGCGCTCGCAATCGCACGCGTGTCCACCGAGCGCGGCACCGTAGCCGACGACGACGCCCGCGCACGCGACGCCGGTCGCGAACGCGGAGGCGACGAGGCGAGGAAACATCCGCGCGACGACGTGTGACGCCAGAGCGCCGCGCGGCGTCGACGCGACGACGCGCGACGACGCGCGACGACGCACGACGACGCGACGACGCGCGATGTCGCGCAAGCGACCGCGCGCGACGCGCGATACGAGCGACGACGACGCGCATCTCTCGACGGTGGTTCAAAAATCATCTTTGCAAACGGCGCGCGCGACGACGCGAAACGGCGCGAAGCGGGCGCGACGAGACGCGACGGGACGAAAAGTGCGCGCGCGGGGGAAGTCGTCGACGGCGCCGTTGGCGCTGGCGGTGACGCACGATCGCGTGCGGACGCTGGAGGTGCGATGATTAGACGATTGGGATGGGCGTTCGAGGCGACGGCGGCGCGCGGGTGCCCGGTTTGACGCGAGAGAACGCGCGCGCGCGAAGCGACTGACGAAGGCGCGCTGGCGTCGAGATCGCGGACAGGAGCTGGTGGAGGAGATGTGCGCGCGAAGCGGGCGACCGCAGCCGGTGTTGCGGAGGGTTGGGGACGAGGGCGCGTACGCGAACGCGCTGTTACGATCGACGTACGCGTTTGCGCCGGATTCTGCGCCAACGTTTTCGGGTAGAGGAGGCGAGCGTAGGGGTGGTGTGATGGATACCGTGCGCGCAGCGATCGAGCATTCATTTCGCGCGTCGGCGAATCCGCGGAATGTGTTGTGTAAGGGGATGTGCCGACGCGTTGAGCGACGTGACGGCGGCGTTCGAGGCGCGCTTTTGAGCGGTTCGACAGAGGTGAGCGTGCGGTGCTCGACGAGCGCGTACGAGGCGTTCAAGTCACCGGTATGGGAAACATTTTGTGATAGAGTGGGAGACGACATGTTTCTGCACATTTTATTGTACTGCAGCGTGTTTGTGAGAGTCGGTACGGACAGAGACACGCCGTTGTTGCAGATTTGTGGCTACCCGATGAATGACTCCTCGCGCAAGCGGGCCATAACGACCGCGATGGCTACGAGTAAGACGCGCGCGGGAATTCGACGCGAGCGAAAGCGACGCCAAGATGAAGAGGCGGCAGAGAATTGCGCGTTGGAGACCGATTCCACCATGCTTGAGTCGAAGTGCATGTCCGAAAAGCCGCTCACCGCGAACCCATTCATTTCGCACATCGACGTGAAGGAAGTCATTCGATTGAGCGACGTCTATCGTTGTTCACAAGATGTCTCAGTCGACGGGGATGGCGAGACTAGTGGACAAACGAGCGAGGAGGTGACTTTGTCGCCTGCCTCGACGGAGTATCTGCAAACGTCGAGAAAGCGCTCAAAGTCGTACAGAAAGCCGAGTTGGCTTCGTAAGCGTGAAGCGCGGCTGAACTCAACGCATGCTCAGAGTGTGCGGACGCGAGAAGTGAAGCAAATGACCGCCGGCAACGTCGTGAATCGACAAAAGAATGCGAGTTTGGGTAACGACGTGAAACTTGCTGACGAGGTCTTCGATCGAGGGGGGTTCATGTTTCGTTCAAGCTTCACGAAGAAACCAGGCTTGCCGGCGACGCATACTCTGCGATCGACCGGCTTGGGCGTTCGCGCGTCAAGGCGCCTTTACCTGACGATATTTAAGGCAAAAAAGCTTACGAAGGCTACATCGAAGCACAAGACAGATCGCGCTTTGCGGCAGGCAAAGAGTACGTATAGAATTCCGCAAAAGCACCGCGACACACTTTTACCGACGTTGCGGGTGATGTTGGACAAGGTTCGATGTTGCCCATTCACGAACATCCTCAACAAGCACGCACCCATGCCGCGTGAGCTAATGGTCTCCACGAAACGAGTCGGCGAATTGAGTCAAGAGTCGCTGTTATCTGCGTATACGGCACCACGAAGAGTAGCCGCCTTTGTTTGGGAAGTCATTGAGCGTGTCGTGCCCGTCGAACTCTTGGGGTCGGTCCAAACACGAAAGAGCCTGTACGGTTGCATTCGCCGAATTGTGTCGTTGCGAAGATACGAGCGGTTTACTTTGCATGAAGTCATGCAAGGCATCCGAACGGCAGACTTCAAGTGTTTCAAGGCGAAAACGACCAATGCGAGTAACGCAGGACAGGTGGAGGCGAGTCAGCGGAGAATGGTCACCAAATGGATCAGCTGGCTCGTGCAAGAGATGGTCTTCCCAATCATACGATGTCATTTCTACGCCACGGATACGCAAACACACAAAAATAGGATATTCTTTTACCGGAAAGGGATTTGGTCTCGGCTCGTCACCGCCACACTACAAAGCTTGGAAGAAACGTCGTTCAAGCGCCTCACGGCGAAGGAAGTGACAGCGATGATGGATAGATCGAATGCGTCCAACTTGGGGTTTTCGAACATGCGATTTTTACCGAAAGGCTCGGGGTTACGACCTCTAGCGACGCTGAACAAACCGACGACCTTTGTCGTCAAGGGCGGCGGGAAGAATTCAATGCGGCGGTTGAAGAAATTCGATGCGATAAACAGACGGTTGAAAGACGTGCAGGATATTCTCCACCACGAGACAGTTCGAGATCCGAACGTCTTAGGCGCAGCCGTCGGAGATTATAAGGCGGCTCTTCTTCGTCTTGGACCGTGTCTACGCGCGATTCGTCGCCAAAAGTTACTTGGACGGCGTCCTCAGGCGTACATTCTCGCGACTGACATTAAAGGCGCTTTCGATAATCTTCCGCTCGAATCTCTCGAGCGCGTGGCCTTGGACCTAATCTCAAGCTCATCATATCAAACGCTTCATTATGCCGTCGTGAAACAAAACGGTGAGGCAAAGTATAAAAAGTTGGTGTCTTCCCTTCCGACCGCGGCGAAAGGCGAAAGAGTGCCGGGACCTCTCGTGACTGAAGCGCAGCGCGTTTCGAACACCGGCGGTGCGGCGATTCTTGGTAGAGAGAGCAGAAACTCGATCGTCATTGACGCAGGATTCGCTAAGGAAATTTCCGACGAAAACATAGTGCCGTTATTGCGCGCACATCTACGAGAAAACATCATCTCTGCGCGCGGCAAGTTCTTGTTACAAACCGTCGGCATCCCGCAGGGTTCGATTGTATCTCCGCTTTTGTGCAGCCTATTTTACGGCCACCTCGAACACGAGTATGGATTATTGAGCGGTTTCTGTGGCGAGCAATCAACCGTGTGTCGATGGATGGACGACATGCTTCTCGTCACCACCGATCTTGATCGGGCCAAAGCGTTCGTCGACATGTGTAAGAAAGGTTTCGAGGCGCACGGCTGCACTCTAAACACCACAAAAACGCTTTCAAACTTCGACCACGGAGAAGACGTACGACAAAGGACATTTGTGAACGCGGATGGGCGAAGTTACATCCCGTGGTGCGGTATATTAATCGATTGCCTAACGCTAGAAATAATGGTGGACTACTCGAGGTACTCGGGAGAATTCGTTCGAGAGTCGATGAATCTACCGCTCGGGCGCAAGGCGTGGACGCGTCTACCCGAACGCATTTGTGGCTTTTTGAAGCCAAAATGTGCGGCTATATTTTTCGACGAGAGTATCAACAGCAAAGTCACCGTGCGCGTCAACGTCTACCAGCTCTTCCTCATGGCGGCGATGAAAACACACAGCTACGTCGCTGCGACGAGCGCGATTCCGGGATGCGAGCAAATCTCATCGCTTGCACTTTATCGCGCGATCAAGCACGCCGTTCGTTTCGGACAAATATTGATACAGCGTCAGAGTAGCAGCGCGCGCGCGCACTGCGGTAGCGTCGGGAGACTGCCGGACTCGCACGTTGAATTTCTCGCTATCCAAGCCTTCTTGAAAGTCCTTCAACAAAAGCAGACGCGATACAAGCGAGTAATTCAGCTATTGAACTCGCGACTCACCTCACAAGGCATGAAACGAACGTGCAGAAACGGTCTGCTCACACAAGCGATGGAACCATCGCGAAACACGATTTTCACACATATTAGATTTTAGGAACTCTTTCATAGTCAAACAAACATCTCCTGTACTCATCCTTCTACTGTACTCAACAACAACAAATGTAAACATCGTCGTAAATTTTGATTCGTGGTTCGTCGTAGTCGTCGTCGAATCGATCGACGGTAAAAAACATCGCGAAAGCGTGATTCGCGGTGAAGCGCCTAGGCGCGTTGTTCGCCTTCGTGGGCGAATCGACAAGACTCACCGCGGTCGCAGCGCCCCTTTTGCCAGTCGAAGCACACGCCACGCGGGCGATCACCACCGCGGTCGCCACCGTAGCCGCGATCACGATCGCCGCCCCAGCGATCGCCGCCGCGATCGCCACCGTAGCCGCGATCGCCGCCGCCGCGGTACCCGCCGCCGCCGCCGCCGCCGTCTTCAGAGTGCGCGAAGCGGCACGAGTCGCCTCGATCGCATCGGTTTTCTCTCCAAGCGTAGCACACGCCTCGCGGGCGGTCTTCGCGAGCGTACGGACGATCATCCCGTCGGTCGTACCCGCCTCGGCGATCGCCGCCTCGGCGGTCGTCGTATCCGCCGCCGCCTCGCCCTCGCATCTCATCCGGGTTCTTTCTTCGCTCGTTCGCGATCTCGCATCGAACTTCCCGTCCCATGATGTCCATTCCGGTCGCCTTTTCGACCGCATCGTCCGCCTCACCCTGAATCGCGTACTTCACGAACGCCAATCCTCGCTTGCGTCCCGTCTCGCGATCCTTCGGCATGTACACGTCGAGCACGTTTCCGTACGCCTGGAACTTATCCCGGATGTCGTCCTCGTGCGCGTCGAACGAGATGTTTCGCACGAGCACGGAGACTCCCGGCAAGTCGCGCGGGTTCGGCGGTTCGTCTCGGACCGGCGGCGGCGGTGCCCCGCGGTCGCCGTCCCCGTGATCGGCGGCGCCGCCCTCATCGGCGGCGGGTTCGTCGGCGACGCGACGAGGGTTATCCTCGTCGATCTCGCGCTGTTCGTTATCTTCGTCGGACATCGTTCGGGCGTGCGCGGCGCGCGAGGTCGTGGGCGTCGGACGCGGGCGTCGACGTGTGCGGCGCGATCGGGGAATCGCGGCGGATTCGCGATTTTCGAGACGATTCAATTCTCCCGGATCGGATCGAGTCGGGTCGGGTCGGGCGCTGAGGCGAGACTCGATCAATACGCAATACAACACTATCAGAGACTAAAAAAGAGAACCTACAGTAAATAAATATGAATGAAGACGCCGCGAGTGGTGACGACGCGCGCGCTTGCAAAGGCGGAAGATTGCGAGAAGTAAGTCGCCGGCGCGCTGAAGGAGTCAACTCGGTCAGAGGTGCATGGCTGAAGAAAAGTGAGGCGCCCAGCGCGATTGCTTGGCGGCGAGCTTAAGGGTGCGGAAAACTTCCGCATTGGCGGCCCAGAAACTGACGGAATGTAACCCTAGACCGTTGGCTTTGGCGTAAGGCTTGACGACGTCTTCGCGAAACGCGCGAAGCTTGTGTCGAGGTACGCGCGGGCACAGGTGGTGCTCGGTTTGAAACTGTAAACCACCGTGGAACCAGTCGAGCCAGCGCGGGCAGTCGATGTCCAACGTCCCAGCGAGTTGCATGTTCACCCACTCGTCGTTTTCAGGTCGCCCTTCGAAGACGTCGCGCGAAAAATGCGAGAGGCAAATTTGCACGTGGATGACGCCGGCGACGGCGTGCGAGAGGAAGAAGAACGGCACTTTGTGACCCACGGGTAACTGAGCGATGAGCGTGGTGAGCCACGTGGCGAACATACCAAGTGTTAAAAACTCCATCGCTCGGCTCCGCACGCGCTTCGCCTTGATCAAGAAGATCAACGTCTGCAAGTATAAGTTGATGCGAGCGACGGCCATAATTGGATAGAACGTGTAGTGCTGGAATCGAACGAGCGTCCTGGCGAGACGGTCGTACGTCATGCGTCTGCGGTGATACAGAGAGTACACCGAGCCAAAATATTTGTTGGAGACCGCGAACACGGGCATGTGCTGGATGTCGGGGTCGCATTCCAACGAGTTGCACGCGCAGTGGTGGACGTTGTGCGTCGCCATCCACCACGCGATGCCGACGCCGTTGAAGAGGTTTCCAACGCACCACCCGATCATGGCGTCTTTTTTGCGATCATAAGTGATCGATGTGTGCCCAGCATCGTGGCCGATGAACATACTTTGCTGCCAAAACAAACCGAGCAAGACGGCGCCGAACATGTGCGTCTTGAAACCGGCGCCCGACGACAACACGCACGCCAACACGCCGCCGAAAAGCACGACCAATCTCGCGATGATGAAGGCGTAATCCGTGAGATCGCTCTTCAACAACTTCTCACTACCCTCCATCGCGTCCCTCATCCCACGAAACGCCTTTAAATGCGTCGGCGGCGCCGCGTTCTCGTCCACCAAGCGCCCGATTCGAAGCGTCTCCAAGCGCGCCAGCACGCGCCGCTCCCCCCCGTGATACGCCATGAACGCGTCCGTCACGTCTCTCCCCGCGTACTGCTCCAGAATCGTACTCCCCCCCGGATGTTTCTCGACCCAAGACGTCGCGTCGTACACCCCATCGCCCACGACGAGCCAACAATCGCTCCCGACGTCGTGCGAGCGCACGTCGGCGCGCGCGTACGTCGCCTCGCCTCGCCGCGTCTCCCCCCCGACGCCCGCCCCGACGTCCCGCGCCGCGTCCGCGTCGCCGCCGTTCGCCCATCGCGCGCCCTCGCCCTCCCGCGCCGTCGCGCGCGTCGCGTCCGCGTCCCCGCGTCGTCGCGCGCGCGCGCGACGCGAAAGGTCCACGCCGTCCCGCGGCATGTGCCTCGTCGAACCGTCTCGCGTCGCCGCGTCGCGCGTTTCCGACGCGCGACGCGCGACGCGTTTCCGTCGCGCGCGCGCGGACGATCCCGCGCCGTCGCCGCGTCGAGCGCGTCGCGGTGCGACGCGCGGTCAACGCGCGTCGTCCGCCGCGTCGTCGACGTCGCCCCCCGCGGGGCCCGCGAAAAAAGGTGAAAAAATCTCTAGGCGCGCGCGCGAGTCCCGACTCGTCGACGGCGCGTGCTCGCGAAATCCCGTCGCGCGCGATCCACCGTGCGTGACCACACCCTACTTATCCCCCCCTGGTTTCGTTTCTTTAATTTACTTCACCGCATCTCTTAAATACGCATTCGAGCTTTTCTACGGCCACCCAGGACACGAAACCCCGTACTCATACGAACACCACACCGCGCGTCCCGCGCGTCGACGCGCGCGCGCCGCACAATCGCGCGGGCGCCCACCATGCGCGCCTGCACGCCTCGCGCGTCGCTCGCGAACGCGCGCGGCGCGCGGTGCGACGAACGACGCGCGACGCGCGCGAAGACGCACCGACGGACCGCGGTGGCGTCGCCGACGATCCTCGTCAAGGACGGCAAGGACCCGGAGACGACCACGAATGGGCTGTCGAAGAAACGACGCGCGGTGATCGAAGACATGACGTCGTTCGCGGCGGGAGAACTGAGCGGACTGCTGAAGGACCCGGACACGAATTGGCAACCGCAAGATTGGCTGCCGAATCCGGAGTCGCCGGATTTCTTGGATCAGGTGCGAGGGCGAGGGGGGGCGAGGGGACGCGCGCGAGGGATGGTTTATCCGCGCGAGGGCGGTCGAGGGCGTTCGAACGAGACGCGACGCGGGACGCGGGACGCGCGAGGCGAGGTCGAAGCGCGCGCGAGATGGGCGAGGGAGTGGGTGGAGGCGCGCGCGCGCGCGAAAACGCGGTGACTGACGAGCGCGCGAACGCGTCGCGATCGCGATAGGTGGCGGAGATTCGTAAACGCGCGGCGAACATCCCCGACGATCTCTTCGTCGTGCTCGTCGGCGATATGATCACCGAAGAGGCGTTGCCGACGTACATGAACATGTTGAACACGCTCGAAGGAACGAAGGATAACTCTGGCGCGGATGCTCACCCGTGGGCGGTGTGGACGCGCAAGTGGACGGCGGAGGAAAACCGTCACGGCGACCTCATGAACAAGTACTTGTGGATGACGGGTAAGGTGAACATGAAGCCGGTCGAGACCACGATCCAGAAGCTCATCGGCAGCGGCATGAACCCTAAGACGGACAACAACCCGTACCTCGGTTTCGTGTACACGTCTTTCCAAGAGCGCGCGACGAAAATTTCCCACGGGAACACGGCGCGCTTGGCCAAGGAGGCGGGCGATCCGGAGTTCGCGAAGATGTGCGGCATCATCGCCGCCGACGAAGGCCGCCACGAGATCGCGTACCAGCGCATCATCGATGAAGTATTGGCGCGCGATCCCGACGGTGCCGTCCTCGCGTACGCGGACATGATGGAGAAGCAAATCACCATGCCCGCGCACATGATGTGCGACGGCCAGCACAAGGCGCGAACCGGCCGCGACCTCTTCGCCGATTTCGCCGCCGTCGCGGAGCGCACGGGCGTGTACACCGGCCACGATTACGCCGATATCATGGATCACCTCAACAAGCGTTGGGACATCGCCAACATCACGGGTTTGGGCGGCGAGGCGGCCGCCGCGCAAGAGTACTTGATGAAGCAACCCGCTCGCATCCGCAAGCTCGTCGCTTTCGCCGAGAAGAAGGCGGCGAAGAAGCCTCCGGCCAAGGAAACCTTCTCCTGGATTTACGATCGTCCCGTCGACATCAACTAAACAACCACCACCGTAGCGCGAGAAAGGCAATATAGCCTCCGCTTTTAGCTCTTGCCGTTGCGGCGTGTTGCTCGGTGCTCGACTATTCACGCTCAAATGTAAAAAGATTCAGATTCAATTCCCTACGCGATTCCCTGCGGCGCTTGATGGATGTGTATCATGATGGATGTGTATTATTATTATTATTGCACGCATCATTCCTCGAACCACGCGTCGAGTTCTACGCTAGAAACGACTCTGCGACTCGATCGCTCGTCGCGCATCCTTAGTTTTCGCGCGTCGGCAAGACCGCCTCGATGGCCGTCCACACCTCGCTCATGTCCTTTGCCGCGTCGATTTTCGCGACGACGGGAGAGTAGTGCTCCAAAATGGGCTTCGTTTGCGAGTGGTACGCTTCGAGGCGCGTCACGAGCGCTTCTTTCGTGTCATCGCTGCGCTGCTCGAGCTGCTCGCCAGTCTCGTCGTCAAACATGCGCTTCGGCTTGGCTTGTTTACCCGGGCACGCCTTCAGGCTCTTCGGCGGGTTGAACGTGGCGTGATACGAGCGACCGCTCGCCTTGTGCACCCATCGGCCGCAGATGCGCTTCTCCAAAAGCGAGTCCGGGACCTCGAGCGAGACGACGACGTCCACCTTCTCGCCGCGCTTCGCCAGCATCTCATCCAGCTTCTTCGCCTGCTCGATCGTCCGCGGGAACCCATCCAAAATGAACCCACGCGCGCAATCCTTCGCCGCGATTCGATCGCGAATGATCGCCACGACGATGTCGTCCGTCACCAATCCCCCCGAATCCATCGCCGCCTTCGCGCGTCTCCCGACATCCGTCCCCGCCGCCACCGCCGCGCGCAGCATGTCTCCCGTCGCGAGCTGCGGCACGCCGAGCTTCTCCGTGATCTTCGGCGCTTGCGTTCCTGCGTCGCGCGCGTCCGTCGCGTCCGTCAGTCACCGCGCGCGCGTCGTTCGCGTCGCGCGTCGATCGCCATCGTCTCGCGTCGCCGACGCTCGCGTCTCTCGCGTCTCTCGCGCACCCTTGCCCGCGCCCGGCGGTCCGAAGATGACGATCACCGATCGCGGCGCGCCGCGCTTGCTCTGCCCGCCGCCCATCGCGCGGCGTCGCGTTCCGCGGCGCGCCGATGTCTGCCGACGTCACTCGTCGACGCTGATTACGCGATGCAGCGCGCGCTGCACGTCGCGCGCGTCGCCAAGGCGAAGAACCGCGACGCCGGACGGTCGATGCACTGGCGCGTGGGTAAGGGGAGCGAGTCCGCGAACGGCGCGGGCGAGGCGACGGCGCGCGGCGGGAAAGGAAGCTCGAAGACGACGCGGTCGCAGCGGACGAACAAGAGCTACAAGGTGTACGTCAGCGGACGACCGACGATCGACGACGTCGAACGGGCGTCGAGGGGGGAGAAGACGAAGTCCATGGGCGTGGTCGAGCGCGAGGCGCCGTACCGGCTGACGCGAGACGAGCGAGAGGCGTGGGAGCGAGCGAAACGGCGAGGAGGGCTGGAGACGCGAAGCGCGAGTCGAGACGGGCTCGCGAGACGACGGTTTCCGTTGGTGAACACGCATCGGGCGTACTGCGATGCGGTGGGGATGGTGTTCGTGTGCACGGAACAAGACGTGGGGGGGGGGGA
>Ga0257114_1000680_pt1 | contig 26159 bp, 20 predicted proteins | sample SI112_10mmetaG_FD_190149 | JGI IMG/M metagenome (GOLD analysis project Ga0257114, IMG submission 190149) | Marine microbial communities from Saanich Inlet, British Columbia, Canada - SI112_10m | ecosystem: Environmental > Aquatic > Marine > Inlet | place: Canada: British Columbia | collected...
CGCGGCGTCGCGAATCAAACCCCCCTCCGAGCGCCGCGGCGCGCCGCACATCGCCGCGTCGAGCCATGAGCGACAAGATCGTCGAGGCGCAGAAGGTGCGACGGACGACGCGCGCGCTTCGCGACGCGCGAAAACGGCGCGACGCGCCATCGCGACGTCGGATAAAGCGTCAACGATTCGATCGCGACGCGCTAGGGCTCGACCGCGCGCGACGACGCGCGCGCGGACGACGCGCGCGACGCGGACGACGACGCACCTTTAGGCGCGCGAGGGCTCGACCGAACGACTGACGAGACGCGCGCGGCGTCGCGGCGCCGCTCGACAGTTTTTTCAATCCCAAAAGGGATTCGTGCACCTGAAGCGAGGCGGCGTCGATCGCGTCACGAGCGTGTTGATACCCGTCGGCGCGGTGTGCGTCATGAGCGCGATGCTCGCGAAAGGTGCGCGAAACGTCAAAGCGCGGCCCGTCGACGAGCGTCGACGGAGCGACGGAAGCGCTTCCGTCGGTGGTTTCGAAGACGCGACGGATCGGCGAGCGGGACGGGACGGCGAGACTGACGACGACGGATCGACGCGCGATCGATCGCAGGCATGATGGATCTCACCACGGGCTCGAATAAGAAGGAAGGGTTCTGATCGCGATCGACGAACGATCGAGGGCGTCGAGCGACGCGTTGTAATTACAATCGACTAGCGTAACCGAACGGCGCGACGGACGACGACACACCTCGACGCGACGCGACGTCGATGCCGTCCGACGTCGTCGCGCGCGCGTGAAGGCGCGCGGGGATGTCGACGCGCGCGAAATCGATCGCCGCGGCGACGCTCGGCGTCGTTTTCGTCGCGCTGTGCGCGGTGCGCGCTGATGGATTCGCAATCGAGCCGCGGTGCGTCGACGACGCGCGACGCTACGACGACGTCACGCGACGCGCGCTGACGACGCGGGCGACGTGCGCGGACATCGCGCGCGGCGCGGAGGCGCTCGAAGCGCTCGGAGCGTCGACGTGCGGTGCGGTGGGCGCGCGCGCGCGATTTCTGGCGGCGAAGCTCAACGCGGCGACGGGCGCGTGGGACGACGCGAAGCGCGCGCTCGCGGGCGACGAGACGAGCGAATTATGGAAAACAATAGATGAGATGTCGCGCGCGGCGCGGGTGGGGTCGGAGGCGGGAAGACGAGGGGATTGGGTGAAGGCGTACGCGGCGGCGAACGCGGCGGTTGAGGCGAGCGCGTGCGCTTTGGATCCGAGGACGTTTCAAGCGCGCGCGCGCGCGGCGTTGAAGTTGGCGATGCACGGAAGGGCGTTCGTGGATGCGAAACGCGCGCTCGCGCTGGGGGGGGGGAAGTCAGAGGCGTACGAGACGATGGCGACGGCGTTGAGCGAGTTGGCGGATTCCGCCGAGCGGTTAGCCGACGCCGAGACGCTGGCGCGGCGTTGTTTGCGGTACAGCCCGGACAACGTCGAGTGTTTAGTAGTTAGAAAAAATATTAGGCGAGCGCTGTTGGTTTGGCGCGAAGCGAGCGATGCGGAATCGCTCGGGGATTGGAGTTCGGCGATCGACGCTCTGAGGGAGCTGCGAAACGCGACGCGCGGCGGCGCGTTTGAGGCGTTGAAATTCGACGCGCTCGTCGCGTCGTGTCGCGTGAATGGTAAACGAGAACGCGCGCGTTGGGAGACCAGCACGACGAGAAAGAGGGTTCCCGCCAAACTCGTCGCGGATGCGATCGATCAGTGCACAGACGCGTTGTCCGAGCTCATGTCGCGCGGCGGCGAAAGTCGCGTCGACGACGTCCCGAATTCGTATTACGCTCGCGCGTGGATGCGCGCGCTGAGCGCGAACGTAGATGGTGCGATGGCCGACGTAGCGGGGATTGAACGTTCGGTAGATGTATCGTCCGACGATTGGAAGGCGAACGTTGAGGCGTTGCGAAAAGCCATCGAAGAGGCGCGCGAAGCAAACGCTCCAAAGGATTTATACGCGATTCTGGGATTGACGCGCGAAGATGCACAAGCGGAAGATTGGCTTCGTGTTTTGAAACGTGCGTACAGAAAGCTGGCACTACTATTACATCCCGATAAAAATCCGGCGGTCGATAAAGAGGAGGCGGAGGAGAAATTCGATGAACTCGTCAAGGCGTACAAGATTCTGTCAAGCGAGACGCTTCGTCGCGAATACGACGAGACCGGCAAGGTGAACTTGGGCGTTGACGCGCAAGCGACGAACGACTGGTTCGACAGTCACGCCGATAGCCGTCGCACGAATGACGGTCAACCGCCAAACGATGGATTTAACGAGGACGATTACATCTTCCGGTTTGATAAGCGCGACGCCGGGGCGGATGGCCGAGCGGCTGGTCAGTACGTGCACAAAGAAACGGGCGAACGGGTATTCGGTGAACGCGACGTGCGCCCAGAAGAAGATCAACAGGACGACGTCTGTGTGAAGAAAAAAGGATACTGCATCGCCGGACGAGGCAGCGCCGAGGCTCCGTCGCGCGCCAAGCACGTTCCGGGGGTCGAATCGCTCGAGGTGAAAATCGTTACGCCGAATCTGCTCCCGGGAGATACCGTGGCGGCGAGGCTCGTTCGAAACATCTTTGGACTTCACAAGCTTGAGTTCATCTTTGCTTTTGACGTCGAGTTACCGAGCGAAGAAGTTCGCGAAAAGACTTTTCAAGACGCAGCGAAAACGCGTTTGAGAAGACTCGTGCGTACCCTGCACGCGTCCCTCGTCGGCCGCGAAGGGGCGTCGACGCTCACGAGCATGATTGAAGAGCACATCGTGAGTTCGTCGTCTTCAGAAGACGATTCGATCTTAGACTACGTGGCATCCGCGATGAGCGGTCGCGCACCACGCGTCGGATCGCCTCACGAGACGCGGGATCTTCTGGATCGCTTTGCGTCGCGCGCCACGCGCGAGATGAGACGGCTCGGCGCCTTGGGACTCAATTCCGACGATCGCACCGATAATTTCGTGCGCGTCGCGCGTGACTTGATGTTCAACCCCTTGGTATCGTCTCACTTGCTCTCATCCACCGCCGACGACGCCGAAGACGCCTCACAGGTTCGAAGTCTCGTCGCCCTCTGGCGCGACGACGTCCCCAGCCGCGTCCTCGTCGACGGCGACGTCCTCTCCTACGAAATCAAATTCGTCGATTCCGACAAGTCTCCCGACGCCGTGCGAGCGATGTGCGCCACCTTAGACTTCGAAACCACCGCGGGCGACCGCCTCAGCGCCTTCCCCGACGCCATCGATCAATTCGGCCTCGCCGCCGCCGTCGCCGCCGTCAATTTCCGCGACGTCCTCGCGCGAGACGCCGTAAACGGTTGGATCTCGCGTCGCATCCCCATCCCTTCCGGCCTCATCGGCGCGCGCGTTTCGTCCTGGTTCATCGTCGCCGCCCGCATCGACGCCGGTCGCGCGTCCACGCGCGTCCGCGAGGTCAAAATCATCAACGCCTTCGCCGACGCCGACGACTTCGCCATCCTCGAGCCGCGCGGACCTTGAAACGTCATTCCAATTCATTCCGTTCGCCCATCGCGTCACTTCGCGTCGCGTCCGCGGTCGACCGGCGTCCCGATCGCGCGCGATGCACGTCGCCCTCGCGAACCTCGCGCTGTGCCCGCGCGCGCGCGCGTCGTCCGTCGTCGCGCGCGACGTCGCGAGCGGTAGGTCAACTTTCGCGGGCGTCCCCGTCGTCGTCGCGCGCGCCGCGCGCGCGCCGAGCGCCCCGCGCGCGCGCGGGATGACGCCCGTCACCGCGCGGTTCGGCGGACGCGGCGGACGCGGCGGCGGCGGACGCTCGTCCGGTGGACGTGGACGCGGCGGGGGCGGGCGCGGGCGAGGCGGACGCGGACGAGGTCGCGGACGACCGCAGATGGACCGAGGACCGATGCGAAACGAAGACATCGAGTTCGATGAATTGCGGGTGCTGGACGAGGATAAAGAGATGCTCGGGGTGATGTCCACGGACGAGGCGCTGGAACTCGCGGCGGAGAAGGAATTGGATTTGGTGGTCATGAGCCCGGACGCGGAGCCGCCGTTGGCGCGAATCATGAATTACTCAAAGTACAAGTACGAAAAGGAAAAGAAGGATCGGGAGGCGAGGAAGAAGGCGGCGGCGGTGCGCGTGGACATCAAAGAATTGAAAATGAGGTACAACATCGATACGCACGATTACGGGGTGCGACTGAGGGCGGCGCAAAAGTTTTTGGAGGGCGGGGACAAGGTTAAGGTGATTTGTCAGTTTCGCGGGCGCGAGAACGACTTCCGGGAGATTGGGCGGGAGATGTTCGCTCGATTCGTAGAGGACGTTGGCGAGGTGGGCTCGCTCGAGAGCAAGCCTAGCATGGAAGGGAACTCGATGACGATGTTACTCGCACCCACGGTCGCCAAGGGCGACAGCAAGTAACGAGTCGCGCGCGCGTTTGGATATCGTAATTTTTAAGACACCACACAAAAGAAATTATTGTTTTTTTATTCAAAGATGAATCCCGAATGGGTCGCGCTAAAATGTACACTTTCATTCGTTCACGCATTCGCGATGCGTTTTGGCGGCAGACCGCTCGGAAACGCCTGTTCTCCTTCGCCCGGGAGCACCGCTTCGGCGAACATTTCGACTTGCAACTTTGCGTTACTCAGCACGGCTTGCGTGATGTGTCTACAGGGTCGATGTTCTCGCGTGATGCCCGCATCGGAGAAAAATCTGTCCCAGATATCACACACCGCTTCCATTTCTCGGATGTCTTTGAGGTGAATTTTCACTTGCAGCAAGTGAGCGACGTCAGTGCCGGCCATCACGAGGAGTCTGACCAAATTATCAAACACACGGCGCATTTGTCCCGTGAACGTGGGTTCGACCACACCGCCACAAGTAATACCAGAAAGCCACACTTGTCGTCCCCAGGTGACAACTGGAGAGCAATCCAAGCCACCAGGATTGTGGTACACGACCTGCGTGTTTGCGTCTGGCGCGTGCAACGCCAGCGCTCCACGCCCGGCGCCACGACGACGATCGCCACCTTGTGACGTACCGCTTTCTAACACCGCAATTCGATCCTCGTACTGAACGTTCGTTCGCGTTGCGATTTCATGCGAGCGCGCAAGCTCTTCGTGCGAGCGCACGAGTTCTTTGTGCGCTGCAGAAAGTTCTTTGAACGAGTTTACGAGTTGCTGGAAATTTTTCACCTCGACGATTTCGTTACCCGGTAACGCGTCGTCCAGCTCACGCGTCATTCTCTTCACTGGAACCAAGGCATGCGTTTCATACTCCGCAGTAACGCTCGCAGCTCGAGATCTCTTACGTCTGCTCGGCGGCTCGACGGGGATGGGAATCGTCTTGTGCTTCATCCTCATGTGCGTGCACAAACCCCTATGTTGCTTCGCTTTGAACTCGCACTCTGGACATTGGAGTTGGTCCGTTAAAATTTCCATGTGTTTGTTACTAGAATGGACTCCCTTGTCGTGGACTACCGTCTCATCCACTTCCTCCATGTCAGTCTGATTGAGTGCCACCCGATCTTCGATGATGGCTGCCACCGCAATCAGTTCAACGTTGTGTTCTTTCTTGTAGTGCGTGCAAAGCTGTCTGAACGACTTGCATTTGAAATCTCCAGCCGCACACTCGTCGCAAAATCGAACGCCAGGATCCATCTCTTTCGTGCGAGGAGGTCCCGGGAAACTAACTTCGACGTTCAGGGGCTCTTCTTCGAGTGGTGAGGTTTGGGGGTGCTTCAACTTGCAGCTGCGCAGATGAGCTGCAAACCCTGCATTCCAGAAACCCGTGTACGTCTGACAGTACTCGCACGTTATCTGCGTCTTTTTCGATTTACCACTCGGACGATCGGCATCTCTCGTCTCATGTGTGAGCTTATTCGGTTTTGACAACGAAGGTTTCGGCTCTGAAGTTGGCAACGACGCATCACTCGACGAGTTCATCAACGCCTCCGCCTCTTTAAACTCTTTCGCGGTAATGAATGCCCGTACATTGTGCGCGTCTTTGTAGTGAGCGATCAGCCCTGCATTGTTTGGAAACTTGGCCGAGCACTCTGCACAACTTCTTTGCGTGTGAAAGATGCGTAAGATTGTCGTTTCTGTTTGCGGTCGAACGGACTGTTCTTCGACGGCAGGCTCGTCGCCGGGTGACTCTCCTTGTGCAGACTGTTTACCAATTCGCGTGACTTTAACGCCGTGTTCCACCTGCATGTGTCGCACTAAATCATCGAAAGAAGTACCTTTGAACTCGCAACCGCTTTCTTCTCGAAGTAAACATTTTCTACTCTTCGCGCCGACGGATAGCTCTTTGAGCGGCGTTTGAGCTTCAGACGCAATTTTTGGAGGCGTCTTATCTGTTGCCTTCGTGACCACTTGGGCATTAGGGACGCTCGTAGCGGCTGATTTCGCTCCTTTGCACCATCGCGCTTTGTGCGTCACGAGCCCGGCTGGCGACTTAACTGAAACTCCACACACATCGCAAGCCGTCGAATGATTGGTGACGATGACAGACGCTTGCGTTTTGTTTTTCTTCTCTACCGCACCAGCGGTCGCAGGCACGATTAGTTCGCCGCGGTGCTTCATCTTGCTCTGATGTATTTTTAGCGAGTGCGCACTCTTGAACGACTTTCCACACTCAGTGCACGCACATTCCTGCGACTCGTTCGTAGACTTGTCGATGTCACGACCTCTGCTCGCTGCTCGCTCGTCTTCGTCGTCGATACCTACGGTGTAACGCGAAGGTCTCGCGGCTGTTCGCCGCTTTCGATTGGGTTCAGTAGACTCGTTCGCAGTCAGCTTGTCGTCAACATTCGATACGTCGTCAAAAAGATTTTCAGGTGTCTTGAGAAGCGCAGCCTTGTTCGCTGGTCGATCATCATCGCTGTCTGCGTTGTGCGTAGCCTCTGCTTCAGCACGATGCTTCACTGTATCGCTTCTCGGCCCGTCGTCGTCGGCGTCGCTGTCGCGATCCGTCTCATCCTTGTCGTTCTCGTCCTCCATCACGAATGCGCTCACCATCTCGGCTTGGTCCATGGCGGGTTGCTCGGCCCAATACTTTTCGACGTGCTGCTGATACTCGGCGAAAGTCTCTTCGGGCTTGGCGCTGCAGTAACTCACGACGTGTTTCTTGAACGCGAGGTATCCGTTAAACTTTTTCTGCGCGCCGCAAAAGCAACACTCGATATCCTTGTAGATCTTGTACTCTCTGTTACCGTCCGGGCTCATCTGGTCTACCCCGCGCGGCGTCGGCACTTCAACATCTATCGTCGTCGGACTCGAAACCGCGAGCGCTGGTGCCGGCGTGCGCGCCGGCGCCTCGTTCGCGACTTCGCCGTCCTTCGTCGTCTTGTCGCTATTCGGACTTCCATTCGCGCCCTGCCCCGGGCTCAGCGCCGGCGTCGCCGTCTGCACCTCGTTCCCATCACCCGCGCCCGCGTCCACTTTCCCATCGCTCACCACCGCCGCGACCTCGCTCGCGGGCGGTTGACCCGGTAAACCTCCCTCCGCCGACATCGCGCCGTCGCGTCGACCTCCGCGCTCGCCTTCGCCGTCCTCCCCGCGTCGATTCGACCGTCTCGATCGAGTCCTGCGCGCGTCCGCGTCGTCAGTCATCCCATCGCGCGCGCGTTCCATCGTTCCGACCCGCGCGCGCCGCGCGCCGCGCGCGTCGACCGCTCGCGCGGGTCGAAATTCTCCAATTTCAACCTCCGACCGATTCCCCGCGGTGTTCCGCGCGTCGCCGTCGCGCGCCCGACCGTCGCGCGCCCCCTCGCCCGCGCGCGATCGCCCGCGCGCGATCGCCCGCGCGCGTCCGCACGCGCGCGCGGCGCGTCTCGCGCGCGCGCGACCGCGCGAGCGCTCGACGACGCGCATTTGACCTCGCGACCGCGGCGACCGCGCGCGCCGATGCGCCGCGCGCGCGCGCGCGAGATCGATGCGTCGCGCTCGCGCGCGCGAAGACGTCGGTCGTGATCCGTACCTCGCGTTGGATTCGCTCGCGGGGCGCGCGCGCGCGTCGAGGAGTGCGCATTGGGCGCGCATTCGATGCGGAGACGACGAGACGCCGCGAGGCGTCGCGCGAAGCGGCGCGCGAGGGCGAACGCGCGCGACGCGGCGACGACGAGAGGGAACGACGCGTCTGGACGACGCGGCGCTGATGATGATGCGTGACTAGTGAGAAATCTAGCGCTGGCTAAGAGCGCGCGCGGGCGGCGGCGGTTGGGACGCGCGCTCGCGAACGACGCGACGCTTGCGAACGCAGCCGCAACAGGAGGTTTCCTCCTCGACGGTTTCGACGAACGGCGACGGGTCGCTCGGACCCGGTGCGGTCGGCGCGGGATCGCTCGCGGGATTGAGCTCGGACGCGGCGTCGGCGTGGAGCTTGGCGCGGGCTTTGGCGGCCCATCGGTCGAGGGATCGCGCGCGCGCGAACGGCTTGGCCGCGTCGTCGGCGGCGTTCGTCGTCTCGGCGTTCGTGGTGGTGGTGGTGGTGGTGGTGGTGGTGGTCGTCGATCCATCGGTGAGATTGAGCTTCGTTCGCGCGACTGGGGTATCCAGAAACGACAGCGCGCGCGGCGTCGCGGGCGCGCGCGCGTCCGCGGTCGCCGGCGCGAACTCGAAGCTCGCGTCCGCGTCCTCCGTCGGCGTCGCCGCCGGCGTTCGTCGTTTGTTCTCGCTCACCGCGCTCAGCTCGTTCGGCACCAATCGCTCGCTCATCGTCTCACGCTCGCTCACGGACGCCCTATCGTCCCCCGGGCGGTTCAAAGGCGTCGCGCCCTCGCCCCGCCGTCGAACCGACGCGTGCGCCTTGACGCGCTGCGCCTCGACGCGCGCCGCGTACGCGTCGTACTCCTCCAACGCCGTCGACCCATTCTTCGCCACGTACGCGTGAAACCATCGCAATAAATTATTATTTTCCTGCGTTCGCAAACGCCCCCCGCGCGGTCGATCGATCGATCGTCAGTCGCGCGTTCGCTCGCGCTCGCGCCTCGCGCTCGAATCCCAACCGCCTCGACTCGCCCGCGCGTCGTCGTCGTCGCCCGATCCGATCCCCGTCTTCACCGACGCCGTCCATCGCCCCCAAACGCGAGCGCGACTTCCATCCCACGCTTCCCGCGCCTCGCTCGTCGCGTCGCGTCGTCGTTTCGCGCACCGTGAACTTCCCCTTGGCCAACGCGTCGAAATCCACGTCGACGCGCGTCCCGAGCGCGCGCATCGTCTGCGCCAGCACCCGCACGTTCCGCTCGTTATCCCCGACGAACCGCGCGTTGAAATCAAACCTATGCAGCGGCACCTTCCCCGGGTGCATCGCGTCGAGCAGCTGCGCGTACGCGACGCCGTCGCCGCACTCTTGCACCGAGGCGTAATCGCTCCGAAGCGCGCGATTGAGCCACGCGACGAGCTCGAGCCGTCCCATCGAGCGCGACGTCGACGCCGTCGTCGTCGTCGCCGTCGGCGTCGTCGCGCGCGCGGCGCTCGCGCGTCGTCGCGTCGCGGGCGTCGACATCGTCGTCGAGGAGTGACGCGGACGCCATTCGCGCGCGCCACCATGGCGAGCGCGCGCGGGTTCTGCGAACGCTGCGGCGCGCGCCTGCGGCTGACGACGCGCGCGCCCGACGTGCGGTGCGACGCGTGCGGCAGGGCGCACGCGCTCGAGGACGGTGCGACGCCGACGCGACGACGGACGAAGCGGCGGCGGCGAGGAAAAGCGACGAAAAGAAAGACGCGACGCGACGCGACGCGACGCGACGCGACGACGGTGAACGCGGACTGACGACGCGCGATGACCGCGATGACGCCGCAGCGTTCGGGGACGGCGAGCGCGAGCTCACGGCGGGGGCGAGGGAGTTTAAGTTTCATCACGGCGTCGAGGCGAGACATCCGAACGGGACGCGCGTGGGCGCGACGGAGGAGGTGACGCGAGAGCGCGCGACGGTGGACGAAAAGTGTCCGAAATGTAAGCATAAGGGGTTAAACTTTTACACGATGCAGTTGAGGAGCGCGGATGAGGGGCAGACGGTGTTTTATGAGTGTCCGAAGTGCTCGCACACGTTTTCGCAAAACAACTGAGCGCGGGGACGAGGCGAGGCGACGCCGTGTAGTAAAAGTAGCGACGAAATTTTGTCAGTGACGCATCGAAAGCGCGTGGTAGCTCATCGAAAGCGCGACGCGCGCGGTAAAAAACGTGTGTGACTGATTTTTACAGCGGGAAGAGAGCGCGTGTTCGCGTCGACGTCGTCGTCGCCTACTCCGGGTTACCCCAACTATTGACAACCTTGCACGAACCGTCGCCACCGTCGGGTCCGTACTGACGCCAGCCCGCGCTTCCTTCCTTGTAAAAGGCGCTCGCGTCGGTGCCGGTACCGTCGGCCAAGGATGCGTCGCATCCATTCGCGTTCCCGCTCGAACCGATGTGCCACAAGTCGCTCGTCCAGTACTTGTTGACGCCGTCGCACTCGAATTCCCCGTCGCATTCCTCCTTGACGTGCTTCCAATCCGTCGCTTCGTCGTTGATGTTCGCCTTGTAGAACAAGCACGACAACAACCACGTATCCTTGCGACAATACCGCGTCGTTCCCGACGCCGGAACTTGCGCGTGCGCCGCCGCCGCCAAATCGACCGCGCCCGACTGCGCCATCGCCGCCGCGTCCGCCGCCATCTCCTGACCGAACTGTTGCATCGGTTCCTGTCCCAGCATCGCGATCGAGCGCCACGAGCCCCTTTCTTCGCGCTCACCGACGCACATCAAGCTAAACTTTGACGCGTGTCCGCACGCGTCCAGGTGCGCGTCCCTCGTCAGCCCCCTCGGCGCCGCCAGCGCGAACCGCGAGCTCCCGAGCGCGGCCTCGCTCGACGTCCAACCGCGTCCTCTCGCGTACTGCGCTCCATTCAGCGCCAAGCTCGCGACGAGCGCGCCCGACAGCGCCCCGATCGTTCGTCGCGCGTTCGACCCGCGACTTTGGTGTTCGCGCCCTTCGCCCTCGCTCGCCACGTCCAATCGCAGCGACGCGTCGTCGGCCGCGCGCAGCAGGCTCCCGCGTTCGTCTTCGCTCATGTCTGCGCGCTTCGCGTCGCGTTCGCGCGCTCGCGCGTTCGCGCGCGCGCGTTTCTGCCGATCGGCTCTGCGTTTTAGTGTTGGCGCGACGGTGCCGTCGGCGACCGACCGCGGCACATCGCGCGGCATGGCGACGCCGACGGTGATCGAGTGCCGCGTGCGCGGCGCGTACTGGCACGTGAAAAACCACCCGATGTCCGGCGTCACGCTCGTCGGGTGGGCGAGGACGCTCTGGGCGCACGGACGGTCGATCGATGCGGTGGCGTTCGCGCCGAGGCTGATGTTTCTGACGTGCATGGCGCTCGCGAACACGCTGGCGGCGATCGCGGACGGCGCGCTGCGCCCGAGGTGGGGTCGGACGAAAGTGCGAGACGACCCGGTGTTCGTGCTGGGACATCCGAGGACGGGGACGACGCACTTGCATAATATATTGGCGAAAGACGAGACGCGCTTCGGCGCGGCGACGACGTTCGACGTCGGGTTTCCGAGCGGGTTTCTCTCGAGCGGGTTCATGAAGCCGTACCTGGCGAAAATGATGGATCCGACGAGACCGATGGATAACATGGCGCTGACGATGGACACGCCGCAGGAGGACGAGCTGGCGACGAATCAATTGAGCGGGTGCGCGTCGCCGTACGCGCCGCTGATGTTTATGCGAGACGAGGCGAAATTTCGCAAGTATTACGAGCTTCGAGAGGATCACGACGAGTATCCCATCGAGCGCGCAGAGCTGGAGGCGTGGAAATCGGCGTTCATGACGTTCATGACAAAGTTGCAGTACAAGCACGGGGAGCACAAGCGGTTGGTGTTGAAGTCGCCCGTGCACGCGGCGCGCGTCGAGGTGCTTCGCAAACTCTTTCCGCGAGCGCAATTCGTGTTCATTTCTCGTCACCCGTACGATGTTTTCAGATCTGCGGTAAACATGGCGGACAAGTACTACTGGCAGTGCTTTTTGCAACGCCCCACCGTGGCGGACGTGCAGGAATTCATCCTCAAGCAGGGAGAAATTTTACACGACGCGTACGTGCGAGACTCGAAGTCGCTCCCGCGCGAAGCCTTGTTTGAGACGCGATTCGACGATCTCGACGCCGATCCCGTGGGCACGTTGTCGAAAATTTATAAACATTTCGGATGGGATGGATTCGACGAAACGGTCGCGCCGGTGTTGAAGGAATACGCGACGTCGCTCGCCGACTTCAAAAAGAATAGCTTTGCCGAGCTCTCCGACGACGCCAAGGAGGTGATCAACAGTCGCTGGGCGCGCTGGTTCACCGACTTGAACTACGAGAAACGATAGCGCTGTAGCGTAGAAATAACAGTAGAAAGAAGATTGCTCATTAAAGGAGCTTTTTCCGCTCAAAGAAACCCTTGAGATAGACGATTTGCCAGACGCACATCCCGACGCACACGCTCAGGCTCAGCACGCTCAACCACGCGACTTTCGCGTTCGTCGATTCATTCATATCGCGCATCTCCGCCTCTAACGCTCGCAAATTCAACATACCATCGTGCACTTCTCTCAAATCCGCCTCTAACGCCCGCAACGTCCGCGTAAACGCGTCCAAATCCGTCGCCTTGGCCAGGCTCTTCCACTCCGTCGCCGCGACGCCGTGTTTCCAATCTACGCGCACCCTGTGCTTCGCCAGCGCCGCAGCCTTCGCCTTTTCGTCCCCCAGCGACGTCAACTCCGGTTTATAAAAGCACGCTCGGTGTTCTCCCTCCGTCTCGCTCGTGAATCCGTGCCTTCCGCTCGTCGCGTCGTTCTTCTCCCACGCCACCTTCCCCTTCGCGTCGAACACCTTCACGCTCACCTTATCTCCCTCCATCACCGTCTCGAACGCGAACAGCACCACCGCGTTCGCGTGTATGTCTTCGCTCACGCACTTCATGTCGTCGTACGCGCCGTCGCCGCGGTGCACCAGATCGATCTCCAGCGCCGTCGCCGTCGTCGTCAAAATCATCATCATCATCGCCCCACCGACGACCGCGGACGCGATCGACGCGCGTCGCGCGCGCGCCATCGCCGCGCGCGCGCGCTTCACCGCCGTCGAGCGTCCTCGACGCTCGCGCGTCGCGGAACGCCGCCGAGTGACGCGATTCATCCGCGCGCGTCCTCGCGCGTTCGATGCCCGACGACGTCGTCGTCGCGCGCGCGCGATGTCCCGCGCGCGCGCTCGCGCTGACGGCGACGATCACCGCGCGCGGCGCGCGCGCGACGATCGAGGTCGCGCGCGAGGCGCGGTCGCGTCGCGTCGCGCTCGCGTGCGGTCTCGCGGTGGCGACGCTGACGCGCGTCGCGCTGGCGCTGACGCGCGCGCGCGCGCGCGACGCGTGGCTCGCGAGCGCGATGGCGTGCGCGATGGCGACGCGCGCGATGGGACGCGCGCGCGCGGTGGCGCGGGCGACGATGGATCGAGCGTTGGGCGCGCGGTGCGCGGACGGGACGGCGGTGCCGCGCGAGGACGCGCGCGGGTTCGAAGTCGCGGAGAGGCTGAGCGCGACGGACGCGTGGTATCAGGTGGTGTGCGCGAGGGGGGGTGGGAGAGGACGCGTGGACGTCCTGGGAGGGACGCGGTGCTCGGGAGAGATGGCGCGGGTGGTGATGGCGACGGCGCGGCGGTGCTTCGAAGACGGTTAGGGGATTGAAAAAATCGTAGATTCGGCGGGGACGGGGGTTTTAATGATGGATGGATAGATGGACTAGCTAGATCTAGGAGAAGGAGGATGAATCGTTCGTTACTCCTCGCGCGCGAGCGCGCGCTCGTCGTCGAAGCGCTCGTCGTCGAAGCGCTCGTCGTCGAGCGCGAGCGCGGGCTCGATGCTCGCCGCGGGTTCGAAAAACTCGAGAGCGCGCCACCACAGGTACGTCACCGCCGCGACGCACCACAACATCTTTCCGAACACGACGCCGCGGCGGTACAGCCTGTAAAGACGCCCCATGAACGTGTCCCACGTGTCGTACGCGCGGTCGTACGCGAGCTCGACGCGATGGGCGACGTCGTCCCAGTTGTACAACGCCTCGACGCGCTCGTGAATCCGCCACGGATCGGCGCGCGGGAGCGCTTCGAGACACTCGTCGAGAGCGTCCAGGATGGACTGCACGTCCGGCTTCGCTAAGAACATGATATCTTCTGGTAATACCTCTGGAACGCCTCCCACCGCGGTGGCGACGACGAGACATCCGCACGACGCCGCTTCGAGGATGGCGATGCAAAACGACTCCGTGAGCGAGGCGTTGAGGAACACGTCGCCTCGACGAAGCACTTCTGGGACCTTGTCGTGCGACACGCTCCCGAGAATGGTGACACGCTCGGTCAAACCCGCATCTTCGATCGCCTTCTCCAAATGCTTCCGCATCGATCCATCGCCCGCGATTAGGAAATCTAAATCGTCGTGCTCGGCGCACGCGAGCGGAATCACCCCCGCCAACAGATGCACGCCCTTGCGATACATCAATCTCGACGTCACCACCACCGTCCTGCGTCCTTTCTTCCGCTTCGTCACATCCGGCGTGAATCTCACGGAGTCCACGGCGTTCGGGATGACGCTCACGCGCTCCGGCGCCAAACCTGGCTCGCCCCCGAGCAAGTACCCGCTCCGCAAAACCGTATTCTCCTTCGCCGTGTGACTGACGCAAATCGCGTGCTGCGTGTCCGCCAACGTCATGTCCAATAACTTGTTCGTGTGAATCGCCCCGACGTCCGCGAAACCAAACAACGAGTGATCGGTGAACACGCACTTCATTCCCATCGTTCGCGCGTACAGTATGCCCTCGTGCGACATCGTGCACCCTTGGTGCGCGTGCACCAGCGTCACGCCTTCGCGAACGCACGTCTAATTCGAATCAGAATTCGCGCGTCAGTCGACGCGAACGAAACGAACGAGCGAACTAAACGAAAGAAACTTCGCGCGCGCGCGTCGCCGTCGTCGTCGTCGTCGTCGTCGTCGTCGCACCTTTCTAAATAACTTGAACCCGCCGAGAAAATTTGGAAACGTACAGTTGTCGTACATGACCACCCTCGGCACGTGATACACCTTGATCCCGCGCGTGATCCACCGCACGCCCACGCGTCCGGGATGCGCGTGCGTGTACACCACCACCTTGTGTCCGCGCGCGCGCAATCTCGCGGCGAGGGCGTAGATGTGGAGCTCGACGCCGCCGATCGACGGCAGGAAAAAGTCGCTCAGCATCAAGACGCAGTGCTTCCGACGCGCGACGACGGGCGACGACGCCGACGTCGATGGCGCGTCGTCGGCGTCGTTCGGGGCGCGACGCGCGCGCGTCATGGCGCGCGCGCGGCGGCGTGTGCGGCGGCGCGGTGCGAAAGTGAGTCGTCGTCGTGAAAAAGTTTGAGGACAAAGATGCGATTTTTCGGGCGCGCCGGCGGAGGAGGGAGACGGAGGACGAGACGACGAGGGAACGCGCGATTCGACGCGGGATGCGCGTGGAATGAATCTGACTATTATGAACGATCGCTGAGATTCAAAATCATTCGGGATTCAAAATCCTTTGGCGGCGCGAGAACGCGGGAGGATGTCGCCTCGACCGCGCTTGAGCCATAGGTTGATGGAGGCGCGGTGCGCGCGCGTGACGTATTTCAAAACCTCGTCGATGAAGATGACGGGAATGGAGAACCAAAACACCGCGCGCCACTCTTCGTAGTTGAGCGCGGTGATGGTGAACGTCTTCGCGAAGGATGGGACGTACATGATGATGAAATGGAGCCACATGCTGATGACGATGGAGACGAGCAACCAGACATTCGTCGTCGGCGGGTGGGAGAATAACGATTTGTTCTCGCTCAGTGAGTTCAACGCGTTGAACATTTCGATCAATACTAGGGTCGACATCGCCATCGTGCTCGGTCGACGATCTTTGAAGGATTCACACGCGTCTCCGATGCATCGCGAGGCGCTCGTGAGCTCTGCCCACGTCATTTGCGGGCCGCCGGGGTACGACATAAACCACCATCCGAACGACCCAACGGTCGCTATGCCGACGTAAACGCCGATAATGAGGTACCGAATCAGTAACCATCGATCAACGATCTGCTCACGCGGACTCCGAGGTCGTTGACGCATGATGTCACCATCCGCGCGGTTGAAACCAAGCGCGGTGGCGGGTAATCCGTCGGTGACGAGATTAACCCACAAAAGTTGCACCGGAACGAGCGTCTCCGGGAACCCAAGGGCGGCGGCGATAAAAATACACACCACTTCGCCGATATTTGAGCTCACCATGTAGCGAATAAATTGCTTCGTATTGTTGTAGATTGCGCGACCCTCCGCGACGGCTTCGACGATGGTGCTAAAGTTATCGTCTGCGAGCACCATATCGGCGGCGCCTTTGGCAACCGCGGTACCGCTTCCCATGGCAATCCCGATGTCCGCGCATTTGAGTGCCGGAGCATCATTCACACCATCGCCCGTCATCGCGACGATGTTGTCCTGCCGCTTCAAAATCTCGACGAGCTTGCTCTTTTGCGCGGGCTCGACGCGAGAAAAGACGCACATCGTCCGCGCCGCTTCTTCGCGCTGCTCGATCGTCATCGCCTCAAACTCCACACCGGTGAAAGATTTTCCCTTGAAACTATTTTGAGTTGAACCACCCGTCAAAGGATCGATCGAGTTGCTCAAGCCAATCTGCGATGCGATGGCTTCTGCGGTTTGTTGGTTGTCGCCGGTGACCATGATGACGCGAATACCCGCGTCTTTGCACGTTTGTAACGAATAACGCACCTCCGGGCGCGGTGGATCAATCATTCCAACAAGACCAATGAATGTGAGATTGTTTTCGTCCGCCTCAGAGCACGTCGTGACGCCTCGACCCATGGGGCGCATCGCGAGCGCCAACACGCGTAGGGCGTCATTGGCGTAGCCTCGCATTTGCTCCGCCACTTGTTCGCGAACTTGATCCGTCATTCTTTCCGCTCGGCCGTTGCGATTAGACATAACCGACGTGCAAAGTGACAGAACACTCTCCGGTGCACCTTTGACGAATAGAATGGATTCATCATTTCGAGAGCATAGCGTTGACATGCGCTTGCGTTCGCTCGTAAACTCCGCCGTCGCGAGCTTTGTAAATTCCGAATCCCAATATTGTGTGCTATGCATGTCCTGGTCGCTCTGAGCTCGCCCGAGTATTCCGGAATCCGAAGGTAGTCCAATCTTTTCCGTGAGCACGCGAAGAGCAATCTCTGTCGCTTCTCCAATCTTCTCAAAAGATCCCTTTTCCTTGTCGAAATTCAGCGTGGAATCGTTGCACATCGAACAGCACATGGCAACATAAGCCACCGCCGCGGCGTCGGCTGGTTCGTGCACGACCAAGCCGCGAGAGTCTAAAATTTCCCCATTCTGTGCGTAAGCCTCGCCGCGAATACCGTAGTTGGTAACTTCTGCAGTGCTCGAATTTTCGATGACGCACATGCGCATCACAGTCATGACGTTGCATGTCAGCGTACCCGTTTTATCGCTACAAATAACCGAAGTGCACCCCAAGGTCTCCACGCTAGGAAGCGTCCGCACGAGAGCGTTCTTTTTCGCCATGCGACGCGTGCCGAGGGCGAGACACGTGGTGACGACGGCGGGTAAGCCTTCGGGAATCGCGGCCACGGCAAGCGCGACGGCAATCTTAAAGTAATAAACCGCACCTCGCAGCAATCCTCCGTGCGCCTTGTCGGCAAAGTGTCCAATGTTCACCACCCACACTAAAATACAAATTAACGCGATGATTTTCCCGAGCAAGTTCCCGAATTCGTCCAATTTCTTCTTCAGCGGCGTCAATTCCTCCTCCGTCTGCTCGAGCGTGTGTTGAATCTTCCCCATGGCTGTGTTACTACCCGTACCGACCACCACGCACGTAGCCTTACCCACGGTCACCGTGGTCCCACTGTACACCATGCACGTCTTGTCTTGCAGCACGCACTCGCCGAGATGTTCCACCGCCCGTTCCGTCTTCGCCACGCTTCCGCTCTCCCCCGTCAACAGCGCCTGATCGCACCGCAGGACGTTGGAGTGAATCTTAACCAATCGGCAATCCGCGGGCACCTTTTCTCCCGTGGCAATCTCCACGATGTCTCCGGGCACGAGCGCCTCCGCGTTCACCTTGCGTTTCTCGCCGTCGCGCGTGCACGTGGCGACGTCCGCCTCGTACTTTTTCAATTCCTCAATCGCGCGCTCCGCGTTCTTCTCCGTCGCCACTCCCACCGCGGCGTTCGCGATTAATATCGCCACGATCACTCCCGGTTCCAGGAACGCCTCCGAGCCACCCTCACCGTCCCACAGCGCGAGCGCCAACGACACGAACGCCGCGAGCAACAGCACCTTCACCATCGTGTCGTCGAATTGCTTAATCACCAACGACGCGAACGACGTCTCCCGCTGCGCCGGCAGCGCGTTCGCCCCGCACGCATCTCTCCGTCGCTGCACGTCCGCGCGATCGAGCCCGTGCGCGAGATCGAGGACGCCCAACCGCGCCAAGGTTTCAGTCGCGCTCAATCGATGCGCGTCTTCCGCGTGTCTTCGCCACGCCGTCGCCGCCGCCGCGCTCTCGGGATTGACATCGCGCGCGTGAGGCATGCTTTCGCGACGCGCGGTCGGCGCGACGCGCGCTCGAGCGACGCGCGCGCGTCGTCGTTTGCGGATAAGCGTCGCCGGGTGTCCCGTCCAGCCGAACGTTCGGGACGCCCGACCGCAGTGTTCGCCGCGCGCGACGACCGCGATGCCGTCCTCGACGTCCCGCGCGCTCGTCGCGGCGTCCGGAATCGTTCTGGCGATCGTCGCGAGCGATATCTACGGCGCGTACGCGTCCACGGCGACGGAGACGGCGCCGTCCGAGACGTTTCGCGCGATGTCCCGAGGCGCCGGGAAAGTCGTCGTCGGGTTTTGCACCTCGTGATCTTACCGCGGCGGGTTCAACCAGCTCGCGCGCGCGATCGAAAATGAATTCGGGATGGCCACGACCGGTGGGCACTGGCCGCCGAGCGCGACGGCGGTGGCGCTCGGTCGAGCGTTCTCGTGGGTGCAAATCGCGCTCTGGACGGCGACGTTTTTCGGCGAGCGGGCGGCGACGCGCGTCTTCGGCGAGAGCGCGGTCGTCCCGGCGTGGTTGAAGTCGATGAGCGAGAATAAGTTTCAAACCGCCATCATGACTTTTTGGGTGTTCAACATCGTGAGCGCGAACGTGTTGAACACCGGGGCGTTTGAGGTGTTTTACGACGGCGAGCTCGTGTCTTCAAAGTTGCAGAGCGGGAAATTGCCGAGGGTCGATACGATATTCGAAGGGATTCGCGCGATTCAGGGGAAGTAGTGTCATCGTATGGAACGATGAGATGCGATGCTCGTCGTGGTTAGCGATGCGATGGGCGCGCGGGATGAAACGAACGGTGACGACGCGCGCGGAAAACTCGGTCGAAGAAATCGGCCAGTCGCGCGCGTTTGACTTCTTCGGTTCGTCCACGCGCTTCGCTCGTCGTCGTCGTCTGGAAGATGAATCAATATATTATCATCATGTAATAAAAACTAACGTAGTTCTCTCGCGCGAATAAAAACTAACGTAGTTCTCTCGTGCGAGTCGAAGACCGACCGCGGGGCGATGATGGGCGACGTCGACGGCGCTCGCGTGGCGCGTTCGTCGCTCAAATTTTATATAACGACCTTGCCGTCGAAAATTACAACGCTAAACGGTAACAAATATCCATTACCGTTTTACCACGGGATCGGACGGAACTCCTCGTCGCTGCCGTCACCGAGCGTCTTTTGCGCGAGCAAGAACGTCGGGGCGGTGGACAAGAAGGCGATGAAGGCGACGGCTTCGCCGCCGACGGAGCTCGTGAACAAGTTGACGGCTTGCGGGTTGGCCATGTGCGCCTCCAAGCCCTCCAACGGGGAGAGACCGGTGACGGCGTATTGGGAAACCATACCGAGGAACGCAACCATCGCGAGGCGCGCGTTCTTCACTTCCTTCACGCGCTTGTCCGGAGCATCGAGTCCAGCCGGGTCGAACGGGAACGCGTTCAACACGCCGGATTCGCCCGACTTCATGAAACCGCGCGTGCGCGCCGCCTCGAGAATGCTCATCGCCACGACTTGGAACCCGACGAGCTGTTGGAAGTCCATACCGTAATCCACGGCACCGGCTTCCCACCACTTCGGCAAACCAACCGCGTCGGTGAACAAAATACCCGCCGTCGCCGCCATGGCCCAGCGCCCGTTCATGAGCTCCGCCTCTTGCAAGTACGGCAGCGTCTCCGGGTTCGCCCCGAGTCGCAACGGGTCAAAGCCTGCGCGCGCATCGCATCCGTCAGTCACACATCCACGCGCGCCTCCATTCGTCCCGCGTCCCGCCCTCTTCCGCTCGCGTAGGCGCGTCTCCCCGCGCGTCTCCGAGCGCCCTCGCGCCCTTCGAATCGCCATCCCAGCCGTATCCGACCGTATCGTATCTCCCATCGCCCGCCATCGCGCGCGTCCTCGCGCGTCGCTCGCGTCGCGCACCGTAATCGCCGGCCATCGTCCCATCGAGATATTTCGGCGCCACCGCTCCCGGGTACCACATCTCGCGGTCCGCGTTCGCCGCGCGCGCGGCGACGCGCGCGCGCGGCGCGCGCGTCGTCGATCGCGCGTCGACGATCGTCGCGCGGTTCGCGATGGCGTGTCGAGCCGTCGTGAGGGAGAACATCGCGTTCGTCGGGTGTTCGCGCGCGAGAATTTACGCGTTCACGGGTCCGTCGTCGTCGACGGGTGCGCGCGGCTCGTGCGAGGCGCGGGCGTGTGAAGACGCGCGCGCGTCCGCGCGCGGCGCGCGCCAATCCGCGCGCGCGATCCGTCGCGATGGATGGTCCGCGTTCGCGTTTGATGGCCTTCGCGCGCGCTCGAATACGGGGGATTCGAATACGCGCGCGGCTGAGTGTCCGTGTGTGAGACGCACCGCGATTGAGACGCCGCGCGATCGCGACCGCGGACCGCGACGCCGTCGCGGCGCGGCGCGATGCCGCGCGCGCGCGACGCGCGCGCGCGCGTACGAGCGCTCTTTCTCGCGTGCGTCGTTCTCGCGACGCGCGGCGCGCGCGCGAGCGACGCGAAAGCCGACGCGCGAGGACGAGCGCTCGCGCTCGAGCGCTGGGCGCGGACGCCGACGCGACGCTGGGACGCGGCGGCGCGAGAGGAAGACGCGACGACGGCCGCGCGCGTGTCGGAATCGATTCGAATCGTCGCGGAGGCGCGAGGCGCGGGTCGAGGCGTGGCGACGACGAGGAACGTGAGCGCGGGGGAGCTCCTGGCGGAGGTGCCGCTGGAGAAGTGCCTGTGCGCGGCGAGCGCGAGGATGGACGCGCGGCTGTGGCGCGCGATCGGGGCGAGCGGGGCGAGCGGGGACGCGATATTGGCGGCGCACGTGCTGCGGGAGGCGTTCGATGCGGGATCGAAGAGCGCGTATTGGCCGTGGTTGCGGTTGCTGCCGAGAGACGTGGACAGCACGGTGGGGTGGAACGAGGACGAGTTGAGCGAGCTGAGCGGATCGAACGTCGTGGTGTTCACGCGAGCGATCAAGGCGCAGTGGAGGATGGAATACGACGCGCTCGACGTGCCGACGCTTGGGGAAAAATTTCCAGACGTCTTCGGGGGCGAGCGCGCGGCGCATTACACGTTTGACAAGTTTACGTGGGCGCGGTTTATTATTTGGTCGCGCGCGATCGATTTATCCACCGAAAGCGCCGAGGCGCCGACGATTCGCGTGCTGGTACCGTTGTTGGACATGGCGAACCACGCGCCAGGGGGTAAGTTGCGCCCGGAGTGGGACGCGCGCTCGAACGCGGTCAAGGTGTACGCGGCGAGCGCGTTTCGGGAGCACACGGAATTAAGGTTCAACTACGACACCAAGCCGTCGCAGTACTTTTTGTTACAATACGGTTTCATTCCGGAAACGAATCCCGCCGAGTGCGTCGAGGCGACGGTGCGCGTGAGCGATCACGACTCCCTTCGAGACGCCAAAGAGGAGCTCTTACGTCTGCACGGTCTCGATCCGAAGAAGAGAAACTTCGAATGGAAACCGCGAAGTATTGATTACGACTTGCTCGCGGCGACGCGAGTCATAACTATGGACGAGGCAGAAATGAGCGACGCGACGTCGTTGACGCTCGCCGTCAGTGGCGCCTCGGTGAGCGCCAAGAACGACGCGCGCACGAAAGCCGTACTCCTCAAATCTTTGGCGAGCTTTTTAGAGTCGTATACGACGACTCTCGCGGAAGACAACGAATACGTCGCACGTGTCGATGACGAATCGAACGATGAGCCGCTTCCAGGAAAGCGAAAGCGCTTCGCCGTGTTGCTGCGCATGCGCGAAAAGCAAATCTTGCTCGCGTCCGCGGACGCCTTGTTCAAGGAATTACCAGACGAAGATCAAGAGCTCGTGAAGTCGACGTGCGAAGAGATCTTCATGAATGAATTCGACACGTGCATGACGCGCGCGAACGGGACGGTGTTCGCGTCGTACGAGAAAAAAACCGAGGAGGAGAGGGTGGATGAATCATCGTAAATCGGTATTATGTATCAACACAACATTAACTAGGTGTAGTCAAAGTAGCTTGTAGCGCAGCGCGTCAAATTATTTAGTAAGGACGGTGTCTGTTATCGCGACCTCGGCCATTGCGTCGGTTGTCTCGTCCACGGCCGCCGCCGCCGCCGATGGCGTAGGCAACTTGGCCGGTGGGAAGGATGACTGGCGTTGCGTTCACTTGTCTAGCGCCAGACCAAGAGCCGCGCGGGGCGAGACCGCCGCCGTACTTGGAGTCGCCACTTCTGTATTTAGACCAATCGTCCCGACCACCGCCGCGAGAAGGACCGCCGCGGCCCGAGTTTGGCTCTCGACCTCGATTGCCGGCGTCCGAGCGGTACGATTTGCGCGACGACATCACCTTGATGGTGGAGCCGTCGACGCTGGAGATGAAGGCACCACCCTTGTCACCTTCGGCCGCGCCTTCAACCGGTTCGCACTCCGCGAGAGCTTTTTCGACGCTCTCGGCGGAATCGTAAAACACCCAGCCTCTCGTGCGATCTTTTTCCATAATCTGCGTGCCGAGAATTGTACCGTAACGCTCGAAAGCCTCGCGCAAGCCCTGATCTGTGGCGTTCGCTTCGTTCATCTCGGTGACGTGCAACGTCTTGATTTCGATTTCTTTCTTCTGCGGTCTCGGTCCGACGAATTCGCACACAAGACCTCTCTTGTCCTTGTCGTCCGCCACGGGCAACTTTTCTTCGCGGTTCGCCGCCATGTTCTTCATAAAGCGTTCCGCGCACGCCTCGTTGTAAAACGAAGCCCAACCCCGGCCGCCGTTGTGATCTCCACTTTCAACGACCGCGTTCTCGGCGTTCTTCTTCGCCGATCGCGGTCGCGAGAGCGCGAAAAACTCCAAACCCGCGCCTCGCGAGCGCAACGCCTCCACGATCTCCTCTCGCGTCGCGTCCTTTCGCAGCCCGGTCACCATCACCCGATACTTGCTCGGTTTCACGCTCGCCGTAATCTTCATCTTCTTCACCTCGCACTCCGCCTTCGCGATCGCCGCCACCGCGTTCGCCGCGCTCTCCCTCGAGTCGTACCTCGCGAACGCGTACCCGCGATGCTTCCCCGTCGTCCTATCCGTCACCAATTCGAACCCCGTCGCCCCGCTCTCCGCCCCGCACTTCCGCAGCGCCGCGTGCACGTCGTTCTCGCTCGCCTCCGCCGCGATTCCCTTCACGAACACCTCCGTCTCCCGTCCCGGTTTCCCCGCGATCAGCGCATCCGTCGCGTCCGATTCCAGAAGCACGCTCCTGCGCTCGTCGAAGTCGTACGCCTCGTCCTCGTCCATCGCCTCCGTCGCCGTTTCGCCTCGCGCTTCGCTCGCGCGCGTCGTCGTCGCGTCGCGCGCGCGCGTGTGCCGACGCGATCGCGACGGCGATTCGCGATCGAGCGATGTCAATCGTTTTCGCGGGAACGGCGCGCGCTGTAAACGCGACTCGACGACGGCGCGCGATGTCGCGCGCGGACGCGCGGCGCGCGTACGACGCCATCCTCGACGCGCGCACGCGCGACGCGGCGTCGATGGAGCGGTTCGCCGCGCTCGCGACGGCGCCGAGCGCGGTGCCGCGCGCCGCCGTCGAGACGGTCGTCGACGCGGGCGCGCGCGCGGCGCTCGTCGACGTGCGCTCGCCGGGAGAGTACGCGCGAGGACGCGCGCCGCGCGCGATAAACGCGCCGCTGTTCGATAACGACGAGCGAGCGGCGGTGGGGACGGCGTACAAGACGAGAGGACGAGGCGAGGCGCTGGTGCTGGGGATGGCGGCGGCGGCGCCGCGGTTGGAGGCGATCGTGGAGCGCGCGAGACGAGCGGTGGAGACGGTGGCGACGACGCGAGGGAGCTGTGATGGCGAAGACGATGGTGAGATTGATGTGTACGTGATGTGCTTTCGAGGAGGGATGCGGAGCTCGTGCGTGGGGTGGTTGTTGAAGGAACGGTTGCGCGGCGCGAGAGTCTACGTGGTCGAGGGCGGATACAAGGCGTTTCGGAGGTGGGCGCTCGAGCGGTGCGGACCGACGCGCGGATTGCCCGCGCCGAGGGTGTGCGTCGTCGGTGGACGCACGGGGGTGGGGAAGACGCGCGCGCTGTTGGCGCTGCGCGCGAAAGGGGAACAGATTATCGATTTAGAGGGGTTGGCGAACCACGCCGGGAGCGCGTTCGGGTGGGTCGGGCGAGAGCCGCAGCCGACTTCGGAGCACTACTCTAATTTAGTCGCCTGCGAGTGGCACGCGTTGGATGCGAGCAGATGGGTGTTCATCGAGGATGAGGGACCGCACGTCGGGCGGTGCTCGGTGGATCCGTTGTTGTTTGAGCGCATGCGAAACGCTCCTCTGGTGCTTCGCATGGTCGCCCCGCGCGAGGTGCGGTTGCACACTTTAGTGGAAGATTACGCGACGTCAGAGTTGCGTTCTCATCCGGAATGGATGCCCACAATGCGTGAAAGCGTCGATAAGCTCGTCAAGCGGCTCGGTGGCGACCGCGTGCGCGACATTCGAGAAAAGCTCGAAGCCGGCGATTTCACCGCCGTCGCCGAAGGTTTGCTCGAGTATTACGACGGTTTGTACGACAAGCACCTCATGAGCAAGCGCAAAGACCGTCGCGCGGCGCGGGCCGCCAACGCCAACGCCGCCAACGCCAACGCCAACGACGACGCGTGTTCGGTGCAATCCTTCACGTCGTCCACCACCGAAGACGAGGCCCGAGCCGGCGTCGTCGTCGACGTCAACTGCGTCGCCAACGCCTCGGGTGGCCTCGACGAGGACCTTCTCGTCCGCGATGTTCTGTGCGCCGTCGCTCTGTTCGAATGCGAAGGACCGAACGACCCCGAACGCGCGTAGTCGATTCGATTCGCGTCTCGTCTCGAGCGCCGACTCGAGGCTGACTCAGCACGGTCGTGCCGACACGCTTTGCAATAATCCACGCGCGAGTTCGTCACAAACGCGCGCGTCTCACGCACGTTCGAACGCGCGAACGCTCAAATCCACGAAAAAGATGTTCTCTCTGTCCTCTACCGCCGCTCTCGCCCGCGCGCGCGTCTCGGCGCCGCGTAAAACCGCGCGAAAGTTGACGATTCGCGCCTCCGTCAACTACATTCTCGATCGCGAGGGATGTTCGAGCGCGCGGTCCGACGACGACGGCGTGCTGCTCCAGACGGCGGCGAAGACGTGCCTGGCGGTTCCGATCGACGTGAACGCGCTCGTGGCGCAAAATAAGGGTGACTTGGAGTTTGAGAACGAGCGGTTGAAGTTTGAGCTCGACGACTCGAGCGCGCTCGTCGTGCAATCGCTCAAAGGCAAAACTCTGATCGACGGGAAAGCGGCGCCCAAGGGACGAAAATTGAAACTTCGCGCGGGATCGAAGATTAAGATCGCCGACGAGGAATTCACGGTGTATCGAAACACGCACGCGCACGCGTGAGACGCGAGTCGCCGAATGCGAGTCGCCGAACGCGAATCGAATCAAGACCACACTCTTTGACTCCGCACCTTTTATCGTTGTACCATCGCTGTATAGCTACTAACTCTGTTGTAAAACACGAGCGGACCTTACTCGATCACTCA
>Ga0257114_1000681_pt1 | contig 26144 bp, 16 predicted proteins | sample SI112_10mmetaG_FD_190149 | JGI IMG/M metagenome (GOLD analysis project Ga0257114, IMG submission 190149) | Marine microbial communities from Saanich Inlet, British Columbia, Canada - SI112_10m | ecosystem: Environmental > Aquatic > Marine > Inlet | place: Canada: British Columbia | collected...
ACTCGGCGGCGGACTCGGCGGCGGACTCGGCGGCGGGCTCGGCGGCGGACTCGGCGGCGGGCTTGGACAAACGCTCACGCCGCATCCGCAACCGTACGAATCAGTTTCATTCCACGGGTAACTGTCCGGATTTCCGATGAGATGCCAATTCATACCCATCAGAAACTCCGTACAGTTATAGATCTCAGTGCACGTGTCGACTGTGCCCGTCAGCGAATCAGCACTGTCCGTCACCCCGTTCACGTCTGCGCACGTGGTCGGGCAGTGCGTGCAGATGCACTCCGTGGGATCGGTCGACGAGCCGACATCCACTCTGTGCGCGCACATTACGTCCCAATTAATGCCCAAAGTGCACGTGGACCTATAAGGCTTTTCCACGCACGACGTTTCTTCGCCGGGCGGCACGCCGAACTTGTTCATTAGCCACGTGCGCTCCTCGAGGAGGTGGCGTCGAAACGGCGATTGGTATGCCGTCGCGCGCGCGACGTGCGCGAGCGCGACGATGAGGACGATCGCGCTGCGCGCGCGTCTACGTAGATGCATGATGATTCTTCGGACTCGGTAGACGGCGCGCGACGCTGTGCGGCGACGGCGCGCGTGCGAGCGTTTCTGGGCGTCCCGCCGTCTCCCTTTTCGTTTTCTTCCTCAGGAATTCACAAATTCATAATTACAAAACTACGATTTTCAATATCGCCGCTTCTTCGAAGCCGACTTCTTCGAAGCCGACTTCGAAGCCGACTTCGAGGACTTACGCGGCGGCGCGTCGTCGTCATCTTCGTCGTCGTCCGACGAAAGCTGCAGGTCCTCGACTTTGTCCTCGTCGCCTTGGAGGTCGTCGTGGTCGCTTGTCTTGGATTTGCGCTTCTTGAATTCCGCGTACGCCTCGTCACCGTCGATCATGACATCGTCGGAATCGCTATCACTGCCGCCAAACTCCTCGCTTCCGTCTTCTTCGTCGTCGTTACCGTCCATCGGTTCGTCCGCCGGCTCGTCTTCGTCTTGGTTGTCTTCATCGCTATCGGATGCGCCAGTGGATGCTTTCTGACCGCGCGTGAGCTTCACTTCCGTCGCTTGCTGCGCAGCAATGCGTTGTGCAGCCTTCTCATGAAGCGTCTTAGCCAGACGAGACACTGGCGCTTTGCCTTCGGCTTTCTCAGCGCTCAAAAAGTTTTGCACCTTTGCTAAATCTTTCGGCGCAAAGTCGACGTTGTCGCGCTTGCGAATGACCCAGTCACTCGTCCGCTCAGCTGCATCGATAACCGCTCGAGCAGACTTTTTGAACCGAGTGACCGTGACAGATTTGCAAAACTTCTTAAGCTCTCGCGTCGGGATGTGCGCAAGCTCAGGAAACGCTGGAGAGTAGGCGTTTTGGTGTAAGTGCTCAGCGAGCGCCTCCATGGACGACTCAACGATGATGTCCTGGACTCCTGGTAGACGCAAATCTTGCTTCGCTAGGCGAAGCACTATCGTGAAATCCGGAGGGTGCGCTTTGGATGACACCGGCGGCTTTGTGAGCTCGCTAAAAGTAAGAAGTTCCATGAGCAAAGGCGCAATCGGGATGAAACGCCCGGTGCTCGCCGCCAAACGGTTGAGCAAAGCCACGAGTCGCAACCGAAGCGGAGCATAACGAGCCGAAGGCAACAAACGCGCGGCACCGAGGGCGACTTGAGCCAAAGGATACACTAAAGGTCTCAACGGGGCATCCTCGCTTCGCGCGTGTGCGCTTAACACGCGTTCCCAACACTCCAGGCAGTTCACGTATTGCCAGCAGTACACGTTTCGGAAAGCTTCCTTACTCTTCGCAGTCAGCGCACCGCGAAGAAGAGAAGCGAGCTGTCTTATGTACGTGAACGCTAACGGATAGGATTGTTGCTGATCGAGACCAAAGATTTCGACCACGCACGTCGACATGAACGCGATATGCTCCACAGACTCGGCGTTGACAAACTTGGCGTTTGATGCAAACGTTCTGTAAACACCCTTGGCGACTCGCTCCAGAGCCGGCGGTGGCAAGCCAACCGCTAGTGCTCGAAGGAGTAAAATAGCTTGAACTCGCACGGAAGGTTCACCACTACCGAAGCAGTGTAACGCAGTACGCGTGACTCGTTTGATTAAACGCTCAAACGTCGCCATGAATGGAGTTGAAGCTTTCAGTTGTCGGAGCACCATGCCCGTCATTTCGGCATCGGTGAGGTTGCCGAGCAAGTGCAAAGTATTTCCAACGAACGATTTCGCTAACGGTTGAACTTTCTTCCATCTGGCGTTGGTGTGAGGTTTGAAAGACCGGTTTCCGTCGTCGATTTCGTCGTCCTGTACCCCGAGCAATGCTCTGAGGATGCCGTCGCCATTCATCAGAGTGAATTGAACGAGTTCATGAAACGCGCTCGAAGATGCCAAACGCACGCTCGACTCATCACCATCGTTTTCATCGTCGCCAAAGTGACACGCCGCTCTATACGCCTGGAATAAAGCTTTCGCGCCGCCCAGAGATTTCCCTCCTTCGGCGTTGGCGCACAACTTCTTGACGATTTCCGTCGTGAGCGTTCGCAACTTTTTCTTCTTTCGCTCTGCACGTTCATCACCAGAATCTTCGTCTTCGTCCTCATCGTCCTCATCGTCCTCGTCTTCGTCTTCGTCAAATTCGAGCAGGTCCTGATCCTCCTCTTGCAAAAACTCATAAAATTCGGGATCCGTCTCCTTGAGCTTCTCCAACGATTTTTTGTGCGACTTCACGTCCTCCCGCATCTTACCGTTCTCACGCGTCACCCCTTTCAAATCATCGTCCTCCTCGTCCTCATCCGAAGATTCCTCCTCGTCCTCATCCGTCCCGGCGTCCTCGCTCTCGCTCTCGCTCTCGCTCTCAGCCGCCGCCTCGTCGTCCTCCTCCTCCTCCTCCTCCTCGTCCTCGTCCTCGAAATCGCTCTGATTCAAAAACTCATCGATCGACATATCCTCAACCCTCTTCTTCCCAACCCCCCTCGGCGCCTCGCCCTCGCTCGCGTCGCTCTCCTCGTCCTCCTCGTCGTCGTCGCTCTCTGTTCGCGCGTCGCCCCGAACCCGGTCCCTCGCGTCAGTCACCCATCCCTCGCCCGCCCCGCGTCCGGTCCGCGTCCGCGCCCGCGATTCGTTCGCCGCATCGCACCGACGCACCTTCATCGCTCCCTCGCGCCTCCGCGCGTCGCGCGCGCGCGCCATCGCGCTGTTTTTTAATCTTCTGCGTCTTCCGGCGGCGGAGCTCGGCGTCGAGGTGTTTCCGCTGAAACTTCTTCGTGCGCTTCCCGAGCTTGGCCATCGCGCGCGGCGCGGCGCGTCGCGGAACGCGTCGCGGAACGCGTCGTCGCGGGCCGTCGCGCGCCGCGTCGGAATCTGCGGCGCGTCGCCGAATCGAAATCCGCGCTCGACGACGCATTCCGCGACGCGATGCCGCCGTTCGAGGCGCGCGTCGACGGCGCGCGCGTCGTCGTCGACGCGACGCCGATGATGACGCTCGGCGACGCGGTCGCGGCGTGCGCGGCGAAGCTGCGCGCGACGCGCGGCGCGACGACGACGATGACGATCGAGACGACCGACGGCGCGGCGCCGACGCACGAGGTCACCGTCGACGGCGCGCGCGCGTCGAGCGAAGACCTGCGAACGGCGATTCGGTACCTCAATCACCCGCGAGGCGCGCGCGTGGAGGCGCGGCGGCGAGAGGGGCGAGAGGAGGGCGCGCGGACGACGACGATGAGCTACCCGACGAGGAGACGCGCGACGACGACGACGACGACGACGACGACGGAGAAGGCGGTCGAGGCGACGGGCGATGGGACGGGCGATGCGCGCGCGCTGGACGCGCTGGGACGGGCGTTCAGGGTGATACGTCGGGAGGTGGAGATCGAGGAGGGGCCGAACGACGCGGGGGAGGACCTGCCCGAGGCGTTTTACGAGCTCACGACGACGGACGCGGCGGCGCTGATGAAACGGTCGAGGGAAGAGCCGGTGTTGATGACGAAGAAGATGCGAGAAGCGGCGGCGATGGGGAAGCCGAAACCGACGCGCGCGGCGATTCGGTTCACGCTGCCACCGCCGAGCGATTTGGTCGTCGAGGCGTCGTTCGCGGCGAGCGAGCGCGTGCGAGACTTGTACGAGTTCGTCGCGCGATGCGCGCGCGATCGAGCGGTGGCCGAGAGCGTGGAATTGTTCGTGACGCCACCGAAGCGCGTTTTCTCTCGAAACGACGATGCGACGCTGCTGAGCGCGGGGCTGGCGCCCGCGGCGCGCGTGCGCGTGGGAGCGAAGGGCGCGACGTCCTTCGCGTCGGCGCGAGACGCCGAGGCGCTGTTGCGCGCCGACTTGATAGCGCTCGCGGCGGAACCCGCGAAGCCAACCGTGCGGGTCGTAGAAAATGGATCGAATCTCGCGTTGGATGACGCCGAGCCCGAAAAGACGCAAGCGCAAAAGAAGGCTGCCGTCACGAACAAACTCATGGGCCATCTGATGGGTCGGCGCTGAGAAGCGATTCGAGTCGCTGTAGAAGAATGTGTAAATTACCACGCGCGCTAGGCCAAGCTAATCAATCGGATTCTCCCCGCGCTAATCAATCGGAATCTCCTTCTTTTTCTTCCTCGCGCCAGATTTCTTTCGGCTGCGTGTGCTCGTAAGCTTTTTTCGTAAACATCGGATTCGCGGCGGCTTTCTCGGCGTGCCGCAGGATGGACTCTCTCGCGTCCGTCTTCATCCAGTTCTTTTCGCCGAGCTCTTCGTTGTTGTGCATTATGTGCTGCGTGAGAAGCGATGCTCCCGTGCCCCCGGTCAACACACCGCTCTTGTCCATATTCGTCACCGCCTTGCTCGGGTTCTTTCGCAGAGCCTGGCGCGCGATGTCCGTCGAGTCGAGCTTGCGTTTGCCCGGCATTTGTTCCTTGAACGCTGGTAGCGCGTTCGGGGTGTAAGAAATTTCTTGCACATCGATGCGGACGAAATCATCCGCCTTTTTACGCACCGCTTTACCCACAGCCTGCGTGATGCCGCCCATGGACTTTTTGGGGTCGTAGAGCACGCGCAACTCCCCGCCTTTGGCGTCGCCGCAGCCGACGAAGATTTGGTTCAGACGCGGATGCCAAGTCGCCGCGATGCAATTCGTCGGCGTCGAAACGCGATGCACCATCTCGAGCTTTTCTCTGTCGAAGAAACAGAGACCGCCCTGCGTGTTACCGCCGCGCGAGTCGCGCTCGGCGTCGACGCCGGTGAAGAAGTACACGTCGTTTGGCGACCAACCCACCGTGGTTTCGCTGTGGCGCGTCGGTAAATCTTCGAACCGCTTCAAGGGCGCCTTGACGTTGCGCAGATCCCACACGTTTAGCGTACCGTCTTCGCAACGCGAAAGCAGCGTGCGACCGTCCCTACCGAACGAAAGCGACGTCACCTCCTCGCCCGCCGGATGCGCGCCTTTGAAGAGATGACTCGGTCGTCCGTTGAACGTCCAGTGGTTGTCGAGTTTGCACTGCTGCGAAGGCGGTAGGACCAAGCCGATGGTTGCGGATTTATACTGCGAGCCCTTGGACGAGAAGATTTGCACGCTACCGTCCGTGATTCCACCCGCGATCAAATCTCCGTCGTGCGAGTACGCGCACGACGTCACTTGCACGCGCCCCGGCTTGACTTGCTGCGGCTTGAGCACCGCCTTTTGCGACCCGCGCGCGTCGCCCAGGTACGTGACGTCCCACAAACGCAGCGCACCGTCCTCTCCCGCGGTGCAAATCGTCTCCTTATCCAGCGGGTTCCACTTCACGTCCGTCGTCGCCGCGACGTGTCCTTTGGTATTCCTCAAATCTCTGATGTACATGTCGCCCTTGTCGAATTCCCCCAATTCGACCCCATCTCTGTCGTGCACCGTCGGCTGCCAGCTCCCGCTCGCCGCGACGAACATGTCCCCCGTCGGCGACCAATCGACGGCGTGTATCGGGTACCCCTCGCGCGGCGCGATCGACCGAAACGGTTGTAAATCCCGCTTCATCCCGTTGAAATCGTACAACCGCACGACGCCGTCCGAAGATCCCGCCGCCATTCGCGCCCCCGATCGATCCACCGCGCAGCACGTCGCCGGTTTCTTAAATCCCTCCATCACCGCCTCCGCCGCGCGCGGAATCGCGTCCTCTTCCTCGTATTCCTCCTCGCCGCTTCCCTGGTCCGCCTCGCCGCCGCCGCCGCCGCCGCCGCCGCCGTCGTCGTCGTCGTCGTCCCTCGCGCCCAGCGCCGCCGTCGCGCGCGCGCCGTCGTCCACGACGTCCCTCGCCGTCGCGCCCGCCCCCCCGCCTCGCCCGAACGCCGTCGGAAACGCCGCGCGCGCTCGATCCGCGTCGTCCTCGAGCGCGCGTTGCCTTCGCACGAGCGCCGCCATCGCGCCGCCGTCGCTCGCGCGCATCGCCACGCGCGCCATCGCGCGCCGTCGCGCGAGCGCGCGAAGCGCCTCGTCGTCGTCGTCGTCCCGCATCGTCCGTCGCGCGCGCGCCGCGATCCGCGCCGTCGAGTGCGGTCGACGACGCGTTCGTTCGCCACTCGACGACGCCGCGTTCGCGCGCGATCGGCGCGCGCGTCGGCATGCGCCGCGCGGCGTCGCGCGGCGTCGTCGCGACCGCGCGTCGCGGCGCCGCGGACGGCGCGCGACGGCGCCGACGCGCGCGGTCGCGCGCGCGGTGGGACGGGCTCGAGCGATGGCGCGAAAAAGCGCTCGACGCGCGACGCGCGTGGGGCGACGGCGACGAACCGACGACGACGGCGGACGCGCGCGCGCGCGACGACGCGGGCGACGCGCGCACGCTCGCGAGCCGCGCGCGCGAGATCGTCGCGACGGCGTGCCCGAGAGAGAAGGCGCGACTGAGCCATGTGGCGTATGGGTTATTAGTGAGAGGGAAGATTGACATCGCGGACGCGACGACGCGCGCGAGCGACATGCCGACGCGACCGGCGCGACCGGCGAAACCGAGACTGGTGCCGCCGAAAGAGGTGCCGTCGCCGAAAAATTCGCCGCTGGGGGCGGCGGCGCACGCGATGCACACGGTGACGCACATCGAGCTGAACGCGATCGATTTGGCGTGGGACACGGTGGGACGGTTCGCGGATTTGCGAGGCGCGCTGCCGGATCAGTTCTTCGTGGACTTCGCGCACGTCGCGGACGACGAGTCGAGGCACTTGCTTTGGTGCCTGCAGCGGCTGGAGGAGCTCGGGGTGGCGTACGGGGACGTGGCGGCGCACGACGTGCTGTGGGAGGGGTGCGAGGCGACGCGCGACGACCCGCTGGCGCGGCTCGCGGTGGTGCCGTGCATGCAGGAGGCGCGCGGGTTGGACGCCGGTCCGCGCCTCGTGGAGCGGTTGATCGGGCACGGCGACGCGCGCAGCGCGGCGATCGTCGCGAGGATCAGCGAGGAGGAAATTGGACACGTCGCCGTCGGCGCGACGTGGTTTCGCACCGTGTGCGCCGCGCTCGGCGACGACGACGACGACGCGCGCGCGGACGACGTCGCCGCCGCGACGTTCCGCGCGTACATTCAACGTCTCGCGCCGGACGCGCTGCGCGGTCCTTTCAATCACGACGACCGCGCGCGCGCGGGCATCGACCCGTCTTGGTACGCCGACGCCGCCGACGCGTCCGCCGACGTCGCCGTCCAGAGGCGTTTGTTCACATTCGACGACCCGCGCGCGGCGTCTGCGCTCCGCGCGCGTCTGCGCCACGTCGTCGCCCTCGAAACCGGCGCTCGCGACGCGTGACTCGGTCTGTAAATCAGCACACATCCCCGCGCGTTCGCTTCGCCGCCGCGGCGCTTCGCCGCTTCGCCGCCGTCGCCGCGTCCGAGTCGCGCCGCACACGCCGCCGCCTCGGCGCGCCGCGACGCCGCGCCCGCGCGCCGCGCGCCATGCCATCGCTCGCCGCGCGTCCTCGCGCCGCGCCTCGCGCGCCTCGCGCCGCGCTCGGCCGTCGCGCGTCCGCGACGAAAACCTCAACCTCGACGCCGCCGCGCGCCGTCTCCGTCTCCGTCGCGCGCGCGCGCGGCGCGCTGCACGTCGCGCGCGCGGGCGGGACGACGAAGAGCACGATCGCCGCGCACCGATGGTCCACGGACGTCGACGCGTGGGTGATCGAGGGGTCGGACTGCGCGCTGGAGGCGGGCGAGCGACTGATCCTGAGCGTGCCGGCGACGAGCGCGAACATGGGACCGGGATTCGATTGCTTTGGATTCGCGGTGGACGTGCGAAACGAATTGATCGTCGAGCGAGGGACGTTCGCGATCGAGATCGAGGGCGAGGGAAGGGAGGAATTGCCGAGGGATGAGACGAACGCGATTTACGACGCGGTGCGGGCGGGGTTCGAGGCGGCGCGACCGGGGATGAAATTGCCGAAGGATTTGCGATTCACGAGCGTGAATCGAATCCCGCCGGCGAGAGGGCTCGGGAGTAGCAGCGCGGCGCTCGTGAGCGGGCTCGCGTGCGGGCTCGCGCTGGGGGGGATGGATGTGGACGCACCGCGCACGAAGCAAATTTTGTTAAATTTGGCGAGCGACATCGAGGGGCATCCGGACAACGTCGCGCCGGCCATCTACGGCGGATTCCAAATCAGTATCAACGACGATAATCAATGGATCACGCAACGCGTGTCGTGCCCGAAGGATGTGCAAACGGTGCTTTTTATTCCCAAGTTTCAATCGCTCACGGCGGAGACGCGCGCGCAACTGTCGCCGACGCTTCCCATCGCGGACGCGGTGCACAACATCGCGCGCGCGGGTTTACTCGTGAACGCGTTCGCGACGGGCAACCTCGAGTTGTTGCGATACGCCACGCAAGACGTGATTCACCAGCCCATTCGCGGGAAGCCATTCGGTTTGGACGGCTTGATCGACGCGGCGCTCAAGGCGGGCGCGCAGGGTTGCTTCATGAGCGGCGCGGGTCCGACGGTGTTAGCCGTCGTCGGCGGGCACGGTGGATCGGTCGAAAACGATACCGCAGGCACGTTTAAGGCGTCCAAGGTCGCCGACGCCATGATGGCGGCTTCTAGAGCTAATAACGTCGACGGCGAAGTCGTCATCGCGAGTCCCACTGAAACTGGCGTCACGGCTTTCGTCGAATTCGCGTAGAACACCTCTACGGACGCGTGTGATACTATCGCTACACTATGTCTAAACTGCTATTCTAGTACTTCGGCCGCACGATCACTCGACGCGATTCGATGGGCGGCACGAATGTCGCGGAGAAGCGCTCGGCGCCGAGCGACAACTCGGGAAGGATGGCGCTTCCGGTGACAATCGGAACAAGTAAAAAGTAAAACGACGCCGTGGACAACGGAGGCACGTACATTGTACCGCGCTTTATTCCCGCGAACACAAACCCCGTGCTATCCGTAACGGATATCTTAATGTCATAGTTCGCCGTCGTGGCGTTCGAGACGCGTACTTCGTACGTGAATGGATCGCCAACGAAAAGTTTTGGCGGACACCTGAGCTCCACCACAAGGGGCGGTTGCGAACCAGTGACGCTTGGCAAGCAGTACTCGTTTAAAATTACCGTCGGAACGCCTTTCACACATCTGGAATCTCCGTGAGTGCGATGCCACATGACGCGAATAGCGTCTTCGCCGTGTTCGTGTGAACGGAGCGGGATCACGTGCAAGAATGCATCGCCATCGTAAAGCGTGGCGTCAGACCTCGTCTCCGTCGTTGCGAGCGCCATCGTGTTTGTGGGATCCTTGGTGTCGTGACTCTGTACGCCGTCGAGGGTTATCTCAGCTGGTCCGCCGACGTGAAGCGTGGCGAGCATGACACCCACCGGCGGCGACTTGGAGCACTTGTCTTCCTGAAGGACTAATGGCGATTGTCGGTACGCCGGAAGATACGCGCGCTTGACAGTGAAAGGTGCATCGCAAGATATTTGCGCCACATTCTCCACGGGCGCCGTGCGCGGCTTGTCCTTGAAGAGCTCCGTCATTCGCGCCCCTGTTCGTTTCGCCGTGAGCGACGCGTGTAGGGCGGCGGGCGGACATTCACCTGTCCATCGCAAACAAATCATCCCTGTCCATTTCTCGCGAAGTGCGATGTCGCCGACGATAATTTTACCATCCTTAATCACGTCGCCTGAGTCCGTAAGAATCTGAACATTCTTAGACGGTTTGTCGCCTTCTGTGACGACCAACGCGAGTTCACCTTCCTCGATTTCATCCGCAACGCTTAAAACGGTGATGATTACGCGCGACATCTCACCCACGAGCGCCGGACCATCAGGCGTTCTCATTGAAATCGACGCACGCGGAGGTGCGTCGCTCACGTCCAGGATGTGCGTCTTGATTTTCATCTTGAGCACTGACGCAGGCAGGGATTCGTAATCTGCATTCATCACTGAACAATCGCTCGTTTGCGTTGTGAACGGAAGAACTAGTTCGTACCCTGACACCGTCGTGATCGTCAAAGAATTCGCCTCGCACACGTACCCACACTTTGGGATGACTTCGAAATCGATTTTCAACCATTCATTCGAGCGCAACGTTCGAGGAGTTGCATCGCTCAATTCGTATGCGTCCAGTTCGGTGAAATCAACATCGATGTGAGTGATGTCCAGATCACCCGCAAAGTTTGATCTTAAGGCGACGTGGAACTTGACCGGCTCTCCCGGGACGCAATCGCTCGTCGAGAAGCCAGCCTTGAGTATGAATGTATGGCTGAGGTTGTCTTCGCAGGTAATCGTCGGCGCGTCTTCATCTTCCCCGCGCGGTTCGTTCATAGCCGCGAGCGCAGCCGCAAACGCAGAAGGCGCGTGCTCGTCGGTGGCTTCGTGCAAAGCAGCCATCTCGAGGCAAATGTTCAAGTACTCTTCGTTGTCTCGAAGCGCTTTGGCGCACGTCTTGAGATTCATGAGCACAGAGCACAGCAACTCGTTCCACTTTTCGCGTCTATACACCACGGCAACGGTTTTGAACAGCTTGAGTGCGCTTTCATAGTCTCCAGCGTGCAAATACTCGTTTGCGAGTTCGCGAATGAGCGTTGCGAACGTGCGTCCACCCGCGGTACCCGCCGAGTTTGTCTTGTAATGATCATGTGCTTTGGTCAAAAGTTCGATCGTCTCGCGAGAGATGTCGTCGCGCGTGTCCTTGACACGAAGGTATGTCATGTATTGCTCTGCAGTCAAAGGCTCATCGTCCGTGCCGGCGATTTTTAATTGCCCGACAAATGATGCATGTTCAACCTTCACTTCCATCTCGGGCACTTCGTTCGAGTCGACTACGTCGTCGAAAGCTTGTCGACGCTCAATGGAACAGTGCGCTGCGGCGTGAAAGTAAAACGCCGGCAAATGCGTGCGCGGTGTACCAACGGGAGCTGGTGCGGGTAAACGTCCATTAAGCAAATCACCAAACACGTCGTACTGGTGAGAGCGCCAGCGGTGAAACGTCGGCAAAGCTTCTCGCGGTAACGCCTTGAGAGGCGCCGTCGACCATCGGCGCATGTGCTCCTCGATTTGATGCACAGCCTCCACCGACGAACCACTGTGTAATAGTAGAACGCACAGTTTCACGTGTAGCACTTGGCTCACTTCAAGTGTTTCAATCACATCTTGCGGCGTCATGTCTGGAGTCACGTCTGGTATGGAATCATACGCCAAGCGATATCGCCGAACAGCCGTGGTCCAATCCTGTCTAAACTCCGCGTACACTCCTGCTTTGAACGCGTACCGCACTTTCAACCCCCGAGGACACGTCGACTCACTTGCAAGCAATGTCAGACGTTCGCACTCGCTCTCATAATTCTTCACCGCCAATTCTTGTGCCACCCTCGCCGCTTTGCTCCACGCCGCGTCGCGACCGTGCGCCGTATTCAGCGTCACGATGGCGCGATTTTCCACGCGTAGCACCCGTCGAATCACCGCCGCTTTATCCTCCGGTAACGTTTCCGGCAATCCAGGCCCACACGCTACTACGACGACGCAGCACGACGCCCCTGCGTTGTGCGCGTATCCGTACAGCTTCTCCAGCGAGCTCTCCAGCGCTCGTCTCGTCGTCGACGAATTTTCCAACGCCTCGTTATCGATCAGCGCCATCACCACAACCGGGCGTTCATCTTTATGTTTCTTCAACCACGACCGCTTTATCATTCCCGGAAGCGCGGGTGTTCGACGGAATCCGCCGCTCGCCGTCGTCGTCGCCGTCGCCGTCGCCGCGCCGCGATCGTCCCTACCAGACGACTGCAGCGCATCACCGGAGGCCCCGCCGCCCGGCCCGACGCGCTCGCGCAGCGACACCTTGACGGATCGCTTGCGTGCGCGCGCTTTCAACGCATCGGGGGCGTCCGCGATGTCGTCGCGCGTCGTTAATCCGAGCGGAGGCTTGAGATTTCTGAGAACGCGCGCGCACTCTTCGTGCAAATCTGGACGCCCCAAGGCGAGGACGAGGCCGAGAGGCGGGACGCGCAGTTCGTCTGGACGCATCGCGCGCGTCCGCCGTCGGCGCGGTCGGCGCGCGGCGGAATGAGGAGACGCGCGAATGCGAAGCGGTTGAAGAAATTTCTACGAGGCGTCGCGATACTATTCATGAAGTTCTACCTCCACACCGGCGCGCGCTGCGCGCATGACAATCGATCGCGACTATTTTTTCGCCGTTGTTGTAGTCGTCTCGCGAGCGCGCTTTCTCGACCCAGGGGCGACCACGATGGCGGCTAAGTCGTCGTCGTCTTCGTCGCTCGAATCGCTCGCGTCTTCGTAAAAGTCATCCTCTAAATCATTCTGCCCGTGCGTCTCGTCCTCGTCGTCCTCGTCGTCGTCTTCGCTCTCGTCGTCGTCTTCGCTGTCGATAACGTGACTCGGCGGCACCCAGCACCCCATCTCGTCGTCGAAGCCGCCGACTTCTCGCTTGCGTCTGCGAGCCGCCTCCTTCTCCGATTTCTTCGCCTCCTTCTCCATCTGCATCTTCTCCGCGCGCGCCTCCTTCGCCGCCTTATTCACACTCGCCCGCGCGAGTTGCGCCTCTCGATCCGCCTCGCGCGCCGCTTCCTCGACGACCGGATCCTTCTCCTCCAACAGCGTCGTCCGTCCCGCCGCCGCCGCCGCGTGCGCTCGTTCGAACCGCCGTCCGCTCGCGTGTCTCACCACCGCCTCCTCGCTCGCCCGCACGCGCGCCCCCGTGAGTCTACAAAACACGTATCCACTCCTGTACGCGCTCGGCACGATGTGCGGTTCGTACTGCTTCAAATCCGCCTCGCGCGCCGCCCTCGCCGTCGCCTTCGCGAATTTTTTCCCGCCCAGGTGCGCGCGCATCGCTCGCTCCCCGACCTCGCGCGTCTCGCCCGTCCACGACACCGCGTGCGACGTCTCCTCGCACGTCACCGTCGTCCGCGCGTCGTCGTCGTCGCCGTCGCGTCGCATCGCGAGCGTCGCGCGCGGGAACTCGCGCCGAAGTCGCGCGACGGCGGCGTCGTCCTCGGTCTCGCGCATCGCGCGCGTCGCGTCGCGCGTCGCGCGTCCCGCGTCGTCGTCGTCGTCGTCGTCGTCGTCGTCGTCGCCGTCGCCGTCGTCGTCGCCGTCGCCGTCCGTCGTCGCGCCGCGCCGCGTCGCGCTCTGCCGACGGTGCCGCGCCCGCACTCGCCGCCGCGCGCGCGATGTGCCGATGGATCTTCTACTACGGCGAGGAGGTGTGCATCTCCAAGCTCATCTACGGCGCCTCCCACGGGCTGGCGACGATGGCGGACAGCGCGGGATGGACGCCGGGATGCGCGCGCGACGCCGAGCGGAATCACGAGGTGAACGTGCACGGATGCGGTGCGTGACGCGACGACGAGGCGCGCGCGCGCGAAAACGACGCGGCGAACGCGAGGAGAGACTCCGCGTCGCGCGGCTCGAGCGCTGGGCGAGCGCGCGATGACGGCGGGACGACGGACGAGGATGGGACGCGGGACGCGGGACGGGGGCGGGACGCTCGCGCGAGCGAAGGACGGACGAAGGCGGGGGACGAAGGACTGACGAACGCGACGCGCGACGACGGTGAACAGGGATCGGATGGTACGCGGCGACGCGGTGTGGGATGGTGGATAAGAACGGATTGGACGCGTACTGCAGGCCGGCGGTGTACACGACGGTGTGCGCGCCGTCGCACGATAGAAATTTGAGGTCGCTGAGCAAGTCGCTCAACGCGTCGTTGTTGTTCGGACACGTGCGCGCGGCGGGGCCGGGGGCGAGCGTGCATCAGTATAATTGTCATCCTTTCGTCAGGGGACGGTACATGTTCATGCACAACGGCGATGTGGCGGAGTTTAAGTCGATTCGGCGGAAACTGTTAGGGCACCTGCGAGACGACTTGTTTGATCAAATCAGCGGCACGACGGATAGCGAGTTGGTGTTTTCTTTGATTTTGAACGAGCTGCCAAGCGTGTACGAAAAGTGTGAGCCGAAGACGCTGGAGAAAGCGGTGTTTAAGGCGATATGCATCATCATCAAGGCGAACAAAGGGCAGGCGAACTCGATAAATATCGCGTTGACGGATGGGGAAACCATCATCGCCACGCGTTATCGCAACTCGTCGCACGAGGAGCCGCCGAGTTTGTATTTTCACCTCGGTCCGATGCCGGGGGAGAAGGCTTGGGATTTAGATAACGCCGAAGGCTTAGCCGGGTTCGATCGTTTGGTCGATAGGGACATTCACAGAAATACGGGCGGTCCGCGTCAGCGCCGAAATCCGGCTTTCCAAGCCATTCTGCAAAAGAAGATTTTTGCGACGCAGTCGCTGTTGGTTTCGAGCGAACCGCTGAGCATGACGGGACTGGCAAACTGGCAGCTGTGCCCACCGAATTGCATGATTGTCGCTCATCCGACGAGACCGACCAAAGGACGATGCACGCGAGAAGATTTATTGCGAAGTCTGAACGAAGGCAAACGCCCGGGCGATCCCATGCACGAGCCGTGCTCGCCGTCCAAGAGATCGAACTCGAGCGACTCGCCGGTGTTGGAGATCGAGTTCAGATGTCTCGAAGAACTTTGCGACACGATCTTAAGTTTCGATAAAAGCGCGAGAACGTCGTCCGAGGTGAATCTCGAAGGCATGCATCCAGCGCTTTCGCCGACGAAGAAAGCTGTTCGGCGCACGGGGAGCCTGTCCGAGCTCGGCTCGGAAAAGGACCCCAACGGAATTCCTACCCCACCGCGCTCGCCCACGCCGAAATCCGATGAAATATCGAAGGTGGTGAAAGCGGGTGGCGGAATGTTAGGATTTTCTTCGCTGTCCAAAGAGCTGCGTTCGCTCAACGCGTCCATTTCGCCCGCAAGTAGCGGAGGCGACAAGTCTCAGGTACACCCTAACTCGGCTTCGCGCGTGTCCGTAGATCGACACGAACACGAAGCCAGCAGCATACGTAGATCGCTGAGTATCAGCAACAATATGGTAGCGTCGTCTTGGCACGAAGGGTCGCGGTATTTGTCAAAATAAACGACCACGCTATCGCCTCAATTTTTCGCGACGCCGACATTCGAAACGTTTTTGTAATATAGTAACTTCCTTCACAAATCATCTACTAAAGTACGTTACGCAAGCCAGCAAGCGAGCAAGGAAGCAAGGAAGCGTTATTAAAAAATAATTTTGTGCTTTAAACTCTCTCCCCTCCTCATCGCGACGGCTTTTGTTCGGACTCCGCTTGCGACGGTTCGACGCCTTCGAGCATCTCGAACAAGTGACCCATCTTCATTCTCTTCGTGTCGATGTATCTCTTGTTTTCCATCGTGACTGGAGCGAAAAGCGGCACGCGACCGGTGACTTTCAAACCGTAACCGCTCAAACCGTTGTATTTGGCCGGATTATTGGTCATCAAGCGAAGAGACGTGACGCCGAGATCTTGTAAAATTTGCGCGCCGACGCCGTACTCGCGCGTGTCTGCGGGAAAGCCGAGATCCTCGTTCGCCTGAACCGTGTCGCGTCCTTCATCCTGTAAGTTGTACGCGCGCAATTTGTGACCGAGACCGATACCACGACCTTCTTGTCCGCGCAAGTACACGATGCACCCTTTGCCCTCGCCGGCGATGCGTCGCATCGCCATGTCGAGCTGGTTGCCGCAGTCGCATCTCGCGCTTTTGAAAATATCCCCAGTCAAACACTCGCTGTGCACGCGCACGAGCATGTCTTCACCCACAGCACCGGACACGTCGCCTTCGTGCTCGCCGTACAGAAAAGCCACGTGCTCGTGACCATCGAGAGTGTTCTTGTAAGACACGCACGTAAAGTTGCCGTACTCGGTGGGCAACCGCGCGACGGCGGTGCGCTCAACCATCTTTTCTCTCGCGCGACGATACCGAATCATATCAGAGATGAGAACCATCTTCAACCCATGCTTCTCCGCGAAAACTTTGAGCTGAGGCAACCGCGCCATGGACCCATCCTCGTCGTTGACGATTTCGCACAACACGCCCACGGGGGACGACCCCGCCATGCGCGCCAAGTCCACCGCCGCCTCGGTGTGTCCCGCCCGTTTCAGCACCCCACCCGCGCGATATCTCAACGGAAACACGTGTCCCGGTCTCACGAACGCCGCCGCCGTCGTCTCATCCGATCCCAGCGCGTTGATCGTCATCGCTCTTTCGCTCGCCGATATCCCCGTCGTGCTCGTCGCCAAATCCACGCTCACCGTAAACGCCGTCTTCATCGCATCCTTATTACTCTGCGAATCCACCATCAGCGGCAGATCCAGCGCGTCCGCCCTCGAATCCTCAAGACTCACGCACACCAACCCGCTCGTGTGTCGAATCATGAACGCCAGCGACTCCGCCGTCATCTTATCCGCCGCCCCAATCAAGTCCCCCTCGTTCTCCCTGTCCTCGTCGTCCAGCACGACGACGAATTTCCCCTTCGCCACGTCCTCGAGCGCGTCCGCGACGGACGCGAACCCGGCCGTGGGCGCGTCGGGATCATCCCCGGTCGTCGCGCGCGCTCGAGTCGTCGCGCATCGTCGCGTCGCGCGCGCGCCGTCGCGTCGTCGCGTCGTCGTCGCGAGGGTCCGCGCGCGACGCGTCCCCGTGCGCGCGTCGCGCGGTCTCGCGTCGCGCGCGGGCGCGCGCGCCGACGCGCATCGCGACATTCGGTTCGTCCTCGTCGCGTCGCCCGCGTGTGCGCTCGCGTCGCGCGCGCGCGCGCGGGTGACGCGGAATCGCGCGCGCGGCGTTCCGCGGTCGTCCGGCGGCGCCGCGCGCGCGCGCGCACATGGCCTCCGCGTCGCTCGTATACATACGACGCGTCGGGATGAGGCTCGATATATGTATACACTTCGGACATACGGGTATGTATGTTTGAGTGTGTGTGTATATAGATTTGAGTGTGTATGTACAAACAGTGCGCGTGTCGATTGATGTGCGCGCGCGCGCGCGTCGCGGGGTCGCGCGCGCGCGCGAGACGGCGCCGCGGCGCGCGCGCGATCGAGATGGACGACGACGAGAGCGTGCGCGACGTCGTTCGCGCGCTGACGAAAAATCGCGGCGCGCGCGCGACGACGACGCGCGCGCGCGCGAACGCCGCTCGAACCGTCGAATCGTTCGCGCGGTCGTTCGCGCGCGGCGCCGCGTCGACGCGCGACGACGACGACGACGACGACGACGCGACGCCGGGTAGACGTCTCGCGACGGACGCGACGGACGCGCGCGCGCTCGACGACGAAGAAGCGGCGCTGGACGCGGAGCTGGATGCGATGACGCGCGCGATGGACGCGCGCGACGGCGGCGCGAGCGCGACGACGCGCGCGATGGACGCGCGCGACGGCGGCGCGCGCGATGGAGACGACGGCGACGCGGGCGCGGCGATGCGCGCGCGGGACGCGCCGAAGATGTGGCGCGCGCGGTACGTGGATGAGGTGGAGGCGCCGAGACGAGGGCGCGAGCGGTCGAGGGCGACGCCGACGCTCGCGGACGCGTTCGGGACGCGGCGGGGGGACGTAGAGCTCGCGATGGCGTCGATTCCCGCGGTGAGCGCGCGGGACGCGGTGCGAGGGAAGTCGCTGAGCGAGCGGTTGTCGCGCGTCGTGTCGCGCGTGGATGAAATTCAGTCGAGCGTCGACGAGGCGAAGCGACTTCTCGGGATGGACTAGAAAACGGTAGAAATTAAACAAACATCAGTAGGTACACGCGAACGGTGGCGAAGTCATAAACTCAATAATTCAACGCGCTCAACCCGTGGCGCGGTCGTCCTCGGGCGTCGATGGCTTGGCCCCCGGCGGAGCCGGCGGAGCTCGGCGTTTGTATCCCGCGACGAATTGATCGTAAAGCGCCTCTTTGTACTCCAAACGCGGACCCGCGACGACGCGCAGCGCGGCGTGCAGCGCAGCGGCTTCGTACCCCTCCAATCCAGCCGCCGCGAGCGTGCCGATGAACCGCACGCCGCCGTTCTTCGCATCCGGCGCCACGCCGTCGAGCGACATGAGCGTCGACAACGAAATCGCCGCCACGTCGCTCCTTCCACGAACTTTCTCTCCAATCTCGCCCATGTACGCCAACACGGGCGTCACCACCGTTCGACCACGAACGTCTAACACGTCGTGCGTCGCCCCCAACATCTCCACCACCGTCTTATCGTCTTTCCCGAACAACGCCTCCTTCGCTCGCTTCGCCGCGCTCGTCGTCGCCACGCTCGCGCTCTCCAACAGCGTCCACTCCTCCACCGCCGCGCTCGGCAGCGCGCACGCCCTCCCCCGTCGCATCATATCCTCGCTCACCGTCACCACCACGCACGGATCTTCGTTATACGTGCCCAGCGGGACCAACGCGACGCGTCGTCCGTGCGCCGACGCGTCGCCGTCCAGCTTCCGCGTCGCCATCGCGCGCAAATCTCGCGCGATTCGCGCGCGTTCGTCCTCCCGCAGCAGGCGCGCCGTCGCGGAATCACCGTCGCGCGTCGCCATCGCGCGCGTCGTCGCCGTCGTCGCCGTCGTCGTCGTCAGCGCGCGCGCGGCGTTCGCGTCGCCGCCGCGCGCGCGTTCGAGCGCGCGCGCGCTCGAGCGCGCGACGCGCGCGAGGCGACGCGACATGGCGCGTCGACGACGACGACGGGCGCGTTTCGCGCGTCGCGCTCCGAGGCGAGGCGCGGTGCGCGGCGCGCGACGCCGCGAGATGGCGACGCGCGAACCGCGAGCGCCAGCGTGGATAAAACGCTGGCGGCGGGACACGCGCGGGACGCGGCGGCGAGTCGCTGGGAATACAACGATGGATCATCGACGCTTGTACGAACACGCCTTCAAAGGAGGCCAACGAATGGGAGCAGACGCGCGAGGGGTGGCGAACGTCTTCAAGAGCTCGACGGTGAAGAACATGGTGTTGCGCTCGTCCGGGTCGCGCCTGAGCCTGAAGCCGAGCGCGCCGAGGGCGGCGACGAAGGAAGACACGGTGGCGGCGCCGTTTTTGCCGTCGAATCGGGAGCGAACCTCGGCGATCCATAATAAACCGCCCGGTTTTAACACGCGATGGGCCTCCTCGAGGAAGGAGCCGTAGTCGGTGCCCATGAGACTGAGCGAGAACACGGCGCAGTCGACGGAGGCGTCGCCGAGCGGGACGTCGGACATGTTGCACGCGATGACTTCGGGAGCGCATTCCGGGGTTTGTAAGTCGAAAGAGTGGCACTTTTGCTCGATCACGCGCCCGAGCTCGGCGTCGCCGCATCCGAAATCGGCCACGACCCAAGATTTCGGGGACTTTTTAAGCGCGCCGGCGATGACGTCCACGGGCTTCGTCGGCCACGATTCGACTTGCGAACGAAAGCCCGCGTGGTAGGCCTCGAAGAGTTCGGGCGAGTCCTTCACGAGCGCCAACCCCTCGTCCCCCGTGGTGGTATACAAGCGTTCGTTCAGCATCCTAAACTGCCCACCGCTCAGCTTGGCGCGCATCTTATTCATAAACGCGGACGACGCCGTCGCCGCCGGCGCGCGCGTCCTCGCGTCTCGCGACGCCGACGCCGACTCATCATCGCTCACCGGCTCATTCGGCGCCATCGCGGGTTCGGGCAGCAACTCCTCGTCGTAATCGCTCGACTCCGCGTCCTCGACCGCCGCCGGCGCGCGTTCGACGACGCGTTTCTCCTCGCGCTTCGCCCTCTTCGCTCTCGCGCCGTCGTCGCCGTCGTCCCGCGCCGCGCGTTTCGCCTCCGCCAACCTCCGCCGTTTCTCCGCCGCCCGTCGCCTGCGTCCGAGCGCTTTCCCGCTCACGTTCGCGCCTTTCCCTTCCCGCGCTCGTCCGCTCGTCGACGCCGCGCCCTCGTCGTCCCTCCCGCGCGCGTCGTCCCGCCCGCGCGCGTCCCGCGCGTCGTCCTCCCTCCCCTCCCCTCTCCTCGCGCCGCGCTTCCGCGTCGTTTTCCCGCGCGCCGCCGTCGACGCCGTCGCGACGAGCGCGTCTCTCGCGTCGCCGCGCCCGTCGCGAAGCGCCACCGCCACCGCGTCGTCGTCGTCGTCGCGCGTCGCCGCGCGTCCCGCCGCCGGCGGCGCCCACGCGACGTCGTCGCCGTCGCCGTCGAACGACGGCACGGCCATGAACGCCGACGCCGACGCCATCGCGAACGCGCGTCGCTTTTTCCGCGCGTCGTCGACGGTGCGTCGTCGACGGTGCGTCGTCGACGGTGCGTCGCGTCGCGTTATCCAAACTTTGCCAACCGCATTTCGACGCGCGTCTACCGATCGCGCGCGCGATGGACGACGTCCGCGTCCTCGTCACCGGCGGCGCCGGGTACATCGGCACGCACACGTGCGTGCAGCTCCTGCTCGCCGGCGCGTCCGTCGTGGCGATCGATAACTTTGACAATTCGTGCGCCGAGGCGGTCGAGCGCGTGCGCGCGATCGTCGGCGAGCGGCGCGCCGCGCGGTTGACGTTTCGCGAGTGCGATTGCCGCGACGCCGAGGCGCTGGAGGACGTGTTCGCGACGTGCGGGACGGTGCGCGCGGTGATCCACTTCGCCGGGCTCAAGGCGGTGGGGGAGAGCGTGGCGAAGCCGCTGCTGTACTATGAGAATAACATTCGGAGCACGCTGACGCTGTGCGAAACGATGGCGAGGCACGGATGCAAGACGCTGTGCTTTAGCTCGAGCGCGACGGTGTACGGGGAACCGGCGTCGGTGCCGTGCACGGAGGATTTCCCGACGGCGGCGCTGAATCCGTACGGACGGACGAAATTGTTCATCGAGCACATTCTGAGCGATTTGCAAAAGAGCGACGGCGAGTGGCGAGTGGCGCTGTTGAGGTACTTTAATCCGGTCGGCGCGCACGAGAGCGGAACGCTGGGGGAGGATCCGAAGGGGATTCCGAATAATTTGATGCCGTTCGTGCAGCAGGTGGCGGTGGGGCGAAGACCGGAGTTGAGCGTGTTCGGAAACGACTATCCGACGAAGGACGGCACGGGACGACGGGATTACATTCACGTCGTCGATTTGGCGGATGGGCACGTCGCGGCGGTGAAAAAGCTCACCACCGATCCTAATGCGGGGTTGATCACCGTGAATCTCGGGACGGGGACGAGCACGAGCGTGTTGGAGCTCGTCGCCGCGTTTGAAAAGGCGTCTGGGAAAAAGATTCCGTGCAAGATGGTCGCGCGTCGCGAGGGCGACGCCGCGGAGGTGTACGGCGCCACGCAAAAGGCGTTTGAAGTTCTCGGCTGGCGCGCCGAGCGCACTATCGAAGACTGCTGCAAAGATCAGTGGAAGTGGGCGAGCGCGAATCCATACGGGTACCTGGGCAAGCCCGACGACGAGTGAGTTAAATCTGGAAATCTGAGTTGCAATTAAAACACGCGCCATCTCATCTACTTTGCGTCTACTCCACGGTAAACCACATACCATCCGCGGGGGCGATGGGAATCGCTTTCGTGTGCTTAGCACCGTTCTTCGTGCTCGCGCTCTTGAACTTGAATCGTCTGATGAGCGTCGCGAGCACGATGCGCGCCTCGAGCAGCGCCAGATATTGTCCCAGACAGTTACGCGGTCCTTGGATGAATGGCAAGTACGCGTAGTTGCCGAGTTCGTCGTTCTTACCGTCTAAGAAGCGTTCAGGTTCGAAAGATAACGGGTTTGGCCATAAATCCTCGCGATGATGCACGCCTTGCAAGCTAATGATAACCGTCGTGCCCTTTGGAATGCGGCATCCGCCCAACACGTCGTCAGCGATGGCGCGTCTGGTGACCACTGGAACGACCGAGTACAGCCTGAGCGATTCCTTGAGCGCGGAAACGTTGTAATCAAGATGTGCGAGCTCGTCTCGCGTGGGAAGTCGACCGGGTTTCACCTTGCCGAGTACCTTGTTTGCCTCCGCGACGGCTTTCGCCATCTTTTCTTCGTTATTCACCAACTCCCACGTCGTCCATATCAGCATCGCCGCGCTCGTTTCGTGACCGGCGAGCAGAAAAGTTTTAATCTCATAGCACATTTGCTCCTCGATGTCCGCGCCGTAGTCCTCGACCTCCACGGACGCGAGCACGCGATCGAGAATGTCCGGGTTTTCATTCGCCTCACCCGACGTGCGCTTCTTCCATCGACCGCGAATGAGATTGACGATGTACTCATTCAGCATCGCCACGCGCTTGCGATGCGCGAACCACTCTGGCGTGGGCAAATACTTGCGCCACGGCTCCAAGCTACGTCGATTGCACTCCTCCATGATTGGCAAATATAAATTCGGCATGACTTCGTCGCTTTGCTCTGGGGTGAGGCTCAAAATCGCCTCCGCGATCACTTGCAACGTCAACAATCGGAACTCCTCCGCGAGCTCCACGGGTTCATTCTTCCCACGCACCCGTTCCAACTTTTCCGACAATCTGTCCACCGCGCGCGTCGCGATGGCTATGATGTCGTCTAAAATCTCCACCCGCAACGCGCTCGATATCCGTTGTCGCTGTTCCCGCCACGTCTCCCCCTCGCTCGTCACCAGCCCCGTGCCCAATATCTCCAGGAACGGTTCGTACGAAAACTCCGTGTCCTTTTTATAATTCTTCAAATTCACCTGCATCACGCGCTTGACGAGATCCGGATCCGCGACGACGACGCAGTGTCTCTGAAAGATTTGCACTCGCGCCGGTTTCGGCGCCGCGCTCGCCCCCCATCGCGCGAACAGGTCCCACGTGCACGGATACGACCCCACCGCCTTAAAAAGCGCCACCGTGTGTCCGAGCACCGGGACGTAGCGCGCCGCTTGCTTCGCGCCGCCCGTCGTGAGGATGATTTCTCGCCGCAACCAGCTCGCGCACGATCGCGCCGCGCGCACCGCGCGCTCGACGCACGCGACCCAGGCGCAGTGCGCGACGAGCGCGAGCGCGGCGACGATGGTCGCGACGCGCGCGACGTCGACGCTCGCGGTCGACATGGCGCGCCGCGCGCCCGCCGAGAGCGTCACACTGTGACGCACCCCGCGTCACATCGCGACGCTCCTCGCGCGCACCGCGCCGCGACCGCGCCGCCGTCGACGCGCGCGATGGGGATCGACTCGCTGTTCGTCGTGAACAATCGCACGGAATCGCTGATCGCGGTGAAGCACTGGGGCGCGATCGCGGGGAGCGAGATTTGCGAAAGGGTGTTCGAAGCGCATCGACGCGGACAGCGCGAGGGCGTGGACGGCGACGCGGCGTGCGTCGATCAAGGGTCGTACGGGTTCTTCTTGACGCGAGGCGAGGTGACGTACGTGGCGACGTGCTCGAGGGAGACGGCGCCGTTGATGGTGATCGAATTCTTGTCGCAATTGTACGACGTGCTGCGCGCGTACTTCGGAGAGAGCGTCACGGAGACGACGCTGCAAGAGCACCACGTGACGCTGTATCAGTTGTTGGATGAGATGCTGGATAGTGGGATACCGGTGAACACGCACGCGGGGGGGTTGAAGGTGCTGGTGCCGCCGCCGAACTTGTACAATCGCGTCACGGCGACGGTGATGGGGAATCAAGGCGTCATCGTGAGCGATCAAGATCCGCTCAAGTTGCTCCCGTTGCCGTGGCGCCCGAATAATATCAAGTACACGAGCAATGAGATTTATTTGGATCTCATCGAAACCATCGACGCGACGATTGACGCGGAGGGCAAGGTGCTGTCGTCGGCGGTGTACGGGAGGATTGAAGTCAACTCTCGATTGAGCGGGATGCCGGACATCAACCTGACCCTGAGCAACTCGCACTTGATCGAGGAGTACAGCTTTCACCCGAGCGTGCGTCTGTCGCGCTTCGCGAGCGATCGCGTGGTGTCCTTCGTTCCCGCCGACGGCTCGAGCGTGTTGATGTCGTACAAGGTTCGACCGCCGACGAGCAAGCAAGACGTCGATCAGTGGCAACCGCGATACATCAAAGCCAATCCGTGGTTGAAGACGGCGAATAGCGATAACCTGAGTTCGGTGCCGTTACCGCTGTACATTCGTCCGCAGTGCGCGTTCGGCGCGCAGCAAGGACGCGTGAGCGTCGTCGTCGGCTCCAAGCCCGCGTTCGAGAAACCCGTCGAGTCGGTCACCTTGGACGTGCGCTTACCATCGCGCGTCATCGGTGCCGATCCTACGTCCACGCACGGCGACGCGACGTTCGACGTCACGAGCAACACCGTGCACTGGGTCATCGAAAAGTTCCCCGCGGACAAGACGCCGTGCTTATCCGTCCAGGTCACCATGCGCGCCGACGACGACGACGAACCGACGACGACGGCGACGAACGCCTCCAACGCAATCGCCGCCAAGCCCGCCGTCGCCGTCGCACAGCGTCGCGTGCAACTGCAAGAAGTCGTCGACATCACCGCCTCCTTCCGCGTTCCCGGCGCCGGCGTCAGCGGCATCAAGGTCGAAACCTTACAAGTCCGCAACGAAAAGTACAAGCCGACGCAAGGCGTGCGTTACCACACGCGTTCGGGTTCCGTCATCGTCCGCGCGTGATCGTCAATCGGTTGAACAGCAACACGTGTAACATTAACATTATTCAGCGACTCGCCGTCCCGGCGCCCCGCACTCGTCGACGCCATGCGCTCGACGTCCGCGCCCGCGCGCCGCGCGTTCGCGCGTCACTCGCGACTCGCGCGCGCGCCGCGCCCTCGACGCGCTTCCGATCGCCGCGCGCGGCGCGATCGACGCGCATTCGCGTCGCTCGATGTCGCGCTCTACGACGCCACGCAGTCCCTCGACGCGGCGATCGGCGCCGACGTCCTCGGCGGCGGCACCGTCGGCGCGACGACGTACGTCACCGTCCTCGCCGCGGGGGTGTTCACGTCGCTATCGCCGTGCACGCTGAGCGTGTTGCCGCTGACGATTGGATACATCGGCGGGTACGGCGGCGGCGGCGGCGCGGGCGAAGCGCCGAGCGCGGAAGAGCGCGCGAAAACGGTGCGCGTGGCGAGCGTCGCGTTCGCCGGAGGATTAGCGAGCACACTGGCGGCGTTAGGAGTGGTAGCGGCGAGCTTCGGAGCGGCGTACGGGCAAGGCTTGGGCGACGGATTGCCGACGGCGGCGGCGGCGCTCGCCGTCGCCATGGGATTGAACCTGTTAGACGTCGTCGAGGTGAGCTTTCCGTCGTTCGGGGCGAATTTCGATCCAAAGTCTGTGCGAGTGTCGCCGGTGCTGCAGGCGTACATCGCGGGGGCGGTGTTCGCGCTGGCGGCGTCGCCGTGCGCGACGCCGATTTTGGCGACGTTGTTGGCGTACGCGGCGTCGAGCGGTGATCCGTTGTCGGGGGGGACGTTGCTGTTGACGTACACGTCGGGGTACGTCGCACCGTTATTATTCGCCGCGACGGCGACGGATGGGTTGAAATCCGTGATGGCGCTGCGGGAGAAGAGCGCGTGGGTGAATCCGACGAGCGGCTTTTTGCTCGTCGCCGGAGGCACGTACGCGTTCCTTTCGCGGGTCGTCCCGCACGCGACTGGGATGACGATTTGAGGCACGTCGAACGAACGAACCAACCGCCACTGTACTATTTCTGCGCTATATTTTATCACACACGCACGTAGCTAGTTTCTTCTAGCCTGCATCAAATACATCAGAACGCCACCCGCGATGCCGACGTTTAAGCTTTCCATCTCCCCCGACATCGGAATCGCCACCGGCTTGCACGCGCGCAAGGCATCGTCGCTCAATCCTTGACCTTCGGTACCGAGCACCAGACACGCCTTCGCCACAGCCTTTGCCCGTTCGGGGTCGACGTCTTCTATCGCGCTCGGCTCGGCGGCGTACAACTCCATG